>ULVL01048864.1_pt1 | contig 30727 bp, 35 predicted proteins | sample 1959381 | NCBI WGS metagenome assembly ULVL01 (sample SAMEA4835785, study PRJEB28245) | human gut metagenome | biome: gut microbiome; material: fecal sample | place: Denmark | collected 2008
TTTTGTCTTTTATTTTTTCCCGAAATTATTTTACACTAACTATATATTATATACAAATATATTTTTTTAATTCTAAAACCACTATGCAATCATATTAAAAAGTGATATAATTCCTTAGAGGAGGAAAATTTTATGAAAAATAATCTTATTATAAAAAAATGTATGTCTTGTGGTGCAATAGTTAAAGTTTTAAAAGATTGTACTTGTAATAATTGTGGAATAAAATGTTGTGGAGAAGAAATGCAAATTCTACTTCCTAATTCAGTAGATGCTGCTATAGAAAAACATGTTCCTACTTATGAGAAGGTAGAAGATGAAATTTTAGTAAAAGTCAACCATGTTATGGAAAAAGAGCATTTTATTGAATGGATTAGCTTGGTAAAAGAAAATAAAGAAATTATGATACATTTATTTCCAGAACAAAGTCCAGAAGTTAGATTTCCATACATTCCTGGCTCTACAATTTATGCATATTGTAATAAACACGGCTTATGGAAAAGTGACGTTGATTAATAAAAGGAGATAAATAATGAACAATAGAATTTTAATTACTGCATTACTTATTATTTTTATGGTAGTTATATTTTTAGGTATTGTTTTTTTACCTAAATTGTTTAACAAACCTGTTGTTGAAAACATTTATGTGAATGCAACTGAAAACAATGTTGTAAATGAGAATATAAAATAATTATATAGGCGGGTGTCCTTGATACCCCGCCACATCATTTCTTTAATATTTTATTTTCTTAATAATATAAGTCTATCTACCAAAATACAATCAGCAAAGGCTGCAACTATTGCTTTTAGTGTCGCATATTCTCTAGTATCGCTCTCTGTGAACATAGGAGGCGTTTCTATCTCTGGGTTAAATGCATTTTTTAATGCCTTCTCTAATTCTTCACAAAATACATTATATCCATCTTCAACAGAATATGTTTTTTGCATTGATCTTATAGATTCGTTTATTTCAGATATGCTCATTAATCTTTTCAAAATACATATGACAAATAAGTATGCAAGATGTGTTTTGTTATATTTCTTTTTTACAGGTGGTTTTAAAACTTCTTGTTTTACATAGTTATTTATCATATTAGGTGTTATTACTGGTGAATTTTCTTCTTTTGAGAAAATAGATAAATTACTTTGCAATACACAAATTACTTGATCTATATATAACTCTATTTCTGGTAATTCATTCCATCGTGGGCAATGATAATTTATTAGTTCTTCTGCTTCTACCTTCATCTTGTTTTTCTCCTTTCGAAAATTTACAAGATAATGATATCACAATATTTAACTTTGGTCAATCCAACAATTTTTTTAAATAGATGTTGACACCTTTTACCTCATAATATATAATGGTTTTGAAAACCAGATTATGTGGTTCACTTTAAATTACAGGAGGCTATAGTGAAAAATTATAAGAAAAATTATGAATATTATAAAGTAAAAAAAGTTGATAGTATAAAGCAATTATTAGAATTTGCCGTTTCTGATGCTGGCAATAAAATTGCTTTTAAGTATAAGGAAGATAAGCAAGTTAAAGAAGTTACTTATAACGAATTTAAGGATGATGTTTACAGCTTAGGGACAGCGCTTTCTTCTATTAAGATGACTTCTGCACATATAGCTGTTATAGGGGAAAATAGTTACAATTGGCTTACTGTTTATTTATCTGTCTTAAAGAGTAATGGAGTTATTGTTCCAATAGACAAAGAACTTCCATTAAAAGATATTATAAATGTCTTAGAAAATAGTGATAGTGAAGTTTTGTTTTATTCTGAAAAGTTCAGTAACTGTATAAATGAAATACACGAAAAACTACCTAAAATAAAATATTTTATAGGCTTTTCAAACACAAAATCTTCTAATAATATTCTTTCATATAAAGATTTTGTTGAAAGCGGAAGAAAGCTTTATAAAAATGGTGATACTTCTTATAGTTCAATAGAAGGTGACCCTAATGAACTAAGACTTCTTGTCTATACTTCTGGTACTACTGGAATGGCTAAAGGTGTTATGCTTAGTGAACACAATTTAGTAAGTCTTGTTTATTATGGCTTGCAAGTATCAACTGTATATGATTCTTGTTTATCTGTTTTACCTTATCATCATACTTATGAGGCTGTTGCTGGGATTTTAGTTGCACTTCATCATCATTCTTGTATTTGTATAAATGATAGCCTAAAAGCTGTTCTTAAAAATTTGCAATTGTATAAACCTGATTATATATATTTAGTACCTGCTTTTGTAGAATTATTTTACAAGAAAATATGGGCTAATGCCGAGGAAGGTAAAAAAACTTTTGCTCTAAAACTTATGATTAAATTAAGTAATTTTCTTAGAATTTTCGGCATAGATTTAAGAAAAAAATTATTTAAGTCTATTCATGAGGCTTTTGGCGGAAATCTTGTTAAAATAGTAACTGGTGGTGCTCCTATTAGACCAGAATTAGGAAAATTTTTTGATAGCATTGGAATAAATTTAATAAATGGGTATGGTATTACAGAGTGTTCACCTCTTGTTTCTGCAAACAGAGATTACTTCAATGATTGCTCAACTGTTGGTATCCCTCTTCCTTGTGTAGAACTTAAGTTTGAGAATGTTACTCCTGAAGGAGATGGAGAAATCTGTGTAAAAGGCGATACTGTAATGCTTGGTTATTACAAAAATGAGAAACTTACTAAAGAAGTTTTACAAAATGGTTGGTTTAAAACTGGGGATTATGGCAGAATGAATGAAAAAGGTCAATTATTAATTACTGGAAGAAAGAAAAATCTTATTGTTTTAGAAAATGGTAAAAATGTATTTCCAGAAGAAATTGAAAATTATATTATGAGAATTCCATATGTCTTAGAGGTAGTAGTTAGAGGCATAAAGAATGAGAAAGGTGCTGAAACAGGTTTATTAGCAGAAGTATTTTTAAGTGAAGATAAAATTAAAGAATTACAAATTGAAAATGTAGAGGCTACTTTGAAGAAAGATATTTCAGCTGTTTGCTCTCCTCTTCCTATTTACAAAAAAATTTCACAAACGATTATAAGAGATAAAGAATTTGACAAAACAACTACAAATAAAATTAAAAGATAAAATTATATAATTTATATTGGGGAAATATTGTAATGAAAAAACGATTTGCTAATGCTGTAAAAGAGGGAATAAATGAGTATTACATAAAAAGAGTTGAGGAAAAATATTTTAATGGATATATTTGCTTAGTAAAGATGAAAAATGTCAAGAAGCCATGGATTGTAAAAGATGATGAATTAGAAGATTGCATTTTAGATGAAAATTATGAATGGTTAGAAATATATCCTGACAATGAAAAGTATGCTATTACAGCAATGTTTGATGATAATAATAATTTAATCGAATGGTACTTTGATATAATAAAAACAAATGGAGTAGAAAATGGAGTTCCATATATTTATGATTTATATTTGGATTTAGTCATAAAATCAAATGGAAAAGAAGTTGTTCTTGATGAAGATGAATTGAAAGAAGCACTTAATAATAGAGATATATCTAAAGATGATTTTAATATGGCATACAAAACAATGAAAAAAATTCAGGATAAATATAGGAATAATTTAGGAGAATTAATTGAATTGACTAATAAATTATATAAAGAATTATAATAATATTAGGAGCAGTTATAAAACTGCTCCTAATATTATTATACCGAGATTATCATTATAAATTTGATTAAATTGAGAAAGTGGTAAAGGACTTTCTCCAATTCCAGCTTCAATAGTATAACCAGGCCTTCTATACTGTTGTAAAAACCAATCTTTGTAACCAGCAAAACTTGATTCATAGGGAACATTAGCTAAAGTATAACCACTAACTTTAGCTAATTCTTGACCAATATAATAAGCTTCTTTTGGTGCATAATCTTGAAATTGCCAATAAATTTCTTTGCCTTGTGTATGGTATGCAAGTATCAAATTAAAATTGTGTTCCAAAGTAAAATTATATAAAGCTAAACTTTCAGGTTCAGTAAGTGGACCATAACCGACGAAATCTCTAGGAGCAGGCGAAGTAAAGCCTTGTGCAAATTTAATTCTACGAGCTTCTTCCCAACCGGCAGGAAACTGTAAATTTAAATCCACACCATTTGCATTTGCTTTCCATCCATCTGGAAATGGAATTTCAGGAAAATTATTAGATATCTTTTTAAAATTCCTATATTCTTGAGAATTTTTGTTTATTGCTCCAGTTACTAAATCCACTCCATCTGGATTTACCATTGGTACTATATATATTGAAACCTGACTAAATACATCTCTTGCATTATGTTCATATATATTAGAATTTTGTACAAAAGCTCTACAAAAGTTTTCTATGAATTTCATCAATAAAACTGCTGTAATCCATTCATTAGCATGAATTGAAGCCAAATACATTACCTCTTTATTTCCATTTCCTATCTTTATATATGGAATACTTTTTTCAAGTACACTCTTCCCTATATTTCCAACAACTAAAAATGGATATACTTTTTTTAATGTCGTAATATTCATTTGCATCAGCTCATATGTATAAGCCATATTTTTAGGTACAACATCCTCAAAAGGCACTATTATATTTGAACCAATTTGTAAATTATTTGCATTTATATTTGGATTTGCAAATAATATATAACTAATATCTATTCCAAACATTTTGGCTATTGAATATAATGTATCTCCTTTTTTTATTACATAATTTAAATAACCCTTTTCCATACAAAATCACCTAATGAAATATATTAAAAAAAACAAGTTTTATTACTAAAACTTGCTAAAGGGTGTCCCAAAATGTGCAAATGGGACAATTAGGGACTGTCCCTAATTGGTGTGCTTGAAGGGAATCGAACCCCCGACCTCTCCCTTAGGAGGGGAGCGCTCTATCCAACTGAGCTACAAACACATATGTAATTATTTTACACCTTTTATTTGAATTTGACAAGTATTTCAGTTTACATTTTCTCTTTCACTGTGCTATAATATTTTAGGTGATATTATGCAAAGAATGTTAAGTTATATGAGAAAAGCTATTGAAAATTATAATATGATAGAAGAAGGAGATAAGATTGCTGTTGGGCTTTCTGGTGGTAAGGATTCTATTACTTTACTTATGGGTTTAAAAGCATTGCAAAGGTTTTATCCTAAAAAATTTGAAGTAATTGCAATAAGTGTTAATCCTGGATTTGAGTTTTTTAATTCAGATTTTTTAAGAGATACATGTAATAAAATAGGTGTTCAGTATGTAGAGGAAAAAAGTTATATAAAAGAAATTGTTTTTGATATTAGAAAAGAAAAAAATCCTTGTTCTTTATGTGCAAATTTACGTAGAGGTATTTTAAATTCAGTTGCTATTGCTAATAATTGTAATAAAATTGCGTTAGGTCATAATGAAGATGATGTTTTAGAAACCTTTTTCTTAAATTTATTATATGCTGGGAATTTGTCTACTTTTGCTCCTACAAGTTATATGGACAGGTCGAAAATAACCTTAATTAGGCCTATGATTTATATTCCTGAAAAAGAAGTACGCAAATTCGTAAAAAGACAAAGTATAGAAGTTATGCCAAAAGTTTGCCCTATGGATGGTATTTCTAAAAGAGAATCTATAAAAGAATTAATTGCTAAATTGGTGAAAGATATTCCTACTGTTAGAGCTAATGTGATGGGAGCTATCAAAAGAGCTAATATAAATGGTTGGAAGGAATTTTAAGCTTGAGATATGAATTATCCTTTTTATGCAAATAAAAATTAGCTGTAAATTATTTTTACAGCCAAAATTATATTTTTCTATTTTCTTTTCATAATACTTTCTACAAAATCATTATCATTATATACTGTGATAGCTTTTGGTAAGACATCAATATTAAATCTATCTGATGTTAGCATATCGCCATCAATATTAAATGTAACCTGCTCTTCAAATAGAAGCTCTATATGATTTGTTCTAAATTTATGAACTTTGTGTTTTCCTTCGTGCTTTCCTTTTTTTAGTTTTAATAATAGCGGTATCATTCTAAGTCTATTCATTTTTTCAATATAATAAATGTCTAACAATCCATCAGAAAGTTGAGACTTTGGTGCAATATTAAAACCTCCACCATAATATGCTCCATTGCAAATACTTAAAACACTATATTGTTCATCAATTGTCTTTATTGCGGTCTTAAAATGCACTTTTTTAAATTTAAATTTTATAAATGTATAAATAATGCTTGCATTATATAATTGATTGGTTGGAATAATAGTTTTTCTTAGCTTATCTACATTATTTGCAACTTCTGCATCGATTCCCGTGCATGCAACATTTATAAAATAAGTGTCGTTAATTTTACCTAAATCTATTAAGTTTTCGCCTTTTGGCAATATCTTTACTGTTCTATATGTGTCATTTCCAGAACCTGATGGTATAATTCCTAGTTTATTTTTTGTTCCGACAATTCCTGGTAATGTTTTTGTTATTGTTCCATCTCCACCTACAACATAAATTATATTTTCTTCGTTTTTATACTCTCTAGCAATATCTTCGCTACTTAAGTCTTTTGTTATATATCTTATTTCATAATTGATTTGCCTCTTTTTACATTCTATCTCTATATTAGGTAATATTTTTTTATATTTTCCTCTTCCTGCTGTTTCATTAACTATAAATATATACTTCATTTTTTCCTACTTTCTATATAATTTTAATACTTCATTTCTTAAATATTCATTACCTTCTTCTATTTCCATTTTACTTACATCAATTGGATTTCCAAATTCAAGAGTTATACTTTTTCTAAATAATTTATATTCTCCTTTTATTGCAAATGGCAAAATTGGAATATTTGTACTTTTAGCTATTCTTACAGCTCCTTTTCTAAATTCTAGTAAATTATTTTGTGTTTTATTTCTTGTTCCCTCTGGAAAAATCCCAATTGTTCCACCATTATTTAATATTTTTTCCGCTTCTTCTATAGCTTTATAATTTGGCTTTCCTCTATAAACTTTAATAAGTCCAATTTTATTAAATATTTTACCATGAAGTCCTTTAAACAATTCTTCTTTTGCCATATAATGAACTATTCTATCAGTTGACATCATTACTACAGTTGGATCTATCGCATATCTATGATTTCCTGCAAATATTAGTGCTCCTTTTTTGGGGATATTTTCCTTTCCTATTATTTGTAGTCTAAATAATATTTTTAATAATGTTGAATATATTATTTTTAAAAACTGATATAAAAAGCATCTTTCTGTTTTTATTTTATCTTTGTATTTTTCTTCATTTATATTATCATGTATTTGTGCCACTTTATAGACCTTCCTTTTTATTTTTCCTTTTCATATTCACTATTTTATGTAATATATTTTTAATTATAACATGTAATATGAATTATTTAAATAGTATTATGGCAATTTTAGTGCTTCCTCATATTCTTCTCTTCCAAAGTCCACAGTGGGAACAATTTCTTCGTTGTTATACATCTCTATAAATTTATCTATGGTCACCCACATAAAATCTGTTGTTTCTCCATCTGGAAATGTTATTTCTTCATCTTTTACATCTCTTTTAAACAACCATAAATCTTTAAAATTCGGTGGTATTTTGTCCCTCCTAACTTCTTTTAAAAATATTGCTTCTTTTTTTGAAAACTCGATTCCTAGTTCTTCTTTTAATTCTCTTATTATTCCTTCCAAGCTTGTCTCACCTGTCAGTATTGAGCCACCATTACATTCCCACATTCCACCAAATTTTTTGTTTTCTGCTCTTTTGCTAATTAATATTTCATTTTTAGAATTTATTATAATTCCAGTTACTACAATATGATACTCCCCTTCTTTAAGTTGATATACTCCTCTTTCTGCTGTCCTGCCTGTTTTCTTTTTGTTTTTATCATAAATATCCCATAGTTCTCCCATTATTAAACCTCCATCTTTTCTATAATTTTCCACAATTATATCACTTGCTGTGAATTATTAAAACTCGTTTTCGAATTATCGCGAAAAAATACACCTCAAAATGTTAGTTTTTTCTAACATTTTGGGTGCACTTCATCATTAATTATATGTACAAAATGATCGTTTTCCTTTATTACATTTTTCATGGCTTCTGGAACAACATTTATATTATCTATATCTTTTATATCTATCCATAAGAACTCTAGTTTCCCCTGTTTTTCTGGTTCTACTGGTTCATATTTTTCTTTGGCATATATTTCTTCATTTTTGAATTTTAATTCATGCGTCATTAATAGTTCATGGTATTCCTTTCCTTTCATTATGAAGAAGTTTTCTATTAAAGATACTGGTCTTACATATTCTGTTTCAAAATCCATTTCTTCTTTTATTTCTCGTTGTAATGCCTCTATACTACTTTCTCCCTCTTTCACTCTGCCTCCTGGTAAAGTAAAATGTTCTGATCCAATAGAATGATGTACTAATACTTTATTCTCTTTTTTTATTATTGCTGATACTCTATAGTTTAATAAATGCTCTCCCACAATCACGGAAATATCTGCTTTTTCCATAAAATTCCCTCCTATATTATTTTATCACTTTATTATTTTATAAGCAATTTCAGATTTTGTGCTGTTAATATTTTCAATATCAGGCATACAGTTTCTTCTATATCTTCATATGTCTCTAATATTAATTTGTTTGCTATACCTATATAATTTTCTGGTGTTGGATTAAGTAATATCTTTTTATCTTTTTCTTTTATCTCTAATTTTAAAATAAATTCTTTTGTAAATTTTACCCAATCGATATCTGGGTATGCCACCATATATGCATTATAATTTCCCACTTAACAATATTTTCTCTAACCATTTGATTTCAACTAAAACTCTATATTTTATAAGTGAATATGCACTAAAATATCCACTTATTTCTTTTGTTTCGTACCTATATCTCCCATCAATTGGCGAAATTGCCTCTAATGTTTCTAGATTCATTTTATCTACTCTCCTATTATCATATTATCTCTTCCTGCTCCTGTTCCTATAAATTTAATTGGCACTCCTACTAATTCTTCTATTCTATTTAAATATTTTTTTGCATTTTCTGGCAAATCTTCTCTTCTTTTTATATTACTTATATCTCCAAAATTACCTTCAAACTCCTCATATACAGGTTCGATATCCTGCAAATATTCTTCATCGCAAGAAAATTTCATATCTATATTATTTCCTTTTTTGTATGCTACACAAAGTTTTATTTTATCCATTTTTCCGATTGTGTCAACATGATTTATAGCAAGTGCTGTAATTCCGTTAAGTATAACAGCATATTTTAGAGCAACTGCATCTAGCCAACCACATCTACGTGGTCTTTTTGTCGTTGTTCCGTATTCATGCCCTAATTCTCTTATTAAATCTCCTATTTCATTAGCCTGTTCTGTTATATATGGACCTTCTCCTACTCTAGAAGAATATCCTTTAAGAACTCCATAAACATTTCCAATATATTTTGCTCCAATTCCGCTTCCAGTACAAATTCCACCTATACTTGGATTAGAAGATGTTACAAATGGATAACTTCCAAAGTCTATGTCTAAAAGTGTAGCTTGTGCTCCTTCACATACTATTTTTTTATCCTGTTCAATAGCCTTATGTATCATATAAACTGTATCTGTTACATATGGTTTTAATTTTTTTGAAAGTTCAATATATTCTGCAATTATTTTATCTGCATTTAGTGTTTCTTTTCCATATAGCTTAAATATTTCATTTTTTCTTTCTATGTTTTCTCTTGCAATTGTGGCAAATCTGTCTGATATAAAGTCCATCACTCTTATTCCACATCTTTCAAATTTATCACAATATGCTGGACCAATACCTCTTTTGGTTGTTCCTATTTTATTATTCCTAAGCTCCTCTTGCAACTCATCCATTTTTATATGATATGGCATTATTATGTGTGCTTTATCACTTATATATAAATTGCTTGTACTGATTCCTTCATCTTCTAAATTATTAATTTCTTCTATTAATACTTTCGGGTCTATAACAACACCGTTACCTATTATTGCTTTTGTGTTTTTATTTAGTATTCCTGAAGGAATTAAATGAAATGCATATTTTTTTCCGTTTACATTTATAGTATGACCTGCATTGTTTCCACCTGTACATCTTACAGTATAATCTGCTTTTGTTGATAAATAATCAATTATTTTTCCTTTACCCTCATCTCCATAAAATGTTCCTAAAACTACATCCACATTTTTCATAATAAAAACCTCCTATAAATATTAAAATTATTACAACAGTTGATTAACTTTATTATTTATCATTTGTTATATCTCCATTTCCGCTTACTGGAATTGTGTCCCCTAAATAAGTTGGCTCTGGTTTAAATATACATTTTATAAAGTCTTTATTTCTTGCTAAGATTTCTCTAGCCTCTCTATAAATTGCACCCACATATTGCCTTGGATCTGCCCCTACTCCATATGCTTCTAATCCTAATTGATTTGCTATATATAGTGCTCTATATAAGTGATATTTTTGTGTTACTATTACTACTTTTTTTGCATTAAATATTTCTTTTGCTCTGTAAATACTTTCATATGACGAAAAACCTGCATGGTCCATAAAAATATTTTCTGATGGTATACCATTTTCAATTGCATATTTTTTCATTGTGTTTACTTCATCATATTCTTCTCTTCCATGGTCTCCACTCATTATAATTTTATCTGAGACTTCATTGTTGTATAATAAAATTCCCTCTTTAAGTCTATCTTCTAGCATTGGACTTGGCTTGTCTCCCCAAATCCCTGCACCTAATATAATAATGCAATCAATATTTTTTAATGTTGAGTAATCGCCCTTTTCTATTATTTGATTTTTGGTAGAATTTTTTACGTAAAAATTTATTAATAATATTAATAATATTATTAATACTATAATAATTATAATTATTATTCCAACTTTTATCACCTTTTTCAATTTTCCACCTCTTTTCAATTATTATATTACCATAAAGCATAATAATTAGCAATTATTTATTTGACATATGTATTTAAAGTCCCTGTGCACTGTTATTTTGTAGCTTGTGCCTATATATTTATCTTCTTTTTCCGATAAATTAGCAATAAAGTTGTTATCACAGCAATATTTTTTAGAAAATAAGTAGCCGTACTAAAACTGCCAATAGGTACGGAGCATGTTGGCAACTATTTTAAAAGTTGTGGTCTTTTTCTACTTTTTAGCTGTTATTCCATATAAAACTCTTTTTAATAATATTCCTTTTTCTGTTTTATATCTTTTTACATATTCATCAAATAAATCTTTTTCAACTATGGTTCTGTGTTCAAACTCTTCATCCTTTATTTCTGAAAAATCATCTAATATTGGTGTTTTTAATAATAGTGCCTTTAAATCATCTTCTGTTTCATAGTATTCATTTTGTAATATCTTTACTTTCTCAACATTTTTAAATCCCGCTTCAACTAAATCTTGATAATCCTTTTCTGATATTGTAATTTCATCATTATATGCTTGACCTCTTCCAAACAATTCTTTTATTTCCCAACAATCTCTTTTGTCTACTCCTCTTATAACAACAGTTCCACCTTTTGCTAAACAATTATAAATCTGTTTTGCATTTATAATTGTGTGTCTTGCTGATATTAAATCAAAAGTCTCCTTTGGAAAATTCATTTCTAGATTGTTCATTTTTGTAAACTTTACTCTTTTATTTGGATATCTCTTAGCATTTTCTTTTGCTGTTTTTATCATTTCTTCTGAAAAATCTGTAGCAATTAACATTCCTACCTCTGGATAATTCTTTAATACTTTTTCTCCTCCACCTGTTCCTAAATCTAAGCATAAAGATTTTTCATTCGTATTTTCTTTAATTTTATCCCAATAATTCCAATTAGTTAAATTTTCAGTTTTGCACTTTATTTGACTAAAATCCCAGTTTCCTATTTTTTCATAATAATTTAATTCGTTTTCTTGCATTCTACATTCTCCTTTATTTTTTTATTTGGTTGTATATACAAAAAGAACCTCCCTTCTACGAACAAAGCAAAAACAACCATAATTTTGCTATGGTTAAATTTTGCCATTCATAGAAAAAGGTTCTCAACATTTTCTATTATTCAAGTTTTTAAACTATCATTTTCCCTGGTAGTATCACGCGAATGGTCGAATTGAAATACTACAATATTAGTATAGCATAGTTTGCCAATTTGTTCAATTATTCTTTTATAATTGACACTATCTTAATGTTTATTTTTATATAATTATTTCCATAATAGAATTTAAATTAATTTATTAAATCTTTTAATTTTACTCCGTTTTATTCTTCCATTCCTGATAGCCGTTGAAATTTCTTCCCAGCACAATAACTGTTGCCATTGATGATGTAGAACATAAATGGTCATTTATAAATATATTATCTTGTATATCTTTAGAGTTACGTCCTCTTTCTGCATGCTTAATTAGGCTTTGTGATAATGATATAGCAGTTCCATTTTTTAATATCATTGTTACAGCATTGGGATTCAGTACATTCAAACTAATCTATAAATTATAATTTGTTTCTACTATTTGCCTATTTCATTATTTTATTTGTTCTAAATTTACTAATTCATTTTTTCTAAAAGTCATTTTTAATAAACAAGGCGACGTTATATCTAAGACTGTATTATTATATACTAATTTAACATCTTCATTTACTTCACACCAATTTAACAAAAAAAATTTTATTGAACCTCCGATGACTTACAACTGCAATCTTCTTTCCTTCATATTCTTTCAGAATTCTATCGAAGAATTTAGTCATTCTTTGTTTTGTATCTTCTGCACTCTCTCCATCAGAAGTTTTAAATTTTCTATCTAATAATTGTTCTTGAGAAGGATCTCTTGTGTTTTTATCCTTCATAAATTCTCCTAATTCTTTTAAATTTCCTAGTTTTCTTTCGCTTAGATTGCTATCTAAATTAATAGGTAAATTATTGACATTAGCAATATATTTTGCAGTTGCTTTCGCTCTCGTATAAATACTTGACCAAATAACATCAATATTATTTAATTCAATATTTTCGCTTAATCTTCTAGATTGCTCTTCCCCGTGTACAGACAATATTTCTTTTTCATTAATCATTTGAGAATCTTCATTTGTATTTCTAATTCCATTCTCATCAACAGTTTCAGCATGTCTAATTAAATAAATTATAGTATCTTTCATCTTCAACAACTCCATTAATTATTTTTTATATTATTATATCGGTAAAAAATATTTTGTATAGTTAATTTTCTTTTACATTTCCATCTTTATCTAACATCCCATCTTCTCCTATAAAAATAATTTATATAATATCTACTTTTTTGGCTATTACATCAAATATATGCCAATGTTTCATCTTTCCAAGTCCTGTTAAATCATCTTTTTCAATTTCTTTAAATCTTATTATTTCAAAATTTTCAAATAATTCCATTGCTTGCTCTTTTGTCAAGAAGGTCATTTGCGGTTTAGTCTCGTTCCAACTATCATTTTCGCCAAAGAAGTTACCAACAAAATATCCGATTAGTAAAAATACTATCATTTATTTTATTCCATAATTTGCTAAATTTATTTTTATTGCAGAATGAAAGGCTATAATTTGCAACAATTAAATTATTCTCTTCCAATTTAAGAGTTTCAAAATTTTGCTTTTGAAATTTAAATTTTGCTAATTCTTCTTTGGTTAATCTCTTAGCAATTCTTTCTTTTACATCTTCTCTATCTATTGCTAATACATTCCAGTTATTTTTAATTAAATAAACTGTATCATTTCCTGCTCCACACCCTAATTCAATTGCATTACCTGAATTACATTGTATCTCATTAATAAAATATTCAACATTATTTCTTGGTTTATCTGATTGAGTATTATCATAGTATTTTTGAATACTTTCCATATAATCCCACCTCGTTTTCCACAATTATACCACTTCCTGTGAATTATTTAAATACATTTTCTGTTAAAAACCGTTTAACTTAGTCTAGTCTCTCTCTCATTGTGACCAAAGTGTGACAATTTTGCTCAAAAATTAAAAAAGCAGGTGGAATTTTACAAAACTTGTTTTAAATTTTTACGTCAATTACGTCAAATTTATGTCAAAACATAAAAATCGAGTTCTAGTTAAATGCTAGAACCCTTAATCTTATTGGTTGCGGGGTAGGACTTGAACCTACGACCTTCGGGTTATGAGGGTTACATAATATGTTTTATTGGGTGTATTGAATTATGTTGTATGTTAGTGAAATAGGGGATTTGGTGGATTTTTGTTTAGTGAACAAATGTGTTGAATTTTGCCCTTTTTTGAAAAATTGATCCCCAATTTCTCCCCAACTTTTTACTAGCATATTTGGGAAATTTTATTTATATTTTAGGAGGAATTTTTATGGAATTTAATAAAGATAAAATACAAGATTTAATGAACGAGTGGATAATTTTTAGAGAGGAAAGTTTGTATAGCCTTACTAAAGAAGATAAAGAACATTTAATTGATTTTGATAAATATTCTGAGAATATTTTAAGGAATGTTTCACCTAACAATAAGAAATATGTTCAAAAACAATTGGACAAACTTGATGAAAATTATCTTGATTATATTGGTTATTGGAATGATAAATATTATAGAGCTGGTTTTGGAGATTGCTTAAATTTAGTTATTATGAGTCTTGGAGGTAATGGAATTGAAACTAGGTAAATATGGAATTTTAGCTAAAAAATATTTGGAAGAATATAAACCTTTTAAGTTCTCTCGTTTAGTAATGGATGGTTCTATTATGGATTATTTATTGAATTTTGAAAATCATTTAAAATGTTATGCTAATTTGATTGAGATTGAACTTAAACAAAAGTATCCTGCTCCTTCCGAAAAAGAGAGTTTTCTTGAACAAATTAAGTACTTGAATATGATTCAGGAAATGATGGATGAGTTTGTGAACGAGGAAATTAAGTTGGTATAGAAAAAAGCCCTATTGGGCTTTTTCTATATATTATCGAACATTAGAACCTGATTGCTTATTATCTTCCCTACAATCAATTAAAATTATATTATCATCAACTTTATCAGTAAGTCCTGCATCTTCTATAATTCTTTTAACTTTATTGAATTCAGCTTCTGAAAAATAAAATATAACAATTATGCTATTTTCAGTTTCATTAGCTTTTTTATATATTTCAGTTTGTTCAAAAACGTGTTTTAATTTAGAATTACTTGCTAACTTAAATTCAATCACATTTTGATTTTTACTTCCTTTTGAAACTACAGCATCAGCTGGGCCTCTACCATTATTAGTTTCAAAATCAGTTTTAAAAGTTGTTTTATACCAAACGAATTTAAACATTCTTTGTAAATCATTTTCATTAGCAATTCTTTCCCCATTATTATATAGTGTTTTATATCCATCACAATCTTCAATTATATGTTTAAAATATTTTATTCTATTTTTACTTTCCTCAAACGCACTTATATTTTCAGGAATTTCATATGTACCTTTTTTAAATACTTCTACCAACAAAATAGCATTATCTATAAATTTTTTCAACTGAATATTTACTTCTTGAAAGCATTCTTTTTTTATTTCTTCTTTCTCATTTTCTCTCATCTTTACATAGTAATCATAAATTTCAGGATGTTCTTTTACCATTTCAGTAAAGGCTTTTCTTTCTATTATTTTTATCATTCCTTCACTAGGTTTCTTTTTATTTTTACGCTGTTCCATTTCATATTCACCAACAGCTTTGGCAATATAATTATTAACTTGTGCCTTCAAAACATCATTTTCTATATAGTCTCTTACTTTTCGATTTACTTTAAAAAAATTATCTCTGTTGATAGATGGTTCATTCTTTCTTAATATGTCTGCAGGAGTTAATAATACATATTCTTCCTCACCCTTTTCATTTATAATATATGGTAAATAATATTCTTTTGTAACAAAGCTCTCTGTTTCATAATTAAATCCTGATTTATCTACAGGAATATTTTTACAATAGTTTTCTGAAATATATTTTTTAGCAAATTTCTGTGTATATTCACAAAGATATCCTTTTATTAAATTTACTGTCATATCACTAATTTTATCTCTTCCACTACCATCATATAACAGCATTATCTTTTCTGCATGTACTCCATTAGAAATACCATTTGTATTTAGTGCAAATTTTATATTTTTATATAAAAAAGTTCCAAATTCAATATCTAATGCACTACCTCTATTCCCTTCTAAAGCATATCCAAACCAATTATTACATACTTCATTAAATGTGTACCATGTTTTAATGTCTGATTTTTCTAATTTTTGCTCTGATTTTTTAGCAAGAAAATGAAAATATTTTATTATATTCTTATGCAGTTCTTTATACTCTTCTTTCTCGCTATTAAATATTAACATAGGATCTATAAATAATGGAATATCACAAACTAGAGAAATATCTATAGCCCCATATTCTTCTATTTTATTTTTTTCTACTTTGAATTTCTCTGAAAATAACACAACTCTTCCCCCTTTTATTACGTCATATTAATTTTATTTCTTATAATACAAGCATCTTTAGCATTAAACTTTGGTCTCATGTTTTTTATAATTTTATTTTGGCATTCAGGTGTCCAATATATTTTTAATTTATTCATAGCCCTTGTTATTGCTGTATAAAATATATTATGTGATATATTCTCTTCTATTTCTTGAGTAATTATTATTTTTACTGAATTATACTCTATACCTTGTGATTTGTGTATAGAAACTGCATATGCAACAAAAAATGGAACTACGTTTTCTGAATATATATCATCTTCGTCATCTAAATCTTTAAATTCATTAACGTAAAATCTTACTGTTGACTTATTTTCATTACTTTCTAATAGTACTAGTCCGACCAGACCAGCATCCCTTTCATTTATAACTATATCTATCTCTATATCAAACCATATTTTATGTTGTTCTTTATCAACTTCAATTTTTTTTATTTTACCTTTTAAGTTATTATAAATAATAGGTGCAAACCTGTTTGACTCATTAAATAATATAGGATCTCCAACTTTATATGTTCCTATCCCCCAATCAATCGCTTCATTTTTATTGCTATTTTGCATAAATCTATTTATATTATTTATTCCATATAGCCCATCGTAATTCAGACATAATATAATTTCATCTTTATCATTTGGGATTAATATACTATCGTCCAACCTTTGTGAATATCTATTTATGGACATCCATTCAACAATTTCATCATCTAAATTTCTGACTTTATCCCATAACACCTTTAAATTATCATTCTTACTTCTATATGGTACTGTAAGTTCATGCTTTGCACTATCTTTAATAAGCATTTTAGCTATTCCAAACCAATTACCAAATGTAATAGATTCTATCTGAAATACATCTCCAACTAATACTAGAAATTCAAAATTTACATTTGTTAACACTTTTAACATATCTTCATTACTAACTGTACTACACTCATCAATAATTAGTATATTACAATCTTTATTTATATAATCATTAGATAATATTTTCTTCACTGTATAAAATTCGCTATTTTGAGCAGTAACTTTCCTTTTCAAATTTTCGACAGCTGGATGTGTATTAGCTAAATATATTTTTTTATCATTATTATAATAATTAGAAATATGATTTATTATTGTAGTTTTTCCCGTTCCAGCTGCTCCATATATAAGTGCAACTTTAGAATCATTAAATAAATTCTTTAAAACTTCTTTTTTCTCATCATCATCCACATAATATGCACCTGTATTAAGCCAAAAAGTTACTGAATTACTATAACCTCGTATTCCCTCATTTGATAACTCTTTTAATTTTTCTATAATTTTAATAGTATCTTCCTCATATCCCTTTATATAGAGATTGTTTCCATCTATAATTAATTTTCTATTTTCATGTTTAGGTAAATATAATCTTGAATTATACTGTTTGACTAATTCTTCAATATTTCCAAAAAACTCTATCTCTCCTCTATCTGTATATAAACAACCATTTTGTTGTGTGTTCATTTCTATATATCTTGCTAATAATTCCTCTTTTCTATTGTTACAATCCAAACATTCAAACAAATCATAACTTTTAGGATTATGTTTAACAAGTGAAGTAACTAATGGCATCTCTTCAAATCCTATGCATCCCCATTTTAAATAAAGTTCTGACATTCTTATATTTGCCTCATTAATATATTGCCTTTTTATTATAGCATTATTACATTTATACAATAAATATCTAATAATATTTTTTCCTGCTTTATTATTATCAACAATTTCTTTACATTTATCTACTAATGTCATTATATAATTGGTCTTACATATTTCGTTAAAGTGTTCCTTTATTCTTTTATATTTTGATTTTTCAATATCAACTAAATCCAATAAACTATAATCCATTTCTGTAAGAAATGGCATTATTTCCCTATATTCTTTATAACTTGCACTAAATAATACATCTTCACCAAATAGTTTATAAAAATTTACAATTTCACAAGGTCTTATTGATATTTCCCAATTAGTAATAAGTTGAATATCTGTCATAGCACCAAAAATTTTTATTTTTTCTTTAACCACTGCTACTTTTATAGAATAAGATGTATTAATTTCACATTTAGTAAACATTGTTATTCTATCGAATTTACTAGGATTATCAACTGCTGGTGATAAAGTAATCTCATAATAAATTCTATTATCTATAAAAAAAGGCTTTGATTTTTGAATATAATATCTCCCACTAATAAATTTTCTTTCTTTTATGATAGGAATTTTTTTTATTTTATCTGCTATTTCGCCATAATATTCATAGTAAGTTCTATCCGTATTTAATGGAAATTTATTAATATTTTTCAAAATATCCATTTGAAAATTATCCTTATAAAAGTTCTTTAACTTTAATAAATGTTCATAATATTTTAACATTAATCTTTCAGCATTATCATTTGTGGGGGTCCTATGACCTACTGAATTTTGGACAAATCTATGAAATTTAGCCAAAAACTTATATTTTCCATTATTTTTTATATAATTAACAGCATCCTCTGTATTCTTGTGTTTTAATTCTAATTCTAGTCCCTGTGTATAACTAAAAATTTTAATAGCAGTATGTTCTATTAAATCTCTCAAACTCTTTAAAATATGTTCAGATAGAAATCCTCTATTGTAATCAGTCATTTGTTCAATACATTCAAAAATCATATCATCTATATTTTTTATTTCTAAATCTATATTATCTGTTTTCATATTACTCTCCCCCTTTTTGTATTAATATATTGATATTACCATAATTATATATAAATATTTTGTCGAATCTTGTAATTTATTATCAAAATTTATCTATAATAAAAAGCAAAATAACTCTGTACTTAATAAATACATTATTATCTTGCTTTTCTTTGGTATATTTATTTTTCTATAATAAAGCTTTTCCTTGTACTTTCATAATTATCATTTAATTGATAGCAATACACTTCTTCAAAATTACTTGTTTTTAAGTAATCATATTTTTCTAATAAATTTTTAAAAGCTTCTTTCTGATTTTCACCTTGAACTATTCCTATTAATTGTGCATTATCACAATCCGGTTCTATACTTTCAGAATTTGGTTGATATGTATATCCTTCCGTTGTTAAAAATATATATTTATTCATCTTTATATTCTTCTCCTTCTTCTGCTACCATACTTAAGCTATTTTCTTCATCATCTGTCACTTTATATTCAAATCCATCATCTTCCTCAATAGCAGTTCCAAGTCCAAAATATTTTTCAAAGAATTTTTTGATTTTATCTATAATAGTTTCTTTTCTTTCTGTTCTATTTTCTCCTCCAAATCTTCTCATTGGTGGAAGTATTTTTTCAATATCAGTTCCAGTTGTTTTAACTTGTCCATCTCTAAATGAATTATCTAAAAATCTTCTTGTCTCAATTTCATTTAAATTTTCTTCTTCAATTAAAGATTTTAAATCTTGTTCTTTTTGTTCTCTAACAAATTTACCCCAATCATCCATTACATTTGTATTTGCATTAATTCTATTAATAAATCCATCTATTAATTCTTTCTTTGAACGTAATGCTAAACTTGATTTAATTGCTTTATCAATTGATCCTAGTATTTCTTTATCTGTACAATTTGATTGATGATATTTAGCAACTAGCATTAATATATAATCAATATTAACTTCAACTTGCTTTACAAGTTCCATTTCAAATACTATATCATCTTTTATACTTTCAGATTCACCTTGTTTAGGCTTAAATTCTTGATATAAATCAACATACATACCTGTATAATCTTGAAAATCTCTGTCAGATAGTATTTCATTTCCTGTAAATTTATCAAATGATGAAAGAATATTTTTAAGTCTTAAAATATTTCCCATTTCTATGATGAATTCTTTTTTAGCACTTTCTCCTGTAATTTGTTCTCCAAGTGGATATTTTTGAAGTAGCAATGCAATTCTTTCTTCGTATCCTAATTGTTTTTTACCTTTATCATCTTCATATCCATAATAATAATCTTCATAAGATTTTAAAAGTACTATTCCACTTGCATTTTTATCTCCAAATAGTGCTATTGCATCATTAGTTTGTTCTTGTAAATCTCTAAAACAAACAATATTTCCATAAGATTTTACCGAATTTAATATTCTATTTGTTCTTGAAAATGCTTGTATTAATCCATGTTGTTTTAAGTTTTTATCTACCCATAATGTATTTAATGTAGTAGCATCAAATCCTGTTAAAAACATATTTACAACTATTAATAAATCAACTTGTCTTTTCTTAACTTTATCAGATAAATCTTTATAATAATCTTGAAATCCATTTCCTTCTGATGAGAAATTAGTCTTAAATTTCTTGTTATATTTATCTATTGCATAGTCTAAAAATTCTCTTGAGCTTTGATCTAGTAAATCAGTTTCAAAACCTTCATCATCTAATATACCATCAGCTGTATCTTCTTCATTTGTTGCAAAGCTGTAAATTGTTGCAATTGTTAAATCTTTATTTTTTTCTTTTAATTGTTTTTCCAATTCTAAATAATATTTTTTTGCAACTGGTATAGAACTTACTGCAAACATTGAGTTAAATCCATTCATTCTTTGACCTTTTAAATCATAAAATGAATTTCTTTTTGTTTTTTGGTCAAAGTGTTCTATTATGTATGAGACAACATTACTAATTCTTTCGTGAGATGCTAATGCTTCTTCAGTATTAATCGTATTTACTTGTTTATCTGTCATACCTTCTTTTGTTTTAACAGTATTTACATAGTCAATTCTGAATGGCAAAACATTACCATCATTTATTGCATCAACTATTGTATATGTATGTAATTTTTCTCCAAAGGCTTGTTCTGTTGTACAAAAATCTGGATTAGATTTATTACCAGCATTTTTAGCAAATATTGGTGTTCCTGTAAATCCAAATAAATGATAGTTTTTGAAGTTTTGTACAATTAATTTATGCATATCTCCAAATTGAGATCTATGGCATTCATCAAATATTAATACTAAATGTTTGCTAAATGCTTCATGTGTTTTATTTCTTTTTACAAATTCACTTAGCTTTTGAATAGTAGTAACAATAATTCTAGTAGAATCATCTTCTAATTGTTTTTGAAGAACCTTTGTACTTCTATTACCATTAGCAGCACCTTTTTCAAATCTATCATATTCTCTCATTGTTTGATAATCTAAATCTTTTCTATCAACAACAAATAATACTTTATCTATAAATGGTAAGTTCGTTGCAAGTTGAGCTGTTTTAAATGATGTCAGTGTTTTACCTGAACCTGTTGTATGCCAAATATATCCACCCGCTTCTATTGTTCCCATCTTTTTATAATTATTTGCTACTTCAATTCTATTAATTATTCTTTCTGTTGCTACTATTTGATATGGACGCATTACAAGCAATAATTCTTCTGATGTAAATATACAATATTTAGTTAATATATTTAATATTGTATGTTTTGCAAAAAACGTTCTAGTAAAATCAACTAAATCAGATATTACTTTGTTATTTCCATCAGCCCAATATGAAGTAAATTCAAAACTATTACTTGTTTTTTTACTTTTATTTCTTGTTTGACTTTGTTCTTTGATATGACTTTCCCTTGTAGTATTTGAATAATATTTTGTACTTGTACCATTAGAAATAACAAATATTTGTACATACTCATATAAACCTGAGCCAGCCCAAAAACTATCTCTTTGGTATCTATTTATTTGATTGAAAGCTTCTTTTAAAGCAACTCCTCTTCTCTTTAATTCAATATGTACTAAAGGTAATCCATTTACTAAAACTGTTACATCATATCTATTATCGTAATTTCCACCATTTTCAACATATTGATTAATAACTTGTAATCTATTATTATGAATATTCTTCTTATCTATTAAATAAATATTTTTACTAGAACCATCATCTCTAGTTAATACTTGAATATAATCTTCTTGAATTTTTCTTGTTTTTTCAACTATTCCATCATTCGCATTTGAAATATTATTTTTATAAAATATATCCCATTCTCTATCACTAAATTTATAATTATTTAATAATTCTAATTGTGTACGAAGATTATTAACTAAAGAGTCTGAATCATGAATACTTAAATAATCATATCCTTGTTCTCCAAGCATTCTTATAAATTTATTTTCAAGAGCTTGTTCACTTTGATATGAATCTGATTTTTTCTTTAATGGTTCATATTCTGTTACAACTGTAGAATTACTCATTTCCATTACTACATTATATTTATTCATTTACTTTCAACTCCTTAAAAGTTAATAATTTTTCTCTATAATATCCATACTGTTTTTGTCTTGCTTCTATTTCAGCAGGTAAACCTTCAGAAATATCATTACATAATTTGTGAAATCTATCCAATATAAAAACTATTCTTTCTTGTTCTTTTAAAGAAATTATAGGCACTGGTATTTTTTCTAATTTACTTTTGCTTGTTGTAGCTCTTGTTGTAAATGAAGCATATCTTACAATAATATCTCGTACTTGATTAGTTGAAAAATAATATGAACAAAATTTAGGCAATAATAGATTTGTAATTGGTCTTGCACGTAATACAAATCCACTAAAAGTACAATTTTTTATATCTTCAATCACTGTACTTGACATTCCAATATCTTCTTTTGTTTCAGATGTTCTAGTAAAAAACACATCTCCTTTTTTTACAGCATATCTTTCTATTTCTGCTTCAGTTAAAGTTACCTTACCATTTAACATTTCTTCTGTTAAATACCTGTTTTTGTAAACATCTGTAAAATTTACTATTGGAGTACCTTCACCAAATGCATTCTTTTCTTTATTTAATCCATTTTTTATTTCAAACAAATCTTTAACATACATAATTTTTTGTGGTTTTAAATTATTTATGTCCATTAAATAATTTAAATAAAAATTATATTGTTTTTGTCTTTCTTTCAGCTCTGCTGAAAGCTCTGCTGAAAGTAATGTAAAATCGTCCAATGTATGGACAATTTCGCATTGTACCTCCAACGGAGGTACAGCGATTTTAAAATCATTTAGAACATTAGAGCTTAAATTTTTTACTGAGCTCCCACTTACCAAATTATATAATTCATCAATCGAATTATCTAACATATAAAATAAAAATTTATTATTAATTTTATTTTCATACGGAATAAACATTCCAACTCGTTGATTTAACAAAAACTCTTCATCACTATCGTTTATTCCAACTTTTATAGTACCACTCATACCTATTATAATTCTATCTTTTTTTATAATATATTTACTTAAGTTTTCTTTATAATCCTTTAGATCGATACAAACCATATTATCTTTTGAAATACTTTTATTTTGAATATTTGTGGTTCTTACTAAACCAATTCCATTTGTCTTAAATGTATTATTTTTAAAAGCAAAACCTTGCACGAAATCACTTATTTCTCTAATAGATTTATACTCAACTCCCATAGGACAAAACTTTTCTATTAATTCTTCTAATTTATTCACTTATACCACCTTCGTTCATTATTTTATTAAATAGTTCAATTTTTTCGCTATTCATTTGAGAAATTGGTAAAGGCATTTCAAATTCATCCATCAATTTATTTTTTATCAATTCTTCTATAATTTTTTTATTATCTTGGCTAAAATTAACCCATGCATTTCCACCAAATAACAAATTTAATCTAATTATAGCATCTTGTCTTTCCTGAATTCCTTCGTACAAATTAATTCCATCTTTCATTTCAACAGCATAATTTTTTATCTCTTCATTTTTTATATTTTTATAATCTTCTGTATCATTAAATAACTTTTTAGAAATTTCTCTTCTACCAGTGCTACTTTTATATTTTAATTCTTTTATTTTATCTTCTTCACTCTTATTTATTCTATGTATTAGTCTAAATAAATTTTTATCGTGAGATACATAATCTAAAGTTATTATTGATGGTAATTTCCCTGAACATACATTTTTAACTTCTAATATTTGTTCTTTCATAAAATTAATTATTTCTTCATATGAATTATATTCTATTTTTTTATAATTTTTATCTTTATGAGCTTTATCTTTATCTCTTTGTGTATATATTTCTCTTATTACATTGTTTTTTTTACATATAATTTTCTTTGTTCCATTACAATATACATCATCTAGTATAAAGCATAGATTTAAATAAAATTGAGACAATATATTCCTTACTTCTGCATAAACATTAATATTAGATAGCTCATTTGCATTATCTTGTATAAAAATTAAAGAATCTATATTTTTCTTTGCATCAATTAAATATCTTGCTAATTCCCATTCTTTCATTTTATACCTCTATTTCTGAAATAATTTTATTTATTTCTTCACGAAGTTTATTTTCTCTAGCTACTATTTCATCGATTTCTTTATTTAAAACATCAATATTAATATGTTCTCTTGTATCTTCTTGTTCAACATAAGTTGAAACTGATAAATTATAATCGTTTTCTGCAATTTCTTTATTTGAAACTAATTTTGCAACATATTCAACGTCTTCTCTGTTTTCAAATATTTTAACAATATTATTTATATTATCATCAGTTAATTTATTATTATTTGTTACTTTAACGCATTCTTTTGAAGCATCTATAAATAATGTACTATTATCTTTTTTACTTTTCTTTAATACCATAATACAAGTAGCAATACTTGTACCAAAAAATAAATTGTCTGGTAATTGTATTAAGCAATCTACAAAGTTATTATCTATTAAATATCTTCTTATTTTTTGTTCTGCTCCACCTCTATATAAAATACCAGGGAAACATACTATTGAAGCAGTACCATTTGTTGCAAGCCAAGCTAAAGAATGCATTATAAACGCAAAATCTGCTTTTGATTTTGGTGCTAATACTCCTGCTGGAGAATAACGAGGGTCATTTATTAATAATGCATTATCATCTCCTGCCCATTTAATTGAATATGGTGGATTTGAAACTATAACTTCAAAAGGTTCATCATCCCAATGCTCAGGTGTAATTAATGTATCTTCACAAGCTATATCAAATTTATCATATCCAATATCGTGTAAAAACATATTTATTCTACAAAGGTTATAAGTAGTTAAATTTATTTCTTGACCATAAAAACCATTTCTAACATTATCTTTTCCCAATATTTTTGCGGCTTTTAATAAAAGTGAACCCGAACCACATGCAGGGTCATATACTTTGTTTACTGATGTTTTACCAACAACAGCTAATCTTGTTAATAATTCACTTACTTCTTGTGGTGTATAAAATTCTCCACCTGACTTTCCTGCATTACTTGCATACATAGTCATTAAAAATTCATAAGCATCGCCAAATGCATCTATTTGATTATCTTGATAATTTCCTAAGTTTAATCCATTTATACCTTCTAATATTTTTATTAATCTTTCATTTCTTTTGGTAACTGTTGCTCCTAACTTATTACTATTAACATCTATGTCATCAAATAGTCCTGAAAAATCATCTTCACTATCTGCACCTTTTGCTGAATTTTCAATATTATTAAAGATATTTTCTAACTTTTCATTTAAATCATCTTTGTGATTTTTAGCATCTTTACATACATTACTAAATAATTCAGAAGGTAATATAAAAAATCCTTTTTCTTTAACTAAATCATCTCTTACTGACTCTGCTTCACTATCTGAAATTAAGGCATAATCAAAATCTTTATCTCCCGCTTTTCTCTCACCATCATTTATATATTTTGTTATATTTTCTGATATATATCTATAAAACATTATTCCTAATATGTATTGTTTAAAATCCCATCCATCCACAGCTCCTCTTAAATCATCTGCTATTGACCAAATTGCTTTGTGTAATTCTTCTCTTTCTCTATTATCTGCCATAATAAACCTCCAAATAATTCTTTGATATATTTATATCATAAATAGCTATTTTAAACAATAAAATCAATAATATTTTGCTTATTTTGTCGAATTTTATTTTCTACATTTTTCGACATTTTTAGCTATAATATAAAATTCCCTAATTAGGGAATTTTATAATTTATAAAGGGTTTGGGAAATTCCCAATTTATGCAAGATGACTTTTATGTCTACAAAGGCGAATCTTGCTTAAAGATATTTGTGTACACAAATAGGAATCTTGCTTAACTATTTTTCTTCTTTTATTTAATAAAAAACGAAAAAGTCCTTTAAAAAAATTACCTTTTCGCTTTTATTTCACACTTTAACATTAAAATTCATTAATACTAGCTTTGTATCTATTTATTATCAAGCTTTTTAACGTTTTCCCTAATTAGGGAATTTGCTCATTCTATGATCTTCATCCTTAATTTCAATCCCACCACACATCTCATATAATCTTGAAATTATTGAATCAACCATACTATAATTTTTATTTACACATAGTCTTTCTCGTAATTGATTTCTATTATAATTTGTAGTTATTACTATTGGTAAATAATTATTATATCTATTATTCACTATCAAAAATAACTTTTCTAATACCCATTCTGTTGGTTTTTCTTTACCCAAATCATCTATAATTAGTAAATCAACACTAGAATATAAGTTTAAATATTCTTTGTCTGACATATCTGAATCTTTATATGTATCTTTTATATAATCAAGTAATTGTATTAATGTTCCAAATACTACTGTATTTTTATTTTTTATAGTTTCATTTGCTATGCAAGAAGCTAAATAAGTTTTTCCTACTCCATAAGTTCCTGTTATAAATAATCCTTTATCTGTTTCTCCATTTATTAGTTTATTGGCATACTTTTTTTGCATTTTCATAAGCTTTTTTATTTTTATTAGTTATTTTATAATTTTCAAATGTGCTATTTAATTGCCTTTTACCTAAATTATTATTTTGAAATAATTTATCTATTTGTATTAAATTAAACTCTTTTATTTTCTCCTTTTCTGAAAGTTCATCATATTTTTTCCAAATTTTATAAGCCTCGTCACAATTACATCTGCTATATGCCGTTGCAATATTTTCAATATAATTATTTTCGTATAATGCCATATAGTCTTTTAAATCTAATAACTTCCCACAGAAATTGCACTGTTTGTGCATTTTATCATTAGTATCAATAACTATATCAGAAATCAATTGTTTTAAATCCACTACCATTTTCACCTGCCTTTATATTATCTTCTATTTTATTATTTTCTTTTTCTTCTCTTATCTCTTCTGTATCGTTACTTAACGTTTGAATAACGTTACTTTCTTCTCTTTTCTTATCTCTAAACCTCTTTTGTCTAACTCTGTTTTGTTCCAAAACTTTCTCATATTTATCAATACTTTGGTACTTATACCAGTTCTTTATTATATATGTATTTTCTTCATATATAATCATTTCTAAATGGATTAACTTGTTTAGTATATTTTCCATTTTTTTGTTTGATTTGTTCATAATTGTTGCAAAATTTTGTATAGTCATTGGACTATTTTCAGACATCATTAGCTTTCCTTCTTGCATACATTGTCCAGCAAGTGTTAGTAATTGAATCCATACTCTAAAGAACGTGTCCCCATCACGTTCTTTGAGTAATAACTGGATTTTTGGATTTGCAAATATATCTGTAAACACTTTAATCCATTGCATACTCTTTCTCCTTCCTATCTTTTCAATGATTCTTGTTCTTTGTTTTTTAAGTATTCATCTAAAGCTTGTACTCTAAATAATACTCTTCCACCAACTCTAGCACATGGTATTTGTTTTCTACGTACTAATTGATTTACTAGCCAATATGATATTCCTAAATATTCAGCTGTCTCTCTCATTGTTAGTGTAGTACGTTCTACTTTTGTTAAATTTTTCATGTAATCACCTCCATCTTTTTAACACTTTTTAGCAATTATTAGCACTTTTCTTGATTTTTGGTGCTTTGCCTTGTAAAATATAATTAGCTAATTACTGATTATTATTTTAGTTGTTTAGTTTTGAATTAAAAACCGTACAGATGAAAAATTATTTTATTTTTAGTTGTAGGGGGGAATTTATGATTGGAAATATGCAAATAATATTTGATTATAAAAATTCAGTTGAATATATTTCTAACTATGAATTTGAGAAAATTGATAATACAAAAATACAAGTTAAAAATGCTTCTCCTAAAAAAGAAGCTTTAGGAACATTTTTACTAGACTTTATAAATACTGATTTCAGTGATCCTATAGATTTATATATTTTTGTTAATAACTATTTATTTGTTTACTTATTAACCTTATACGATAATAACATTGTAGAAAATATAAATAATTATTCTGTTATTTTTGAAAAAGATAAATTACAAAATTTTTATGACTGGATTTATGATAATTATTCTGTAGATTTTGAAATGCTACAAATAAATTTAGAAAGAGTTTTTAACAACACTTATTATAGTGATATTTTGAAAATTACTGATATATTAGATGATGACTATGATGAAATAGAAAAACTTGCAGATGAAGAAGAAAATTATTCTGCAATAAATGAATTATTAGTAGAAAACAACTCAACTACAATCAATTATGATTTAAATACATATTTTATGAACAATATCCCTGAAAATATATCAACAAACTACACATTTTCTTCTAATTTTGTTGATAACTTTTTATATTGTACTGTTAAAGAATTAATAAGTAATATTAAGAATATAAAATTTGAATGCTGTAAAAATTGTGGCTATTGGTTTATTAATACCACTAATAAAGAACAAAAATATTGTGATTTAATATATGAAGATAATATGACTTGCAATGAAATTGCTAAAAGAGAACGTGCTAGAAAAAATGAAAAAGATGATGAATACCTACAGAAATGTAGAAAGAGATATAAAAACTTGCATAAACAAGTTACAATAGGTGCATCTGAAAAAGTAGAAAGAATTTTTGAGTATTTCAAAAAAGAATATCCTATATATCAAGAAAGATACAAAGAAGGTCTGATTACGGGAGAAGAATTACTTGATTGGCTTGAATGTATGAAAATAAATAAAAAAATGTAAAGCTAACTACATAGCCTTACATTTTTTCTTTTAATAAACAACATTTTTTATATTTTTTTCCGCTTCCGGCAAGGGCATAATTCATTTCTACCTATTTTGTTACCTTCTAACCTTAGACCTCTTTTACATCTTAAATATTCTGCCATATTCATTATTTCTGTACTTTTTGCTTCTTTATCATCAGAAGTTAGCATTTTAAAATCTATCTTTTTTATTTTATAATCGCTACTATAATATAAAAATACACTTAATACTTTTTCACATTTTGATAAATACATATTTGCATATGTATTTTTTACTAATGTATTTACATCTATATTATCTTCTCCATATATAGATGTAATACATAATGCTTCTATATTATTTTCATCTTTTTCCTTCAGTGACATATATCCGATATTTTGGCCTACTATTATTCTTATAAAACTCTCTAGATTCAATAATAATTTTTTCTGTCTGATGCAGTGTATTCGGATCTAAATTAAGTAAAAATGTGGTAAGATATGTATGTTTCCTAATAGAACTATTATTTTCATAGTAATCAATAATTTTTTTAATTTCAACAGGTATCTCTCTATATGGTTTTGTAATTTTCTTTTTCTTAAACCATAAATTGTTATAATATTCATCTAGTTCTTTCATCCAGTCCTCTCCACAAATTGCAACTATTCCTAATCCCTGCTCAATATTTTCTTCTTTAATTAAATTATTAACTTGTCGATTGACATTTTCATTATAATAGTTGTATTCAATCCACATCCCTAAATGATATAGTTCATCATATAAATCAACATTTTTATTTCCTATAGCTTTTTTTCTTTGTAACAAATATTGTATAAAGTAGCATGGATGTTGTTTAAAATAATCACTATAAACCCTCAAATCATCCAAACATAAAGCTAATGTATTTTTACTCAATGATATAAGTTTAACTTTGTCTATTCTTGCTTCAATATCATTAAATGCTTCTGCTGTTATTATTATTTTAAAAATTCTAGTATCATCATTTATTTCAATTTCAGCTTTTTTATTCCTATTTCGTTTATTATTACTATCATAGATAGAAACTCTTTTCTTTTCTATTAAACACTTTTCTAATTTATCTTGTTGTTCATTGGCTTTTTTTATCAAATCTTGTAAGGATTTTTTATGTGATTCTAAGTCATTGATTGCCAATTCAGGTGTAAAACTTCCTGATTTAACTTCAATTATAAAAATATTATTATCATATAATATTAAAATATCATT
>ULVL01078638.1_pt1 | contig 28945 bp, 26 predicted proteins | sample 1959381 | NCBI WGS metagenome assembly ULVL01 (sample SAMEA4835785, study PRJEB28245) | human gut metagenome | biome: gut microbiome; material: fecal sample | place: Denmark | collected 2008
CCTGGTGCGCCATGGCCATGCGCGAATATTCGGAGCCGGGAAGGGCGCTGAGAAACGAAATCACATTCAAGAAGATACAGGCGTATCTGGCGCCGGACTTCTTGAGCAACATACTTGATAATTACGTGAGGAAGGACTTCCTGTGCGGCAGGGCTTAAAGGTATCGCTGATAATACCGGTCTACAACGAGAGCGGCAAGATAAGGGCCTGCATGGACAACATAGCAGGCGTCGACGGTTTGCACGAGGTCATATTCGCAGACGGAGGTAGCACTGACGGCACGCCGGACATTATAGGCGGGAGATACCGGGTGCTTAGATGCGGCAAGGGAAGGGCAAGGCAGATGAATGCCGCTGCAAAGGAAGCCGCCGGGGATATACTGTGGTTTTCCCACTGCGACAGCCTGCTGCCTAAAGACGGTGCGGAGGAGATAATCGCCGCCGTGAACGCGGGGGCCCGCTTCGGCTGCTTCCACATAGGCTTTGATTACGACGGGCCGTTCATGGGCTGCAACACGCTGAACTCAAACCTGCGGGCGCGGCTGTGGCATATCGCCTTCGGGGATCAGGGAATATTTATGGATAAAGACCTTTTTTTCGAGGTAAATGGATTTCCGGACCTGCCCATAATGGAAGACTATGAGCTTTCGCGCATCATGAAACGGAGAAGCGAAAAGCTGTATCTGCTGCCAGGCAGGATAATCACATCCGGGCGGAGGTATAACAGGTGCAACCCAATCATAACCATGTGGCAGATGTTCAATCTCAGGTGCCTGTACAGGCGGGGCGTGGACATAGAGGAGATCGCCAGCAGATACAGGGATATAAGATGACGAAAACGGGAAGGCGGGAGCCGTTGCGGGAAAAATCGCTGAATAGGGGCAAATTTTCACTGCAAAGAAAAGCTTCCGCCGTCCTTTTGTATTGTATCTACATTTTCTATTACTCGTCTTTCAATATTTGTAATTTGAATTTCCCAAATGTATGCGTTAGATGGTAATATAACACGGAATGCCTAAGAGAGGTATGTTATATGCGCGAAACTGTCATTAAAGATCTGTCCTTTTCCTATCCGGGAACGGACAAGCTGGTGCTGAAGGATATAAATATGGACGTAGCCGAGGGCGAGTTCGTATCCATACTCGGCCAGTCGGGCTGTGGCAAAAGCACGCTGCTGCGCCTTCTTGCCGGTCTGGAAAAGCAGACTTCGGGAGAGATACTCATAGATGGAAAGCCCTTCTCAGGTCCCAGCCTCAGCCGCGGCGTGGTATTCCAGGATTACGGCCTGTTTCCTTGGATGACTGCCGGAGAAAACATAATGCTGGCCCTTAGGCAGCGCTTTCCCGAAAGGGACAAAAAAGAGCTCAGGGAGGTCGCCGTCAGTATGCTTCAGTCCGTGGGCTTGGACAAGGGCGTATATAACAAGCTCCCAAAGGAGCTTTCCGGAGGAATGAAGCAGCGCTGCGCCATAGCCAGAGCCTTTGGCATAGACCCGCCCATACTTCTAATGGACGAGCCCTTCGGCGCGCTGGACGCGGTGACAAGGGCAAGGCTTCAGGACATGGTGCTGGAGCTGTGGCGGAAGCAGGAGCCCAAAAAGACCGTGTTTTTCGTCACCCACGATGTAGACGAAGCCATACTCCTTTCCACTAAGATCTTTGTACTGGGCCAGTCTCCAAGCAACGTGATATTCAGCTGCGATATACCTTCAGACGGGCGGCCTACCCGCGAGACCCAGTTTGATGATCCTAAGTTTCTCAATCTGCGCAATACCCTCATACGCTACATCAACCAAGACGTTGCGTCCAGAATAAGCTGAGCATGACCGGGCAAAAGCCCGATATGCATATAACAATAATAAATATAAGGAGAAAAACAATGAAAAAGCTCTTTGCTGTGCTCATGGCTATGGCTATGGTAGTATCCATGGCAGCCTGCGCTGCCCCCGCAGAGACGGAAGCCGCTCCCTCTGCGGATGTCGAAATGAAGTATATGACCGCCGATGAGACCGAGGCCGTCCTCGGCAACACCGACTACGTCATCGTTGACGTCCGTAAGGCTGCCGACTATGCCGAAGGCCATATTCCCGGCTCCGTATCCGTTGACATGGACGCTGCCGTAAACGGCGACACCGCTGCGGGCGAGGCCGCCATGAAAGCCGCCTTCGATGGTAAGGACAGCACCCTGATACTGGTCTGCTACTCCGGCAAGAAGTACGCTCAGGCCTCCACCAACGCCCTGTCCGCCATCGGCTACGACATGAGCAAGGTATTCACACTCCAGGATGGCTTCAACAATTGGAAGGAAGTCAAGGCCGACAAGATCGAGGCCGCCGCAACCGAGACCGCTGCCAAGGAAGTGCCCGAGACCAGCGTAGTGCGCTGGAACTACGGCACCAGCGGAAATATTCTCGTGTTCATAGCAGAGGAAAAGGGCTATTTCGCTGACGAAGGCATATCCCTTGAGATCGTTCCCGCCACCGCCAACGCTGACGCCATGCAGCTGCTGGCCTCCAACAAGGTAGACGTCGTTTCCAACTCTGGCACCAGCAATCCTCTTCAGCAGATTGCTTCCGGCGTTGACCTCACCGTCTTCGGCGGCCACATGGTAAACGGCTGCATGCCCGTTATCGCCAAGACCGGCACCGAGTGGAAGGGCGTAGAGTCCCTCATCGGCAAGAAGTTCGCCTGCAACCCCAGCTATTTCGCCTTCACTGGCGCCATAATGGATCTGGGCTATGACAAGCCCCTCGAGGCCCTCGAATGGATATCCTACACCAACTATAACGACGCTGCCGCTGCTGTACTCAAGGGCGAGGTAGACTTTGCACTCCAGGGCACCGGCCAGAACCTCTCTGCCTCCACCACCGAAGGAATCGAGATCGTCTGCTATCAGAGCGACATAATGCCCAACTACTCCTGCTGCCGCATGGTAGCCTCCACCGACTTCGTTAAGAACAACCCCATCACCGTAAAGTGCATCCTGAAGGCTCTTATGCGCGCCCAGGCCGACTATGAAGCCAACAAGGAAGAAGCCGTTAAGCTGATGGCCAAGAAGATCGAAGCCAGCGAGGAGTATGTAGCCGCTTATATGCTCAATGATCACTATACCGTAAGCGTAGACCCCCTGAAGAACTCCGTGATCCGCGCCTGGGGCATACTGGACAAGACCGGCTTCCTCAGCGAGACCGCCAAGAATATCAATATAGAGGATCACATCAACACCGATCTGTATGAGCAGGCTCTGGCTGAGGCCAAGGCCGAGTACGGCGCGGAAAACCCCGATTTCTATGCCGGCCTTGAGTCCTTCTATGCTGAGAACGACAAGTAACCAATAGCCGCTCTGGAGACGACACCTATGGAAAAGACGAAGGCGTTTTTTAAAAAATACTGGAGCACGATACTCATATATGCCGCACTGATACTGTTCTACTGGGCAATGACGTCTAGCGGTAAGTTAAACGCGTATCTGTTCCCGAAGATAGGCGCCATAGGCAGGGCTTTTTACGACAACAGGGATAATATGCTGGTAAACCTCGTGTCTTCAATAGGCATGATGATACCATCCATAATCATCTCCATCGTCGTTGCCCTTTCCATAGGCACTCTGCTGGGTCTGCACGCAAAAATAAGGGATGCGTTGCACCCGGTCATATATGCCTTCAGCGTGATACCCTCCATACTTCTTTCCCCCTTTGCTCTGCTGTTGGCACCCACTTTCAGGGCGGCGTCCATATTCCTCATAGTATACGGCTCCTTCTGGTCTACCCTCTTTGCCACCATAACCGGCATAATGACCATAGACAAGCGGTATCTTGACAATGCGTCGACGCTGGAGCTCAAGGGGTTCAAGAAGCTGTTCAGGGTGATACTGCCCGCGGCCAGCCCCTCCATACTGGCGGGCTTCGTCAATTCCCTCCGCAGCACCTTCGTAATGCTGGTATACGCGGAGATGTACGGCGCTCAGTACGGCATGGGCTTCTTCGTAAAGAAGTATTCGGAATTTGGCATATACGAAAACGTCTGGGCAGGCTTCATATTCATGGTAGTGATACTCGTTATCGTGATGCAGCTCTTTGAAAAGCTGAAGAAGCGGCTGCTGAAGTGGACTATTGGTTAAGCGCAGATTTGTATTAAAAAACGGTATGCGGACCGCTCTTACGGTCCGCATATTTGCTATGGGACCCCAAAAATGATAGATACAATGATAGATACAGAAAGAGGCAAGTCGTATGAAGATAACCAGCGTAGATGTAACGAAGCTGCCCAGCGGCAACGCCGGCAGTTCCAGGGGTGCGTGGTCGCCGGTGCTGGTGCGGGTAAATACCGATGAAGGCATAAGCGGCGGGAGAGAGGATATTCGGCAGGCAGGGCTGCCTGCAAATACGACTGGCAGCCGGTGAATGGCAAATATAAGGTGCCGGACCTGTCCGGAATAGGTCAGGAGCCCGCCGAGGAAACGCTGGCCCACTGCGAGATAGTGAGGATAGACCAGTACAGGCCGTACATGAAGTGACATCAGTAATTACAGGAGGTTACACAGTGGATCACAGTGCATTGCGCCATCAGGCAGAAGACACGGTAGGCATCGTAATATACCCTGTAAAGGCAGGCAGCGAGATAGCGGTAAAGGATATAGTTACGGAGGAAATATCATGCCTTACCGTCCGCGAGGACATTCCAATATTCCACAAGATAGCCCTGAGCGGCATGGTTGAGGGGCAGGATGTAGTGGAATACGGTCAGGTAATAGGCAGGGCCACGGCGGATATTCCCGCAGGCGGCTATGTACACATACATAACATCAGGACAAAGAAATGGTGACGGATATGAAGGATATCAATATTTGGGCTTATAGGCGGGAAAACGGCAGCCTTGGCGTGCGCAATTACGTTCTTCTGCTGCCGCTGGATGCGGTATCGAGCCAGATATGCCGCGGCGTAAACAGCCTTATAAACGGCACGAAGACATTTTACCACCCCTACGGCAGGATGCAGTTCGGCAAAGACCTGGAGCTGCACTTCCGTACCCTCATAGGCACGGGCTGTAACCCCAACGTAGCTGCCGTTATAGTTGTGGGCATAGAGCCGGAATGGACAAAGGTAATAACCGACGGCATAGCAAAGACAGGTAAGCCTGTGGCGGGCTTTTCATCCTCCGGCAACGGCGACCTCAGGACCATCGAAATGGCGGCCCGCAAGGCCATGGAATTCGTGCGCTACGCCACCGGCCTCAGGCGGGAGGAAGCGCGCCTCAGCCAGCTTACCATAGGTCTGAAATGCGGCGAGTCGGATACCACCTCCGGCTTTGCCAGCAACCCGGCCGTGGGCGTCGTGACCGAACGGCTGACCTCAAGCGGCGCGACTATTATGTTTGGCGAGACCCCGGAGCTTACCGGCGCAGAGCAGGTGCTGGTGAACTCCTTTGAAAAAGATGAGCTCAGGACGGAATTCATGAAGGTATACAAGTCGTACTTTGACTTTATACTTTCCCAGGGGGTGGACCTTCTCGGCTCCCAGCCTAACAAGGGCAATATCGCCGGCGGAATATCCACCATTGAGGAAAAGGCAATGGGCAACATACAAAAGATAGGCCACGCGAAGATACACGGCATACTGGATACCGCTGAGGCCCCCAGGGAGCCCGGCCTGTACTTCATGAACACCTCCTCCGCTGCGGCAGACCTGCTTACGGCCATGGCTGCGGCAGGGGCTGCGGTGCAGCTGTTTACTACCGGCAAGGGCAATAACGTAGGCACCGCAATATCCCCCGTAATAAAGATATGCGCCAACCGCGAAACCTGCGAAAATTCCGCAGAAAACATAGACGTAGACATAAGCGGCATAATATACGGAGGAAGCTCGCTTTCAAGCGGCGCTGACGCCATAATGGAATGCATGGCACGCGTATGCTCTGGCGAGTATACCTCAACCGAGATGCTTTTCCACGAAGAATTTGCCCCTACCCGGCTCTTCCCCCAGTCCTGACTGACTTACTGCCGCACGCGGGAGCGCCGTCAGGGCATCCTCCCGCGTGAATTTTTTATCGCCGGCGGGGCGTATGTTGCCATAAGCAGCTCAATGGCAGACATGGCGAACCATCCGACAAAGGAACAAGTGGTATATTGAATAAACCGGTTTACGAAGTGCTTTACAACAATACGAAAAAATATTATAATATTCACATCATATAATCATAATATCATTAAAGTATCATAGACAATGCATATTTTTCCAATCACTTCACAAATTGCGAAGGAGCAGTGTATGGAATTTCTGGCCCATATTTCTGATGACGGCAGAAAACAGACAGTACAGGAGCATCTTGAAGGGACGGCGCGGCTTTGTTCCGAATTTGCTGCGGAATTCGATGCGGCGGAGCAGGGCTACCTCGCAGGAATATCACACGATATAGGCAAATATACGGAGGCCTTTCAGCGGCGCTTGCGCGGCGGGCCCAAGGTTGACCATGCGACGGCCGGCGCGATGGAGTGCGCGAAAGCCGGCTTCGGGCAGGCCGCCGTGTGCGTGATAGGCCATCACAGCGGATTGCCGGATATGGGCAACGAAAGGACGGATCAGCCCGGCGACGCCACATTTTACGGACGAATAAAAAGGGGGCTGGCTGGTGGTATTGAGCCTTACAGGGGCAACTGGCCCGGCAAACTGCCCAAGACCGCGCCTGCACCTGCTTCCGCGCGAAGTGGCTTTTCCGCCGCCGCGTGGACGAGGATGCTTTATTCCTGCCTTGTAGACGCGGACTATCTGGATACGGAACGCTTCATGCAGCCGTATAAGTTGTCTCGCGGCGGTTATGACGGTATGGAACGACTGCTCGGAAAGCTGGAAAAACACATAGAGAAATGGGCGAATCCGGAAAATGAAATGAACAAGTATCGTTGGGAAATACTTTCCGAATGTCTGCGATGCGGCGAAAAAACCAAAGGTATTTATACGCTGACGGTGCCTACAGGCGGAGGCAAGACGGTATCGTCCATGGCATTTGCGCTGCGCCACGCTGTGGCCCACGGCATGAAGCATATAATATATGTCATACCATACACGTCAATAATCGAGCAGAACGCGGCGGTATTCAAGGAAATACTTGGAGAAGATAACGTGCTGGAGCACCATTCCGGCAAACTTTATGAGCTGGAGGACGCATCCTCTCCGGCGCAATACCGCCTTGCGATGGCTACTGAAAACTGGGATATGCCCGTAATCGTCACTACCGCCGTGCAATTCTTTGAATCCTTCTATTCCAATAGGTCCTCAAAATGCCGAAAACTGCATAGTCTTGCAAATAGCGTGATAATCTTCGATGAGGCGCAGATGCTGCCCACCTGCCATCTTCAGCCGTGCGTGGGAGCTATAGCTGAGCTGGTACGGCACTTCGGCGCTACGGCGGTGCTTTGTACGGCAACGCAGCCGGTGCTGGGAGATATATTTAAACGATTCGGCTGGTCGGAGAACATCCCCGAGCTTTGCCCGGGTACTCAGGCGCTATATGAAAAATTCCGGCGGGTATCCTTTCGCGACGCCGGCGGGCTTTCAAATGAAATGCTCGCTGGAGAACTCAAAAACAGCAGGCATGTGCTCTGTATAGTAAATTCGCGCAGGGCTGCGCAGGAAATTTATGACATGCTGCCTAAAGAAGGGTCTTATCATCTCTCAACCTTGATGTATCCGGCCCATAGACAGAGGGTGTTGAATGAGATAAGGCAGCGGTTAAAGGAGGGCGCGGTTTGCCGGGTGTTGTCCACTTCCCTTATCGAAGCAGGGGTGGACGTTGATTTCCCCACCGTATACCGGGAAATGGCGGGACTGGACTCCATATTACAGGCGGCAGGGCGCTGTAACCGAGAGGGACGAAGAAGCAGCGCTGAAAGCATCGTTACCATATTTAAGAGCGAATATAAATCCCATCCGCTCATCGGGAGCAATATAGGCGCGGCAAACGAGGCCCTTGCAGGTGGGGCCGACCCTGCCCTGCCGGAAACAATAGCAAAGTATTTTTTATCGCTGCGCGACATTATAGGCGATGGCACCGATAAAGCAGAAGTGGTAAAGAAGTTCGAAAGGGGAATATCCGGCTGTATGATGCCGTTCGATTCCGTGGCGCAGGGTTTCCACATGATCGATAATAACACAAAGACTGTATATATACCGTTGGAAGAAGGTGCGGCTATAGCGGAAAAACTGAAATCGGGTTTTGCAACGCGGGAGGTATACAGAAAGGCAGGCCGCTACGGAGTAAACGTGTATGACATACAATACCGCAGGTTACTGGACGCCGGAAATATAGAGCCGCTGGACGAAAACAGCGCGGTGCTTGTAAACATGGAATTATACGATAAGAATACAGGCCTATCACTTGATTGTGAGCAAGAAACGGGATTTTTTATATAAATAAGGAAGGGGGCATGAGATATTGTCTGTAAAGATCGAGGTCTGGGGCGATTATGCGTCGTTTAACCGCCCCGAGATGAAAGTGGAACGTGTTAGCTATGACGTTATGACGCCGTCCGCCGCCCGTGGCATACTGGAGGCCATATACTGGCATCCGGGGTTGCGGTGGCAGATAGACCGTATATATGTCCGCGCACCTATCCGTTTCACCAATATACGGCGCAACGAAGTAAAGGACAAGCTTAATTCCAGAAAGGCGCGCACAGTTATGGAGCAGGGCAGAGGCGAGCTGTATCTTGCAACGTCCGAGAGCATACAGCAGCGTGCTGCGATGGTGCTTCGGGATGTCCGATATGTCATTGAAGCGCATTTTGACATGACGGAAAATGCGGCGGAGGGGGACAACCCGGGCAAATTTCAGGATATCATAAAGCGCCGGGCGGAAAAGGGGCAGTTTTACCACCAGCCCTACTTCGGAACGCGGGAATTCCCGGTTAACTTCAAACTGTGTGATGGTATGCCCGAATGCCCAAAGGAACTGTTGGGAGAAAGGGATCTGGGCTGGATGCTGCTGGATATGGATTACTCGGATCCTTCGGACATAAAGCCGGTGTTTTTCCGCGCGGTAATGAAGGATGGGGTACTTGATGTGCCTCCGATGAGAGGCAAGGGGGTGGCAAGATGATACTTCAGGCTTTGACGAGGCTGTATGAGGATATGGCTGACCGCGGCGATATAGCCCGGCAGGGCTGGGGGCCCGCAAAGATAAGCTATGCTCTTTGTATAGACGGAGACGGAAGACTGACGCAGATATTGCCGCTGATTAAAGAAGAACAGACGGGTAAAAAGACTGTGCTGCGGCCAAGGATAATGGAGCTTCCGGCGGCGGTAAAGCGAGCAGTAAATATACTGTCGAATTTTCTTTGGGATAATTCTTCTTATTTGCTTGGCTTTGATGGCAAAGGCAAGCCGGAACGCAGCAAGGAATGCTTTGACGCCTGTGCAAAGCTGCATCACGATCTTCTCGACGGGGCGGATTCGGAAGCGGCGAAAGCCATACTTAACTATTTCGACAACTGGCAGCCTGAAAATGCTGCCGAACATCCTGCCGTCAAAGAGTATTATGACGAGTTGATAAAGGGTGGCAATCTGATATTCAGGGTAAACGGCGTATTCCCGCAAAATGACGAGGTCATATGCCGTGCATGGCAGGAGCATTACGATTCTGATGATGGCGAGAAGATGCAGTGCCTGATAACTGGCAGAGAAGATAGCATTGCGCGATTGCATCCATCTATAAGCGGCGTCAAAGATGCCCAGCCCAGCGGAGCGGCAATAGTATCCTTCAATGCACCGGCCTTTTGCTCATACGAAAGAGAGCAGGGAATGAACGCACCGGTAGGCAAATACGCCGCCTTTGCTTATACCTCGGCTTTGAATCACCTTCTTGCTGATAAGGACAACGTCCAGCATATAGGCGATACTACGGTAGTCTGCTGGGCGGAGGGAGCAGAGCCGCAGTACGATGCTTTCGCCATGGGTGCTCTGTTCGGCGGCGAAGCGCCGGCGGGCTATACAGAGGAGGACGTGCGGGCGATAGTCAAACGACTTGCGGAGGGCAAGCCCTGCGAGGAGCTCGACCTTCAGCCGGACAGGACGTTTTACATACTGGGCCTCGCGCCCAACGCGGCGAGGCTCTCGGTAAGGTTCTTCCTGCGGGATACCTTCGGCCGGATAATGAAAAACATAAACGAACACAACGAGCGAATGGAAATAATACGGCCGGCAAACGACAACTATGTCACCTTGCCCATGTGGGCGATGCTGCGTGAGACAGTAAATCTCAATTCAAGGGACAAAACTCCAAACCCTGCAATGTCAGGCGCAACGGCAAGGGCAATATTCACAGGTGGTATGTATCCTGTATCGCTCCTTGAAAACACTATGCTGCGCATACGGGCGGAACGCAACATCACCCGGGGGCGAGCGGCGATAATCAAGGCATATTATCTTAAAAACACCAATATGGAGTGTCCGAAGGAGGTTTTGACTGTGGCACTTAACGAAGAAAGCAGAAACATACCGTATACCCTGGGCAGGCTGTTTTCAGTATATGAAGCGGCCCAGCAGGCGGCGAACCCCGGAATAAATACAACTATAAAAGACAGATATTTCAACTCTGCCGCTGCCACGCCGGCAATGATATTCCCGATCCTCGGCAACCTCTATCAAAAGCACCTGCGAAAGCTGGAGGGCGGAAGCGCCGTATACTTCGACAAGCAGGTGATGGAATTGAAGGGCATATTGAAGGACGAATACCCAATGCGCCTTACGCTGCCGCAGCAGGGCTCGTTCGACCTCGGCTATTATCACCAGACACAAAAGCGCTATACAAAGAAGGAGGATAAATAAAAATGGAAGCCATCAGGAACCGCTATGAATTCGTAATTCTTTTTGATGTTGAAAACGGAAATCCCAACGGGGACCCTGACGCGGGCAATATGCCGCGCGTAGATCCGGAGACGGGCTATGGCCTCGTGACGGACGTCTGCCTCAAGCGCAAGATACGCAATTATGTTGAAACGGTCAAGGAGGGCGAAGAGGGCTATCGCATATACATAAAGGACAACGTGCCTCTTAACCGGAGCGACCTTGAGGCGTACAAGCATCTCGGTATAGATGAGAAGAACGTGAAGGAAGCTAAGAAAAAAGACGAAAACCTGGATATAAAGGTACGCGACTTTATGTGCAGGAATTTCTACGATATCCGTACCTTCGGCGCGGTGATGACTACCTTTGTAAAGGGCGCATTGAATTGCGGCCAGGTGCGTGGCCCCGTACAGCTCGGTTTTGCCCGCAGTATAGACCCCATAATGTCGCAGGAGGTTACTATAACCAGAGTAGCCATAACCACGGAGGCGGACGCAGAAAAGAAGGGGACCGAAATGGGCCGCAAATATATAGTGCCCTATGGCCTTTACAGAGCGGAGGGATATGTATCCGCAAACCTTGCCCGCAAGACCACCGGTTTTTCAGAGGAGGACCTTGAGCTGCTGTGGCAGGCAATACTGAATATGTTTGAACTGGATCACTCCGCGGCAAGGGGAAAGATGGCTGTCAGGGAACTCATAATATTCAAGCACGATTCGGAGTTGGGCAACGCGCCTGCATATAAGCTGTTTGACCTGGTAAAGGTGAGCCACAGGGAGAGCGTAGCTGTGCCCCGGACATATTCGGATTACATTGTCGATGTGGACGAAGCGCATCTGCCAAGCGGCGTAAGCTGTATAAGAAAATAATGGAATACCGGCACGACGACCTTCTTCAGCTTTCCGGCATACAGCACTTCGCGTTCTGCCGCCGCCAGTGGGCGTTAATACATATAGAAAAGCTCTGGGCCGATAATTATCAGACCGCCGACGGCGTGCTGATGCACGACAAGGCGCACGATCCGGAGCTCAATGAGAGCAGGGGCGATCTTTGCATCATGCGCGGGGTCAACGTAAGCTCGGCCCGGCTCGGCATATCCGGCCAGTGCGATGTGGTGGAGTTCATGCGGGGCGAGGACGGGATAAGCCTGAGCGGCAAGGAAGGCCTTTGGAAGCCGTACCCGGTGGAATACAAGAGGGGCGAGTCAAAGACGAACGACTGCGATATGCTGCAGCTCTGCGCCCAGGCGATGTGCCTCGAAGAAATGCTTTGCTGCAGCATACCCGAAGGCGCGCTGTACTACGGCCAGCCAAGGCGCAGGCAGAGGGTAGAACTCACGGCCGAAATGCGGCAGAAGGTGCGGGATATGCTGCTGGAGATGCATGATTACTACCGCCGGGGATATACGCCTAAGGTAAAGCCGTCAAAGGCCTGTAACGCCTGTTCGCTGAAGGAGGTTTGTATGCCTAAGCTCATGAAGGACAGGCCGGTAAGGGAATACCTTCGCAAAGCAATGGAGGTGGAGCCGTGAAAAAGCTGCTTAACACGCTGTATGCCATGTCGGAGGATATTTACCTGTCCCTTGACGGCGAAAACGCAGTCGCGAACCGGGATAAGCAGGAGCTTGCCCGCTATCCGCTGCACACGCTGCAAAGCATAGTTAGCTTTTCCTATGCCGGGCTTTCTCCGGCATTGATGGGCGAATGTGCAAAACGGGGCATAGGCGTGGCGTTGTGCTCGCCGCGGGGCAGGTTCCTTGTAAGGGTATGCGGCGAGATCAACGGCAATGTGCTGCTTCGGCGGACACAGTATAGGGCGGCGGATGACGAGGCCGAAAGCTGCCGTATTGCCCGGTGCATGATATTCGGCAAGCTGTATAATTCCCGCTGGAGCATTGAGCGCACAAAGCGGGATCATGGTATGCGGGTGGACGCAGAGACGCTTTCCAACGCTTCCGGCCAGATCAAGGAGCTTTTGCCAAGGACGCTCGACGAAGCCTCTCTGGATGGGCTGCGCGGGCTGGAGGGCAACGGAGCCAACGCCTATTTCGGCGTGCTGGATCAGCTCATATTGAATGACAAGGGCATATTCAGCTTTAACGGGCGCAGCAGGAGGCCACCCCTCGATCCGGTGAACGCAATGCTGTCCTTCGCTTACAGCATACTCGCCCACGACTGCGCCTCCGCGCTGGAGGCGGCAGGCCTCGACCCATATGTGGGGTTTTTGCACAGGGACAGGCCGGGAAGGACGTCACTTGCCCTCGATCTCATGGAAGAGCTGCGCCCCTGCATGGCGGACAGGTTCGTTATCACCCTGATAAACAACAGGGTGATGGATGAAAAGGTATTTATAAGGCAGGAAAGCGGGGCGGTGCTGCTCAATGACGATGGGCGCAGGAAGTTTTTCAAACATTGGCAGGATAAGAAACGTGAGAGCCTGACCCATGCATACCTTGGGGATAAGCTGCAATGGGGAATGGTGCCCTACATACAGGCACAGCTTCTTGCGAGATATCTGAGAGGCGATCTGGACGACTATCCGCCATTTTTATGGAAGTGATGATATGCTTGTTTTGATAACTTATGATGTTAATACCGAAGACGCGGCGGGCCGGAGGCGGCTCAGGCAGATAGCCAAGCAATGCGTCAACTACGGACAGAGAGTGCAATGCTCGGTATTTGAATGCTTGTTAGATGCCGCGCAGTGCCGCAGCCTGCAAGGGCGCTTGTGTGATATAATGGACAAGGATAAGGACAGCCTGCGCTTTTATTACCTTGGCAACAAATATCAAAACAAAATTGAGCACTTTGGCTGCAAAAAAGCATATTTACCCGAGGATAATATAATCCTCTGATGCGAAGGGGAAGCACACATGCTTTTGCGGAGAGGTTCGCACCAAAAAACCGCTTTAAAAGCCGTGCTATTCGAGGTATGCTTAAAGCAAGGAGCTGGGCGCGGCCAAAAAACGAATAACCATACAAGAATTATTTGAAAATCCGAATAAAGATTCGAATTTTAACAGTCGCTCCCCGCACGGGGAGCGTGGATTGAAATTGCTTGACAAAATAAAATAATCCCCCGGCTGTCGTCGCTCCCCGCACGGGGAGCGTGGATTGAAATAGTTGTTTTTCGGCGGCCTTGCACCGCCTGCGTGTCGCTCCCCGCACGGGGAGCGTGGATTGAAATGCTACCGGGACAAGGACAAATCCGGCGGCGGAACGGTCGCTCCCCGCACGGGGAGCGTGGATTGAAATCTGCTCAAGGTTGACCTGGGCATACCCCGGTTTTACGGTCGCTCCCCGCACGGGGAGCGTGGATTGAAATCTTTGAAAGGTGTGAATAAATTTCAAGCGTTACCTTGTCGCTCCCCGCACGGGGAGCGTGGATTGAAATACGTCGGCGTATACGTCGGCGACGGCTACACCATAGTCGCTCCCCGCACGGGGAGCGTGGATTGAAATATCTCGTAGCACATCAAGCGGCGGTGGAACAACGTCGCTCCCCGCACGGGGAGCGTGGATTGAAATCTTAAATTGACCTGCTGCCGGACGTGTATGACCGTCGCTCCCCGCACGGGGAGCGTGGATTGAAATTATGTCGGGCCCCAACTCTGCCATGCGCTCCATCAGTCGCTCCCCGCACGGGGAGCGTGGATTGAAATGGCAATAACAACGGAGTTGCGGAGGGCAAGGCGCTCGTCGCTCCCCGCACGGGGAGCGTGGATTGAAATATAGAATACCTCGAAAGTCATGTCAGGGATATGGTCGCTCCCCGCACGGGGAGCGTGGATTGAAATACCCCGGCGTGGGCGGCAAGCCCGAGGGCATAGGTCGCTCCCCGCACGGGGAGCGTGGATTGAAATACGGACGGCGACGGGGCTGTGATCCTCTCAGAAAAGTCGCTCCCCGCACGGGGAGCGTGGATTGAAATACGAAAGCGTGACGCGGACAATAAGGAAAAAACGTCGCTCCCCGCACGGGGAGCGTGGATTGAAATTCGTCTGTCATAGTCAAAACTATTTCCGCACAAACCGTCGCTCCCCGCACGGGGAGCGTGGATTGAAATTCTTGCGATTATAAAAAGTAACAGCAGCAACACGTCGCTCCCCGCACGGGGAGCGTGGATTGAAATCGAAAAGCGGAAGCTCGCCGGAAAGGTCGGGGCAGTCGCTCCCCGCACGGGGAGCGTGGATTGAAATAGGAAGAAGGTCATACACGTCCGGCAGCAGGTCAGTCGCTCCCCGCACGGGGAGCGTGGATTGAAATACGCACGGAATGGGAGGCGCTCATACACGAATGGAGTCGCTCCCCGCACGGGGAGCGTGGATTGAAATCCTCTCTGCCCATGAGTCCCCCGCGTAGGGGGACGTCGCTCCCCGCACGGGGAGCGTGGATTGAAATCTCAAACGCGCCCATGCCGTCAGCAGTTGATCTAGTCGCTCCCCGCACGGGGAGCGTGGATTGAAATTCTATGCGTTCTGGCGTACCTTCAAAAGTCAGCGAGTCGCTCCCCGCACGGGGAGCGTGGATTGAAATACGGAACAGGGCGGCAAGCTCCCGTTCTCCGGCTGTCGCTCCCCGCACGGGGAGCGTGGATTGAAATTTCCGTGAAAAGTGCCTGTTTATCTACCTTTTTGTCGCTCCCCGCACGGGGAGCGTGGATTGAAATTCTCTCGGCATTACAAGCCGGAGTATCTAACCCCGTCGCTCCCCGCACGGGGAGCGTGGATTGAAATGCCCGTGCCCCAACGTACTGCACCACCACACCATGGTCGCTCCCCGCACGGGGAGCGTGGATTGAAATACTTTGCACCAGCTTAGCCTTAACCACTCTACCGGTCGCTCCCCGCACGGGGAGCGTGGATTGAAATTCAAGGCAATCGCCCTGATCTGGCTCCCCGCCATGTCGCTCCCCGCACGGGGAGCGTGGATTGAAATATCACCGGGCGCACCGCACAGAAGGACGCGCTTTGTCGCTCCCCGCACGGGGAGCGTGGATTGAAATGCGCTGAACAACGCTATCACCACCGAAGGCCGAGTCGCTCCCCGCACGGGGAGCGTGGATTGAAATTCTGATCTGGCTCCCCGCCATAGTCGCTCCCCGCACGGGGAGCGTGGATTGAAATCGTCATATCGGTGTGCCTTTCGGATATCAGGCGTAGTCGCTCCCCGCACGGGGAGCGTGGATTGAAATTCGACTACGGGAGCATCTTCATTTGCATCGTCCTCGTCGCTCCCCGCACGGGGAGCGTGGATTGAAATCACTGCCCGTGGCTCGTATTTGCGCTGCCGTTGCCGGTCGCTCCCCGCACGGGGAGCGTGGATTGAAATGCTCCCTGATCTCCCTTTGCGCCCTGCTCACCAGGTCGCTCCCCGCACGGGGAGCGTGGATTGAAATCTCTTTTTTAGGCAATGCTAATAATATGTCATTTGTCGCTCCCCGCACGGGGAGCGTGGATTGAAATCTGAATATGATTTGTGTTTTACGCCTGACATGGGTCGCTCCCCGCACGGGGAGCGTGGATTGAAATCATAAAATCATGCTCATTCTTTACAACTGCCTTTGCGTCGCTCCCCGCACGGGGAGCGTGGATTGAAATTCTCTGTGCCGCCGCCGCGATGTCGTCCCCGGTAAGTCGCTCCCCGCACGGGGAGCGTGGATTGAAATCGAGGTGTATAATATGCAAGGTACATATGCTAAGTCCGTCGCTCCCCGCACGGGGAGCGTGGATTGAAATCCGTCAATAGCAAATGGTAAAATTTACACAAAACGTCGCTCCCCGCACGGGGAGCGTGGATTGAAATGCCATAGTTACAACGATATACAAGCATCTGCCCATGTCGCTCCCCGCACGGGGAGCGTGGATTGAAATCGAATAGCTTTGCCTAACTTGTTGCCTAACCTAGTCGCTCCCCGCACGGGGAGCGTGGATTGAAATGCCATAGTTACAACGATATACAAGCATCTGCCCATGTCGCTCCCCGCACGGGGAGCGTGGATTGAAATGTTGAAATTAACAACCCATGCAACACGCTTTCCTGTCGCTCCCCGCACGGGGAGCGTGGATTGAAATCCAGCGTCCTGCAGTGAGGTTTATTCCCTGCGCTGTCGCTCCCCGCACGGGGAGCGTGGATTGAAATTGTATCCGCACTGCGGCTATGTGCGCGCCATCAGGTCGCTCCCCGCACGGGGAGCGTGGATTGAAATCCTTATTGTATTTATGCAGGAAGTTGAACAGACGTCGCTCCCCGCACGGGGAGCGTGGATTGAAATCTCCTTTGCCAACTGCGATTTATACCGTCTTATTGTCGCTCCCCGCACGGGGAGCGTGGATTGAAATTGGAGCAGTTCCAGTTACATATACCGGATATGAGCGTCGCTCCCCGCACGGGGAGCGTGGATTGAAATTTATTATCATGCTCGTGTTACATGGGATTTGCTTGTCGCTCCCCGCACGGGGAGCGTGGATTGAAATGCATTTAAGACCTCCATTTTAAATGTTTTTAAGGGTCGCTCCCCGCACGGGGAGCGTGGATTGAAATCGCTTCGTGGGTGTCCTCCGCGTCAGCCGGTGTATCGTCGCTCCCCGCACGGGGAGCGTGGATTGAAATAATTAAATTTTATATGCGAGCCGTTTGCATATAAGTCGCTCCCCGCACGGGGAGCGTGGATTGAAATAAGCTGGCGATTAAATAAACAATAGAAAGGATTAGGTCGCTCCCCGCACGGGGAGCGTGGATTGAAATAGGAAATGAGCATTATATTGCAGTAAGTGCTATAGTCGCTCCCCGCACGGGGAGCGTGGATTGAAATTGTTGCTGTTAGAGATTGGGTACTTAGTGCAGTAGTCGCTCCCCGCACGGGGAGCGTGGATTGAAATATTTGTGCCGCCACCACTACTTGATGTACTTGCGTCGCTCCCCGCACGGGGAGCGTGGATTGAAATTCGCAAAAAGTAAAAGCTGCAATGAAAGAATTATGTCGCTCCCCGCACGGGGAGCGTGGATTGAAATCCGCAAACGCTGCGCGAGAAAATGATAAGCGTCACGTCGCTCCCCGCACGGGGAGCGTGGATTGAAATTGCCGAATACAGCGTTTCAAATAAATTTGGTTCACGGTCGCTCCCCGCACGGGGAGCGTGGATTGAAATCCTGTTCCAGCTTATTGGCACATTTAGGACAAAGTCGCTCCCCGCACGGGGAGCGTGGATTGAAATTTCATATTCAGCTAATTGAGGACATGAAAGCTTACAGTCGCTCCCCGCACGGGGAGCGTGGATTGAAATTTCTTTTGTTGCATCTACCGTTTTTTGGACTCCTGGTCGCTCCCCGCACGGGGAGCGTGGATTGAAATAACATAGAACTGGCCCAAGAGGCCGCAGACATCACGTCGCTCCCCGCACGGGGAGCGTGGATTGAAATCCATAATTACAGCGATATACAAGCATCTGCCCAGTCGCTCCCCGCACGGGGAGCGTGGATTGAAATAATTCTTCGGCCGCCTCATAAAGTGTGATCTCGCCGTCGCTCCCCGCACGGGGAGCGTGGATTGAAATTTATAGCCTAATTGCACTAATACCTCTGGATTGGTCGCTCCCCGCACGGGGAGCGTGGATTGAAATTTCCTCCATCTGTCTACACTGTTCTATAAGCTTTTCGTCGCTCCCCGCACGGGGAGCGTGGATTGAAATACTTATATCTATTTATTCTCCTTTCTATAAGCCCGTCGCTCCCCGCACGGGGAGCGTGGATTGAAATTGCGCGGTGGAATATTCCAGCCGCAACCATTGCAGTCGCTCCCCGCACGGGGAGCGTGGATTGAAATGCCGTCGGCAGCCATGGTGACGGTGGGATAGTCATCGTCGCTCCCCGCACGGGGAGCGTGGATTGAAATATTTGATAGGCAAGCTGCCCCTCGCCGGTCCATGTTGTCGCTCCCCGCACGGGGAGCGTGGATTGAAATACCGAGGGCGGAGAAATAAACGGAACCCTGCAAGCGAGTCGCTCCCCGCACGGGGAGCGTGGATTGAAATGCTCGGAATGTTCGAGGCAAAAATGGAAGCCGCGGTCGCTCCCCGCACGGGGAGCGTGGATTGAAATTTGTACTCGGCAAGGCGGCTCTCGGCGTACAGTCGTCGCTCCCCGCACGGGGAGCGTGGATTGAAATACCCACTTGCACCACACGGGGCCGGGGAAAACATTTGTCGCTCCCCGCACGGGGAGCGTGGATTGAAATTCCCACCCAAGTCAGGCCGCCGCGCCAGTTGTCGGGTCGCTCCCCGCACGGGGAGCGTGGATTGAAATCGGTGCGTTGACCTGATAAGCAAGACCATGGCGGCGGTCGCTCCCCGCACGGGGAGCGTGGATTGAAATATGGCTCCGGACGATGGTTGGGCACATGTCTATATGTCGCTCCCCGCACGGGGAGCGTGGATTGAAATCTTCGCATAGCCATGATTTTTCTGTGCCAAGTCGTCGCTCCCCGCACGGGGAGCGTGGATTGAAATCGAATGGAAGCAGCAACTGCTTACCTGCGACTAGTCGCTCCCCGCACGGGGAGCGTGGATTGAAATTTACTCAGCGCATATTTGATGATAATATTAAGCTGCGTCGCTCCCCGCACGGGGAGCGTGGATTGAAATGCTGTATTCAAATCATCTGCAATAATACATGGGAGTCGCTCCCCGCACGGGGAGCGTGGATTGAAATACAAATGACATTTCGGCACTATCTAACAAACCAGTCGCTCCCCGCACGGGGAGCGTGGATTGAAATAACTCCTAAAAGCTTTTGATTTTTACCGTTATACGTCGCCCCCCGCACGGGGGGCGTGGATTGAAATATGCTTAACTATAAACAGCCTTTCGGCTTGGCAGGTCGCCCCCCGCACGGGGAGCGTGGATTGAAATGCCTTTTTGCGCTGGCAAATGATGATATAGGGCATCGCTCCCCGCACGGGGAGCGTGGATTGAAATTTATACCCCGCAAAAACATCAAAACCACGTTTGCGGTCGCCCCCCGCACGGGGGGCGTGGATTGAAATGTCTACCATCTATGCGTCATTTATTGGAATTTTATTGTCGCTCCCCGCACGGGGGGCGTGGATTGAAATCATGATGGAAGGTTATAGTATATACAGGATGCTCAGCGACCGCGCCAAGGACCTCAAGGCCAAGGCCGACGCAAAGTAATCAAAAAGGCTTATTTCAAAGGGCTGTCCACCGGGCGGCCCTTTTGTGATACAATAAAGCAAAACGAGATCAACGGAGGCAGAAAAATGGAACTTGAATATACGTATGCCGATTACGCGGCGGATAAGGCCATTGAGCTTATAGGCATAGACAGCCCGTCCGGCTACACGGAGCGTGCGGCACGGTGGGTGCAGGAGAGCTTTGAGATGCTGGGCTTCATGGCGGAGCGCACACAGAAGGGCGGCGTGCTGGTTACGGTAAAGGGAGGCAGCGAAGACGGCCTGCTGCTTGAGGCACACGTGGATACACTGGGCGGCATGGTAGCCGAGGTAAAGTCAAACGGCAGGCTGCGCATAACCAACATAGGCGGAATGCAGCCAAATAACGCCGAGGCGGAAAACGTGCGGGTGTATACCAGAAGCGGCAGGGCTATCGAGGGAACCTGCCAGCTCTGCAACGCATCTGTACACGTGAACGGCGAATACGGCGATGCGAAGCGCAGCTTCGACACAGAGGAGATAGTGCTGGATGAGCAGGTGAAGTCCGCAGAGGATACCCGAAGGCTCGGCATAGAGGTCGGGGACATAGTTTGCTTTGAGCCCCGGGCGAGGATAACAGAGAGCGGGTACGTAAAGAGCAGATTCCTGGATGACAAGCTGTCCGTAGGCATACTGCTGGGCATTTGCAAATACATCAGGGAAAGCGGCAGGGAGCCCCAGCGCCCGGTGTACGCCCATATCACGGTATATGAGGAAGTGGGACACGGCGGTTCCGCCTCGCTGCCTGCGGGCGTTACGGAGGCTATAAGCGTGGACATGGGATGCGTTGGCGACGGCCTTACCTGTACTGAACGTCAGGTATCCATCTGCGCCAAGGATTCCGGCGGTCCATACAGCTATGAAGTGACGGGCAAGCTCATTGAAGCCGCAAAGGCCGAGAAGGCGGATTACGCCGTAGACGTATACCCCCATTACGGCTCGGATGTAGAGGCCACTCTAAAGGCGGGATACGACATACGTCACGGGCTCATAGGCGCGGGCGTTTACGCCAGCCACGGCTACGAGCGCAGCCACAAGGACGGCGTTTACAATACCCTGAAGGTGCTGAAAGGGTATCTCGGAATATAGCGTAAAAACCGGAGGTCTGTATGGCTGAATTTCGACTCTTACAGGACAGGGATAAGGAGCAAGCATCTGCCCTTTGGCAGGAGTGCTTCGGGGATAGCGACGGCTTTTGCCGCTGGTTCATGTCGGAGCAATGGAACGGCGAATACAGTGTCGCAGCCGTTGAGGAAGGAAAACTGGTATCCATGATACATGGGCGGCCGTATACCCTCAGGATAAGGGGGCGCGCTATCCCTGCCGTCATAATGTGCGGAGTAGCTACCGCGCCCGCATACCGGCACAGGGGCCTTATGCGGCGCTGCATGGAGCTTTTTGAGCGCAATGCGCGAGACAAAGGCGCATTTGTGCTGTTCCAGTCCCCGGTAGATTTCAGGATATATGAATGGTGCATGCAATATCCCTCCTCGGCCTCCGCGATAATAACATCGGAAAAGGCCCGGGGCATGAGGGGCTGCCGCTATGCGGAGGATTCCCCCTGCTGTGAGGGCTTCGCCGAGGAATTGCTCATCGTGTATGAGCGCATTATGAAGGGGTATTCCGGCCGGGTCGTAAGAAGCACCGAGGATATGAGAAGCGTGCTGCGCGGGCACACGGCGGACGGCGGGCGGCTGGTCAGATATATAAAGGAAGGCAGGACACGCGGCTACGCGCTGTATTTTGACTATGAGGGGCAGATAAGCAACATAGAATTCATGGCGGAGGGCAGGGCCGCCGCCGGTATCCTCTCCTCCTTAGGGGCGAAGGGGCGCGGCAAGAAGCTTTCCCTGCGCGGGCCCATCGGCCTGTGCTCATTGAGGCTTCCGTCCTGCTTTAAGGCGGCCTGGGCGGATACCACCGCGATGGCGGCGCTGAATGTACCAGGGCTTTTACATGAGCTTGCGGGCTTTGACGATGTGACTGTGGAGGTTACCGATAGCGTCATACCGGAGAACAACGGCGTGTTTACATTCGGAGGAAAGCCTTCCAAAGGACCTGTAGATATAAAAATGGACAGCGGGCGGCTGATGCAGCTTTTGTGCGGTTATGCCGACATCGCGCAGCTGGAGGGACAGGAAAAGGCGGAAATAGTAAACCAGCTGGCCGCCCATAAGCTTTTGGACAGGTTGCCAACGTTACAATGCTTTACTGCGGAGGAATATTGAATAATACAAAAAGGCGGCTTTCGCCGCCTCGGTCTGTCAAAAAACCCCAGGGTTGATAAGGGGCCGCAGCCCCTTATGTTTAATCCGGCTCTGACGACATGTGCGTCAGAACGGATGAAAACCCAGAGGTTTTCGTACTTTGCGGATTTTGCCGTCCGGGAGCGAATGCGAGAGGCAAAACCCGTAAAACTCAAAAAAGTGGCATTCAGCCACTTTTTTGACACTCTGAGGCGGCTTTCGCCGCCTTTTTGTAAGCTCAGTGTTCAATATGAATCATCAATCGTCGCGGGTGCGCCATGCAATCTCCGCGTCAAGGTTCTTGCGGAGAGTCTCGTTTTCCTTTACAAGATCGTCGTAGTGCACGCTCTGTACGTAGAATTTATCAAAGCCGAAGGTAGCTTCCTCAAGCTCCTCATTGGTATAGCTGGGGAGCAGGGTACCGCTCTTGCGGCGTAGACCCATGGCGGTTATAACTACCAGCCGCCTGTGCTGCTCGGAGAGCTGAATTATCTTGAGACTTTCGGGTATCTCGAGGTTCAGGCCGTAAAGCTCGTTTACCCGGCGGAGGAGAGGCTGCTGCTCGGGCTTGATAGAGACGATAACACCGTATTTTGCGAACAGTTCCTTGAGATAGTCCGCAGATACCGGCTCGCGGGTGATGGTGCTCTTGCCAAGGCCCTCAAGCATGGTGTTGGAAATAGAGAAACTGACGTAGGTTTCGTTGCCTGTCTTTGGGTAATCCATATTTCCTCCTAAAAAATTTGTTTTGTTATTATTATCGGCAAGCCGACAAGATATAATTCAGATTTGATATTTTGATGCTAACACTAAGTGCAACTTATGTCAACTACCGATATTTTTTCTACAAAAATGCAAATGTTATCGGCAGCCCTGACCAACATCTATTTGACAAAAATGCCTTCCGAGCATATAATATATCTGTTGTATATCTCTCCGTAGCTCAGCAGGATAGAGCGTTCGCCTCCTAAGTGTGAGGTGACCTAACACCTAATGAGCTGCAATCCTTGAAAAATCCATATCTGTCTCCGTAGCTCAGCAGGATAGAGCGTTCGCCTCCTAAGCGAAAGGCCGCGCGTTCGAATCGCGCCGGGGACGCCAGAAAGCCCGATAAAGTCTAACTTTTTCGGGCTTTTCCTTTCTACTGCGCATCGCGGCGCGGAGGTACAGGGAAAAACGGCGGCTTGCTATGCCTATAAACTTTGCGTTGCCCGGCTGAAACTGATAGCTGCGCCCCATAAAATCGCGCAGGAGCGCTGGGTCTCTGTCGTACCATATTGCGGATATAACGGTGCGTATGCTCAGCTCTATGCTGTCGGGGTTGATGCCGTAGCGCCGCGCTATCTCGGGGCAAAGCTTGGTGGTGACGCCGTTCAAAAGGTAGCTGTCCTGCATCGATATGACTATTGCGCATACAAGATACTTGTAACCGAATAGAGCGAAAATACGGATAAAGAAACGATCGAGCGTGTTCTTGCCGATCAGATTTCGGTAGATCTTATCAAAACTAACTCCGTTGACGCTTGAATGAAATGAGAACGGGAAATGCTCTGCATAATGAATTTGAGAGATTTGTTCCATAGTGCATAATGGAAACAAATCTCTCATTTTATACTATCAGCCGAAATTCACAATATTACTTTGCTTTTATGCCGCACTATTTTGCCATATCGATTTCGGCGGCATATTTGCGGGACATCTTGTGAGCCGCATAGAAGCATATTATGGATATTACAGATATTGCAATACATGCTGCCCAGCCAAGGGTATACGCACCTGTAATATCGAATACGCCTGCGACCATAAGGCCGCCCAATGACATACCTGCCTGCAGGGGGCTCTGAGTCAAGCCGCGCATCATATTAAAGCTTTTCGTACCGAATGTGGCGCTTATGATGAGGGGCGCGGAGACTGTGCCAACGCCGGCAGCAAAGGAATAAAGAATTATATACACATAAAATAGATTCTTTTCACCGTGGGCACCGGCAATGGCGGCAATAAAGGCCAACGCAAAGGCTACAAAAGCGATGGAGGAGGACTTGATACTGCCGAATTTGTCGTGCAGGGCGCCGAGGAGTATTTTGCCAAATATGCCCATCAACGATGAAAGACCTATAACGCTTGCCGCAAATTCTGATCCGTATATGTCTGAAATATAGGGATTCATCTGACGCATGGGCGCAGAGCACACAAGGCCCATCCCGAAGAAGCCTATCATGAATATCCAGAAGAAAGCCTTGTTTTTGACATCGTTAGGAGATATTTCAACATTTCCCTCATTGGAGATGAGAGCTTTTTTCTTATCTTTCTCGTTTTCTTCCCAATCCGCTCCGAAAGGCTTCTTACCCATTTCTTCAGGAGTAGCCCGGAGAAGGAAAAATACTACCGGGCAAGCAATGGCTATGATTATTATACCAACGTAGCGGTAGGCTATCCTCCAACCGTAATTTGTTATGAAGCTGTTTATTATGGGGGCGAGGACTGATCCGCCAAAGCCTATGCCCGCCAGGGTGATGCTCATTGCCAACCCGCGCATTTTGTTGAACCAGGCAGTTATCATCATGGATACGGGCATGAAACAGGCGCCTGCCCAGAAGAACCCCAGTATTACGGCAGAAATATAGAACTGACCGATATTTTGTGCTAACGAATAGGACATATAGGCCAGGCCAAAGCCTAACGTTGTAATAGTCAACACGCCGCGCATACGCTTGCGGTCGGAGTAAATTTTACCCCACAGCGGGGAAATCACCATGCCTACCAGCGCAACTATGGTGGAGCTGAGGGTAAAAGCACTTCTGGATACTCCAAATTCCTCTGTTACAGAGATAAGATACTGTGTTGCCGTTGCGTTGATGATCGGAGAGGTGAGGGCACATATAAATGCACAGCCAAAGCATATCACCCACGCATAATGCAGATATTTTTTCATAAATCCTCCATTTCATGAGCAGTTTGTGTTTTCCCTGTCGACTGGTTAAAGAAATTCTATCAAGTTTGCCTATTTAAATAAGTGATTTGCATTACAGTTTTCGAAAAAATTTTTATGGGTCGAATACACATGGATGATTGGATGACAGGTAGCATGAACAGCCATCTTTTATATACTCGCATATTATGCTATAATCTCTGTGCGTTAATAAACATAAGAAAGGAATGCGGGCAGCATGATACCAAACTATTATATGTATGGAGATTTCTTCGATTTTGAAGGCTTGATATTTAAGACTGGGAAAAGAGTCACGCTGGAAAAGCATTCGCCTATTAAACAGTTCAATGAGCCCGCAGACAAATTCTACTATGTGCGGAGCGGGCTTGTGCGTGCTGTGGTGCTGCATAGTGATGGGAACGAGAAAGCATTGTATGTTGCAGGCAGCGGATGTTTACTTCCGCAGTTTTCCCCGCATGGTATGCCTAAATGGGAGGAAAATCTTCTTATGGAGGCGTATACCGATGTGGAGGCAATATTGCTGACCCGCAGCGAGCTTGAGGAGCTTGCAGGCCGCAATTACCCGCTCATGGAAAAAATGCTGGATGTTGCCGTCTGTCTTCAGCATTCCCTTGCTGCCCAAATGCTTTCACAGATGTACGATGACGGCATGGTTAGAGTATGCCAGCTGCTGTATTTTCATATCGCAAACCGACATATAAAACATACGCATCCTGTTGAATGCGTGAAAATATCGCAGCAGGATATCGCTATGCTCACCGGACTCAACAGAGTAAACGCGAATAAGGTGCTTCAACAGCTAAAAAAAGAAGAGGCCATAGATATACAGAGAAAACGAATAAAAATACTGGACGTGGAAAGGATAATGGAACATTGTAATGGCGATGTCAACATGGGCGAATGGTGATTTTTCAAAATAATACAAAAATCATAAAAAGTGTTATGTAGCCTATGTAACACTTTTTTTATTGGTTATATGATAGAATGAAATGCAAATCATGCGGCAGCGTGAGCGCTGTATCCATTGGTCTGAAAAAGGAGGTAGGCAAATGAACCGGTTTTTAAAGCAGGCGATTGATGACAAAGAAGAAATGATAGGGAACAGAAGGTTCCTCCATCGCAACCCCGAAATAGGGGATGATCTTCCGATTACGGCGAAATTTGTATCGGAGAAGCTTACTGAGTACGGCATACCGAACAAGGAAATATGCAAATGCGGTATTGTTGGCATAATTGGAGGGAAAAAGCCGGGGAAAACGGTCATGCTCCGCACTGATATGGACGCTCTGCCAATAAAAGAAAACAGCGGGCTGCCTTTTTCCGCAGATAACGGGTACGGTCATTGTTGCGGGCACGACCTCCATACGACCATGCTCCTTGAAGCGGCGAAAATTCTCAAGAGCTGCGAGGATGAGCTTTGCGGAACCGTAAAGCTCATGTTTCAGCCGGGTGAAGAGGTGTTTATAGGTTCAAGGGCGATGATAGACGCCGGGGTTTTGCATGACCCGGAGGTAGATATAGCTGTGGATATGCATATGAACGCCCGTAATCCCGTGGGTACGGTTGCCGTATGCCATGGCTATACCTGCGCTTCCTGTGACGGGATGAAGCTTACCGTAAAAGGCAAAGGATGCCACGGTGCGTGGCCGCATACCGGCATAGATCCCATCAATGTTGCCGCTCATACCTATCTTGCGCTGCAGGAATTGATTGCCCGTGAAGCTCCTGCCGATAAAACCGTGACGCTGACATTTGGGCAGTTTGCCGGAGGTAATGCGGCAAATATTATCCCTGAGGAAGTGGTCATGCAGGGAACCATGCGAATGTTTGAGCCCGAGCTTCGTGAAAAGCTCAGAAAACGAGTCCATGAAATCGTTGATTATACAGCGCTGGCTTTCGGCGCAAAAACCGAATACGAAGTACTGTCCGATGTTCCTGCAATGTATACGAATCCTGAGCTGCTTGACGAAATGATGCGTTATTGCGAAGACTTGGATATAAAATACATTCCATATCCGCCGTCTAGTGCCTCGGATGATTATGCGCGCATAACTGAACTGGTCCCAAGTGTGTTTTTCAGCATCGGCTGCAAACCGGATGGAGACGGCCCTACCTATCCGGCACACAATCCTAAAATCGTATTCAATGAGGATGCATTGCCATACGGAGCCGCCATACATGCTCAGTGTGCTTTCGAATATCTTAAAAACAATTAAGGCAAGGATGAAAATCATCTGTACACAAGGATAGAGGTCGCATAATGAAATTGGCAAAAGTTCACTACGGATGGGTAATCTGCTGTGCCTGCTTTGTGGTGATGGCTTTTACAGCACCGCTTGTAAACGCTTGCGCAAGCCTTTACCTACCGGCAGTTACGGAAGAATTTGAAATTTCGCGCAGTGCTTTTACGGTAACCAGCACTTTAGTCGCCATGTGCGGATTACTACTTTCTCCGATATGGGGGAAGGTATATTCTAAGTACAATATGCGTTGGATATTTTCTGGATCCCTTATATGCTTCGCATTGTCGTATATGTCTTATTCATTGGCAAACAGCGTCTGGCAGTTCTATGTATCTTCTGTGCTGGTAGGTGTGTTTTATTCTGGTTGTGCCTTCATGCCGGTATCGATGTTCATAACTGCATGGTTCAATAGAAGCCGAGGTCTGGCAATGAGTATTGCTTTAGGAGGTATCGGCATCGGTGGGACTTTTTTGAGCCCGCTTATAACGACGATGATAACCAGTTATGGGTGGCGTACTTCCTACCGAATGATAGGATTGCTGGTTCTTGCGGTCGCAGCGCCTATTGCTTTGCTGTTGATAAGGACAAGGCCGAAGGATAAAGGGCTTAGCCCTTACGGAAACGAAAACGAGCCGAACAATAAGACAAATAGAGATGATGGCGTTCCAAATATCAGCCTTGGAGAAGCGAAAACGCATTGTTTCTTCTATGTACATATGCTCGGAATGCTCTTGCTTGGTATAATCTGCTCTGCACCGCTCAGGCAGATCAGCCCCTGCATATCTGATTCGTATGGACCGCAGGCAGCCGCGCTGATCGTATCCATGTACTCCTTTGTCGGCATATTCGGTAAGCTCATATTAGGGTGGATAAACGACAGGTTCGGCACCATAAAAGGCGCTATGGCGGCGTTTGGCCTAATGGGCGGAGGCTTTCTGTGCCTGATGCTTGGCCGCAGTATGCAGATAATGTACCTTATGGCTATACTGTACGGCATAGGCAACGGGGTCGGCACGGTATCTGCCCCGCTTCTTATAAGCGCAACATTTGGCACAAAGAACTTCAATATAATGCGCGGCCTAACACAAAGCCCGATGCAGCTCGGAATGTCGCTTGGAGGATTATTGCTGGCGGCGGTTTTTGACAGGACAGGATCATATAAGCTGGGCTGGGGAATGTGTATTGTGATAGGTGCTTTATCGGCGATTTGTTTTGCCGCAGCAAAAAGGATGGCTGACAGGTATACCGAAAGAAGGGAAGATTCGGAGGAAAAAGAATGACGGCTTTCATAATGGTCGCAGTATATTTGGGGCTGACCTGCATAATAAGCCTGATAAATAAAAATAGGCAGAGCAGCACAAGGAATACTTTCGTGGCGAAGAACGGTATGTCTGCCTGTATGCTTATCCCGCTGCTCTTCGGTGAACTGATAGCAGGCGCCG
>ULVL01029576.1_pt1 | contig 28306 bp, 26 predicted proteins | sample 1959381 | NCBI WGS metagenome assembly ULVL01 (sample SAMEA4835785, study PRJEB28245) | human gut metagenome | biome: gut microbiome; material: fecal sample | place: Denmark | collected 2008
AAATATCGTTAACAGATTGGCCATATTTTCTTAATAGTTCGTCCGCAATTCGGTATATGCTGTCGTTCGACAGAAAAAAATGAACAGCACCGCCTGCGGAAAATTCCGGCGGGCGGTGTTGCTCGGTAAAGGTAATGAGAAGATGGCGTATTAAAAATAGGAATGTGCTGACCAATTCACTTTTATGAAAGGGAATTCAATCAGCATGCCCGCAATTCCGACGGTCGGATGCGGCTCAAAGCGAGTCGCCGAAATCCATGCGGAATTTTGCTGCAAGCTTCTCCGGCCAGTCGGACACAGAATTCAGCTTGTCATAGAAATTGTGCGGTCCTTCGGTTTCGAACTTCAGCCCGCCGATAAGCTCCCTGTTGTCATACAGCCAGCAGATGCGGTCAATGAGATAGTTCATCTGCGAAACGGTGTATACCCTGCGCGGCACGGCAAGGCGAACGAGTTCCATTGCGCCGTAGGGCTCAACATCCGCATCATCCCACGGCTCATCAATTGCTCCGCGCTCCATGCCTCTTGCGCCGGAAGCAATATAAATTGCAGCTGCAAGGCTGCCCGCCGGATAGTCCTTGCGGGCGATATGCGGAACAAATTTCATTGCGTCGAGGTGACAGCCGAGACCGCCGGGCGGTGTGACAACGGGAATGCCTGCATCTTCAAGCTCATTGCAGAGATATTCAATGAATTGCGGGCCCTGAGCAATAATGTTTTCGTCCATTGTGTCGTCAAGCCCGACGCAGATAGCTTCCATCTCTTTAACGCTCATGCCGCCGAAAGTGGGGAAGCCCTCAAAGCTTGAAACGAAGGTTTTGATATGCTCGAAGAGCTTTTTGTCATTAAGAATGATTGCGCCGCCCCTGCCGAAGCCGAGTTTGCGTGCGGAGAAATAGATGATGTCCATTGCGTCCGAAAGGGTGCGCACGATTTCACGAATGCTCTTGTCGGAATAGGCGGTTTCGCGGGTTTTGATAAAGTACAGATTGTCCTGAAGCAGGCTTGCGTCAAGAACGGAAAGCACTCCGTATTTTTTGCACAGTTCGGATACTGCAAGCATGTTATCAAGCGCAATGGGTTGGCCGCCGATGAGATTTGTGCCGGATTCAATGCGGACAAAGGCGATATTGTCGCCCTGCTCTTTGAGCACGCGCTCAAGCTTTTCAAGATCGAAATCGCCCTTGAACGGGTTGGAACTCTGCCTGTTAAGTCCGTCTTCCTGCAAACAGATAACGTAGTCGCCGCCGCAGTATTTGATTTTGCCGATGGAGGTGCCGAACTGGAAGTTCATCGGAACGATCGAACCGGGCTTGGGCTGCACGAACGCAAGCGCAAGCATATGTTCACAGGCGCGGCCCTGATGAACGGGAAGAAAATAATCCTTGTTGAAAATCTCTTTGATTTTGGCAGCAAGGCGATAATAGGTTGCACTGCCGGCATAGCTGTCGTCGCCGACCATCATCGCGCCGAGCTGTTCGTTGGTCATTGCGTTGACGCCGCTGTCGGTCAGCATGTCGAGGTAAACATCCTCGCTGCGGAGGCAGTATGAATTGAAGCCCGCTTCGCGAATTGCGCTGACGCGTTCTTCAACGGACGGGATGCGTGTTTTTTGAACTATGCAAATCTTGTGCATCTCAAGGGGCAGGGATTTTCTGCGGTAATATTGAACCTTATCCATAGAATCTCCTTTCGGTCAATAAAATCATTCCGGTGAATGACTAAACAATCTGTTTGGATATAAACGCCGGATGCATTTGTCCGTACGGATCGTGCAGTGTTCCGCCGATTACCCTGCTATTATACGCAGCAGTCGGATCAGGTGCAATTCAGGAACATGCGCAATTTCCGTTTGTTAACAGTTTTGCCACAATTCAAACTAAAATTATACTCAGTAATGCAGAAAATGCATTAACCAATGAATACCTCTCACTTTGAAAAACAAAACTGCGATTTGGAACTTCGGAACAATGAAGCTCGAACCGCAGCTGTCGGCGGTTATATCCTTTTTTCGGGAATCAAATGATTCGGAGAAAGTCGCATTGAATCATTCGGTAATATAGGCCTTTACAAGTTCGTAAGTGTTTTTTACGCCGTCAATGTGGGAACGTTCATATCCGTGGGAAGCGTAAACTCCCGCTCCGATAAGTCCGTGGCGCAGATCGTACCCGGCATCAAGCGCCGCATCCGCATCGGAACCGTAGAAGGGATAGACATCAAGCGCGTAATCAAGATTATGCTTCTTTGCAAGCTCAACAAAACGGGACGTAACATCGTAATTATACGGACCGTGTGAATCTTTTACACAGATGGAAACCTGATGTTCCTTGCATTCAAGTCCGTCGCCGACGCAGCCCATGTCAACGCTGATGATCTCTTCGGCATCGGCGGGAATACCGCTTGAGCAGCCGTGGCCGACTTCTTCAAATACGGTGAGATAGATGTAAACTTTGCGGGTCAAAGAAAGCTTTTCTGTTTTAATTGCCTTTGCAATGCCCATGAGAATCGCCGCACTGAGCTTGTCGTCGAGGAAACGGCTTTTAATATAGCCTGTTTCGGTGATTCTTGTGCGCGGATCAAAACAGACATAATCGCCCGTTGCAATGCCGAGTTTTCTTGTTTCGTCGGCGGAAAACACTTTTTCGTCAAGCACAAGCTCCATGTTATCGTAGCTGCGCTTCTGGCTGTCGTATTCGCCGTTGACGTGAACGGAAGGGTTGTTCATTTGGAAACAGCCTTCAAAAACCTTGCCGTCACGGGTATAGACACGTGCATTTTCGCATTCGGCGTTGTTTGCGTTCATGCCGCCGATGCGGGTCAGCTTAAGCCTTCCGTTGCTCTTGACTTCGGATACCATTCCGCCGAGGGTGTCAATGTGTGCAGAGAAGACAACCGGGCTGCCTTCGCCGCCGAGACAGCAGAGCACACAGCCCTTGCGGGTAAGCTCGGGCTCAAAACCGAACTCGCGGAGCTGCTGCATGATGTAATCCGCAGCTTTGCGCGTGAATCCGCTCGGACTGTCTATTGCCATAATTTTCTTCAGTTCATCAAGAATATAGTTAAGCATTTTTCCTCTCCTTATGTAAAAACATCATTCGTTTAACAGCGCATCCGCAACCTGAAAAGCCGGAGTGCTTCCATCGATTCCGTTCAGCGCGTTTTTTTCGGTTTCATCGCCCTCGTCAATCGGGCTGTGCGCTTCGGTGTGTGTGCCCATGTTGATGAAAACCTGCATAAGCTCAAGGATTTCTTTCGTAAGCGGCTCACCCTCGAACGCTGCCGCAACACCGATTTCGGATTCGCCGCAGGCACGTACGATTTGAACAAGTTCCTCAAAACTCATTCCGGGAACATACAGGCTTTCAAGATAGTTCTCAGCGCCGTAGCATTCAAACCCGTGTGATTTAAGCTTTGCAAAATCGAGCTTTTCTTCAAACTCGGCGGCGAAAAGCTTGCCGTCGATCGACACTTGCAAAAAGTCAACGGCAATATCGCAGATTCCGTTCACGGTCAGAACAGGGATGGGATAGTATTCAAGAAAGTTGTCCCCGTTCACGGTAACGGTGTGGCGATCATAATAGCCCCATTCAACATTGTAACCGAGCTTTTCAAGCGTGTTGCGCAGCATGATGGCACGTTCACTCAGTGTACGGTACGAATCGTTGACGACGTTCACATTCTTAGGTATTTTCATAATTCAGGACTCCTTTTGCAGTTTGATTTCTTCAGACAGAAACGTAAAACCTGTTTTGCGCTTCGTGCAGTTTTTTATATTCGCCGCCGGCGGCGAGAAGTTCATCGTGGGTTCCCATTTCGGCAATTCCGTGTTCGTCAACAACGGCAATTTCATCCGCGTTACGAATTGTGGAGAGACGGTGTGCAATAACAAGCGTTGTTCTGCCCTTGCTCAACCTGTCGAATGCCTGCGTGATGCGCGCTTCGGTTGCGGAATCCAATGCGCTTGTTGCTTCGTCCAAAATGAGAATCGGCGGGGTTTTCAGAAAAATCCGCGCGATGGAAACACGCTGTTTCTGCCCGCCGGAAAGCGTTATGCCGCGTTCGCCGACGATGGTGTCATATCCGTCGGGCATCTTCATGATATCGTCGTGAATTTCCGCCGCAACGGCTGCCTGCACGATTTCTTCATCGGTTGCATCGATTCGGCCGTAACGAATGTTTTCTTTGATGCTCGCGGCAAAAAGGAACACATCCTGCTGAACGATGCCGATATTGCGGCGCAGTGATGAAAGCGTAACATCGCGAATATCAATTCCGTCAACGGTGATGCTGCCGGAGGTTATATCATAAAAACGGGGCAAAAGGTGGCAAAGAGTGGTTTTGCCGCCGCCGGAAGGACCGACAAGCGCGAGTGTCTGTCCGTGCTTGATGCTGAGGCAAATGTTTTCAAGCACATTGCCGCCGGAACCGTACGCAAAGGAAATGTTTTTGAACTCAATGTCGCCCTTAACGTTTTTGAGCTCAATTGCATCGGGTTTATCCTGAATCTCGGCTTCTGTATCGAGCAGCTCCGTGAAACGTTTAAAACCGGCCATGCCCATTGTGTATTGTTCCGCAAATGCGGAAAGCTTGCGTATCGGGGTAACAAACGATGAGATATACATCATAAATATGATAAGCGTCGTTGTCGTCATTTCGCCTTTCATAATAAGCACACCGCTCACGGCAAGCACAATGACATTGAGGATGGTTGTGAAAAACTCCATTCCCGCCATGAACATGCCCATAGTTTTGTAATACGCAGACTTGGAGTTGACAAAGACGCCGTTTCCCTGCTCGAATTTTGAAATCTCATAATCTTCATTTGTAAAGGCTTTCGCAACCCGTGCGCCGCTTATGGAGGATTCGATCTGCGAATTGATAACCGCCATGCCTTCTTTGACCTTACGCGAGGTGCGGCTCATGCGTTTGCGCAGATTCATAACGAAAATCAACATAACAGGAACGACGGCAATAAGAACGAGCGCAAGCCTCCACTCTATTGTGAGCATTACAACAAACGCGCCGATGAATGTCAGCATGGAAATGAAAACATCCTCCGGACCGTGGTGAGCAAGCTCCGTAACGTCAAAAAGATCGTTTGTGCAGCGCGACAGCAATTTGCCCGTGCGTGATTTGTCGTAAAAGCTGAAGCCGAGCTGCTGAAGATGCGTGAAAGCATCGCGGCGCATATCGGCCTCAATATGAACGCCGAGTCTGTGCCCGAGTGCCGTGACGATATATGTTGCACCGGTGCGAAGGATATAAAGCAGGAAACATACCGCCATAAGAATGAAAAACGGGCGGTATTGCGGCGCGGTTGCGGAAAGATAGCGATCCAGTGCCAGTTTGGACAGCAGGGGATAGGCGATGTCCACGGATGAAATGAACAACGCACAAAGCATGTCGACAGTGAACATGCCGATATGCGGCCTATAATAGGAAGCAAAACGCTTCAGGTTTGATTTTTTCGCGGTATTGTCTGTTTTATTTTTCATGGTATCAGTCTTTGGTTCTTTGATTTCGCTTTAATTTACTGTGCATCATTCGCCGTGCGGCGGACGACGGCGGGGTGAACGCACCTACTTGCTGTCTTCATCAAAAAAAGCATCATTGCTGATTTGTGATTTGTCAATGCCGGTTTGAGGTTTGACAGGCATTTTTTTGCATATCCCAAGCAGGATGATTGCTGCCGCAAACATCAGAACAGGTATAATTGCATTGATTCGCAGCACCCAAATAAGGCACAAAAGAATGAACGCCGCTCCTGTTAAAACAAGAGCGATTATGCTCAGCGCGCGCCGCATACAGGTTTCCTCCGTTAACTGTCTTTTTCAATCGCATTTTACCATAAGGTGTGGTTTTTTTCAATGAAAAACAATATATATTCGCAAAAGAGTTTCGAACAACATGACATTCATGCAAAGGGTGTTGACAACACAGCCGAAACTGTGTATAATATCAGGAGCAGAACAGTTGCAGAGAGGTTTTTTGTGGACAGTTGCGACAGCAGCGACCGAAAGTGTCAGCATAACCGAATACCGAACGAACGGGCATAACCGAACGAGCGCAGTTTGTTTGGCTATGTTTTTTGTTACATTCAAATAGTGTTCGCGCTTTCCGCACAAAATTCTTCCTGCGGCGAAACTGCCGGAAAAATCGAATTTGAAAGGAATCTTGAAAGGATATCTGACTATGACAGACATCGACCCGCTTATACGTGGATTTTTCCACGCACAAGACGCACTTACCGCCGCAGCAAGCAATAATGCCGGAACCATTATTTGGCAAATTGTTTTGCAAATCGTACTCATTGCATTGAACGCAGTTTTTGCGTGTGCCGAAATCGCCGTGCTTTCCGTGAGCGATGCAAAGCTTGCAATCCTTGTCGAAAGCGGCAACAAACGCGCAAAACGCCTTGCGAAGCTGACAAAGCAGCCGGCACGCTTTCTTGCAACGATACAGGTTGCAATAACTCTTGCCGGTTTCCTTGCAAGTGCATTTGCAGCGGAAAACTTTGCTCAATACATCAAGCAGCTTATTCCGAACATACCGGAATCACTCTGCATCATCGTTATCACGATCCTGCTTTCGTACGTCACCCTTGTTTTCGGTGAACTTGTGCCGAAACGCGTTGCAATGAAAAAGTCCGAAAGCCTTGCGCTGAGCATCAGCGGACTGCTGAATTTTGTCTCAACGATTTTTGCTCCGCTTGTCTGGCTGCTTACGGTTTCAACAAACGGAGTCCTGCGGCTTATGCATATCGATCCGAACGGCGACGATGAAGAGGTCACGGAAGAAGAAATCCGCATGATGGTCGATGCCGGCGGAGAAAAGGGCACAATCGACCGCAGCGAACAAGAGATAATTCAAAACGTATTTGAATTTGACGATCTTACCGCAGGTGAAATTGCAACGCATCGAACCGATATTGTAATCCTCTGGGAGGAGGATGACGACAAAGAATGGGAAAAAACCATTTATGAACACAGGTATTCTCAGTTTCCTGTTTGCGGTGAAAGCGTTGATGACGTTATCGGCATACTGAATTCAAAGGATTATTTCCGCCTTGCGGACAGAAGTCGTAAAAACGTCATGGAAAATGCGGTTCGTGCGCCGTATTTTGTGCCTGAAGCCGTAAAAGCGGACGTTTTGTTCCGTGATATGCAGCATTCAAGGCGCGGTTTTGTGGTTGTGCTTGACGAATACGGCGGAATGAGCGGTATTCTAACGATGAACGATCTTGTTGAGCAGCTTGTCGGCGATCTTGACGATGAGGATGATGTCATTGAGACGGAGGAAGATATTGTTCACCTTCCGGACGGCAACTGGCGCATTCGCGGCAGCGCTTTGATTGAGGATGTTGCAGAGCAGCTTAATATCAAGCTCCCGTGCGATGAGTATGATACTTTCGGCGGCTATGTGTTTGCAACCCTCGGAAGAATTGCCGATGACGGAACAACCTTCAGCATTGAAACGGACATCATGAACATAGATGTTCTCGAAATTCGCGATCACAGAATCGAAACAACCGTCGTGAGGCTGAAAGAGCAGCCCGAAGGTGACGACTCCGATTCCGATAAGGATTAAGAGGGCACAGCATATTAATATAATCGGCGGAAATTTTTACGTTTCAGAAGAGGGTGTGGGTAATACTTGCACCCTTTTTACATAACGGCAGCGCTGCAAAAATGATATAAATTCTAATATGACGTCAGTGTTCTTGACAGCGGGAAAAATAAATTATAAAATATAAAGCGGCGCATAAATGCGCTGCACGACTGCATTGCTTTTGCATTGATAAATGATGAAGCGGTGCTGTGTGCAAACTAACAATACAGGAGAACACGAAACACATGAAAACACGCAGAATCATGGCCGTTGTGCTCGCCGCTTTGATGATGCTCAGCATCATTCCCGTTGCATTTGCAGAGGAAATCAGCTCCATTTCGGCAGATGCAGCATTGTCGGTGCGCATGGATGATGCTTGGGCGGCAATTGAACTTGCCGAAGCCGAAGCACTTGCTGACAACCTTCCCGCAAGCGACGTTATCAACGCCGTTTACACCGCTGCTCTCAACAACGAAAATGTTGATGCAGACAGCTTTTCTGATTTCACCGCCGACGGTTTCTTCTTTACCGTCAACGGAATGCACTGTGCATACAACTACAGGCTCCGCAACAAAATTGAAGCAAATGTAACCGAAGAAGGTTCCGTAACTTTCAACGCATCCAACGGCAAAGTCGTTGAAATGCGTGACGCAACCTCTCCGAACGTTCTGCTCGTCGGACCTTATTACGGCGGCTATGACCCCACCTTCACCGATCAGTATCGCCGTGAAGCAACTTCCGTTGCGGAGGCAACCGGCGGCACGCTGACAATTCTTGCAGGCCATGATGCAACCGGTCCCGCGATCGCTGCTGCATTCCCCGACAAGGGTGCTGTCATTTACGACAGCCACGGCATCGCAAGCGGCACTTCAACCTATCTCTGCCTTACCACCAACCAGGGCATTACCAACGAGGATTATGCAAACGGCTGGGCGGTTCGCTCCGGCAACGAAGCGTTCATTGACGGCAGATATATCGAGAACCATATCACAAGCGCGCTCGATAACCCGTTCGTTTGGATGGCTATCTGCGAAGGCATGAAGCTCAGCGGCCGCGGCACTACCGGCTATGCACTCCTGCGTGCAGGCTGCGGTGCGGTTTACGGCTATTCTCAGAGCGTCACCTTCGTCGGAGACTACAAATTCGAAGAAACTTTCTGGAACGTTATCAAAGAAGAAGGAACTATTGCCGAAGCATACGCAACAATGGTTGACGTATGGGGTCCCGTTGATCCTTACGGTAATGCATGGCCCATTGTCATGAGCCCCGTTGATGATTTCCCTGCAAATCCCGACCAGGCACAGACGGTTTACTGCGATTGGACTCTTTTCGGCGAATCCGAAGAACCTATTGCACTCGAGGGCTATACCCTCAGCGCAAACGAGGCAAATATTGCAGTCGGTGAAACGGTCACCGTCAAGTTTAACCGCGAACCCGAGGATGCAAACCTCTATGACATTATCTGGACTTCTTCCGATGAGAACGTTGCTGTTGTTGACGGCAACAAGCGCAGGGTAAAGATTACAGGCAGCGGCAGCGGCACCGCAACCGTGACCGGCACGGTCATGGTTAACGGCAGTGTTTACGGCACTGCTGTTATCGCCGTGAGCGTTACCGGTGATGAATCACTTGCAGCAGCACTCAACGTTGAAGGCGGAAATCTCTGGTTCGGCACTTCCACCGAGTATCCCTTCACTGCTGTTGATGACGGAACAAGGGTTTTCGCACGTTCCGGCAACAAGCGCGTTGTTAACAGCAAGTCCCAGCTCATGCTGACCATAGCGATGCAGAGCGGCGATACGATGGCATTTGACTATATCTGCAGCAGCCAGACAGATCGCGATTTCTTCAACTTCTATGTCAACAGGCAGGTTGAACTCCGCAAGTCCGGCGTTACCGAGCCCGATTGGCAGCGTTACACCTTCACTGCTCCCGAGGATGGCGTGTACTACTTTGTTTGGGAATACACGAAGGACTCCGGCGGAAGCCAGGGTGAGGACTGCGTCTGCGTTGATAATGTTGCTTTCACCGGCACGACTCCCTCAACACCCGAACCCACTCCCGAGCCCACTCCCGAACCTCCTGTTGAGGAACATGACGGCGATATCAACGGCGATGGAAACACCAACACCGCGGACGCTGTTTTCGCAATGCGTTACGCACTCGGTCTCATTGAATTGACCGAAACTCAGCTCATTCACGGCGACGTGAACGAGGACGGCGTTGTGAACATTGCAGATGCAATCGGCATCATGCGTATTGCAATGGGTCTCAACTGATTTACGGCTCAAACCATAAATTGAAAAAATCAAAGCGGAATTGAATTACCCGAAAATTGAATTCGGATATTCGCCGCAATGAAGCAAAACGGATCGTTGGATGCAGCGATCCGTTTTGCATTAGCAGTCGCAATGAGCACGTAAAAAAGTCCGAAAACCGGGCGGAAGGAACTGATGAAAAGAAATTAAGAAATAACAAATAGATTATTCATTACATACTCCGACGGAGAAATATTCTCAATGTTTGAGTGATTCTGATTGACATGCCGCAAATATAATACAAGACAGATGTGCAGCGGGAATTCATGCAGCCGTTTTATGTTTTGCTGCGAAAAAGAACCGGACAACCCTTCGCGGGCTGCCCGGTTTTGTTTGGGAACTGATACAACAGTCCCTGCTGCGGATTTTTCAGCGCAGCGATATCAGTGCGCTGTTATTTGGTGTCGCATTATCGAAACAAGCGATTGCGCGGCATCAACACTTTCCGCACATCACCACGTTTGCTGCTGAAGCGAGGTCATATCCTGCTTTGCGGTTTGAAGCTCCTGAACCTTTGCGGGCTTGGTTTTATACATATTGCGCTGCTTCATCTGTTCGAACACGGCGAGTTGATCCTCGGAGCATTCGGTCATGCAGTTGATAAGCAGACTGCGCAGGTTTTCACAGCCCGACTCGGTGCAGTTGCTTGCATACTGCTTTACGGCGTCTCTTTCCGAATGAAGAAGGTCCGTAAGAAGTTCCTGTTCGCTCATGGAAGCATTGTTGGTTTTCTGATTGTTCATGCCTGTAACCCTCCTCAGTTATTGCCGTTCAGATAGCCGTGAAGCGTATCAAAATGCCTGCGGTGATGCCCGGCAGCGTTTTCTGCCATGCGTTTGAGCGCGGGATCGTTAAAATACCCGGCATAAACAGTGCATTTTTTAAAAAGCAACGCTTCAGAATACATTTCATCCTGCAGGATGGAAAGATCCTTTGTGTCGATTGAGGAGGCCGCTTCGGTGTTCCAATTTGCCGAAGAGGCGGACTGATTCCCGGAACTCGCCGAACCCATTGAATGAGACGGGTTTGAGTTGAAGAAGGAATCGAAACTGCTGCCGGAATTGCTGCCGGTACTGCCGTTCTGTCGATTCTGCATAATAATGTCCTCCGTGTGTTTTTTTTGCGGTTGAACGGCTTGAAACAAGCCGCTGCCCGCCGTCCGTTAGTATGCCCCAAAAGGCGGCATTGCTATGCACAAAAGAAAATGCCCATGCACATCGGGCATAAGCATTTTCAAATTGCAAATATTTATTGAAATCCAATCTTAATCGGAAATTAAACAAAGAATTTCTTTTTAAGCGATTCCTGCATGGGTTTGTTTATCGCAACGATGATTAATCCCATTCCGAGAATAAAGCATCCGAACAAGGGGAAGTATGACCAGTTGAGCTGAAGCACTGTTTTTTCGGAAAAGGCAATATTTATCATCATTTCCAAAAATGTCATGTAAATTCCGTGTGCGATAAGTGCGCCGCCGAAGATGTAAAGATGTCCGCGGCGAACGTATTTCAGCAGTGTTACAACCGCCGTAACGAGCAATCCGTATGCACCGACAACGGGGAATGCAAACTTGAGGAACCACCCTCCGTGAACAGCAAGGTCGATATAAAGCAGATAAGCAAGCACGGCAGCAAAACCGCAGGGAACAAAAATAACGGGGTTGGGCCGTTTGAACCAAAGCGGGAGCGCAACGAGCTCATAAAGCAGCAGCACTGCACCGATTGCGTAGCCTGACCATTCCGAGGCATTGCTGATGCTGATGTTGCAGATAACAAGCTGAACGATCAGCGCGGCAAAAATCATGGTAACGATGAACATAATACCCCTGAGATTCATGCGGGGTTCACGGAGCTTGTATTCGGGAAATGGGGGTTCGCCGGTTTTAATTTCTATATCGGGGTGATAAACCCTCGTTCCGCAAAGCGGGCAGACTTTTTCGCTGTCCGCAAGCTCAACTCCGCATTTTATACAGTACATATTGTGTCTCCTTTCTGAATCCGTAAATTATTGATTTCAAACTATCGGGCTGCATTGCCGTTTTCAGTTCGAATCCGATATATTGCCCGCACCGTTGCTTTCAACTTTGACGTGAAGCCCAAGTTCGCGCAAAATCTGATAGAATTGAAATTCAAGCACGGGTTCAACAGTGTTGCGAATGAAATTCATATACAATTTGCCGTTGTAAGACAAAACTCCGCAATTGTTGGGCTTGGTTGCCTGAACGCCGAGGATGAAATCAAATCGGGTTACATATCGGCGCATTGCATCCGGCACTTTAATATCCCCGAGATTAGAGAGATTAAGACAGTTTGTGCGTTCGCCGACGGTGTCGTAAACAAGCTTCATTGCAATGTTTTTAAGGAAAAGCGGCATCACGCGGAGCAGGGGCGAACGCTCTGCATTGACGTTCGGAGTGAACATTGCACAAAGGTTCTTTTTTGTGACAAGAAGCCCGAGTTGATGTTTCACCGATGTCAGAATCTCGGAAAACTCATAGTCGCCCATTCGCGGATCGATCTCCGGCATAATGACATGCACAAAGTTCCGAAGCGTGCGGCTTGGGAATAAACGGCGAAGGTTCACCGGAACAACGACGCGAATCGGCTTTTGCCGGCGCTTATCGGGCGTTTGCTCATCCTGAATCCGCTGCAATGCAAGCAGCATTGCGCTTGTCAGGTACACCGTAAGGCTCACCCCGCAGCTTTTTGCCGCGGCAAGAGCTGCGTTTGAATCCAAGATGAACGTTGTAAGGTGCCTGAAATCATCCCTTTCCGGCGTATAATGAATCTTGAATGCGGTGCTCGCATTTCTGCTGACGCTTACGGAACCGGCATTCTTCGAAAAGCTGTCCTCAAGCTCCTCTTCCTGCGGCTGAGTGAGCCTGTCCAGCACACCGCATTCATTGGGAATTTCAACCCCGTATTTTTGTTCGATGTATTCGGCAAGCAGTGATTTTAAAAACACCATACCGCCTGTGCCGTCCGTCAATGCATGATAGAATTCAACAGCAATACGGTTTTTGTAGACGATGACACGCAGTGCGCATTCATTGATGCTCTCAAACGGCGTGTGTGCAAGCGGCCAGCTCTTTTCATCCGTGATTTCGGGTGCGGAGGACAGTTCTTCAAGATAATACCAGAATGCGCCTCTGCAAAGACGAACGGCAATGGATGGGAATCGCCGCATGGTGACATCCATTGCGTTCCTAAGGACTGTTTTATCCACCTCGTCGCAGAGTGTTGCGGAAAGACGGAAAAAGTTATTCCATTTTCTGCGTTTTGCGGCGGGATAGATTTTTGCGGCGTTATCCAGCCGCATCCAGCGAAGCTTGCGTTCGTGGGAAAGGAAACGGTTTAAAAAGGCATTGATGCGGTCAAGGTCGCATGCACGTTCCTTGATACAGTAAAGAACATAGGCGTGCCACATGCCTTCGGCTTCTACCAGTTCGCTTGTGCAGCCGGATGAAACAAGTTTGTTGTGCATACGGCGCGAGTCATCCAGAAGGACTTCATCCTTGCCCGCAAAGATTAAGGACGGAGGAAGCCCGGAAACATCTCCGAAAAGCGGCGAAACAAGCGGGTCTGTCGGATTTCGCGAGTAGCACTTTGAGTAGAAGTCCAAAGTCTCTTTGCAAAGACTCGGATCAACATCGTGATTAAATATAAACGACTCGCCGCTTTGGGTAAGGTCTGTCCACGGCGAAATTGCAATGATGCTGCAAGGCAGCGGCAAGTCCAACTGGCGAAGCTTTAAACAAAGCGAAAAGCAAAGTCCGCCGCCTGCGCTCTCGCCTGCAAGCACGATCTGGCTGCTGAGGTAGCCGAGTGAAAGCAGATAGCGATACGCTTCCACCGCATCGTCCAATGCAGCAGGAAACGGATTTTCGGGCGCAAGACGGTAAGCGAGACAAAGCACCCGAATACCGCATTCGGAAGCCAACACGGACCCGAAGCCCTTTGCATATTCAAGGTCACCGCATGTATATCCGCCGCCGTGCAGATAGAGGATAACTCCGCGCTTTAATTCGTCATGCGGAATCGCAAAACAGGCGCATGGTTCAACATTCCCGCTGAGTTTAGGATGATCAACGGGGACAATATTAACATTTGTGCGCATTGTTTTTGCAAGCACGTTGCCGAGAAGATCCTGTCCGCGCCGTGTGGCTTCAAGCGAACAGGCCTTTGTGAAAGGATGAATCCTTTCGAGGTGCTTGCGTACAAATCTTTGAGACAGTTCCATAAACTAAGTATTCACTTATCCGTTAATAATCATTAAACAAAGGTCATGCCTTGTTTGCGCGGCTGTGCTGCTTCGTACTTTCAGCTGCTGCAACCATTTTGAAAACACAACCTCAGCTTTATTCTACCATATGCAATCGGGTTTTTCAATATGCAGACTTGCACATTGTGAAGAGAACAGGACGATAAAAAGCTGAATCGGGGCATAAGCGGGCAAAAATCGTAAACACTGCAAAAGTTTGAGACTGAAACATGGGAGTCTGAACTCAAAAATATATATCAAAACATCTGCCCGAAAAGCGATCAACAATGCTAAAATAGAATCGGAACTTCCGCGCAGCATAATGAATCGCTGCAAAACAATAACGATAAGCAATTAATCAGGAAAGGATGAACAAGATGGAACGCATAAACAAAAAACTCGGATTCGGTCTTATGAGGCTTCCGATGAAGGACGGAGAGGTTGATATTGAGCAGACTTGCCTTATGGTGGACGAATTTATCAAGGCAGGGTTTAACTATTTTGACACTGCGCACGGTTATCTGAGCGGGAAAAGCGAAAAAGCAGCAAAAACCTGCCTCACGTCGCGCTATCCGCGGGAAAATTTTATCCTGACAAACAAGCTTACCGATGAATATTTCAAAACAAACGACGATATTCGACCTTTTTTCGAAAGTCAACTTGAGCTTTGCGGAGTTGATTATTTCGATTTCTATCTTATGCATGCACAAAACAAGGCGCGCTTCAGATATTTTAAAGAGAGAAACGCGTACGAAACCGCAATTGAACTGAAAAAAGAGGGAAAGATTCGGCATTTCGGCATATCCTTTCATGACCGGGCAGAGGTGCTGGATGCGATTCTTTCGGAGTATTCGCAAATTGAGGTTGTTCAAATTCAATTCAATTATTTGGATTATGACGATATCGGCGTGCAGAGCCGCAAATGCTATGAAGTGTGCAGAAAACACAACAAGCCTGTGCTTGTGATGGAGCCGGTAAAGGGCGGAAGCCTTGTTAAGCTTCCCGACGAGGCGCAGAGGATCTTCGCTTCTCTCAACGGAGGGAGTCCCGCGAGCTACGCAATTCGCTTCGCTGCAGGCTTCCCGGGGATGCTTGTTGTGCTTTCGGGCATGAGCAGCATTGAGCAGCTCAGAGATAACATAAGCTATATGAGTGATTTCAAACCCCTTGACAAGACCGAAACCGAAGCCGTTGAAAAGGTTCGCGGTGTTTACAAGGGGATGGAGCTGATTCCGTGCACCGCCTGCCGCTACTGCACGGACGGCTGTCCGAAGCATATTGCGATTCCCGACTTGTTTGCGCTGATGAATGCGAAACAGCTGCATCGCGATTGGAATGCAAATTACTACTACTCAAATGTTCATACCGCACCCGGAAGGCGGGCCTCCGACTGCATAAAATGCGGAAAATGCGAGGACTCATGTCCTCAAAATCTTCCGATTCGCAAGCTGCTGGCCGATGTTGCGGCCGAATTTGAGAAGGCGGACGGAAATGACGATTAATGCCCAATTTGCAAAAACCGCATTCCCACTGCGGACAATAAAAATATATCTGAAAAATCGGGCATTTTTTTGAAAACAACACTTGACAAATGCCTCCGCCGGAAGTAAAATATGCCTTGTGCTTTGCTTATGGTGGAGGATTGCGGTCACCAGCCCCGTCCGTTGTCGGAAATCTTAGCAAAATTATTTAATTAAGAAATTCAACATACCTTTGGAGGACATGGCATGAAAAGCTATATGGCAAAAGCAGAAACCATGGAGCGTAAGTGGTACGTTGTAGATGCAGAAGGCATGGTGCTCGGTCGTCTCGCATCTCAGGTTGCCGCAATACTCCGCGGAAAACACAAGCCCATCTTTACCCCGCATGTTGACTGCGGCGATCACGTTATCATAATCAACGCAGATAAAGTCATCATGACAGGCAGAAAGCTTGACGAAAAAATTTATTATCATCACACCGGTTATCCCGGCGGACTCAAAATGACCAAGTATCGTGAGCTCCTCAACAAGAAGCCCGAATTCGCAGTCTATGAAGCCATCCGCCGCATGATGCCCAAGGGTCCCCTCGGCCGCCAGATGCTCACCAAGGTTCGCATTTACCGCGGCGCCGAGCATAAGCACGAAGCACAGAAGCCCGAAGTTCTCGTGCTCAAATAATTTTTAGGGAAGGAGATTATTACCATGGCAGCAACCACTCAGTATCTCGGAACCGGCAGGCGCAAAAGCTCCGTTGCCCGCGTTCGTCTCGTTCCCGGCACCGGCGTTATCAAAATCAACAAGAGGGATCTCGAAGAATATTTCGGCTATGAAACCCTCAAGATGATCGTTCGCGCTCCCCTCGTGCTTACCGACACTCTCGGCAAGTTCGATGTTATCGTCAATGTTTACGGCGGCGGCTACACCGGACAGGCAGGCGCAATCCGTCACGGCATTTCCCGTGCTCTTCTCGACGTTGATTCCGCAGAATATCGCGCAACCCTCAAGAAGGCAGGTTTCCTGACCCGTGACCCCAGAATGAAGGAGAGGAAGAAGTACGGTCTCAAAGCCGCACGTCGCGCTCCTCAGTTCAGCAAGCGTTAACCGAACATATTCTTTCTGCAACACAAAAACTCAAAAGGTGCTGCTGCAAAATCAAGTCATGTTTGCAGCAGCATCTTTCTTTTTATGAGAAGAGGGCAATCTTATCCTTCATCCGAATGATGTCATTGTGCAGATACCGGCCGGTATCGCGGAGGGCAAAAGCCGGTATCCACGGAATGCCGATCATGTCTTTCGCCTTATAACCCTCGATCTTGTTGTTGAGAGCCACAGCCTGACCGATTCTGCCGTTGGGGTTCTTTTGGGCAGCAAAATCGCCCGCGGATTCTTGCAATCCGCTTTTGTATTTACCGGCGTATGCGTCCGAGATGTTCAGCCGGAGCGTACCATCCGGACGAAAAACGCACCTGCCTTCTGTAAACACTTCCGTCGGATGCGTGATATATTAATTCGGCGTTGTCTTTCTACCGATCTGAGCAGCAATGCCGTAATCGCGGAGCGCGTAATACGGAGGGGACGTCACACAGCAATGAACGCTGTCATCGTGCAGAGTTTTCAGAAGGTTGAGGCAATCGCCGGTATAAATGATGTCAAATTGCATTATGCGCCTCCTGCTTTATTGGATTTGTGTTTCCATTGAAATGTTGACTGTAAAACTCGACAGCATTTCAATGGGATTTCAGTCCGAGAAAGACTCGTACGCCCGGCGGTCGAAAATGTGTGCGACTTCCTTTAAAAATGATGATGCAATATGTCAACCGCGATATCCGGCTGCATACTTTCCCATACAGATATCCAGGACTGCCCTCGCCGGCTGAATCAGCGCATCCTCATACTGACATTTCCACTGGATGTCCTGCACGATCCGTCCATTTCGAATACCATCGACGGTATCTCCGTCCTTCATGGGGTTGTCATTGTTCAACAGATAGGATGCCAGATTATAGGCATGGTTTACTACCGGGTTGGGGTCGATATCATGAAAATGATATTGCAAATCCTCTATATACAAAAGGCTCAAACCAAGCGTGTCCACTACGCAGTCTTCAGTACCGTAAATATTGAAAAAACGAGCATTCACCGCATAACGGATAAAACGGTCAACACCGGTTATTTCCTTTTTTCTGATATCATCAGCCATAATCAACTTTCCGGAGTTAAGGTTGTAAACTGCCTCGCACTGAGGATATAATTCCACCAGTGCCTCCAGATAGTCCATAAGCATATTTGCGCGTTCCTTTGAGGGCAGACCGCCGCCCAGCTTATCAGAAGCCGAAATCTGATATTTGCATTCGGAAAGAATGCGGTCGCGGTCGCTCAAACAATCCCACATTTGACCGCGCCTGAAGTCATCAATTGAGTTTGGCTCAAACTCAGCGCATTCGGAAATCAGCAGCATTACCGGAAGAGTGTCGTCATTCGTTTCGGAAATATAGTCATGAACAATAAAACCTGCATGCGATTCGCAATCTCCAAGCTGCTCCGTTTTTCCAAGATGCTTCGACAATATCTCCGCAAACATCTCCTTTGAGGGCATCTCGCTTTTCTCTTTCATCAAAAGCTGCACCATGAACGCGCCGCCGGGGCATATTGCCGGATCTGTCTTTTGCGACAAATTCTGTTGGAACGGCTGCTTCTGATGTTGTTTTTCTTTTTGTCCTCTCCTCGTTCGCCCTTTTTTCAACTTATCCAATAAACCCATCAGCATTCTCCTTTATATTAACTATATTATTAACCTTGTAACCTTGGCTTGTCGTTCTGTTTATAATGAAAATATTATAGCATAAAAAAGTGAAAATTCCTATCACTTTATCGGTTGAGGACAGGAGCTGAAAAATGCAGCGATTTCGGAACCTGTATTAACCTGCATTGCAGATACATCCTTTCATTAAATATCAGCGATTCGGTGTGCGGCAGACCTCTGGGCGAATCTCCGGGTCAATTAACTGAAAGAATATAACGTCGATATGGACTGTGTATCGGCGAGTTTTCTTGCTCTTTTTGTTGCCGCTCTATTGTGCAATAACAGGAACCGAGATGATATAATGTTTAAACCTCTTGCAATGCCGCAAGAGTACCGGCAGGCCGATGTTCACATCAGAAGTATATCGAAGTTGAACATCACTTGTCAAGTTTTCGAGTGAAAATATTCGTTGAAATACAAAACTGTAGAAAAATATGAATTCTTTCTGAAAACTACATTCAACATTTTACTTCCGGAGCCGTTTGCTGCAAATCACGGCTTATTCAAGTTGTTGAAACAAACACCACTGTATGGTACAATGTATGCAGCAAGTGAGTTTTTGCGGAGGAAAACAGGATGATACACTTAGAAGAAGTCAGCCCTGACAACCGGAGACTTGACCTGCGTGTTCGCAATGAACAGTAGCGTTAAAAACCGAAAACGACAGAACGGATTGGAAAAAATACATATACTATTTATAAACAAATTGACGCCGGAACGCACTTTGGCGGCATAAATGACGTGGCTGCATTGTCAGAATAATGTGACGAAGCATTTCGAACCACACAGTTTTTGCGACGGGAAATAATGCTCCGCAGGACGCTGAGTATTCCCGCCGCAAGAGTGCAAAAGCGTGCCGTTCGGGTTCCGAAAGGTTTTGAACCCAAAGTGCCTGTTATTTTTCGTACTCTTTTAATTCCTTCAAGAACTGACGGTAGTCTTCTTCCGACCAATAAAACGTAAGTTCTTCCTCTGTGTAATCTTCCGGGTTGCCGCGCATAAAATTGCTGCCGACATCATAACCGAATTTATGCAAAACCGTTTCTGCAAACTCGCGGAAGAACATGCCGATGCCGGTGATTACATTCCCGTCACAAACGATTCCTTTATGTATAAAATTCTCGTTTTCAACAAAGGAAAATGTCTCTGCCATCTGCATAAAAAAGCCGGCAGTAAATTTTCTGCCGTCCAACACACCTGCCTTTGCCAGCAGAATAGGAGAGGACGAGATTGCTGCAAATGTTACGTCAGTGTTGATTCCGCCGCGCAAAAACTCAATCAGCCTATCATCATAAAGTGCGGGAAGCGGATTGATCGTACCCGGAAGAACAATGCATTTGTAGTCTGTGATGTTTACATCTGCAATTGTCTTTGTCGGCATTACCCGCAAACCCTCTTCGCTGCAATACTCCCTGTTTTCACTTGCGATAAAATCGATTTTTTCTTCAAACCATACCGACAGAGCCGAAGTCAGGCAGGTAATTTCCTGCAAGGAAAAATCAGGATATAGGATTACTGCAAATTTACTCATTGGTATTACCTCCGTAAACAAACCCGTTTCAACACAGGCTTTGGATAAGTATACCATGAATTCGAATTTTTTCAATCATTACACGTCGGGCACAGCCGATTTTTGATGCCGGAGCATACTCCGTTTTCCCCGTTTCCATATTGCACGGGCACATGTCCTGTGCTATAATCGTTTTTACAGGTTCGAGTAACACGAAGTCAAGTTTTTTTTGAATTATTCGGTGTAACAGAGCATACACTGCGTTTTTATACCGATGAGGGACTGCTGCCCTGTGAGCGGGACGGCGGCAATCGTCGAATTTCAGCAGGCTCGGACGTCAAAAAAATTCACAGACAATAACAAACAGCGGGATGCATTGACAACCGTTCAAAACAGCGGCAAATTCGGTCCGATTCACAACATATCGATAAATGCAATACCGATATGCGAAAAGGGCAATTCCGATTTTGCGCGAATTATGTTACTATACGGTTCGGAAAAACATATGAACCAACGAAAGGAATGTTTAACATGAATAAAATAACCATCATCGGCACCGGCAGTGTGGGCGCAACCATTGCATACACACTCAACACAATGGGCATTGCGTCTGAAATTGTCTTGATCGACATCAACACCGAAAAAGCGCTCGGCGAAGCACTCGACATTCGCCAGGGCAATTCGTTTTTCGGCGGCAATTGCTCCATCTATGCGGGCGATTACTGCGATGCGGCAGGTTCCAATATCGTTATTTTGACTTCCGGCATTGCCCGCAAGCCCGGACAGACCCGTCTTGAGCTTGCGCAGACCAACGTCAACATCACAAAATCCATTCTGCCGCAGATAACAAAATATGCGCCGAATGCGATTTATATCATCGTCAGCAATCCTGTTGACATCCTGACATATGTGTTTTTCAAGCAGTCCGGACTTCCTGCAAACCATATCATTGGTTCGGGCACCGTTCTGGACACATCGCGCTTGCGTGCAAGGCTGTCTGAGTATTATAATATCAATCAGACCAATGTACATGCATATGTATTCGGTGAACACGGCGATTCGTCCTTCGTTCCGTGGTCGGTTGCAAATATTTCCGGAGTGCCGATTAAGGATTGCCCGCAGCTTATCACAACTCCCGGCATGATAAGTCCCGCGCTTGACTTTGCAGAGATTGAGACTTATGTAAAAAAATCCGGCGGAAGAGTTATTGCCCGCAAAGGTGCAACTTTCTATGCTGTTTCGGCGGCGGTATGTCATATTTGCAAATGCCTGCATTCCGGCATCGAAACCACAATGACCGTTTCGACTCTTATGAACGGCGAGTACGGAATCGATGATGTTTGCCTCAGTACGCTCAACCGCATCGGAAGCAACGGCGTCAGCGGCAAGGTCAACATTGCGCTCACGGATGAAGAAATCGGAAAGCTTCGCCGCAGTGCCGATGCATTGAAGGAAGTTATCGGCGGGTTGAACCTTTGATAACGCCCGAATACCTGAATGCACTCCGCAAAACGAATAAAGGCTCCACATTGGTTTTTGACAATAAAGAGAGCTTTGGAAGAAAGGATGCTCAAATATGATGAAAGTCAGCTATTTCCCGGGCTGCACGCTGCGCACAAAGGCCAAAGAGCTTGACAGGTGTGCGCGCGCCTGTGCGGAGATTCTCGGCTTTGAATTGTGCGAAATAGAGAACTGGCAGTGCTGCGGCGGTGTTTACGTTTCCGCAAAGGATGAAATTGCAACAAAACTTGCCGCCGTTCGCGCACTTGCTGCCGCACGCGATGCCGGAAGGCCTCTTGTTACGGTATGCTCTGCATGTCACAATGTTATCAAGCAAACCAATCATGCCATGCGAACGGATGAGGACTTTGCAAAAAAGGTGAACCTTTATCTGTCACAGGATAAAAATCCGCCCGCTCCTTATCACGGAGAGACGGAGGTTCTGCATTACTTGGAGCTTGTGACACGCGGCAGCGGCTTTGAAAAAATACATGCTGCGGTCAAAAACTCATTAAACGGAAAACGTGTTGCGGCATATTACGGCTGTATGCTGCTGCGCCCGGCAAAAGTCATTGAGTTTGATGATCCGGAAAATCCGCAGCTCATCGAAAAACTCATTGCCGCACTCGGAGCCGAACCCTGCATTTTCCCGGAAAGAAACGAATGCTGCGGCGGGTATACCGTCATGGATGACCCGAATACAGCGGCAAAACGGAGCAGGAAGGTTTACGGGAGCGCATGCATTCACGGTGCGGACGAAATCGTGACTGCATGTCCGCTTTGCCGATATAACCTTGTTAAAAACGGCATGAGTGAAGAAGCGTCCGTTCCCGTTGTTTATTTCACCGAACTCATGGCGGAAGCATTCGGCATTAAGAACGGAGCGGCAAACGGCAGCGCGGCAGGGGAGCACTGCGGCTGCGCTGTCAACGGAAAGGAGTAACTGATGCAGAACAACAAAACCTTACGCGAAAAGGAGCAGATACTCCGAATCAGCGGAGTAAATCCGCTCAGGTGCATGCGCTGCGGCAAATGCTCGGCAACATGTCCGTCATATGAAGAGATGGAATATCATCCGCATCAGTTCGTTTACATGGTTGAAACCGGAGATATCGAACCGCTGCTGAATTCGGAGTCGCTTTACAAATGCCTTTCGTGCTTCGCCTGCGTTGAGCGATGTCCGCGGGGAGTTGAACCGGCAAAGCTCGTTGAAGCGATACGGCTCATAAAAATCCGTCAAAAGGATGCAAACCGAATGACTGCCGATGATGTGCCGCCGGCAGCTGAAGCGGATGCGGATTTGCCGCAGCAGGCAGTTGTCAGCGCGTTCCGCAAGTACACAAAATAGAAAGGAACACGAAACATGCAAAGAATAGGTGTTTTTGTATGCCACTGCGGCACAAATATTGCGGGAACCGTTGACGTGAAAGCGGTTGCTGCGGCACTCGGAAACGAGCCGGGCGTCGTTGTTGCCGAGGATTATCAATATATGTGTTCCCAGGCGGGACAGGATTTGATAAAAAAAGCAATCCGTGAAAATAATCTTAACGGAGTGGTTATCTGCTCATGTTCACCGCGCATGCACGAGGCAACCTTCCGCAAAACAGCTGCCTCTGCCGGTCTGAACCCGTATATGGTTGAAATCGCGAACATTCGCGAACAGTGTTCATGGGTGCATAAGGATATGCCGACAGGAACCGAAAAGGCGATCATACTCGGAAAAGCAGCTGTTGCAAAGGTCAACCTTAATGCACCGCTTACGGCTTCCGAAACGCCCGTCACGAAACGTGCGCTCGTGATAGGCGGCGGCATTGCGGGTATTCAGACTGCTCTTGATATTGCAGATGCCGGGTTCGAAGTTGATATTGTCGAACAAAAACCTACAATCGGCGGGAAGATGGCTCAGCTCGACAAGACTTTTCCGACGCTGGACTGCGCCGCCTGCATTCTGACTCCGAAGATGGTCGATGCAGCTCAAAATGAAAAAATCCGAATTTTCACATATTCGGAAGTGACGGAAGTCCATGGCTTTGTCGGAAATTTCGATGTTACCATAAAGAAAAAAGCTCGCTACGTCAACGAGAACATTTGCACCGGCTGCGGCGCATGTACCGAAAAATGTCCCATGCGGAAGGTGCCGAACGAGTTTAATCTCGGCATGGACAATCGCAGCGCAATTTATATCCCGTTTGCGCAGGCAATTCCGAAGGTTGCAACTATTGACCCCGAGCATTGCATGATGCTGAAATCCGGGAAATGCGGGTTGTGTTCAAAAGTCTGCACGGCGGGTGCAATTGATTATAAAGCAAAGGATGAATTCATAACGGAGAAATACGGCGCAATCGTTGCCGCAACCGGGTTCAATCCGATTTCACTCGAAAAGTTTGATGAGTTTGCATATTCTCAATCCAAGGATGTTGTAACGTCGCTTGAATTCGAACGGCTTATGAATGCTGCGGGGCCGACCAAGGGCACGCTGCTTCGCCCGAGCGACGGCAAACATCCCAAAACCATTGTTTTTGTTCAATGCGTCGGTTCGCGCTGTGCGGCCTGTGCGGATAAGGGCAAGGAATATTGTTCGAAAGTCTGCTGCATGTACACAGCAAAACATGCGATGCTCACAAGGGATAAATATCCTGATACGGATGTTTATGTTTTCTACATTGATGTGCGCACCCCGGGAAAGAATTTTGATGAGTTTTACCGTCGTGCCGTTGAGGAGTACGGCGTGCACTACATTAAAGGCATGGTAGGCAAGGTTTCGCCTGAGGGGGACAAGCTGAAGGTTCAGGCATCGGATTTGATTGCGGGGAAACAGCTGCATATCGATGCGGATATGGTTGTGCTTGCTGCGGCAATGGAACCGGATAAATCCGCAAGGCAGCTTGCAACTATGCTTACTGCAAGCATGGATACCAACGATTTCTTCACCGAAGCGCATCCGAAGCTTCGCCCGGTTGAAAGTCCGACGGCAGGAGTGTTTCTCTCGGGAGCGTGTCAGGGGCCGAAGGATATTCCGGAGACGGTCGCGCAGGCCGGTGCTGCCGCAAGCAAGGTCATAGGTCTTCTTTCCAAAAACAGACTGACAGGCAATCCCTGCGTTGCCCATTCGGACGAGATGATGTGCAACGGGTGTTCAACTTGTGAAAAAGTTTGCCCGTACGGTGCGATTACATACATTGAAAAGGAATTCCGTATGCCGGACAGAACAACGAGGATCCGCCGCGTTGCAAGCGTGAATGAGGCGGTGTGCCAGGGCTGCGGTGCATGTACCGTTGCGTGCATGTCCGGGGCAATGGATCTTAAAGGCTTTATGAACAAACAAATCATGGCGGAGGTGGATGCAATATGCCGATGACGGATAACAGCGGGAAATATAAACCCTTGATAGTTGCGTTCTGCTGCAATTGGTGCTCATATGCGGGTGCGGATCTTGCGGGCAGCAATCGCCTCGGTTACCCCGCGGATGTTAAAATCATCCGTGTTCCCTGCTCATGCAGAGTGAACCCGATGTTCATTCTGCGCGCGTTTCAGCGCGGAGCGGACGGGGTGATAATATGCGGCTGTCATCCCGGAGATTGCCACTATACCTCCGGAAACTATTATACGCGCCGCAGAATGGCACTGCTGTTTTCAATGCTTGACTATCTCGGCATTGAGCGCGAACGAACCCGCGTTGAATGGGTCAGCGCGGCGGAAGGCGCAAAATTTGCCGCAACGATGAATGATTTTGCGGAAAAGGTTGCCGGCTTGGGCAAAAACAAGCGTCTGGAGGATTTGAGATGCAGCAAATAACCCAAGATTATCTTGCAAACAAAGCAAAAGAGCTTTTGAACAGCGGAATCTGCAGCAGAGTTTTCGGCTGGAAAAGAGGCGAATTTGATTACGACCTTACGCCCGCTGTTTTCACGACAGCCGAACAAATAGACAGGGAATTTGTTTACAACGGCTTTTGCGCCGCAAACTTCTCAAAATACCTTGTTAACGAAACGCGCAGGGACGCCGGCAAAGTTGCGGTTTTTTTGAAACCGTGCGACAGCTACAGCTTTAATCAGCTGCTTACCGAACACAGGTTCGACAGAGAAAAGGTTTACGCAGTCGGCATACCGTGTGAGGGAATGACTGATATCAACAAGGTCAGGCAGGCGGTTGACGGTATTGCAAAGCTCACCTTTGACGAAAACGGAAATATTATCGTTGAAACTCTTTACGACGGAACAGCAACACTTGACAGAAACGAGTGTATGCTTGAACGCTGCATTCACTGCAAATCCAAACGCTGCGTTGTTTATGATGAGCTTCTCGGGGAGAATGGTGAAGTTCTTGACGATTCCCGCTTTGATGAGGTCAAAAAACTTGAAGCAATGACGGCGGATGAACGATTTGCATTCTGGCAGGGTGAGCTTTCGCGCTGCATTCGCTGCAATGCCTGCCGCGATGCATGTCCTGCATGCACCTGCGAGAAATGCGTGTTCGACAATCCCGCATCAGGTGTTGAAAACAAAGCAGCCGCAGATTCTTTCGAAGAAAAAATGTTTCATATAATCCGTGCGTTTCACGTCGCCGGACGCTGCACGGATTGCGGTGAGTGTTCGCGCGTTTGCCCCCAGCATATACCGCTGCATCTTTTGAATCGAAAGTTTATAAAGGATATCAATGCCTTTTACGGCGAGTATCAGGCGGGCGCGGAAGAGGGCAGCAGAGCCCCGATCGTGAACTACACAAAGGACGATATCGAACCCTCAGCTGCGGTTGAAAGGAGCGGAAACAATGCGTAAAATTGCAAAATCAGAGCTGAATTCGCTCTTTGCGGCAATTGCCGAACGTGCAAAACTGTATGTGCCGCAGGATACGGCAGGCGGAGCAAAGTTTTCCGAGTGGAAAAACGGAAAAATGTGTTCCAAAGCTTTGAACACTGTACGCAGTGCAAAAGACTTTTTCTTTCCGCAGACCGAAAACCTGATGGACTTCAAACTGAGCGGAAAAACAATAGAGATTATCGATACCCGCAGTGAAACGGAGGATTTTGTTCTGTTTGGCGTCAGGGCGTGTGACGTGAAGAGTTTCGAAATTCTGGACAGAGTTTTTCTTTCCGACCCCGTTGATACCTACTACAGGAACCGCCGCGAGCACGGCATCATAATGTCACTGGCATGCTCCCGTCCGCAGGAAACATGTTTTTGTGCATCATTCGGAATTGATGCAGGTGCGCCCGAAGGTGATATTGTTTGCACGGAATCCGAAGACACACTCTATCTCGATGCAAAAACAGCGAAGGGCACCGCTCTTCTGAACTCGCTGAACACACTCACTGAGGAGGCGGACGGGGAAGCGGATGCGGCAGAAATGAAAGCCGTTTACGATACGGTTTCGGCTCGGATTAAAAAACTTCCGCTTGCGGGTTTGAAACCCGATGCTTTCGGGGCGGGGAAGACGGATGAGTTTTTCAATTCACCCGAGTGGAAAGAACTTTCGTCACATTGCCTCGGCTGCGGCACGTGCACATTTGTTTGTCCGACCTGCCAATGCTACGATATTCGGGATTTCGACACGGGTCACGGTGTGAAACGGTTCCGCTGCTGGGATTCATGCATGTATTCGGAATTCACAAAAATGTCTGCGGGACAGCCGCGTCTGACTCAAACGGAACGGTTCCGTCAGCGTTTCATGCACAAACTGGTCTATTATCCGACAAACAACAACGGACTGTTTTCGTGCGTGGGATGCGGCAGGTGCCTTGCAAAATGCCCGATAAACATGAACATTGTGAAAGTCATGAAAGCTCTTGCGAAGCCGCAGAACCGTGACTGCGAAAACGGTGAAACCCCCGAAGGGAGGAAATAAAATGTCTGTTACAGCAACACGAGATCCCCTGATGCCAGTTATCGGCGTTGTTACTGATATAAGGATAGACACGCCGGACGTTAAAACTTTCCGCGTTGTAACTCCGGATGGAAAAAAAGCGTTTGAACACCGTCCGGGGCAGTGCGCAATGCTGTCCGTACCCGGAGTCGGCGAGGCGATGTTCTCAATAACTTCATCCCCGACAAATACGGAATTCATGGAGTTTTCAATCAAAAAATGCGGCTGCGTGACAGAATGGCTGCATTCGATGGAACCGGGGCAGCAGATTACGATACGCGGGCCGTACGGCAACGGCTTTCCTGTGGACGACGTTTTTGCAGGCCGCGATCTGCTCTTTATTGCAGGCGGAATCGGGCTTGCACCGCTGCGTTCCGTGATTAACTATTGCCGGCATTATCGCGACAGGTACGGCAAAATAGATATTGTTTACGGTTCGCGCAGTATGCAGGATTTGGTAGACTATAATGAAATAATTGATGAGTGGGCTGTTGATGCGGGTGTCAGCGTACACCTCACAATCGATAAAGAACAGCCGGAGTGGAGCGGTCATGTCGGTTTTGTTCCGAACTATGTCAAGGAATTGGGCTTTTCAACCGACAAGATCGCGATTCTCTGCGGTCCGCCGATAATGATTAAATTTACCCTTGCCGGACTGTGCGAGATCGGATTTGATAAAACTCAAATATACACAACAATGGAACTTCGCATGAAATGCGGCATCGGTAAATGCGGCAGGTGCAATATCGGTTCGAAATATGTCTGCAAGGACGGACCCGTTTTCCGCTGCGACGAACTGGATGCACTTCCGAACGAATACTGAGGTTTTTGGAGGAGATGCTTTAAAATGAAAGAAAACACGGTTGACATCTACCTTTTCGGCAAAAAATACACCGTCCCCGATGATTTGACGATCATGCGGGCAATGGAATATGCGGGCTATCAGCTTGTGCGCGGCTGCGGC
>ULVL01051116.1_pt1 | contig 27989 bp, 28 predicted proteins | sample 1959381 | NCBI WGS metagenome assembly ULVL01 (sample SAMEA4835785, study PRJEB28245) | human gut metagenome | biome: gut microbiome; material: fecal sample | place: Denmark | collected 2008
CCCTTTGCCTTGGCACATATTGTGTCAAAGGCAGTTGACATCGAAACGGTATCAACTCCGATTTTTTGCAAAAATTTGACTTCGGCAACCGTTTCGTAACTTGGACCCGAAAATTGAGCGTGCACACCTGTTTTCAACAAAATATTTTTTTGTTTTGCAATTTGCTGTGCCAATTTGCGATAGTTTTTGTTATAAGCATCATTCATGTCCACAAATTCGATTTTGTCACTTGCTACAAGCGGATTTGTACCGGCAAGGTTGATATGGTCGCAAATAAGCATCAAATCACCTGGCACAAAATCAGGATTTACACCACCTGTTGCAGTTGCCATAACCAAAGTCTTTACGCCAAAAGCCGAAAGAATTTCGAAAGGCAAACGCACCAATTTTATATCACCGCTTTCATAAAAATGATATCTTGTTATTTTCAAAACGTTTTTGTCACCAATGCGACCAAAAACGAACTGTCCAACAAAACCTTCGACCTTGCTTTTGGGCATTCCAACCTTGTCGTAAGATATAACGATTTTGTCTTGAATTTCTATTCCGCCGTCAAGTCCAGAACCCATGATAAACGCAACGTCAATTTTTTCGCTTACACCATATTTTTTAATCAATTTTTTTTTGAGTTTTTGAACGTCCATAATTTTCCCCTTTGAAAAAATTATATCTTTTCCCAACAAAAAAATCAAACAAAACGATGTTTGATTTCAGACTGAAGATAAATAATTTTTTCAAAAAGGTTGTTTGTCTATTTTTATGCAAATTGAAAGTGGATTTTGAATTTTTGCATAATTTTTGTGAAAAAAATCCCAATTTGATTGGTTTATACTGGCTTGAATCTTCCACAAAGTTCAAGGGATAAAAAATTTTGCAAAATAGACAGAAAAAAAGAGCAAGTAAACTTGCCCCTTTTATTTTTCTTGAAATGATTGTAATATTTATGCTTCTTTGCTGTCGAGTTTCTTTTGGATTTGTTTGTCTTTTTTGATATAAGCAAACGACCAAAGTGCTGGCGCAACAAAGTTTGAAGAATAGAAACTTGAAAGTATGCCAAGCAAAACTGGGAATGCAAATGATGCAACTTCGCCAACTGCGATACTTCCAAACAAAACAAGAAGTATTGCAACTGCACCAGTAATCATAATTGACCTTGGAAGATTTTGTTTTACAGCCAAATTTGCCAAGTCACGATTTTTGAAGTTTTGTTCTGTTTTAAGGTTTTTGCGAATTTGATCAAAGTACAATACTGTATTTACGAACGAATATCCCATAACTGCGATAAGTCCCGCAACCAAAGACGTATTTACTTGGAAACGGCAAATCAAAATCAGTGAAAGCATAACCAACAAATCGTGATAAACGCACAAAAGTGCACTCATACCGCTTGTTATGCCAAACCTTACAAAGAAGTAAATCAAAATTACTATTGAAGCGATAACAATGCTTGCAAACACGTTTATTATAATGTTTTGACCCATTTTTGCATCAATATGTTGATTGCCTTGGATATAATTTTTTTGAATTTCGTCATTTTTGTCGTAACCAAAGGCTTGGAAAAGTTGCTCTGTAACTGCGTTGTTGATAGCAGTCATTTGTTCGTCAGTTTTGCCTTTTGGGTTTTGATATCTTACAGTGATGCCAAGTCCGCTTGAACTTTCGGTTGTTTGCCAAACACTTGCAACAAGTCCATTGTCTTTCAGCACCTTGTCGATTTTTTGTTTGGTTTGTTCATAAACTGTTTGGTCATTCAAATTTTCGCCAACATAAACATTTACGATTGTTCCGCCGGTGAAGTCAATGCCTTGGTTGAAACCAACTGCAAAAAAAAGTACTATGCCAACAAGTATAAGAGCCAAAGGTGCGATTACAAAGTATTTGAAATTTTTTACAAAATCAAATTTTGTTTGATTGATTTTTTTGAACAAGTTTTTAGATTTCATCAACGTGAGCCTCCCTTTTCAGTCTTAGTTTGTATGCTTTTGTACTGTTGAGTGGAAGGTATATTTTGACAAATCTGCGAATTACCCACAAACTTACAAATGCCGATACAAAAGTTCCAAGCAAGAATACAAGTGCAAAACTTTTGATTGTGCCACTGCCAACTATCCAAAGTACCAAAGCGGATATTGCACTTACTGCATGAAGGTCAGCAACTGGAGCGATTGATTTGTTGAAACCGTTTTTGACTGACATAGGTATCTTTTTGCCTTCTGAGTATTCTTCTTTGATTTTTTGGAATGTTGTAACAAAAGAGATAACCAACAATGAAACTGAAAGCAAAAGTCCAGCAAAGCCAGCAAGTGAAAGTTGAACTGATGGAACAGATTGCAACAAGAACAAGTATAGAACTGCAAATACAATCATAGTAAAGTCAGCCAAAAGTCCCAAGTCACCATAGAAAACGTACAACAAAGCCATAATAACAACGATTGCAACGCAAATTGAGATACTTCCAAACAATATTGCGTTTTTGCCAAGTGATGCACTGATTGTCGTTGATTGAAGCATTTTTAAATTTGTATTGAAACTGCCTGACAAGATTTTGAGTGCAAATTCGTTGGCACTTTCATAACTTGTCATGTTTGAGCCAGAAATAAAGGTTGAACCGTTTGTGATTGCACCATTTGCTTTGAGTTGTGTGATTGGATTTGTGTCCTCACCAACAAAAATATATATTGTATCGCCTGACTCGGAGATTTCGCCAGTAAGGTCTGCAAACAATCTTTTACCTTCTTTGGTAAATGTCAAAACAACACCATAATCTGCATTGCCGTCACCGTCTGCATCTTGATAACCAACAGTTGCATTTTGAATGTGTTTTCCAGTCATAACTGCTTCGGCATTAGCGTTGTTTTCTTTTGTTATTTTCAGGTTTGCAGGTGTTCCGATAAGTTTTAAAATTTCGGTTGCGTCGGTTTGGTTTGGAACTTCAACCCTGAGTTGATTGTTGCCTTGTTTTTGCACATTTGCATTTGTAAAGTTTTTGGAAGAAAGCAAACTTTCAACCCTTTTTACAGTTGCGTCAAGTGCAGTATCAAGGTCGGTTTCGGTACTTTCTGCTGGAAGTGATGCTTCGAAAACTGCACTGACACCCCCTTGCAAATCAAGACCAAGTGGAATAGAATTGATAAAGCCATTGTAAGTTGTTGTTGTAAAAGGTATATCAAACTTGACAACCGACAAAAGTACACCGATTGCAACAAGTATGGCCAACAAGATAAATCTTGTTTTGCTTGATTTTTTTGTCATTAAACTGCCCCTTATATATTTTTACTAAACAAGTATACACACAAAAAGCAATTATAGTCAAATAAAAATAAAAAGTTTTGTTTGAAATCGACAAAAATACGCAAAACAAAACTGTTTTGCGTAATGAAAGCAACAACAAATATCAAGATCTCTTTTGCTTCAAATTTACTGCAATTATCCCGCAAATAGCACCTATGACACTTCCGAAAAGCAAATCATTGAGCAAGGTTGTTGAAAATGAAAAATGTCCATCCAAGATTGAAAAAGTCAAAAATGAAACAGCGGTATATGCAAAGCCAATCAAAAGACCGGTTACAAGTCCCATTTCTTTTGATTTTTTGAGTGCAATGAGTGTTGCTACAAGCACGCTTATTCCCTTTATAACTTGATTTATTGGTGAAATTGCGTTGTCTGGAATTGCAACAAATCTAAGCACAAATGCAAATATCAAAATGCCGATAAGAGATATTGAAAGTGCAATCAAGGCACCTTTGAGTACGGTCAAAAATATATTTGGATTGTTTGAATCGTTTGAAGATTTTGGTTTTCTGAATTTCATAAAAACTCCTTTATCATAATGTATTTTTGATAATTTGCTTTTATGAATAAATTTGGCTTAAATAATTGAAAAAAATATTGAAAAAAACAAACCGCTTTGTTTTGCGGTTTGAAATTTGTAAAGTTTTGCAAAAAATATTTATTTTATTTTTTTGATTTTTTTTTATTTTTTGCTTTCTTTTCTTCTTTTGGTTGTTCTTCAACGTTTGCAGGTTGAGTTTCAACTTCTTCAGTTTTTGCTTCTTCGGCTTTTTCTTCCTGAGCGGTTTCGCCTGCTTGTGGTTGTTCTTCTTCAGGTTTTTCTTCTGGTTTTTCTTCGACAACAGGATCTGGATTCAAAACGGCATAAACTGCCAAAGAATCAATAGAAAGATAACTTTTTTTGTCGTCAACGCCAGTTTCGATTGTAACGATTTTGCTTCCGTTTTCGCCGTCGCGGATATCAACAACTGTGCCATAAACACCACTTGAAGTCAAAATATCTTTGCCAACTTTGATTGATTGATTGAGTTCACTTACCTTTTGTTGTTCCTTTTTGTTACGCAAAATCATAAAAATTGGATAACAAATAATAAGCAAAACAATTACACCAAGCAAAATCCATTGTGAAGCCTGAATTTCAGCCAACATCATATTCATTTTTTTACCTCCTAACCCAAAACATAGACGCCAATAAGCACCATAAATATCAAAATGCAAATAGGAAGTGCGATTTGTGAAAAAGTAACCAAAAGCGCCATAATGTTCCTCTCTTTTTCAATATATCATAAATTATGCGATTTGCAAAGAATTTTTTTTGCATTTTGTTGCAAAATTATGCATTTCGACATATTTTTTTGTTTTTTTTGTAGTTTTTAGCAAGACCAGTTTTTCAGATATTCGGTTTTGAAATCCAAAAGTCTGTCTTCCCAAATTGCTTGTTTTATTTGCTCGGTAAGTTTTATCAAATAGCGAAGATTGTGAATTGACAAAAGTTCGGCACCAAGCATCTCGTTTGCCACCATCAAATGTCTTAGGTATGCACGAGTAAAATGCTGACAAGTGTAGCAATCGCAATCTTCTTCAAGTGGGGCAAAATCGGTTTTGTATTTTGCGTTTTTGATGACTATTTTGCCAGTTTTGACAAAGGCGGTTCCGTTGCGTGCAATACGAGTTGGAAGCACACAATCCATCATATCTATTCCCCTTGAATAGCCTTCAAGCATACAATCTGCACTGCCGACACCCATCAAATATCTTGGTATATCTTGTGGAAGCATAGGTTGCAAGAACGAAAGTATGCGATACATTTCTTGCTTTGGTTCGCCAACTGAAAGTCCGCCAACTGCAATACCGCATCTTGCGTACTTTTTGCAATGATTAAGACTTTTTACCCTGAGGTCGTCAAACATATTGCCTTGGATAATTGGAAAAAGCATTTGTTTTGGATTTTTTTGCGCCTCGTAGCATCGTTCAAGCCATCTTTCGGTACGTTCTTCGGCTTGTTGCGATTGTTTGTAAGTTGCACCATAAGGAGTGCATTGGTCAAAAGCCATCATTATGTCCGAGCCAAGATTGTTTTGAATTTGCATACATTTTTCGGGGGTTATAAAGTATCTTTGTCCCGAAAGATGTGATGCAAATTGAACGCCGTCTTCGGTGATTTTGTTGAGTTTTGAAAGAGAAAACACTTGAAAACCGCCACTGTCGGTCAAAATTGGTCGGTCCCAATTCATAAATTTATGAAGGCCGCCCGCTTGTGCGACGATATCGTCACCTGGTCTTAAAAACAAGTGATACGTGTTTGACAAAATTATCTGTGCGCCAACCGATTTGAGTTCTTCTGGTTTGAGCCCTTTGACAGTTGCAAGTGTTCCAACTGGCATAAAGACAGGAGTTTCTATTATGCCGTGCGGTGTTTTGAGTTCGCCTATACGTGCGCCTGATTGCTTGCACACCTTTTTTATTTTGTATTCAAATTCCATAAAATGTCCTTTTTATAATCTAAAAGTAAAAATTTGCGTCGCCAAACGAGAAAAATCTGTATTTTTGTTCGACTGCGTGTTTGTAAATTTTCATTGTGTCTTCATAGCCACAAAATGCCGAAACAAGCATGATAAGTGTGCTTTCGGGCAAATGAAAATTAGTCACAAGTCCATCAACCATTTTGAATTTGTATGGTGGATAAATAAAAATGTTTGTTTCGCCACTGCCTGCGATTACATGTCCTTGTCTGTCGGCACAACTTTCCAAAACACGGACACTGGTTGTTCCAACCGCGATAATACGTTGACCATTTTGCTTTGCAGTGTTCAAAATATCTGCGTTTTGTTGTGAAAGAATGTATTTTTCAGTATGCATTGGATGCTTTGTTATGTCGTCTTCTTTTACAGGTCTGAATGTTCCAAGTCCAACGTGCAAGATAACTTCGACAACTTTTACACCCTTGTCTTTTGCTTTTTGCAAAAGTTCGTCTGTCCAGTGAAGCCCTGCTGTTGGTGCGGCACTTGAACCAAGTTGTTTGCAATAAACTGTCTGATATCTTTCTTGTTCGGTCAGTTTTTCGTGGATGTATGGTGGCAAAGGCATTGTTCCGATTTGAAAGATGATATCTTCAAAAACACCATCAAAATCAAAACAGATATTGCAAAGACCTTCGTCAAATTTTTGTGTTATTGTTCCACTCAGATTGTCAGAAAATTTGATAACTGTTCCAATATCCACACGTTTGAAAGGTTTTAAAATTATTTCCCAATTTTTCAAATCAATTCGTTTGTGGAGCAAAATTTCGATTTTTGCGCCTGTGGACACTTTTATTCCAAACAATCTTGCAGGCAAGACCTTTGTGCTGTTGATGACCAAAATGTCGTCGGGTTTCAGAAAATCGACTATATCGTAAAAGTGCTTGTCCAAAATTTTTTTTGTTTTTCGGTCATAAATCAAAAGGCGGGAACTGTCCCTTGGCATTGCGGGTGTCTGTGCGATAAGTTCGGGTGGCAAATCATAAAAATATGATGATCTTTTTGTCAAGTCCATTATGTTGTCCTTTTTATCAATAATCTTTTTTGTCTTCGTACATTTTCAGTTCGGCAAGTTTGTCTTCCGAAAGTTGGAAACCAAGGTGGCGATAAGCGCTTGGCAAAACCACTCTTCCCCTTGGTGTACGAGCAATGAATCCAAGTTGCAAAAGATATGGTTCGTAAACGTCTTCGATTGTGCCACTTTCTTCACCAGTTGCCGCCGCCAAAGTTTCAAGTCCAACAGGACCACCCGAAAATTTGGTTATCATGGTTGAAAGCAATCTGCGGTCAATGTGGTCAAGTCCAAGGTCGTCGACTTCAAGCATCCTTAATGCTTTTTGTGCGATATCCAAGTTGATAACGCCTTCACCGACAACTTCGGCATAATCACGAATACGTTTTAAAAATCTGTTTGCGATACGCGGTGTTCCACGACTGCGTTTGGCGATTTCCAAACTTGCGTCATCGTCCATTTTTATATTGAGTATTTTTGCCGAGCGTGAAATAATTGTTTGCAAATCTTCGGGGCTGTACATTTCAAGCCTGCAAATAACGCCGAATCTGTCCCTGAGTGGGCCTGTAAGCATTCCCGCCTTTGTTGTTGCACCGATAAGTGTGAAAGGTTTTATTTTCAAACGCATATTGCGTGCAGATGGACCTTTGCCGACAATAAAGTCGAGTGCAAAATCTTCCATTGCGGGATACAATATTTCTTCGACGGATTTGTTAAGACGGTGTATTTCATCGATAAACAAAACGTCATTGCGATTGAGGTTTGTAAGTATTGCGGCAAGGTCAGCGGCGTGTTCAATTGCTGGTCCCGACGTGATTTTTATTTGTGCGCCAAGTTCCTTTGCAATAATATGTGAAAGTGTTGTTTTTCCAAGTCCTGGTGGTCCATAAAGCAAAACGTGGTCCAAGGCGTCACCCCTGTTTTTTGCTGCCTTTATATATATTTCCAAATTGTCCTTGACTTTCTTTTGACCAACGTATTCGTCCATAGTTATGGGACGAAGAGAGTTTTCGATTTCGGTTTCACTTGGATTTTTTGTGCTTGTTATAAATCTGTTTTCCATATACTATCTCCCCATTTGTTGAAGGCACAAAGATATAATTTCTTCGACAGCCATATCCGCTTTTGCAACGCGTTTTGCCAAAGCCGTCGCTTCGTTTTTGGTTATGCCAAGACTTACAAGGACTTCGATTGCGTCGCTTATTGCACCAACGTTTGATATATCCACGTCATCAAAAGCACCTTGAATGCCAATTTTGTCTTTAAGTTCCAAGCAAAGTCTTTCGGCAGTCTTTTTGCCAAGACCTTTTATTTTTGACAACTCGTTTACGTTTGATGTTGCAATTGCGTTTGAAAGTTGAGTCAAGTTCATGCCTGACAAAAGACCGATGGCACCCTTTGGACCAATGCCACTTACTGAAATAATTTTGTTGAAAAGTTCTTTTTCTTCCATGCTTGCAAAACCGTAAAGGCAAATTCCGTCTTCTTTTACGTGCAAATATGAAAACAGTTTGCACTCTTCGCCGTTATATGGCAATTCGGCAAGCGTGTTGTTTGAAACGAAAAGTTCGTATCCAACACCGTTACATTCGACAATAACCATTCCTTCTTGTTTGTGTGCAAGCACACCTTTGACATATCCTATCATGATTTTTTCCTTTTTGTAAGTTTAGCACACAAAGCAAAAGTTTGAAAGCAATTTTTTGTTTTGCAAAATTTGTTTTTGTTATTGAACGCGGTTGACGTTCAAGTTTGGATTGATTTGACTGTGACAAAGTGCAACAGCCAAAGCATCGGCAGCATCATCAGGTTTTGGAATTTTTTCCAAATTGAGTATGGTTTTTGTCATAAATTGAACCTGTGCTTTTTCGGCGCGACCTTGCCCAGTGAGTGCTTGTTTGATTTGAAGTGGTGTATATTCAAAAATCTCCTTGCATCTTTTGTAGCAAGTTGCAAGTATAACGCCACGTGCTTCGGCTACGGGAATCACGGTTGTTTGGTTGCGAAAATAAAAAAGTTCTTCGATTGCGACGCAATCAGGTTTGTAAACGTCAAAAATTTCGTTTATTGCGTTTTCGATTATATCCAATCTTTGTGGCATAACAAGTTCCTTTGACGTTTCGATTACGCCATAGTCAACCACAATATTTTCGCCCATGTTGTTGTCGATTATTCCAAACCCCACAATGGCATAGCCGGGGTCAATTCCAAGTATACGCATAATTTTTCCCTTGTTATTTTTTTATTATTTCAAAATCCGTGTCGCCAAGTTTTACTTGTACGATTTGCCCGATTTTTTGTGGCAATTTTGTTCTTATTTTTAAATAATTTGGTGTAAAACCATAAAAATAGCCATCTTTTTGCTCTTCAATCAAAACTTGCATAGTTTCGCCCAAATTTTGATTTATATAATTTTCTTCCATTTGGCTTGCAATTTTTTGAAGTATTTTTGTGCGCTGTTTGAGCACTTTTCCATCCAATGGTTTGTAAAGTTTTGATGCAACTGTGCCGTTGCGGTTTGAATATGGGAAAATGTGCATTTGAGCAAATCCAACTTTTTGGACAAAATTGCATGTATTTTCAAATTCGGCGTCGGTTTCGGTTGGAAATCCAACTATTACATCGGTTGTTATGGCTGGATTTGAAAAGTTTTGTCTTAAAAGTTCGACCGCCAAAAGATATTGTTGTGTTGTGTATTTGCGGTTCATGCTTTTCAAAACCACATCACTTCCGCTTTGCAGTGACAAGTGAAATTGTGGGCACAAGTTTTTACAATGTTTGATTTGCTCAACAAATTGCCTTGTTACGACACCTTCTTCAAGCGAACCAATACGCAATCTTCCGTCGTAAAACGACAAACTTTCAATCAACTGTCCAAGTGCTTTTTTGCCGTCAATTTGAAAATCTGACATATCTATGCCAGTCAGCACAATTTCCTTTACTCCCTGACTTTGCAGTTGTTTTACTTCGTCGATTATTTGATTCAGGTCACGACTCCTGCTTCTGCCACGCAGATATGGGATAATGCAATAACTGCAAAAATTGTTGCAACCATCTTGAATTTTTACAAATGCACGCAAATTGCTTTGTTTTGCATTTGCATGAACAATATATTGTGACGAAATATCAAATTCATTTTCACATTTTTGATATTGGTTTTGCAAAATAATGTCTGCCAAAACATTTTTGTCACGATTTCCAGTGACAAATTTTACGTTTGGATATTGTTCAAACTGAGCGTGGTCTTTTTGACTTGCACAGCCACAAACAAAAATGTCTGCATCCGGATTTTGTGCAAGTACGCGGGATATGCATTGCCTTGATTTGCGTTCGGCTTCGTTGGTTACTGCACAGGTGTTCAAAACATAAACGTCGGATTTTTCAAGTTTGTCGGTGACAGTGTGACCTTTTTGTTCAAATATGCCACGCAAAACATCGCTTTCATAAGAGTTTACTTTGCAACCGAGTGAAAAAATACAAATTTTCATTGCCATTCCCCCAACAAACAAAGTGTTGCGCTTGCAAGTGCTATGCACGCAGTTTCGGCACGCAAAATTGTTTTGCCAAGCGATACGGTTTTTGCATTTGCATTTTGCAAAAGTTCGACTTCACTTTGTGAAAAACCGCCTTCACTGCCAACGACCAAAGCAATCTTTTTTCCACTACATTTGTTCAAAAAGTCCGAAAGGTCACCAGTTTTGCTGTTTTCGTAAGCAAAGATAACCAAGTCAAAGGTTTTGAGTTGTTCAAGCATATTTTTGAAATTTGGCTGATTTGAAACACGAAGCAAATTTGCACGTTTGCATTGTTTGCAGGATTCAATAACAATTTTTTCAAATCTTGATTTTGGACTGCCGTCAAGTTTTGTGTTTGTGTATTCACTTTCAAAGAACACCAAGTTTTGCACGCCAAGTTCACAAAGTTTTTGAATTATCAAAGATTGATTGTCGGGCTTTTTTACAATGCCTTGAAAAACAGTAATTTGATTTTTGAGTTGATTTTCACTTTTTTGACAATCAAGCACGTTTGCAATCAAGTCACGTTTTGAAATTGCAGAAATTTGGCACTCGTAAAAATTGCCGTCACCATTGAACAGCAAAAATTTGTCGCCAATTTGCATACGCAAAACACGAGTGATATGCCCAAATTGCTCATCGTCAATTTTGACACTTTGCCCTATTTTTCCATTATAGTAAAATATTTTCATATGTTTATTATAACACAACACAAAAAGAATAAAAACATTTTGGCACAAAAAAAGACTGCCAAATTTGACAATCTTTTTTGTTATTCAATTTTTGTTTTGAAACATTTGAAATGAATTATTTTTCAACAAGTTTTGAAATCAAGCAAAGTTCTTTGATTCTTCTTCTGCTGGTGTTTCACCAGTCACTATTTGAGGTTTGTAATCAATTTTGGGTTGTGCATTTTGAGTGAAAAAGTCTTGGTCAAAGGTTATTTTTGAAATATTTTTGTTGCTTGGGGTTTCAAACATTATATCCAGCATGCGTTCTTCCAAAATTGTCCTGAGTCCCCTTGCTCCTGTTTTGAGTTCCATTGCTTTTTTTGCAACCGCTTTGACTGCTTCATCAGTAAATGCGATTTTTATGTTATCCATATTGAACATTTTTTGATATTGTTTGAGTATTGCATTTTTGGGTTCGGTCAAAATCTTTACAAGTGCGTCACTTGTAAGATTGTTAAGTCCGACTACGATTGGCAATCTTCCGACAAATTCAGGTATAAGACCAAATTTTATAAGGTCGGTTGGTTGCAACGATTTTACAATATTTTGTTCCTCGTTTTCTTTTTGAGTTTTGATTTGGGCACCAAAACCAAGTGAAGTTTCGTTTATGCGTTTTTCGATGATTTTGTCAAGTCCAACAAATGCACCACCACAGATAAACAAAATGTTTGTTGTGTCGATTTGAAGCATTTCTTGATGTGGGTGTTTTCTGCCACCTTGTGGTGGAACAGAAGCAACAGTACTTTCGATAATTTTCAAAAGAGCTTGTTGTACACCCTCGCCCGAAACATCCCTTGTTATGGAAACGTTTTGAGTTTTGCGTGCTATTTTGTCGATTTCGTCAACATAAATAATTCCGCGTTGTGCTTTTGCGATGTCATAATCTGCATTTTGAATAAGTTTCAAAAGGATATTTTCGACGTCATCACCCACGTAACCCGCTTCGGTAAGAGTTGTTGCATCGCAAGAAGCGAAAGGCACTTTGAGAATTTTTGCCAAAGTTTTGGCAAGCAATGTCTTTCCGCAACCGGTTGGTCCAACCATCAAAACGTTGCTTTTTTCAAGTTCGACAAATTCGTCCTTCTTGCTCTTTTTTGCAGAAAGGTTGTAATTTATACGTTTGTAGTGATTGTAAACTGCAACTGAAAGTACCCTTTTTGCGTCATCTTGTCCAATGATATATTGGTCAAGTTGTTCTTTGATTTGTTGTGGGGTTGGAAGTTCAATTTCGGTTTCGACCGACTTGATTGTGCGGTCGTCTTTCATTATTTCGCGACAAACTTCTATACATTCGTCACAAATAAAACTGTCGCCCGCTGGATTTGCAATCAAACGTTTTGCCAAGTTTTGTGGTTTTCCGCAAAAAGAACACGAAAATTTATCATTTTTCATTGTTGCCTCCTATCTTTTTTCAAATATTTTGTCAATGAGTCCGTATTCCAATGCTTGTTCGGCAGACATATAGAAATCGCGGTCGGTATCTTTTTCAACTTTTTCCAAAGGTTGACCAGTGCGTTCACTGAGTATTCTGTTGATCTTTTCTTTGATTTTTTGGATATGTTTTGCTTGTATTTCGATATCGCTTGCTTGACCCTGAGCGCCACCAAGTGGTTGATGAATCATGATTTCGCTGTTTGGAAGAGCAAAACGTTTGCCTTTTGTGCCACTGGCAAGCAAAAATGCACCCATAGATGCGGCAAGCCCGATACAGCAAGTTGAAACGTCGCACTTTATAAAGTTGATAGTGTCAAAGATTGCAAGTCCGGCACTTACGCTGCCACCTGGTGAGTTGATATACAAAAAGATATCTTTGTCAGGATTTTTGCCTTCCAAATAAATGAGTTGTGCAACAATCATATTTGCAACTGCATCGTTTATTTCGCCAGTCAAAAAGATTATGCGGTCTTCAAGTAATCTTGAATAAATATCATAAGACCTTTCGCCATTGCTGGTTTGGTCAACTACCATTGGAACTAACATCTTTTATTCCCCTTTTAAAGTTTTGCTGTTTTTGTTTTTTTTAAACAAGTTTGTTGTTTTTCATCAAAAAGTCGATAACTTTGTTCATCAAAATTTCGTTTTCAAAATACAAAAGTTGTTTTTCGCCCAAAGATTTTTTGTAATCTGCTACATCTTTTTTGTATTTTGTTGCAAGGTCTGCAATTTTTGCGTCGATTTCGGCGTCAGTAACTTCAAGTTTTTCTTGTTTGATAAGTTCTTCCAAAACAAGTCTGGTTTTTACAGTTTGAACGGCTTGGTCATGTCTTTCCTTTTTCAAGTCTTCGATAGTTGTGCCAGACCATGCAAGATAGTCGTCAAGTTTCATACCTTGGTAACTGAGGCGCATTTCAAAGTCACGAATGAACATATCAAGTTGTCTTTCAACCAAAACTTCTGGAACGTCAACTTGTGCATTGTTTACAACTGCTTCGATAAGGTTGTTTTCGTTTTCTTGCTTGTTGTGTGCATCCAAACTTTCTTGCAAGTGTTTTTTGATATCTTGTTTGTATTCTTCCAAAGTTTCAAAGTCACTTACATTGCTTGCAAACTCGTCATTGAGTTCTGGAAGTTGTTTTTCTTCGATTTTTGAAATCAAGCAATCAAAAGTTGCTTGTTTGCCGTTGAGTTCAGCAACACCGTAATTTTCTGGGAAAGTTACGACAACGTCTTTGCGTTGACCGATGTTAAGTCCAACAAGTTGGTCTTCAAAGTTGTCGATGAATGTGTGTGAGCCAAGTTCCAATCTGTGACCTTCGGCTGTGCCACCTTCAAACTTTTTGCCATCTACACTGCCCGAAAAGTCCAAAGTAACAATATCGCCAAGTTGTGATGGACGTTCAACAGTTACAAAGCGTGCTTGTCTTTGACGAACTTGTTCAAGTTCCTTGTCAACTTTTGTTTCGTCCAAAGTGTGTTCGTGTTTTTTGATTTCCAGTCCTTTGTATTGACCCAAAGTAACTTTTGGAACAACTGGAACGGTAGCCAAAATTACAAGTCCACTTTCGTCAAATTTTTCGATTTTGAGTTCGGGATTGTCAATAGGTTCGATTTCTTTTTCTTTTGTAAGACAATCATAATATTCTTTTGAAAATCCGATATCAATAGCGTCGTCAAAAAATACGTTTGCGCCATAATTTTGTTCGATAACTTTGCGTGGGGCTTTGCCTTTGCGGAAACCTTGAACATTGAATTTGCCTTTGTTTTCTTCGTATGCTTGATTTACATACTTTTCCCATTCTTCTGGGCTGATAGTGATTTTGATTTGATATTTGTTGTTATCAAGTTTTTCAGTTGTATACATTTTTTCTCCTTAACCTTTTTCCATTATAAACAAATTTGAATGGAATAAATCATAATAAATTGTTGTTTTTTGTTTTTTTGCTTGTTTTGAAACGCTGAAATAATGGCTTAAAAGCGTGTTTTGATTATCTTAAAATCAGCAAAATCAATATTGCAGTGACTGCGATTGCGTAAATAACGTACCAAGCGGTTTTGCGTTTTGTGCGAACATAGAACCATGCAACAATACAAGTCAGCACTGTTGAAATCCATTCGCCAACTTGCCTTATGTAATTTGCAACCGTAAGGTCCCAACCGCACCATTTGAACAAACATTGCAAAAGCAGTGCCAAAGCAATGCAAACAACCGCAACAAATGCGCACAAGTAAATTATTCTGCGTACTTTCAAATCTTTGTTGGTGCTCATAAACTCTCCTTTTAAAAACTATTTTGATACATTTTAAAAAAACGTTTTATTTTAGCAAATTTGCCGAAATTTGTAAAGTATAATTGTTGCATTTGCAAACAAGAATGAAAATTTTGTATTGTCAAGATTCAAGTCTTTTCAAAACTTTTTGGAAATAATCGGGCAAATCAAGAGTAAATTGCATTACAGTGTTGTCAAAAGGCTTCAAAAGTTCAAGTTTGTAAGCAAACAAAAGTTGTCCGCCGCCATAAAGATGAGATTTTCCACCGTAAACTTCGTCACCCACGATTGGGTGATGCATATATGCACAATGCACTCTTATTTGATGTGTTCTGCCAGTTTGCAATGAAAATTCGACAAGGCAATAGCCATTGTATCTTTCCAATACTTTGTAATGAGTGATTGCCTGTTTTCCCTGACCGTCGGGCAAAACTGCCATTTTTTTGCGGTCTGTTTTGCTTCTGCCAAAACCTGTCGTTATTGTACCTTCGTCATCTTTCAAATTGCCAATCAAAAGTGCTTTGTATGAACGTTTGCAAACCTTTGTTGCAATTTGCTCTGACAAAAATTGATGTGCTTTGTCGTTCTTTGCGACCAACAAAAGTCCAGCGGTGTCTTTGTCGATGCGATGAACTATGCCCGGTCTTATGGTGTCAATATTTGCAAGATGATTGAAATGATACACAAGTGCATTTACAAGTGTGCCACTTTTGTTGCCAACAGCAGGATGAACAACAAGTCCTTTGGGCTTGTTGATGACTGCAAAATTTTGGTCTTCATAGACTATATCAAGCGGAATATCTTCGCCATCCGCATTGAGCGAATTGTCAATCAAAGTATAATTTATTTTGTCGCCCTGCTTCAAAATTGTGCCAGACTTTGTTTTTTTGCCATTTATTGTTATCAAACCATCGTCAAACATATTTTTTATTTGCGAACGACTTTTGCCAAGTTTTTCGCTTAAAAAAATATCTGCACGGACATCGATTGGTTCAAAAATTTCAATTGTTTCCATTTGTTTTTTCTTCCTTTGTATAGAAAAACAAAAAGAACACGGCAAAGCAAATTACGCCTGCGGTAAGTGCCATATCCGCGATATTGAAAATTGGAAAGTTGATAAAATCCAACTTGATGAAATCTTTTACAAAATGCAATCCTTGACTGTTTGTATTTACAAGTCTGTCCCACAAATTGCCGACTGCACCACCCAAAATCAAACCAAAAGATACCGCATAAAGAGTGTTTTTGCCTTTGAAAAAGTGGTCAAATGTAACAAGTGCCAACAAAAACAAAATTGTAACGATTGCAAGGATAGTTGCTTTGCCATCAAAAATCGACCATGCGGCACCTGTGTTTTCTTGATAGTTTATGCTTAAAAGTCCCTTGATTAGCACAAAATTTTTGCCAGTAAAAACTGCCTTCAAAATTTGGTCAAGAGCAACTATGCCAACAAACAAAGATGCAATTATGATGTTTTGTTTTGTTTTTTGTTTCATTCTTCACCTATGTCCAGATTACAATAAAATTTGTTGTCGTCTATTTTTTTGAGTTCGCCGTCCAAAGCAAAAATTGCACCAGAAATAAAATCCAAACTTCTGCCACGATTTTCTTTGAAATTTGAAAGGTCAATTATGAGTGTTTTGACATTTTTGAGTTCTTCCAGCACCATTTCAACTTCGTCTTGTGTGCGTGCATTGCGAGTGGTTGGCAACTGTTTGTGATAGTTGTTGTCAGTCAAAACAAACTGCGAATTTGTGGTTTGTTCCTTTTTTTGTTTTTTAGGTTCGGGTTTTGAGTCATCTTCAAAACCCAAAACACGCCAAATTGGACTTAAAAAACTCACTGTACTTCTCCTTTGTAACAAAACAATTTTAGCAAAGGGAAAAAAATTCTGTCAAGTAAACAAAACAAAAATCCCCAAAAGGAGATTTTGTCATGTGTTTTCTGCATTAGTAAGGTTGATTTTCGTTTGGCATTCCTCCACCACAGTTGCAACCATGTTTTTCGGGCAAGTCTGTAACCAAACTTTCGGTTGTCAAAAGTGTTGAAGCAACACTTGCTGCGTTGACCAAAGCACTTTTTGTAACCTTTGTTGGGTCAATAATGCCTGCATCAAACATATCCACAAATTCATCTGTAAGTGCGTTGTAACCAAAACTTGCGCTGTTGTTTTGTTTTACTTGATTTACAATTACGCCACCATCAACACCAGCATTTTTTGAAATTTGTCTGAGTGGTTCTTCAACTGCACGCAAAATAATTTGTGCGCCTGTTTTTTCATCGCCGACAAGGCTGTCAACCAATTTTTGAATTGCTGGAATTGTTTTTATAAGTGCAACGCCACCACCTGCAACTACTCCTTCGCTTGTTGCGGCTTTTGTTGCTGAAAGAGCGTCTTCGATACGAAGCTTTTTTTCTTTCATTTCGATTTCGGTTGCTGCGCCAACTTTGATAACTGCTACGCCACCAGCAAGTTTTGCAAGACGTTCTTGCAATTTTTCTTTTTCATAATCTGATGTTTGGTTTTCAAGTTGCATCTTGATATTTTCGATACGTGCTGCAAGTTGGTTTTTGTCGCCTGCGCCTTCAACGATTGTTGTGTTATCTTTGTCAACTTTTACAGTTTTTGCCCTGCCAAGCATATCTACTGTGGCATCTTTGAGTTCCATAGCAAGGTCTGAACTTATAAGTGTTGCACCGGTCAAAATGGCTATATCTTCCAAAATAGCCTTGCGTTTGTCACCAAAACTTGGTGCCTTTACTGCTACACTGTTCAATCCACCACGGATTTTGTTGAGTACAAGCATTGCCAAAGCGTCACCTTCGATATCGTCAGCGATAATCAAAAGTTTTTCGCCACTTTTTGCAACTTGTTCCAAAACAGGCAATATTTCTTGAACAGAAGATATTTTTTTGTCAGTAACCATAACAAGTGGGTTTTCAAGCACTGCTTCCATTTTTTCCATGTCAGTGCACATATATGCCGAAAGATATCCACGGTCAAATTGCATACCTTCTACGACCGAAAGTTCTGTGCTGGTTGTTTTGGATTCTTCAACTGTGATAACGCCGTCTTTGCCAACTTTTTCCATTGCTTTGCTTACAAGTTCGCCGACTTTTTCGTCACCTGCGGAAATACTTGCAACTTGTGCAATTGCCGTGCTGTCTTTTACGGGTCTTGAACATTTTTTGAGTTCTTCTACAACAACGTCAACCGCTTTTTCGATACCTTTTCTAAGTACGATTGGATTTGCGCCAGCAGCAAAGTTTTTGTTGCCTTCGCGTATGATTGCTTGTGCCAAAACGGCGGCGGTTGTTGTGCCGTCACCGGCAACATCGTTTGTTTTTACGCTTACTTCTTTTATAAGTTGTGCGCCCATATTTTCAAATGGATCTTCAAGTTCAATTTCCTTTGCAATCGTAACACCATCGTTTGTGATAAGTGGCGAAGCATATTTTTTGTCCAAAACGACATTTCTGCCCTTTGGTCCAAGTGTGATTTTGACTGTATCGGCAAGAGTGTTTACACCCCTTTCCAATGCTTTGCGGGCTTCATCCCCATACAAAATTTGTTTTGCCATGTTTGGTTCTCCTTTTATTCAACTACTGCCAAAATGTCAGTTTGTTTGATGACAATATATTCATTGCCATCAATTTTAAATTCGCTTCCTGCGTATTTTGTGTACAAAACGCGGTCGCCGACTTTTAATTTCATCACTACTTCTTTGCCGTCAACTATTCCGCCTTCACCGACTGCAACAACGGTTGCAATTTGTGATTTTTCTTGACTTGTTGAAGGCAACATCAATCCGCCTTGTGATTTTTCGGCAGATTTTTCTGGTGACAGAATAACTCTGTCAAACAAAGGTTTTAAATTCATAACTATCTCCTTTTTTTGTTTTTATTGTAACATTCGTCTGCAAAAAGACGCAATCGAATGAAACTTGTTTGTTTGTAATGTTTTGTATTTGTTTGACATAAAATATTGTAACTTTGCTCAAAAGGGAAAATCAAATAACTATGCCAAAAAAATTAAATTTGTTAACAATTTTTGTTGTTTTGTTATGTTTTGGACTGGCTGTATCGCTTGCCGAACTGTTTTCAAGCGTCATTACAATCGGAGATTTTGCATTTTTGCCAAGCAGTCAAGCAAAATCCGGCTCCTTTTGTATATATGCACTGGCATTTTACAAAACCACTGATGAAAGTGCGGCAAGTGGACTTGCAAAAAAAATTCAAACCAAAAACGGTGCTGGATACATTTATCACAAAGATAATGTTTATTATATTTTGGCAAGTGCTTATGAAAGTGAAAATGATGCAAAAAAAGTGCTTGAAAAGAACGAAACTGGCGACTTTGCTGGCGAAATAGTCAAAATCGAAGTCAAAGAAATCAAATTGAACATGACTCTTAGTGGAAAAGAGAAAATTGCTCTTTCTAACAGCCTTTCGATTTTCAAAAAAGTTTATGCAAATCTTTATGATTTGTCCGTAAGTTTGGATACCGAAGTAAAAAATCAAACAGAATGTAAACTTGCAATCAGCGACCTAAAAACCAATGTTTCAAAAGTTCAAGCAGATTTTGACGCACATTTCAATGGCAAACTTGACAAAAATCTTTTGAATATCAAACTCAAACTTTCCGACCTTTCCAAAATGCTTCAAGAACTTTTGGAAAAAGACAGTGACGGAATATCATTTTCAAGCAAACTCAAATATGACAGTATCGAAGCAATCATGTACAACATTGATGTGTGCGATGCAATGAGTTAAAACCCCGCTTTAAAAACAAACTGCCGAAAAACTTGTTTTCGACAGTTTTTTATTTTGACAAAACAAGCCGTTTGAAAATACGTTTTTAAAGGTTTTTAATTTTGCCCAAATACGTTTTGTATTTTGTATAATCGTTATCACTTGACAAAAGTTGAACACTTTTGAGTACATCTTTTGTTTTTTTGTCCAAAGATTTTGGAAATTCGCACTTGATTGTTACAACCAAATCACCATAACTGTCACGGTTTAAGAGTTTTACACCCTTGCCCTTCAAGCGCATGATTGTGTTTGGTTGAGTAAGTTCTTTTATTTCCAAATTGTAAAGTCCATTCAAAGTTGGAACTTGAACAACTCCACCCAAAATACAGGTTGTATATGGCACATTCAAATCCAAGTACAAGTCAAACCCTTTGCGAACCAAAAGTTTGTGTGGTTGAACTTTGATATGAACGTTCAAATCGCCACTTACACCTTTTCCAAGTGGGCTGTTTCCTTCGCCTTTAAGTCGCAAAATTTGATCGTTATCGATGCCCGCAGGCACTTTTACATTGACACTTTTTGCAACTTTTTTGTAGCCCTTTCCACTGCAATCAGCACATTTTTCTTTGATTTTTTTGCCTGTGCCATTGCAAGTTTTGCACACACCTTCACGAATGGTTGTTCCAAAGATTGTGTTTTGTGTAAATCTTACTCTGCCAGTGCCTTTGCAATCGCTGCAAGTTGTAAATTCTGTGCCACCTTTTGCGCCTGTGCCACTGCATGATGAGCAAGTTTCGATTTTGTTGATTTTGATTGTTTTGGTTGTGCCAAAACATGCTTCTTCAAATGGAATAGAAAGTTCTACGTCGATATCTTCACCCTGCATTGATGCCTGTGCACGGCTTGAACCGCCACCGCCAAATGCCGAGAAAAGGTCGGAAAAGATATCCGAAAAACCACCGCCAAAGTTTGCGCTGAAACCACCATTGCCAAAGCCGCCACCGCCTGAAAAGAAATCGCCAAAGTTTGCACCGTCGGCGCTTCCGTACTGGTCATAGTTGTGACGTTTTGTGTCATCGCCCAATACTTCGTATGCTTCGTTGATTTCTTTGAATTTGTTGGCAGCATCCGGATTGTCTTTGTTCAAATCTGGATGATATTTTTTGGCAAGGCGACGATAAGCGGACTTTATTTCATCATTTGATGCATTTTTTTCAACGCCCAATATGCTGTAATAGTCTTTTTTTTCGTTAGCCATTTTTATGCCCTTTTATTATTTGTTATCGTTTTCGTCTTCAACAACAACTTCTGGGTCAGAATCGTTTTGTGCTGTTTGTTCGTTTGCTTGAGCATTTGCACTTGCATTTTGATAAAGTTTTGTCATAACTTCGTTTGAAACTTTGCTGAGTTCTTCCATGCCCTTGCGAAGGTCTTCGGTTTCTGTGCTTTCAAAATCTTTTTTTGCTTTTTCGATTGCTTGTTCAAGTTTTGTTTTGTCTTCTTCAGAAATCTTGTCACCGTTTTCTTTCAAAGTCTTTTCCATTGTATAAACAAGGTTGTCTGCTTGGTTTTTGGTTTCGATATATTCACGGTGTTTCTTGTCTTCTTCTGCGTGCATTTCGGCTTCTTTTACGGCTTTGTTGATTTCGTCTTCTGAAAGGTTTGAAGAAGCGGTGATTGTAATTTTTTGTTCTTTGTTTGTTCCCAAATCTTTTGCAGAAACATTTACGATACCATTGGCATCAATATCAAATGTAACTTCGATTTGAGGTACGCCACGTGGTGCTGGTGGAATGTCTGAAAGTTGGAATCTTCCCAAAGTTTTGTTTTGTGCGGCAAATTCTCTTTCACCTTGCAAAACGTGGATATCAACACCTGGTTGATTGTCTGTTGCAGTTGAGAATATCTGAGATTTTCTTGTAGGAATAGTTGTGTTACGGTCAATAAGTTTTGTAAATACACCGCCCAAGGTTTCGATACCAAGTGAAAGTGGTGTAACATCAAGCAAAAGCACGTCTTTTACTTCGCCTGCAAGTACGCCGGCTTGAATTGCGGCACCGATAGCAACGCATTCATCTGGGTTGATACCTTTGAATGGTTCTTTTCCTGTAAACTTTTTGACTGCTTCATATACAGCTGGGATTCTGGTTGAACCACCAACCAAGATAACTTTGTTGATGTCAGCATTTGTAAGGTTTGCATCTTTGAGTGCTTTTGCTGTGCAATCAATAGTTTCTTTTACCAAATCTTCGGTTATAGCATCAAATTTTGCCCTTGTAAGGTCGTATTCCAAGTGTTTTGGACCACTTGCATCAGCGGTGATAAATGGCAAAGAAATTGTAGTTTTTGGAGTAGCAGAAAGGTCAATTTTTGCTTTTTCTGCGGCTTCTTTGAGTCTTTGCATTGCAAGTTTGTCTTTTGAAAGGTCGATGTTTTCTTGTTTTTTGAATTCTTCAATCAAAAGGTCGATTATGCGGTTATCAAAGTCATCGCCACCAAGTCTGGTGTTACCGTTTGTTGACAAAACTTCAAATACGCCATCACCGATTTCCAAGATTGATACATCGAATGTACCACCACCAAGGTCATAAACCAAAATCTTTTGATTTTTGTTTTCGCCTTTGTCAAGTCCATAAGCAAGTGCGGCAGCGGTGGGTTCGTTGATTATACGCAAAACTTCCAAACCTGCGATTTTGCCGGCATCTTTGGTTGCTTGTCTTTGGCTGTCATTGAAGTATGCAGGAACAGTGATAACTGCTTGTGTTACTTTTCCGCCAAGATAACTTTCGGCATCTGCTTTGAGTTTTGACAAAATCATTGCAGAAATTTCTGGTGCAGAATAAGATTTTCCGCCCATTGTAACTTTGTGGTCTGTACCCATTTCACGTTTGATTGATGAAACAGTGTTTTCATGGTTTGCGATTGCTTGACGTTTTGCAACCTTACCAACCAATCTTTCGCCTTCTTTTGTAACTGCAACAACTGATGGAGTTGTTCTGTCACCTTCTGCGTTTGCAATAACAGTTGGTTGACCACCTTCCATAACTGCTACGCAACTGTTTGTTGTTCCCAAGTCAATACCTATAATTTTCATATTTTTATTCTCCTTTTTTGTTTATTATAACTTGTGAGTATCTGATAACTCTGTCATTAAGTTTATAACCATCTTGATAAACTTCACATACTATGTCGTCATCAAGGTTGTTATCGTTTTTTACCATGATTGCATTGTGCAAATTTGGGTCAAATTTTTGTCCAAGGCAATCAATTTTGGTGACTCCAAACGTCTTCAAACTGTCCAAAAGACTGTTTTCGATCATTTCGATACCTTTTAATACGTTTTCGTCATCAATCATTTCTTTTGCTTTTTTGAACGAATCAAGTGCGGGGATAACTCGCATAATCACGTTGATTTGTCCGTCAAGTTTTGCTTCGCTGAGCATTGTCAAACTGCGCTTTCGATAATTGTCAAAGTCTGCTTGAACTGTCTGCAAAAGACGTTTGTAGTCTTCGACTGGCTCTTGCAAAGTTTCAACTTGCTCTTCCGATTCGGGTTGTTGCTCTTCTTGGCTTTGCACTTCTTCTTCAACAACTTCTTCATCGGAATGTTTGTGTTTTTTAGACATTGAAATCTCCATCTCCTTTTATTTCTTCGATTACAACTTTCAAGGCGGCGGTTATTGTTGCATAGTCCATTCTTTGTGGGCCGACAATTCCGATTGATGCAACTTTGCTTCCGTCAACGATGATTGGTGCTTTGACAAGTGCCAAACCAGCCATTGTTTCGTCTTCGTCGTCAATTTGAATAAACAATTCACTGTTTGAATTTTGGATTTGCAATGCTGACGAAAGTTTGTCTTTGTCCGAAAGCAACGCCAAAATCTTTTGCATGTCGGTCGCACTTGAACGTTCAATCAACTCTTTTGCATTTTCGTGACTGATGTCCAAATATTGTGACTTTATCATTTTTCTCAAATTTTCGATTACGCCACCAACAATTTGGTTGAACCCATCAAGTTGTTTTTTGATGCCATCTTGAATGATATCAATGTTGTCAAGCAAAAATCCAATAGTTTTGCCTTGAAAAAGTTTTGTAAGATAATTTGATGCATCTTCACAAGCCTTTTTGTCCGCTTTTGCATGGATGTTGTTGCTTATATATCCATTGTTTGTTTGGATGAGCGCCAATGCTTCGCCTTCGATAAGTGGAACAACTGTTATGCCGTCAATGACAAGAGTGTTGTAACCGTTGTACAAAATCGCGGTTGGATAGTTGGTTGCTTTGCTGATTATCTTGGCAATTTCACTGACTATTTCACCAACAGACTTTGTGCGGTTTTCCAAAACACTTTTGACTTGAACAAGTTCTTGCCCATCAACCTGAACGTTTGACATCAAATAGTTTACATAATATTTGTAACCATCTGTGGTTGGAACACGTCCGCCAGAAGTATGCAGTTGTTTCAAAAAACCCATTTCTTCCAAAGCGTTAAGTTCGTTACGCAACGTTGCGGTTGAAAGTTTGATTGTGCGTTTTTGTTGCACGCCCAAACTTGTGATTGGACAGGCATCTTTGATGTAATCTTCAATAGCAAAACATAATATTTCGTGTTTGCGTTGACTTAATTGCATTGTCCTTTCCTTTTGGCATCCGCCTTTTGTTTTTTTGTTAGCACTCTTTCTTCAAGTGTGCTAGCACTATTATATGCACATTGTTTGCATTTGTCAACACAATTATGCCAACTTTTTTATTTTTTTTCAAAAATTTTTTCCGCAAAAAAATCGGCACCAAAATATGCCGATTATATTTTTATGAATGTTTGTACTATAATGTGATAAATATGATACTATATATGTATAGATACTTTTTGTCTAATGTTGATTTTTAGACAATTTATATCTATACTACTAATTGTATGAAAAGAAAATACAATACACTTTATTTGAAGGAAAAGTTAAAAATGGATAGAATTGTTACACTTGCTAAAAATCTTAAAGAATTGAGAGAGCAAAATAATTTAAGACAAGAAGACGTCGCAGATATAGTCGATTCTTCGCAAAAGAATGTTTCAAATTGGGAAATCGGAAAATTTGAACCTGATATACAAACACTTTGGAAACTTGCCGATTATTTTGACGTTACGATTGATTATCTTGTTGGCAGAAGCGACTTGTAAAAAAACACACTGAAATGCAGTGTGTTTTTTTTGCGTTTTGCTTTGAAAACTATGTCTTCAAAGTTTGGTTTTTAATCGTTGAATATTTCAATAAATTTTGTATAGCCATAGTTTGAGAGCGTTTCTTTTTGGAATTTTGAATTGTTATTTTTTGGTGAAATCATCACAACTTTGCCTTCTGCACGCAAAGCGGTCGCTTGATTTATTGCTTCTTTGATTTTGTTTTCATCGCAATCTTTTGCAATCAAAATTGCTATTTTTTCCTTTTGTTCGATTGGAAGCAAATTGTTTTCTTTTATAACAGAAATGATACGTTCAAAGCCGATTGAAAAGCCACATGCTGGAACGTCTTTGTTGCAAAACTTGCCAATCATTTTGTCATATCTTCCGCCGCCACAAACAGAAAGATTGTAGTTTTCCAATTCTATTTCAAAAATCGTGCCTGTGTAGTATGACATTCCCCTTACCAAGGTTGGGTCAAAGACAATCTTGCAATTTTGGTCAACAATTTGTGATGTTGTTTGAATGATTGTTTCAAGGTTGTTTGCAATATCTTTTGGCAAAAAATCGCCAAATTGGTTGAGATATTGCTCTAAATTTTGGCTATTTTCAAGATTTTCAAAAAATGCACAATATTTTTGCACGTTGCTTTGTTCGATGCCAAGTTGAACAAGGCTTTCTTTTACGCCGTCAAGTCCAATCTTGTCCATTTTGTCCAAAATAATAAAAATTGTGTCAAGTTGGTCTTGTGGAAAGTTGCAACAAAGTGCCATAGCCTTCAAAATATTGCGGTCATTTATTCTGACTTTGAGTTGGTTTATCCCCAATTCGCAAAGCATGTTTGTTGTTGCGCAAATAAGTTCAATTTCGGCAAGGCAACTTGCGTCGCCAAGGATATCTATGTCGCATTGAGTAAACTGTCTGAATCTTCCTTTTTGTGGACGGTCAGCCCTGAAAACATCGCCAATTTGCAATGCTTTGAATGGCATTGGCAAAGATTCGCAGTTGTTGGCATAAAATCTGGCGAGTGGCAAAGTCAAATCGTATCTGAGACCGCTGTCGCACATATCTTCCAGCCCATTTGCGTTTTGCAATTTTTCACCGCGTTTGAGAATTTTGAAGATAAGTTGTTCGTTTTCGCCGCCTTGTTTGCCTGTAAGATTTTGGATGTGTTCGATATATGGTGTGCTTATTTGCATAAAGCCGAATTTTGAATACGTGTCTTTGATTTTACGAAGGGCATATTCCCTTATTTCCATGTCTTGTGGCGTTTGTTCTGGCATACCTTTTACTGGTGTTTTGACAAAATTCATGATGTAAACTCCTTGTATATATGTCTTTCATTATACATACATTTTTGCATTTTGTAAATTCTTTTGTTTACATCAACGTAAAAAAAATTCCAAGCAATATACTTGAAATTTTGTATTCAATCAAACAATTTCGAGTTCGACTTGTTCGCCGTTTTTGGCATCTTGATATGACAACCAATATCCAAATCCGTTTTGGTCATCTGGCACTACTGGCAACCACTTGGCATACTTGCCCATTTCTTCGGGCATCTGGTTTGAAAGTCCTGGCAAGCCATAGCAGATGTATTTGAGTTCGCCGTCATCATAAATAAGTCCGACAACATAATATTCACCGTCATCAAGTGAAATTTTCGCCCATTTTGAATTTGGGATAATATCTTTCAAAAATTCTTCTTCGGGATATTTTGTAAAAAGTTCATCAAGTTGACCTTTGACATCTTGATAAAAATCGTTTTGGTCTTCAACTTCTTGGGGAATATCATTTACGTTTTGGGTGTAAAATGCTTGACGATATTTGCAATCCGCGCATTTGTTGCAACCGAGTTCTTTGTCTATTGCACTTTCGATTTCGGCTTTGACATCATCTTCATAATCAATTTGTTGTTCATCCAAAAACTCTTGTGTTTTTTGCTGGGAAAGTGGTTCGTCAAACAAAGTTATTCCGCTTGCAAGGCGAAGTTCGCTTGAAAGTGGCAATCTGCCATCAGAAGAGCCGAACAAAAGTGGTTTTGACTGACCTTGATTTGTGTTGACCAAAGCGCAGGTCAAAGTTTTTTCGTCTTGCAAAAGGTCTGCATCAACTGCATCTTCGATAACAAAAGTATATTTGTTTTGTTGTTGTTTGTGAAGACCTGCTTTTACAACTTTGCCATCCTTCAAAAAGCCCAAAGTCAAAACACCTTGTGGTTCGGACTTGAAATTGTAAAGTTTGATTTGTCCTTCCAAACGCGATTTGAATTTTTCGATATTCAAAACTGCTTTTTGCGCTTCCCCATCAACTGCCGAAAGAATGATAGTTTTTTTGAAATACATATTTTTCTCCTTAAAAAAACCTTGCAAATTGCAATATATGTAAAAGTTGTTTGCAAAAGCAAGTATCAACACATATATTGTATTAAATTGCAAGGAAGTTTTGTGAGTAGTATTTTTTGTTTTTTTATTTTATTTTGTCGAAAGTTTTAAGGCAAGTGCAAAGTGCGTTAAATTGCTGTGTATCCAAATTTTCGGCACGGGCGTTGTTACTTATATTTGAAAGTTTGAAGGCATCCAAAAGTTGCTGTTTTGAAATATCGTAAGCATTTTGAATATTGTTGTACAAGGTTTTGCGTCGCATAGCAAAACTGTTTTTTACAAGATAAGAAAAGTCGCTGTCGAAAGTTTTTTTGACCTTCATAAATATAACTGCCGAATCAACTTTTGGAACAGGCTTGAACATCTTTTTGCTGACCGTGCGCATAATTTTGCAGTCGCAATAATTTTGACAGACAACTGAAAGTGCCCCATACTGTGAAGAATTTGGCTTTGCGCAAATGCGTTCCGCTACTTCCTTTTGTATCATTATAGTTATGTCCAAAACATTGTTTGAATTTTCCAAAAATTTGAATATAAGTGGTGATGTGATGTAGTAAGGAATATTTGCAACCAAGTGATATTTTTTGTCAAAGTGCTTTTCGATTTCACAAATATCGCTTTTGAGTGCATCCCCAAAAACTATTTGCACATTTTTTTGATTCTTGAATTTTTGCCCCAATATTGGCAAAAGTTCACTGTCAATTTCATAGGACACAACTTTTTGTGCCACAGCACAAAGTGCTTGAGTAAGTGCACCTTCGCCTGCACCAATTTCCAGCACTTGGTCGTCACTTGTTATGTTTGCATCACGTACTATTGCTGACAAAAGATTTTTGTCAGTCAAAAAATTTTGACCATATTTTTTTTTGAAATTGTTGTATTTTTCCATTTTTTCTTTCTT
>ULVL01025906.1_pt1 | contig 27898 bp, 12 predicted proteins | sample 1959381 | NCBI WGS metagenome assembly ULVL01 (sample SAMEA4835785, study PRJEB28245) | human gut metagenome | biome: gut microbiome; material: fecal sample | place: Denmark | collected 2008
ATATATTGAAATTAATGTTTTGTCAACCTATTGCGACTTTAACCTATAACAACCACTTTAAAGGTTTGAGAGGTTGCGGGGGCTGTCGCAAACACGAGATGGATTTGGTGAGTGACCCCATTTTCCACATAAGTATCTACCATAACAAGTTCGTTACCAGCTCTTCTCCCAATCGTTTGACCAGTCAAGTACACCGAAACTTGGACATCGCCTGTTCCAAGACCATGTTGCACAGTAAAATCAGTTGTCTTTCCATCACCAGTAATTGTTGTAGTATATTTTTGAATCACAGAAGGTAACGTGACAGTGGTTGTATTACCGCTCTTTGTTACTTGGAGAGGCGACGCAAAGCGCAAAGCAGTTGCTTCCGCACCATTAAAAGTATTATCGGTTGAAGTGTCAATAGGAAAGGCACCAAAAGAAAATTGATTAGATACAGCTTGTGCCTCATCGGCATATTTTGCACTCATGGCTTCTCTCGCCATGTCCGCGTTCGTTGCACTATCGACCTCCGTGATATTGACATCACCTATTTGGCCATTAACACTCTTAACAGCATCAGTGTTATCGACTTTTTGCCACGATGTCCCCGTGGAAATCATCCAGTCTCCAACCTCAAAACTGCCAGTCAAACCCCAAGAGCCCGCAGCCTCACAAATGAAATATACACCCTCAAGCGAGGCGTAGCCATATTCTCCTGTAATGCTTGAAGAAGTGGCATTAGCAATAGTTATTGTCGTTACAGTATCTGCCAAACCTAATCGAGCACGTAAAGAAGAGGAAATACTTACAGAAGCAGCCAAATCTTCGTCTGTAAATTCAGTCAAATTACCGCCATAAAGAACATTGCCATATACGGCATCGGGAATTTGTGACAAAATAATTTTGCCATTAGCATCCAGTGACGCAACACCACTTGCTTTGCCTTTCCCCAAAGTTACGGGAGTAATAACTTTTGTGGTATTGGTTCCAGTGTTTACTTCGTTTTGAGTAGCCAACTGAACAACACCCGTTTGCGTTGTGCTTGCGCTTCTTACCGTCTTCTTCGTCGCCGAAATTCCGCCATTTACTCCTTGTGATACGGTATCGATAAACGAAATTTCATTGCCGCTAGCCGCAGGACTGTTGACAGTGGCAAATTCCAGTTTGTGGGTGTGACTTGTGGCTGTCGTACTGTTAGTCGAGGATTGGTTAACCGTAGAGGGCGTGCCCATCGCAACCGATAAATTATTCCCCGTTCCACCACCCGTTAAGCCATTGCCAGCGGTGATGGAAACCTGGGCGTTCTTTCTCGCTGTTTCTAATTGCTTCGGAGTAACAGCTTTATCAGTGCTCGTGGTGTCGTTATCGGCGGCCAATTGCACAACACCCTTTGCCGTAGTCGAAGCATTAACACCACTTAAAGTAAACGAATTCCCTGCCGTCGCGCTGCCACCAGTAATACCATTAGAAGTCTGAATTGTGACTTTTGCAGAATCTATCACGCTTTGTGTAGCCGCCGCAAGCTGTTTTGCGTTGATAGCACGAGTAGTATCAGTGCCTGCCGCAGCTTCGTCATCGGTAGCCAATTCAATGACGCCCTTTGCGGATTCGGTCGCATCGGGCAAATCAATTTGGTGAGTGTGGCTGTCTGCTGTAACATTGTTAGAACCATAGGTATTTGAGCCAGAACCTGACGCTGAAGGGGTTCCCAAGCTAATGGTAACCGTGTCCGATCCCGAACTTGTCAAACCATCGCCCGCTACGATGGAATTTATAGTTTGATAATAATTATTAATAACCGTTTCACCAGAACCGTCCTCATCGCCGCCGCCACTAACCTGCTTGTTTAATGGCTGATTGTCTTCATAAGAAGGACCGAGTTTGGCTATAATAAAGGCGTTAGCCAAATTATTACCAATTTTATATAAAATACCATAATCGCCGACTTTAAACTCATATTTCGATGCGTTAACCACCGACCTTATGCGAGTAATCTCATCAGGGACAACAGTCACATCTAATGTATAATCTTCATTTATGCCGACAATTTTACAATAAATCGTCTGATCGAGTGTTGAAACTTTGTCTTCGATTGTCCCGCGCAAGACATCCAGGAAATCATAACTTGTTTTATCCATAAATTATCCTCCCTAAATTCTTGAAGCAAACGGTAAATTACGCACGTTAGACACCGTAATCGACATCGATCCAGAATAATCCAGACTACAAGAAACACCTTGTAACAGAAATCTTTCGTGGTCAAGTCCGAAAAACTCGTCGGTAATTTCTATCAAGTTGTTGACCGACAATAACGGATTAAAGCTAATGCTCACGCTTACCGATGATTTCAGAATAAGTTGTTTTCGCAACTCGTATTTTGACCTATCATCGGCTAAATCTTGCGACGTAATGTTACTATCGTTAACGATTTGTCCCGTTCGATAACCAATACGCTGATAACACAGCGGTGAAGTCGAATCATCATTCACTGCAGTGGCAGTGTACACTTTTCCGTTCACTGTTGCACCAATAACAACAACTCGATTAACTATATTGCTCATTTGGAGCCCAAATGAGAGTCCCGAGAAATCGCCATTCTCGTCATTCAAATAACAAATGACAGGTTTATCTATATCGAGCGTGGTTTCCTGCGTCGGTAATATTGTCAAGTTGCCATTGGCGTTGTAAAACATTTCTGCCGACAACTGATTGGCCAATTCTAGCAAAATACTACCAAGAGTCTCCCCCGCTGATTTACTAATTTTAGCTTGAGTTTTCTTCCCCTTGAAACTAGAATGATAAATAATAGGAGCTGGATCTAATGGATATCCATTACCCTTTGAACCGAGCAAAATACCCCTTATTGCATCTTCTATGTCAGTTCCACTGGGAATCTCATAATTGGTCTCAAGCGTACCAGTCTTTCCCTCGAAAATAGAGAACTTATCACCAGTCTGTACTGCAACAGTCTGGGAATCTGTTCCTTCAGACGGTGTAAGAGAAGATGCAACGTACACGCCGCTGCGTTTCCACACAATACTGCCGTCGTCTTTTTCAATACCCAAATCTAAAGCAAATTTCGATTCTGCCCAAAGAGTGTTGACAGAGGGAGTGTATTTTTTGTCCGTATTATAGAGCGAAAACGACAACGAACGACGTTGCCCGTTTTGATATTGTTCGCTATATGACGAACCGCTCAATAGAATATCTTCATCAGGGATTTGATAATCTATCGTCTCATCAGGATGAAGAAGAAAAATTCTGTATCGGGGGCGCAAAATCGGAGAATTGATAAGGTTATTGAGTTCAGCAATACTTACATCAGAATCCAAATAAGTATCGCCATTCATCACACTCAATGACAATAAATCTCCACTCGCCAAGCCGATTGTTTTAACTATTCGAGCCATTTTGCGCCTCCTCAAATAAAATAATTTATTTATTTCCCGTAATGATCGTATCGTCTAAAGACGCTATCTGCGTCCAGCTGAAATTAATTTTATCGGGTTGATAACCGATATTATCGGTCGGTTTGTTTGAACCACTAGTGACCTGCACAATAAAGGCTTGCCCCTTGCGGTCTTTAAGAAGTTTTGGATTTTTAGACGCAACGATTTTGCGCCACTCTTGGAGCATCGCCACCTTTTGATTGGTGGTTAAATTCGCTTTCCAAGGCAATCGCTCCACATAGCCTTGTGCATAAGGTATTTTTTCGCTTTCAGGTAAGCATCCCAAATTAATAATTTCACTACCCAAATAGCAACTCACCGAACTTGATATGTTGTTCTGGCGGCCGTGTGCAAAACGCGGAAATTGTCCGAGTGTCTTTTGCTCCGTTTTGGAAATATTCTGCGTCTGATCACCCGATTCTACATCGTATTTGAATAACCACACGTTCCTTGTGTCTGCGGTGTAAGCCTTCTTAATAGCGGGGCTGTCCACGGGCAACGACACTGGTACCAATTCCGTCAAACTCCAGCAGTCCCAATCAACTTTTTGGTCTTCTGCCAAATTTTTGATTTCGGTCGTATAAGTGTCGTCACCGCCTTCAGAGACATCCCCCGCCGCATATGCGACATAGTGATATGTACGCCCTGCGGAAATATTAAAGTCAATGATTGTGGTTTCGCTCGTATTAACCGCGACTGGTGAATAGTAAGTTATACCATCGGCAACTTCCTTCTTGTAGATAGAATAATTGTTGCCTTGCTCGTTTGCTGGAATCTTATACATCCCATAAGTCGGCGACTTCATATTATAATGTGCGTCATTGATCATGAGGTAACCGATTTCGCCGTTATCGTTATCAAAGAACTCCTGATAACTGGCAGGTATTTGCACCGAAGTAGGAATTTTACCATCCCATTCTTTTTGGAAAAAGTAAAATATGGTTTGCTTAGTATCATAATCTGACGAAGCATTAGGACGAACGCCGTAAGAAATTTCGCAATATCTGTTAGTATTTTCTGCCATATCAGCCTCCAGTTACATCCGTTATACGCAGGGTAATTTGACCCAATTCGTTAATTTTATCTTTGATTGTCCAAGTCCCCGATTGATAACTGAGCTCAAATTTCGAACCGTTTCTAAAATCCAAATTGTAAAACTTGTCAATATTTTTCATATAACAATCGACAACAAAAGTTTTACCCTCAATCGATGGGTGGCGTTTAACACGCTCCATTAACGTGTCTTTGTTTGGATCCCATCCTTCAACCCAATAATAGCTGTCGTTCCAAGTGGCTTGTTCTGCCGTCTGGACAATTCGATAACCAACAGGAGTTTCCACCTGAATTCTCTTTAAATCCGTCCAAACATTATATTGGCCAAAAGGTTGCCGTGTTTCTTGCAAACAACACACACCAATGTTGCGCTGTCCTTTAGTGTTAATAGATTCATCAATATTTGTGTAGTTTTTATCTTCAGTAACCACATCACCATTTTTGACAAAAGGATATACAAAATCAAGATATTCAAAATCAGTATGTTGTGTTAAATTACCCGTTGTGGGTTCAATCCACTCTTGTGGCTGTAGCCAGTAAGCCTCTTTTGTGGGTGTTGGGAACAATTCAAGCCCTCTCAATGATGCCGCCGCTTCACCACATTGAACCTTGCAATAAATCAATCTACGTTTTGTTTGGAGATTGCCACTCTCATGAAAGTTAGTTTTGAAATTATTTGGTAGTCCCAAAGAAAGATAAAGTCTTTTTGCCTTACCAAAATTATCAAAAACATCGACACCGTACTTAAAGAACTCTCCACAATAGTTTGCGTCAAGTTTAAATTTGGTGTGGAATTCAATATTCCCTTCTCTATTGGTCGCAAGTTTCTTTGGAGCTTTACTCAAATTGGAAATCTCCACAGTATCTTTTGCGAAAAAGTGCTTAAGTTGCGCACCTTCAGTCGGAATTTTAACTTGATCGGCCGCTTTAAAACTCTTGTTTTCACCCGTAATTGAAACAAATTTTTCCCCAGACTCAATTTCTGCTTCTGTGGGATAATTTACGCCCTGTTCCGCATCTAAAACCGTCGCTTTGTTATCTGAATCTTGCGAGAATTTTGGATAACCATAGTCCTTTATCTTCATAATAACAGACTGTGTTTTGCAATCAAAACTGCCCGAGAACTCCATCGGTAAATTACGAGGATCAAGAGAAACCTCTATTTTCATGCCCATAATTAAAGAATTGTCAAGCTCATCTTCGACAATTAAAACGGGATAATACGCCGTTGGCATTGCTTTACCTTTTCCAACAGCGTCGACCGTCGGACCATCCAATCCATAGAAGGTGGTTTCTATCAGGCCGTCATATTGTTTGCCTGTGTCTTGAATGATCTGTCCATATTCGTCAACCAATAACCAACGATAGCTCGTCCACGAGACATTTTGCGCCTGCAAATACTGCCCCATCACATGGACATATCTAGTGTGTATTTCGCTTGAGAATATTATTGGAACGGTAAGAATTTGTCCCATAGACTCCAATAGAAATTCATATCCATTGGTGCCAATGACAGATAGAGCTTGTTCCGACCAAGGAACAAGTCTTGGAGTGTCGTAAGCGTAAAACGGCGTTTCGTCACTTGATTTAAAATTGGTACGAATTTCGTACTTCAATGAATTGGTAGAAGAATAAGCACTCGTCGAAGCAGGCGCGGTGGCAGCATAGGTTACTGCCCAAGTCGTCGTGTCAACAGTTTGTGCTTTAATAACTGTCCCATCGGAAACATAAAGTCTTGCCCCCGCTTGTAATCCAACAAACGGAGAAACGTAAACGGTGCCTATTTCATCTTTAACACTGTTTTTGAAAATCTTACCGTGAAGTTTATCCGTTGCATTGGGATAAATTTCTAAAGGTTCCTCTTCTGTAAATGTAATCGGGATACCCAAAGATGCAACATCCTGTTCTCCTGTTGCTTCTGCTTTTGATACTATATTCTCGTTCGCGAAAGAACCCCCTTTGACAAAGAACACTTTGCCGATATAAGAAGAAACCTTGCGATAAGCATAAGCCATGTCGAATACGAATTTGGGAGTAATACCGTTCACAAGAGAAAAACTAATAGTGAAATAGCCAGTTAGCGGGTTCCCAGTTGTGCCAGTTGTGCCCGATTTGTTCCAAATAAGAACAGATTTACCACTATAATCTCCCGAAGTTCCGTCATCACTAATTTTACAAAGAGGATTTGAACCCTCTTTAATACATTTTTCATTGAATTCCTTAATTTGGGCGTTCCCAGTCACCTCATAAGAATAACTACCATCGACATGAGAGGCTCCAAACTTCGTTAAAACAAAATTAATTGACTCATCAACCGAGGTTTGCGAAGTTATGGAATTGGGGTCGTTAGAATATTTATATACCGCAAAGTGTGTAGCAGGATTTTCCCCTTTTAAATCATCATTTTTAAATCCTCGCGAATCCCCCGAAACAGGATAAATATGTCCTAAACTTTGGCTATATGACTCTATGTAAGTGCGCGTGCCAACTTGTAACCATTTGCCATTACTACCTTTACGTAGCAACTGAAGCCATTGCTTGGCGTAAATCTTATCGCTTATCGGCCCTTGAATCCTGTCTGCTGTCGAACCCAAAATTGTGCCCGAAGTAAGAACGGTATTAAACTCATTGTCAGCCATTGCGCTGTAATCAATTTCAATAGCCCCATTTTTTTCGTTTGTTGTTCTCTTCGCTCCTCTTTCTCCTGAATAAAGGGTAATTTGCCACTTATAAGTTTTACCATTATTCGATATTGCAAGAGGTTTCCCTGAGATATCGCACCATGCGCTTCCCGAGGCATCTACAAACTCAGATCCATTATAAGATAAGATTGAGCCCGCATTGGTATCGCCGCCCTTAACATAAATAATGGCATTTGTGCCCAGCGACAAATCCTCCACCACCCCGTCGAGAGTAACTTTGTAAAGCTTGTTTACCAAAATAAAAACGTCGCCCACAAACAAAGGCGAACCATCTATAAAGATAGGATTTCCGTTTTTGCCATTAAGACACCCGTTTTTGATTTGGGCTCTTTCTAAATCGACACTTTCATTAGTTTTTTGATAATAGTCCACATAATTTGTTGCCTTAAAGTAAATGGCATTATATGAGGGATAAATTTTCGGATCCCAGTGTTGCACAAATGGGAATCTTAATTCACTACCATTAAGACCCGAGGTATTGCCCGTGTCATTCAACTCGCTTAAGGGACTAATTTTCCCCTTGTTCAGCGGGAATACTTTCTCATTATTTTCGTTATAAAGTTCTACCCTATAACCCGTGATTTTAATATTCGACGTGTCAATTTGACAAGTGAAATATTTTTCCCCATCGGGGATAGTCAAATCTACTGCCTCAAGATAAGGGTAGCAATAAGTCGGTTTATAAACTGCCATAAGTTCCTCCTTAAATTACCGAGGATTCCTCGGCTGTTCTACCTTTATTTACAAAATTAAATACAAGGTTTTGGTTGTTGAATTGAGCGTCGCCGATTTGATAGGGAGCTCAACCTTTGTCACCAAATTGCTGTCGTTTGTAAGTTGGCTTGTTTTCGTAGGTATCGTGGGTTTGTCAGACAAGTCGTTATATGAACCAGACGTCGCCACCGTTGCAAGGCCGCTAACTAACGAAGCATCCAACTTATTACTTGACGTGATTTTGTCTTGCTTGCCCGAGATATCTTGATGAGCAGTAAGTACAGTCCCTAAGTCAATCGTTCCTGAACCTGTTACTATCCCTTTTACATCACCATTCATTTGTACAGCAACAGAAGTAACTGTACCTTTGTTTTTCGTGTAGCCAATATCATTCTTAAGTTGTGATATTTTCGTTGGAACTTCTCCATCTAAGGGCGTGTAAGTGGCTTCAGTGTACAAATAAATCATGCCCTGTGTAAACAACCCTGTAGTCTCACCCGTATGTTTATAGTAGGTATTTATGATGGGTAAGAAACCCTCTCCTGATAAATCTTGGTTGATGACAGGAATGTGTTCCAATGTGTTATAATCTTTTGTTCCGCCGCCAGCTTGTCCAGTTGCAACCTTGTCTAAACAACTCTGAACTTGTTGCCCCGTATAACTTAACTTATAGCTCATAAATTAACTCCTTCGGGACAAAGTCCCATAAAATTTTTCTGGAAGAGGCGTTTTTATCGAGAACGCCGCCAAAAACTCGGTAAATATGACAAATAAAATTGTCATTTTATTACTTATACCTCTTTAACCTTTCCAACGCAGAAATTGCCAAAAACGTGGCAATCTGCGTTGAATTAGTTAAAATTAATTAAGAATGTTTACTCAAATCACGTGCTGCGCGAAGCTGACGGACGAAATCGTCCATATCGAAACCAGGTTGGGCAACCATGTGCACATCGAGGTGATCGACGTTGAAGGATTCATCGGTGCCAAAGCCGAGCGGTGAATTGAATTTGCCGTTGATGTCAACAAGCTGTTTGATAAGGTTCGGAGCCACTTCGCCGAGTTGCCACACGTTGCGTGTCATATCGGCAGGAACAACACCAGACTTCGACGGAAGAGCCGTCAAAGTACCTTGAGGAGTGATAATGCCTTCGAGGCCGTATTGTGGGTCGTCGTTGACAAGAGTTGGACCGCCAGGAGCTGAGAGGGTACCATTAGCCACAGCTAAAGTTTGAGCCATCATACCCCTGCCATTAACATGATCACTTGTTGTCTTTCCCCCTTGGACATCATACACCGTTCCATCTCGACCAACATAATATAGGCCATTTGTGCTTCCGTTATACAAGAAATAACCTTGTAATTTCGTTTTGATGTCGTTGGTGTCGCGAATCCCAAGATTCCCTTCGAGACTGTGTATTCTTAACCATTTATTTTTATATGTTGAGTACATATATAAAGAATCTCTCCATTTGTTGTTCCAACGTGTACCCTCTGTCGTTTCATCAGCTTTATGGTCTGTCGGAGTAAGTGTACTATCGAATATTGTGCCCACAAGATCGTTGCCAGAACCCGCAGTCAATTCCTGATATCCTACTTTTTGCTGACGTCCCTGATCGGCATAAATAGCGCCAGTTCCACCAGAATCAATGTTACTTTTTGCAAACAAAGCTTTGTATTCTTGCCTGTCCTCTTCTGTTAAATCTTTATTGCCATAAGCATCTTCAAAAGCCTTTCGCGCGCTATTGAACGAATCAATATCATCCAACCCCAACGAACCAAGATAAGCCTGATTTTCTTTTTGGCTACCGCTACTCTCATTCAGCCAGGCGCCGCCCTTGGTATCTTTAAAATCTTTATAAGCTTGTTCCAGGGCTTTTTTAGCCACTTGTCGCTTATAATAATTTTCACTCTGTTTTCTTTCTTTCAACTCTTCTCCGCTACTGCCTGCAGGAACAAAAGCGAAGGGATTTTTCACCGCCGTCTCCCAAGCTCGTAACATTTCCAAAGTCGACTCGTTATTGCCCTCCCAAGTTTTCATGAACTCCTGGGCCTTCATAAACGCCTTGTCGTCGGTAATCTTAGTCATCCAATCTCGCTGGGCTTGCAATTCGTCGATCAGGGTTTGTAATTCGTTGATATTCTTTTCATTATCAAGTTCTTCAAGTTCTTTTTGAGCATCCGCAATCGCAGACGTATCAGCTTCATAAACCCAACCGACGCCCTCTCGCCAAACTTTTTTCTTTTCGTTTTGAGCATTTTCAAGCTTCAACTTGGCTTCAATAAGCTTATTTTCGTATTCGCGCTGTTTGTTGATTTGCTCCAAAGCTGATTTTTGTTCTTCAAGGGCCTCTTGTTCTCTTTTCAAACGTTCATCAATGTGGCCGCCAATAGATTCTAGCAGCGTAGAGTCTGCTTCGGCGCTTACGACCTCTCCAATTTGTTTAGCCCCGTTTGCGGCAGCTTCTCCCCATTGATCCCAAAGGTCTTTAATTTCCTCGGCATAATGATCCGAAAGGACAACGTTTTTTGCATCGTCTCCTTCACCTACCTTAATGGTTTGTGCCCACACGTCGCTACGTAAAGCCTTTTCTAAATTATCCAAAGATGTCTTGTCTTTTCCGAACCCAGCAGTTTCGAGTAACCCAAGAAATTGGTCATCCTTCTCTTTTTTCCCGTTTTTGAAATTCCCTTGTGTTACGTTTTTGAAAATATTTGCCCCAGAAGCCGTGCCACCTGTCCATTCAAGCCAAGCGGAGTTAGCAATTGCTTGATAATAGTCGTTTATAGATTTTATCACCTTGTTGTTTTTTTCACCCAATTGAGTGCTCTCAACACTATTACTTTTGATAATTTCTAATAAAGAATCTAAAGACAAAGTACCTTTCGAAGCCAATTCTTGGAATCGGTTTACCAAAGATGAAGCCGCTTCTTGCAAATCAGACAATGAAGAATTGAGGTTCCCAACCGTCAAGGTGTCGAACCTGTCAATATTTTTAATAACATCATCAACCGACATTCCCAGAGCATTTGCTGCCTGATCCAGTAAATCATGTTGAACTTCAGGACTTAAATTATACACATTGTCAACAATATCACGCAAGGTATAATTTCCGCCCGCCAATAAAGATTGAACAGAAGTTGAATCATCTTGTTTCATCATCAGTTGAATCATACGACGAACTTCGGTTGTAAGTTCTTTCCCAGCAGCGTCTGCAATCATTTGTTCGACTGCCGCTGTCCCCATCTGTGTCAATTCCATCGAGCCCATATTAGAAACACCACTCTTTTTATAGGCTTCTTTAAGCTCATATTCTAGAATTTTCTTTTTGTCAGCCGCGGTCAAGACAGAACCTTCTTTAGAAGCTTCAAAAGCTGTTTTTTGAGAGCGAATATTGGCACGTTCCAAGATATTGGATACCCGAGCACGAAGCTCAGAAGAAATTTTATCATCTGCCAAGATTGTATCCAAGTTATCATATAAAGAGTTAATGCTGTCTTTTCCTAGTTTTCCAAGAAGATCTTTATTTTCATCTTCTTGCATTATGTCGTAAAAAGCGTTATATACGGCTCCGCTCTCACCACCAGCATCTTTAATTGCTTGAACGTTGTCACGAATAGATTTAACATCATCCGACAATAAATTTTCAGAACGAGAAGCCTTCACAAGATTCTCAACTGCCGTTTCTTGAGACTTCAAAGTTTCCACCAATTTAGAAGCTGCTTCCACACGTTCTTTACGTGCGTTTTCTTCCGCGTCGATCGCTTCAGCAATTTTAGGAGCAATAATAGAACCAAACATGGAACCAAGGCTAGAGCCTATTGCCGCGCCCAGAGGTCCTCCAATAGCAAAACCGATGCCACCCGCCGCAGCGGTCGCCACTCCAGAGGCGGTGCCCGTAACCGCTTTTGCTTTTGTCGAGCCCTCGGTAGACATGCCCGTTGTAATGCCAGAAGTCAGAGCAGAAATACCCACACCAGCGATAGCTCCTTTCGTCGAAGATGAAGCACCACTCTTCAACCCCGAACTCAGATTTGCCTGCGCGTTTGCATACTCTGATTGAGCGTCTTTTAAATTTGCCTGCGCGTTTGCATACTCTGTTTGAGCGTCTTTTAAATTTGCTTGTGCGTCTTGGTATTCTGATTGAGCACTTTCTCTGTTTGCTTGGGCCTCTTGTTCTTCTGCCTGAGCCGCGTGCTTATTAGCCAAAACTTCTTGCCCTTGTGCATCGAGTTCTCGGGTCACCATCTCGGTCCTTTCTTTTGTGAAATTTTCCTCAAGCCGAGTTTGTAAAAGAATTTGTTTTTTGTCGGCCTCAACCGCTTGGGCGTGTTCCAAATTAGCTTTTGCTGTCTTTTCCGCCGCCTCTGCTTGTTCTAGATTAGCTTTTGCCGCATTTCTCTGATTGGTTAACTCTTCCAGACTCGACTTAGAAGATGCTTTCGGTTCTTTATCCTGATTTTTCTCAAGATTCTTGCCATCTTCGATGTCTTCTTGATTTTGCTCAACGTCTTTTTGATTTTGCTCAACTAATTTTTCAACCGAGCCCGTAGCCTTGTCCACCGTAGCAGAGAACTCATTCAAGCTATTGCTACCTTGAACGAAATCATCCCCCAGCTGTTTATCGACATATTGCTCCAAAAAGCCAGATTTTTTCGTATGATATTTCCCTGTTATCGGATCTTTTACCAGTTTGTTTTGGTCTTGCCAATCTATCATTGATTGATACATCTCATCGCGCCCATTTCCAAACCGAGGAGTCATACTTGCCATCTTTTTGCCCATGTTTCCTATTACTGTTGGTATTTTAAACCCATTATAAGAAATCAAGAATGAAGCAAATGCGTTAAGAGCGGGAAGAAGGTGCTGAGTTATGAAAACTGCCACGTCTGTGAAAGCCTTCACAACACCCGATTCCTCCAATCTTTGAGCCATTTCTGACCAAGCATTGCTTAAACGGTTTTGAGCACTCTCAATGGTTTCCATATACGCCGCATATTTCTGTTCTGCTGTTCCTTGAGACGTTGCAGAAACTTGTTCAAGCTCCTCGACTCTTTCCATATTTTCCATCAACACCAAGAATTGCTCACGTTGACGAACGCCCGCCATAGCTGTTGCAATTGCGTTTTTGGAAACGGTGTCGAGATTTATCCACTTGTCGCTCAATTCTTCAAGAACATCACTAAAGCTTCTAAATTCTGTATTGGTAGAACGAATGCTGATACCAATCTTACCCAATACTTTTTCAATATCATTAAGATTCTCGAGGTCTGTATCAGAAGAAGACTCGAGATTCATTTTTGTATAAGCGCCCGCTTTTACGTTGCCGTAACGGGACATGATAGTTCTACAATTTGTTACTTCGTATTGTTATCTCAATACTACTCACCACTTATGTGGCGGGGAGGTGCTTCCAAGAGTGTCTCTACACTCGACCAACCCTCACGGATTTTTTGTTAGATTATATTCCGTAGTTCAGACTGTCGCACTCTCATTACAACATGAGATTTTTTCGTTCAGTCGTTCAAGGTCCTATTGGGAGAAAGAAGTGGTAATTCTGTCTCGTTTTTCACTATGAGGTTCTAATAATGCAGTGTTTAAAACACAAGTCTCGTTTTCCAAGTGAAAATTTAAAGAATGGTAATTAGGCAAAACCCCCTCATTTTTGATATATTGTTGAATAAGGGTAGAACATAAGAGAGGGTTTTTAATCAAATCGTCTTCCCATAAATAAAGAATTTCTTTGTTTAATTTATTGCAAACATATGTGTGCTTCCTTTTATCAGCGATGGCATCCTTTGCTTGTTGCAAGTTAATGATTTGAGGGTACTTCCTCACATCAGCGTGCCAATACGTCCCCATAATTTCAATTGGCAATTCGCTTTCTACGAGGAAAATATCAAAATTAAAAGGCCCACAAGGTTCTTCATTTCGATAGTCCAATCTCAAGTATTCACATATTTTGTTGGCGATCCTTTGTGGAACCGTATTTGCTCGCGATAAACGATCTCCATTTGAATTGCGGGTCTGCGCAATTCCAATTTTTGCGCATTCTGCACTACAATAAACTCTTCGCTTACTATAATATTTATTACGAGGCCTAAACGTGCGCCCACATATAGGACAAATTTTGACTCGTTGCTCTTCTGTAAAATTCGCATCATAACGAGGCGAACGCTCGTGGTTCCGCTCTCGCTGCCATATATTTTGGCACGTAGTCGAACAAAACTTTTGTGAAGATAATTTACCACAAATAAATGAATTTCCGCAAATGGGGCAAATACGCTCTTCAGACTTTTCTTTACGCCGAAATTCAATTTCACACTGTTTGCAACAAAAAACATTTTCCCCTTTAGGTTTATCATAACGGGAAATCAAACTCCCGCAATTTGCGCAAGTAGACACATGGCGTGTAATCCTTTTGTGTTCTGCTTCTCGTTTACACTGAGCAGAACAATATTTGGTTTGCGCAGCATAACGCTCCTTTACTGCAAAATTCTTACCACAAATTATGCAGCTTTTTGTTACCATTCTATCCATATAGGTTCCTCCTTGTTGCCCATCTCTGGGGTTCAAGAAATTAGAAAAAATTTTACTTAAGGGGGTTATGTGTTATTCCCCTTTGGCCCCCAGTATAACTATCAATACTCTATTAAGGGCCATACCCACGCTCGACGCATCGCGTTGGGTGGTTTCAATGATTGTTGAGGCGTAAGCTATCGTCTCATCTAACGACACGCCCGCCAACTGTGCTGTTGTCGAAACGTTTTGCAATGCAGCTGCGATATCACCTGCACTAGTTGCCGCTTGCATATCAACTGCTGTTAGTTTAGACACGATATTTACCGCGTCACTCACTTCCATTTTGAAACCTTTGATCATCGACGTTAAATACTGCGTCGCCTGACCTGCCTCAATCATACCCAACTTACTCAAATAAGTAGAAGCAGTAATAAGCTCGTTAGCTTGTTGTGCTTCGTAACCTTGTCTGAGCCACTCGTTCGCCGCGTTTGCGATCTGAACAGTTGTTGCACCAAGCTGGTCTGCAAGTTTACGATATGAAGTAATCAATCCAGATACTTCATTCCTCGATTGCCCCGTAACAACTTGAATATTAAACGTAGCCTGATCAAGCTGATTAGTTAAAGCTATAATCTGCTGTAATCCACGCGATAATTTATTAAGAATTCGATAAACGCCATTATAGTCAAACATTCTTGTGATGGTGTTTTTAATTCCACTACCGATCATATCGATCCAGTTGTTTGCGCCTTTATTGCTGCGTTTAACCTCTTCTTTATTAATCAAGCGCATGGTGGCCAATTGCTGATTTAACAAATCGGTGTCTTTTTGCGTAAAATACGATTTTGCTAATAAATCTTTACGCTCTTTAATCAATCCACCGATCTCTTCTTTCTGATGCTCAATAAGGGCCTGGGTAGATTCTTTGTAAGGGCCAACTTGCCCCACCGTTGTACGAGATTGTTTGTCGTACATTAACATCTTCTTCTCAGCATTTGCGATTTGTTTATTAAGCACTTCTACTGCCTTGCGGTTTTTATCTCGCTCAGCGGCATCTTCTTTAAGAATCTTGTTGTACTTATAAGATGTAATATCAGGAGTTTTACCTTTTTTGGCTTCTTCCCCCCACAATTCCTTATCTTTTTCAGTCCACTCATATTCTTCTGCGACCTTGTTGCGCAATTGAGACAAGGCCTCTATTTCCGATTTGAGATTCTCATAATAATCGCTCAATTTTTGATATACGGGAGAATCAACCCCATAATCTTTCCTAATATCATTTAGCTTTTTTGCAAGAGCCTCTTCTTCCTTTTCTTTTTCAACGACTCCCTTCGAAGCGTTAACATACGCATTGGTTCCGTAAGCTTGCCCATAATGCTCACGGTAATCTTTTAAGAACCCCGCCTTATCCGATACTGTACGACCTGTTTGTACTTGTAAAGAATTATTTTCGTACTGTTCTTCTTCTTTTGTTAAAGCCTCGTTATTAAAAGCTTTGGCTAGGATATTGTCCGCTGGCGTGCTTACACTTACCACTCGTCCCACACCCTCATTGTAGTGCATCAGATAGGCTTGTCGACCCGTAGAAAAAGCGTTTCGTTCCCAAACTTGTTCCAAGAAATCGTTAGCATCATCCGAAAAACCATATTTTTGCTTAATCTTTTTCATCGCAGCGCCCTTTTCTTCTTTTCCATACTTCATTTGACGGAAATCATCGAGCACTTGTCGAATTATTTCTTGATACATTTGGGCTTGTACAGCTTCTTCGGCTCCAAGGTGTTTACCAGTTTTATAGTCGCCTACGTAGACTCTGCCATCGTCGCCAATATAAAGGGCGTCAATTTTACCACCAATTTGTTTGCCATTCCCAGCATTGTAACTAAATCCAATTTCTGAACCAAGTTTGTTCTTTTTACCAAACATTGATTGCTCTAATTGAGCCGTTACTTTAGCTGCTCGGAATGCTTCTTTTGCTTCTAACTCTATCCTTCCGTCATCAAAGCCCAAAAGCTTCATCTGTTTGGTGAATTCTTTCATGTCAGAGTCTTTTGGCCCGAGCTTGCTCTTACCCTTTTCTTGTGCGGCGTGGGCCAAAGTACCACGCAACGAACCAATTAAATACTCGCGCTGCTTCTCGAACTCATCAACATTACCAAAGAAACCAAAGGCCGTTGCTCGTTCTTCATCAGTCCATTTCGGTAGTGGTTTCTTCAAATTGGTCGCCAAGACTTGGCGCATCATATCCATATTAGATTCTTTAAATGGAGACGAGATTATTGTGTGAGCAATTCCCGTGGGCGATAAATAAGATTTACCGAATTTCTCATTTAGCTCGCCCCGACCTTGTTTTGCTAACAAGTCGCGGATTTCTGTCAAAATGGAGACAATATCTTTTGTCCCATCTCCACCGCCGCCTACTCCTCCAGAAGAGCCTTCGTCCTTTAGACCTGCCCTAAGAGATTCGGATTTTTTAAGGACAGCAGCCGCCACCGACATATTATTATCGGCTAACAAGCTTGACGGACCAAATTCTTCCTGGAAACGTCCCGCATAAAGCCTTGATTGCGCTAAGAAATCTTTGTTGTCGGCATTAAATTCACTGATAATGGAACTCATTGCGTCCATTGACAATGCCCAATCAGAAAAACCACCTTTGCTAAGAGCGTCACGAAACTTATCTGCAAATTTTTGGTCGTCATTTTCGTCATTTACTGATTTCCAATTGTCATAACCCGATTTTTCCGCAATCTCGTTAAGGGTACTTTTAGATTCCTTAAATAATTGCCCCAAAATTTCACGAGCATTTTCTTTATTGGCTATTGGGGTTAAAATTTCAAGAGAACGACGTTGGTCAAGTTGGTTATTTTTGAACACACCCAAATTTTTAGTCTTGTTAAGCAAATCTAGCAAATCCATGTCGCCCGAATACGCTTTGTTTACGATACTGGCCATTTGATCATCTAGATATTTAGACAAAAGCTTGACACGTTGTTCTTTAGTAAGTTCCCTCAAATCTTTATCAGTCTTACCCTCAACAGCTTTTATTTGGTCCAATGCGTCATTCCAAAGCTTCTTTGCTGAAATAGCGTCCTGTTCAAGCTGTTCCAAAACCTGGAACACAACGGCGCCTTGTCCATATTTTACCAAAGTTTTGCTATCAGAGCCCAATAAAGCACCCAAACCATAGCCCAAGTTTTCCAAAAGGTTACGACCACCCTTAGCCAGGTTGGACAAATAACCCGTCTGCCCTTTTGAACGGTTTTGATATTGCAAAATAACATCTCGCTGTTCTTCGGTAGTAATTCCAGCCTTATTTCCTTCGTACAGAATGGAAGTCTTCGCCTCAGAGCCCGTAACAGTTTTGAGGTTTGCACTCATCACTCGATAGTTAAAAGCATTAAACTCATTAACTTTTTGTATAGCATTGTGGAGCTCTTCTAACTGCTTTTTCCCCGCCTCGTCTTCTTGCCCCGTTTGTTTTTCTCTCGCGGCAATATCTTCTCTTGCAACTTGCTCAAGATTTGTTAGCACTACCAAAAGTTTGTCGCCGTCAAAGTCTCCCATAACCAAACTATTAAGACCGAGGTTGCTTTCAACGACGTTGTCTGACAATCCTTTTTTAGCAAATAAGTAATTACCAAATTGAGCATTTACCATTTGGCTATATGGGTTTCTACCGAGAACATACTCCATACCATATTTTAAGAGAGGATTTTCCCCGCCGTAAAGTTGGGTGTGTAATTTTGTACCAGTCGTCAGAGCATCAGTTATGACGTTGACTGACTTCGCAAACGTAGTGCCGAACCCCCTTTTTTTTAATATATTCACCAAATCTTGGTTCTTAATAATTCCTTTGTCATCGACATCTCCTCCAAGTTCTCGAAGAATATCATTTAATCCATCGCCCCAATTCTCATCATCACGATACATTCTTTCTGCCACCCAAGCTTTTGCCCTGGCTTTAGAAATATAACCGCCCGAATGCTCAATGATATCAGAAAGACCTTCAACTTCGTCTTTATTTTCACCTAATTTCGTGACATTAAGATTTTCGCCATAAAAGTTTCGCCCAAGCAAATGCTCGCCTTTTGCTCCGCTATCTCGTAATGCTTGCTGTATTGTTTGACGACGTTTTTCGGCGTTTTCTTGTGCTTTGGCTAAAAAGTTTGCATTTAATGCGCCCCCAGTGTTCTCAAAAGCAAAAATTTCTGATTTGAGCGCATTTGTTAACAATTCAGCCTTGTCAAAAGCAGATTGTCCTCCCGAGACTCCCATGAGGAGGCTTTCTAATTTATTATTATAGCTCCCATACTCTCCTATGTTGGCAGCCATATCCATGAAACGTAATTTCCCCATATCGTCGCCCAAATCAACGACAATACGCATTTTGGACAGCTCGTCGGCACTTTTACCCCGCAGCAGCTCCTCTAATTTACCCCAAATCGTAGCGTCTCGATTGTCTATCATACCGTCGTCGCCACGATGGGAAGATTGTAAAGCCATTATATCTATCAAACGAGAATCGCCAATTTTATCTTTGTATATGTCCCTATTACCAACAACAATCAAATTTTCATCGCCAAGCATTTTATTCAAATACTCTGGATCATAATGCTCTTCCAATTGCTGTTGGCGTTTCATATGTTCGTTATATCTTTCTTGCGCTTCCTCTTTTTCTTTTATATCCTGAGCAGTTGCGCCGACACTCATCATTGTCCAACGAGCCAGTTGCGCTTTTGAAATATGTTCAAAATTAACACCCGCCCTAGACGCCGAACGATAAAAATCATCAAACTCAAAGTTAGTAGGTAGGCTAGTGTCTCCCCTTGCTGCATACTCGCTTTCTCGAATACCGACTCTGTCCAAAAAAGACAACCCTAATTCCCCAGTTGACAATTTTCCGTTTTCTAATATAAGCTTATCATGTCCCGCAGCTTTGGCAATTGTGTATAAAATTTTTGAAAGAAACTTGCCTTGCTCGCCACTTGTTGCCTTTCCCCCTGTGGCTTGGTCTAAAATACGCTCCAAGTCATAAGGCGTCTTTAAAACTTCCATAGCAGCATTAACGACGTCTCTGCTCCCTTCTCGCCCGCTAAAAGCACTTTTAAGTTCCTTCTTTATCTCCTCGTCGCTTTGATCTTTAAAGTTGGTTAAAGCGTCATTGATAATACCAGTGACAAACGGGCCAAGATTTCTTCCCGAAACTTCAGTATTAAGCTTAGAAATCGTGATTGCCCTTGCGTTTTTATCTGCTTCTATTCCTAAAGCCTTAAGGACGTAATTAACAAAATCTTGATCAGCCGATTGAATAACATTACGAAAGTTGAATCCCTCAGAATTAACTTTAGTACCAGCCTGTGCTTTAACCAACTCGTCGCCCGTTAAAGTAATTATTCCACCGTCCTTACTAATACTAACAGCATGTCCTTTTTGTGCAGTTCGACCTTCGAGTTCCAATAAATAACGGTAAGCATCGGCATTGTCTTTAACCGTGCCCTTTTTCTTCAATTGCGCCAATTCTTTTTCAGATATTTTTACTGAAACATTTTCACGAATAGAGTCTAATGCGGAGATTTGTTTTTCGGCCATTACCAAGGTATCTTTACTCATACCTTCTAACAAAGCTTTGTATCTCGCTTTTTTCTTGTCGTCGAGGCGGCTATCGTTTTCTATATGAGAAAACATCCTATCAAGATCAATTTGGACGGTTTGAACCAACCTGTTTTCAAGTCCATCAGCATAGGACATAATATCCCTATTCTGAATTTTACGCGTGGGCAAATACATTTTATCTTTTACCGCACTGCGTAAAAAAGCTCTCTGATGTCCCCTATCTTCTTCACTCATCCAAGTAACATCTTTAAGCCACTCGCCTTCTTGCTTAAATTTTTGAACGATCGTGTCTGACAGTTCATATCTTGCTTGTATGGCCCTTAATCCTGCCTCTGCCTCTTGAATGGTGCGTCCCATCGTATATTGTATTAAAGTTTCAATACCTTCTTTAATCTTTTTCCCATATGCGTCGGGACGAAGACTTTTTTCCAAATCGATTAATCCCTGTTGGAAATTATCATAACGAATGGTTCCTTCTCTCAAGGCTCTATCTTTTGCCGTTTTGGGGTTGTCTACCACATTTTCATATTTATTGACTGCTTTATAAGACGTGGCCTCATTGATGTCTGAAATCTTGCGCTTCATTGAAGCGATCGTGGATATTTTCTGACCGCTTACCAATTCAGCGTTCAAATGCGCCTGAACAACATTAGCGGGCATAAGTCTACCATTGTAGGGCACCAAATGAGAAGCACGTGTATTATATCCCCCAATTGCAAACGTCATGTTTGCCGATTGATTTGCATCAACCTTACCGCCCGAAAAACGATAAGTATTAGGATCAAACATCACCACTTGGATTTCTTTCCCTTTTCTACGTAACTCATAGGGGATACCCTGTTGTTTTAAACTGTCCGTTGTGGCTTTTAATTGTTCTTTAACGCTTTTGTAGTCTGCCCGTTGTGTCATTACTTTATCTTGCCCAAAAGTGTTCTTCAAAAAAGCATCAACACTTGCGCTTTGTTTAATGGCTACAACATTTTGCTCCAGAGCTTTATTAGCTTTGTGCTCCAATTTTCCGCCCAGCGCACTAGCAAACGAACGGGAAGACTTAACGGCCCCTTGCCCCTTTGCATATTTAACAAATTGCTCGAATGCCCTATTAACAATGGCTGAACCTCTTCCTTCCGAAATCTCATCAGCGCGCATATTGTTAATAGCGGTCATCATTCCATCAAAAAGCCTTTTAGCTTCCTGATCTTGCTTGATCAGGTTTTGATAGGCTTTGCTAGTTTTTAATTGACCTGCCAAAGAACGATAACCAACCGCAACACGATTTTGAGGGTTGGTTTTGCTGCTTCTTCCTTGATCGCCCAAGGCTTCTGCCAATCTGCCAAACTCACTTTCGGTTAAATTGTTTATTTCTTTACGCAAGACGGGAATGATAGTAGAGCGCAATGCTCTCTGTACCGCAACATTCGTATCGGCGTAGGAAGTTTTGTTCGAAGCTTTGACGTCCTGTGCCTTGTTGACAACACTTAAAAGATCCTTACTCAATTCGGTTAACCATCTACCAGCATTGACAGCAGCGCCGCTAGAAACATTCTGCACCATTTTTAGGGTACCTTGTAAAACTCTGCGTTGAGTGTCTGATAAATCTTTTACCCCGTTTGTTACTTCTTCAAAAGTGGTTTGTGTGTTTTTAGCAATTTTATCTAAAACATTCGCCACGCTTGTTAGATTTTTAACCGTAACAGCAGAATCGTCAGCAAGAGCAGCCCAAACCTTTCCCGCAGAATCAATGTCTTCCACTATCGGATTCTCATAAAAACTTTCCATAATACCTCCTTCGCCCATTGCCATGAACAAGTATTACTACTATATTATTTTATTTTTTCACATTAATTATTTGTTCGACGTCTTCTTTTGTCTTTAACACGCCAAACTTGTCTAAAGCTTCAGCTACTGCCAAAGTCGCTGGATCGTTAATTTGCGCAATTTTCACTAATCCTTTTACCGCTTCGGGTTTTAATCCACCCAGAGTATCTTTTAGCTCTTGCGTTAATTCCTGCAACTGTTGTGGATCAAAAATAGAAATAGAATTAATCAAATCAACGCCCGTTCTAAAGTTGACCGCTCGATCGGCCATAAGACAAAGTCTCTCATAGTCTCTCTTACAAAAACCTAAAATCTTATCTACGAATCCACATTCATACAAAACATCCACAATAGCAGGGCTCAATGCCGCCATTTGCAAATCATTTTCAATAGTTGTATATCCCAGTAATCCATACAACAACAAACTAACTTCATAACCACTTGTGAGCCCCATGTAATCTTCATTTTTTTGACTGTCGAAAGTGTACCAAACAATTTGCGAAACCAAAAATTCCTTTTGTTTCATTGGCAAATAATCTTTAACCAAAATTTGCGGGAAAATTTTATCAAATTCCTCAACCTGTTCAGCTGTTGCTTCGCCCTTTTGCAGAGCCTCGCGGTACTTAAGCCATTTTAATACTATATCTGATAATAAAACCTTGTTCTCCATAATTACTCCTTGTCTTCTCCATTAAAGAACTGAGCCCAATGCTCTTCTGTTGGAATATCTGAATATCTCTTTACCATTTCAAGAGAATTCCAAGACTGGATTTCGGCAATAGCCGAATCCGAAATACCCTCTTTTTGCATATTAGTTGTCCACAAATGTCTCATACAATGAAAATAAAAAGGTACATTCATCAATGCTCCAATCTTCTCAGCATAAGTGTTCATTTGCGACACCGTTGCTTGGACAAACTTGCCCTCGCTGGTGGTCACAAATAACCACGGCGATTCTATTCCGCGCTCTTCGCGCTGCTTCATCCATGCGTCAAAATAGGGTTGAAATTTGTCTCTCAACACATATTTAGGAATCTGCTTACCACTCGAACCATGTCCTTTTGTCTTAATGATGCCCGTTTTATACATTTTGCCATTAAGAATCAAATGTGCGTCATCAAAAAACTCGACCTTCATCCTGGTCAACTCGGCCTTTCTCATTCCCGACGCAAAACTTAACGCCAGCGCACAGGCTATTTGGCATTGATTTTGCGCCAAGAGTTTATCCAGACATTCCTTGACCTGTTCGTCGGTCAACACCGTTTTTTCACGCACAGGCTCTTTCCGCACGGGTTCGAGGCTTTTAATTAGATTCCTGAAATTTGGATATAAATCCTCATCCAACACTTCAATACAGTTTGCCAAACTGCTAATTGCCGACTTCAAAGAAGCCACTCTATTTGAACTCAAACCGAGCCCACGCAAATAACCAAGATATCTCACAAAGTCACGTTTCTTCAAATCAATAAAAAACTTGTCGTCATTCTCGTTGTAATTCCAGCAGAAGAAAACTTTCAATTGAGCCTCATATTGTTTGATGGTTTGTGCACTGCGGTCATTTGCCTTGCAATAATCTATAAACTCTTTAACTAATTGTCTGTTTTGCTTACTGACTGAAGGCCAAGCTTGAGTGAGATTTGAGTTGTAAACTGTTGTTCGTCCCATTTGAGTCCCTCCAATCTTTCTATTTCTTTATCGTTCTCTTTGATTGCGTGCTTCGCCGTCAAAGTTTTACGATGCTTTTTTTCTACTTTAATTTGTTCATCTATATCTTTATTCCACTTCGCCCCACAAAGACAGAACCAAAGAGCAATTGCGTCCGATTCGTCGCGAGTGATGGATTCGGGGTCGATGTCATAATATTTACACACCGCCGCTCGAATATCATCTTTCTGAGGCTTCTCGATTCCCAAAAGTTTCTTGAAATAGGTCTTAACTGAAATCGAGTGTATACCATTAGAATAAGTATAGAGTTTTCTTAAATAAATATTGATATTAAAAACCGCGTGTGCCGCTGCAAGCGCTTGCAACGTTTGAGCCGTCGAATGAGGTCCGCAGTTTATAGGAAGTTGTTCCTTAATAATCAATAAGTCCTCTACTTGAAGATTGTACTTATTTAAGATGTCGTTTACCATATCGTCGAACTTCTCGTACATCTCACCCGTAGGTTGGTCAGTAGTCCTAGACACGGAAATCTGCCGCACTTCCACGAGTGCATTTGTTGATACGTCTAAAAGAGCAAAGCCGCTCTCGTACTGCGCTAAATCGCAGACGAGAGCGTACTTGTAATCACTTAACCTTTTTTGGAATCTTGCTTCCATCCTTTCTCCTTGTAAATCCTTGTTCTTCCACTCTTATTTCCCCAAAAACAGGGAAATAAAAGAGCGATTTTATTTGTTGTTTTCTGAGAGCGCACAATGCGCAACCGCATCATCTAAGATATAACGTCGTCTTTTTTACGCGGTTATTTCTGTCTCATTCCAATATTCTATAACAATATATTGAAGTTCTGTTGCACGCAACGTGTTATCCTTTGCCGTTACTGTTCCGCCTGTTCCTATCGTATACTCTCTTAATGTACCTGAAAAAGTTGTATCGTGTGTTGCCGTATTGTATATGAGCGACATATGCTTTGTTCTTGCTATGGTTGTTTGTTGATAAAGCGTTATTATTGCACCTGGATTAGAAATATCTGTCATATCAGGCACTGCAACAGTATATCCAACAGCGATTTGTCTACTGCCCGCTTGCGCTTGGTCATATACTCTATATGATTTTGCTGTTGTTACAATTTTGTATAGTAATGTCGCAAGCGTATTTATATTGTTGATGGCTCTCGCTAATACTGTATATTTATTCAACGTCGTTCCGCCACCACCGCTTGGGAACGCATACGAAACACCTTTAATAACCCACTGGTCGTCTCCAAGAAGATAACAACACACTATACTTGGATTTGCCCCATTAAGAGTTGCAGGAACAAGTGCTATATCCTCTTCGTTTGGCGCTGGGTCAAAAAGGGATGGGTCTATTGTAACAAGTGTATCCGTCGCAAATGTTTCAAAATCGACAAATGACCCCCCAATGAAATTTACGTGCTTATAGTTTAAGTCATTATATGAGCCCGTTTTTGCAATCTTATGAAGGTGTATTGTATTATCGTATGTAAGAATGTCACTTTCAATATATTCACTTGCGTTAACTGACTGAGCTGTTGTATGATCAGTATTTAACTTTTTAATACCTTGGTGTGATGTAATAACAGTCCCTAAATCAATTGTTCCAGAACTTGTGACAGTACCTTTTTCCGAGCCATTCATCTTTACGGCAACCGAGGTCACTGTACCTTTGTTTTTGGTAAAACCCCAACCTGAAACAGTTGATTCTGTAACTGCACTCGGAATATCCGATTTCAATGCCAATGAACTATTACCAACCTTTGGTACTGTTGGGAATGTCACATTGCCATTTGAATCCCAATGGGTCGCCTTATCCCAAGTCGGACCGAGACCAAATTGACCAGATGTTGACTGAAAATAAAAATCAGTACCACCTGTTGTCATTTTTATGTACGGGTTTGTAGTATCTGCAAATGTAATTGTCTTTGGCACACTTATATTCCCAGTAAACGCACCTCCTGATTTTGGCATAGCATTATCAGCTTTTGTGCCTTGTGCCGATGTAGCGAACTTGCTAGCATCCGTCAAAACCGTTCCCAAATCGACAACGCCAGAAGAAGGGGTTTTTGTTGTCCCATTCATCTTAACCCCAGTGACAGTACCAACTTTATCGATGCCAGAATGGGCATTAATTCTGTCTTCGACCGCTTTAGAAGTGGGAAGATTTGTGCTTGTTGAATTTGCACTAATAACGGTGTCTACGGCTTTTCCCGCTGCCGCACCAAGTCCATCTATAAGTGAAGAACTTAATTTATTTGAAGAGGTTATTTTATCTTGTTTACCATCGAGGCTTTGGTGTGCTGTAATAACCGTGCCAAGATCCACAACACCAGAAGAAGGATTCTTCGTTGTTCCGTTCATCTTAACCCCAGTAACAGTGCCCGTCTTCTTCAGTCCAGGAAATGTGGTTTCGTTAACACCAACATCGGCGGCTCCCAGAGTTATATCTGAACTCAAAGCCTTATTATTAATTTTTCTTGTTTTGGGGACGGTGTTTTCTTGTAAAGCCCCAATAGCAGTAGAGTTATTCGCAACTTTTTGCTCAAGAGTTTCAATATCACTACTATAATCTATAACAGCAAATGGAAGATTATTAACTGTCCTAGTACCATCACCAATCTTGAATCTGACAGCCTGTGTCTCTTCTCCGCTTGCATTATATTCTGCGTCATATATAATAATTTCTCCCTTTTTGGGGATGAAGTTTGTCGCTTTTGCCCAATTGGCAGCGACATCATGTTTTTGTTGTATTCTCGAAGTTATTTTCTTTTCAGTAGCCATTTGGGCCTCCTTATCGATTTCAAATTAAGCCAAAATAAAGCTTTGAGATCAATTTTCACTCAAAGCTCGACGGGGGTCGCTAAACCCCCGTCTTTTGTTTAAGTTTTTAAAATTAGCCAATATTGACCGTTGCCGAACCGCAATCGAAAACGAACACGGTAGCTTCGTCAATTTCAACCCTCGGTGTCACACTTGCAGTGCCCGTAATCTTAAGACCAACACCTGCTGACACGGAAGTCACCGTACCAACTTTGTCGATACCTGCATGAGCATTGATTCTATTCTCAACCGCTTGCGATGTCGGAAGATTTGTGCTCTTTGAATTCGCCTCAATTGTAGCGTCAACACCCTTGGAAGCAGCAGCGCCAAGTCCGTCGACAAGTGAAGAATCAAGTTTATTTGAAGCAGTTATTTTATCTTGTTTGCCGTTAATGCTGGACTCATAACCATCATACTTCGTCACCTTTGCCGCGGTTATACCCGAATTCACAGCATTAAGTTGTGTCTCATTGAGAGCACCTTGTTTGCCGTTAATAAGAGCTGCGTAACCATCGTAAGTTGAAACTTTGCTTGATGTGATACCAGAATTGACCGCTGCAAGTTGCGTATCGTTAAGTTTGTCTTGCTTGCTGTCGAGGGGCTGGTGTGCTGTAATAACAGTACCGAGGTCAACTGCGCCATCGACGATTGCAACAGCCTTGCCATTCATCTTAACACTATTGACCGTGCCTTCATTCTTGGTAAAGCCCCAACCAGAGACAGTTAATTCGTCAACTTTCGTTGCACCGTCTGCAACATTGAGCGCCGTCAAAAGCTCCGACTTGGTGATATTATCTTGAAGGTCAACACCCGCAATTGTCGTAGTCTTCTGTACGTAGCCATTCAAATCGATGTCGGTGTTACCAATCTTTTCCCAGCTGTAAGCTCCATCTTTCTCAAGAGTGATAAACTCATCATAATTATCAGTCGAACTATGGGGATCAGCAACAAGATAGATTTTACCCATCGTGTTGGCAGAAGCTGTAGGAAGTTTGCTAACAACTTCATATTGGAACTGTTTGACCGCCGCGATTGCATTATCAACATAGGTTTTTACGCCACCAGAGGTCACATAATTCTCGGAGCTTGCGGTCGGAGCAGCATCCATCGTCTTGTTCTCAACGTTTCCAAGGCCAACATCACCCTTTGCGAGGCTCTCTTTGAACGCAAGTGCTTTTAATCCTTTAACTGCAACATCGGTGCCATCAACGGAGATGTAACCATTTTGTGAACCTTCTGCAACGCTTTGCACCGCAGAATCAGCTTTTGCGCCTTGCGCCGCAGTTGCAAAGTCACCCGTATTCTTAAACGCCGCAGTACCAAGACCAGTAACACTGATAGTGTTGTTGGCAATTGAGATATTGTTACCAGGAGTGAGTTTATCTTGCTTACCAGAAATATCTTGAATTGCTGAATCTGCTTTTGCAAGAGAAGCTTTCACGCCAGCCGACAAATCATCAATACCGATACCACCTTCGGGCTTCGAGTATTTTCCATCTGCCGTAGCTTGAGCCTGTTCCGCCGCAGTTTGAGCAGCTGCTGCCG
>ULVL01006795.1_pt1 | contig 27112 bp, 15 predicted proteins | sample 1959381 | NCBI WGS metagenome assembly ULVL01 (sample SAMEA4835785, study PRJEB28245) | human gut metagenome | biome: gut microbiome; material: fecal sample | place: Denmark | collected 2008
ATCAGGTCGTTCAGCAGGCCGGAATTTTCGTTATACGCATCGGCAATGCGGTCAAACAGCTGTTCGCCGCTCATGGCCGCGGCCAGCGGTGCTTCGGCATCCGCGCCAAGGGCATCACGGCAGAGCACCAGCGGATAGGCCAGCACGCCGCCACCCGTCCAGCCGATCTCCGTCACCAGCCGCCAGGGGCGCATCTCGGTCTCCCTGGGCGGGCGGCAGCAGCGGTTGGTATACTCCCCCGCCGCCGCGTCAAAGTTCTGGTAGGCAAAGGTGTCCAGCATCCCCTGCACGGCCTGGCGCAGGGTATTGCGGGGGACGGCGCGATCCTGGTGGCGGGCGTATTCCTGCCGGATGATCTCATGCAGCTCGGTTCGCGGGCCGCTGCGCAGGTAGATCCTGCCGCTGGTCTGCGCCTTGCAGGCCATGCTGCGGGTGGACGGCGCCGGGGTGGAGCGATTTTTGAAGGTGGTGGGGTCGTTGGTGTACCCCAGGCTGATGCCGAACGCATCCGGCAAAGCGGCAAACACACCGTTGCGGATGATCCCGGCCTCGCTTTCGCTGTAGGGTTCCACCGCAGCGGCGGCCACTCCGCCGTCCCAGCAAAGGGCGGCGAGCGGCATGGCGGCGCGGTCCGCACGGAATTCCCACAGCGGCGCACAGAACGCCACCTCGTGGTGGTCCTTCGTCAGCAATGGAAATTCGCCGGGTTTGGCTTCCGCGGCGTGGTTATCGCCGTAAATATTGCAGGGGATCACATGGAAATAATCGCTCTGCCCCGGCACAGCCAGCCACATGCGCAGCTGGGTGGGGTTGGGCGCATCCATTTGCAGGGTGTAGCACAGCGTATCGCCAGCGGGGGTGAACTGCGCACTGTAATGCGCACCGTTCAGCGTCCAGTCAAAGCCGGACTGTGTGCAGGCAGTTTCCGGCACCGGCACCCAGGCATCCTCGATCCGGCAGGCAAAGCTGACGTTTAATGTTTGGAAATTCAGATCCAGTTTCATTATGATACCTCAACAAAAAATGCGGGCCGGGCAGTGCCGGCCCGCAACGGGTCAATGATTTTTAGGAGGGACAAACAAAAAAGAGGAAAACGAAAATCAGCCTTTCAGGCCGGAGGTTGCAATGCCTTCCACAAAATATTTCTGTGCGGCAAAGAAGAGGAGAACCAGCGGCAGAACCGCCACGCAGGCCATGGCCATAACGCGGCCCCACACCACAACACTTTCCGCGTCAACGGAAAGGCGCAGCGCCAGCGAGATGGTGTATTTTTTGACCGAGTTGATGAAGATCAAGGAGTTGAAGTAATCGTTATAGGTCCACAGGAACTGGAACAGGCCAGCGGAGAAGAGGGCCGGCTTCATCAGCGGCAGCAGGATCTGCCAGAAGATGCGGAAGGTGCCACAGCCATCAATGCAGGCGGATTCGTCCAGATCGCGGGGGATGCCGCGCATGAACTGGATGAGCTGATAGATGAAGAATGGGTAGCAGGCCAGCAGGGCGGGCACCCAGAATGGCATGTAGGAATCGACCCAGCCGAACTTGTTGAACAGAACGTAACGCGGGATGATGATGACCGAGTTGGGAAGCATCAGGGTGGCGATCAGGATGGCAAACAGCTGCTTTTTGAACGGGAAGTTGAACCGTGCAAAGCCATAGGCAACCAGCGCACTGGAAGCGATGGTCAGCAGCGTGGTGGGGATGACCATGATAAAGGAGTTGATGAAATAGGTTGCATAGGTATAAATACCGGCGCTTTTCCAGCCGTCAATAAAGTTCTGGAAGCTGAAGCTTTTGGGCATCAGTGCAATGGAGCCAAAAATTTCATCGTTGGTTTTGAACGCGGCCGAAATCATCCATGCAATGGGGAACAGCAGCACGCAGCCAATCAGGATGATGACCAGATAGGTCAGCACCAGGTTCAGGGTCTTTTTTTGTTGTTTTGTCATAATGCTCACGCGCCCTTTCTCAGCTTTCGTCGCCATAGAAGACCCACCACTTGGAGGTTGCGAACAGCACCAGAGTGATCAGCATGATCACAACAAAGATGATCCAGGAAATGGCGCTGGCGTAACCCATCTTGAAGTAGGAGAAGCCTTCCTTATACAGTTTCATGCCCAGCACATAGGTAGCCTTCATGGGGCCGCCATCGGTGATGACAAAGGCAGAGGTGAAGTTCTGCAAAGCCTGAATGGTCTGCATGATAAGGTTGAAGAAGATGATGGGGGTGATTTGCGGAACGGTGATGCTGAAGAACATCTTGACCTTGCTTGCGCCGTCAATCTCGGCAGCTTCGTACAAATCTGCCGGAACGTTTTTCAGCGCGGCCAGGAACATGACCATGGAAGAACCAAACTGCCAGATCTCCATCATGCAGATGGTGCGCAGGGCTTGATTGGGGTCGCCCAGCCACTGTACGTTGGGCAGGTGCAGGGTGGTCAGGATGGCGTTGATAACGCCGTTATCCATGAACATGATCTTCCACAGCAGAGCAACAGCAACGCTGCCGCCGAACAGGGACGGAATGTAGTACAAAGTACGGATGAGGTTGATGCCTTTGATGTCACGGTTGAGGAACACCGCAACAGCCAATGCCATAACCAGCTTGCCGGGCACGGTGTACAACGTGTAGGCCAGGGTAACTTTCAAGGAGTTCCAAAACTCATTATCCATGGTGAACAACTGGATGTAGTTGCTCAGGCCGGTGAACGAGGGGGTGCCGGTGATTTTGTAGTTGCAGAACGAGTAAACCAGCGAGCTTAAAAACGGGTACAGCTGCAGGACCAGCATACCGATGATCCACGGGGCCAGATAAGCAAACGCCGCGTAATCGCGCTTGGTATAGTGCTTGATTTTGGTTTGTTTTGTCATAGGATCACACCTCTTTGGAAAAAATCCGCCTTTTTACTGGTGTAGCTGAAAACAAAGAAAATGACGGATATTTCGCAAACACAAGCAGGATTTAAGGCAAAGAGCCGCAGGAATCCTTTGTGGATTCCAAGGCTTTTTAACGCCAAATCCGGCTGTGTTTGTAGAAATAGACTATATTTTCGACTTTTCAGGTACACTTTAATAAAACGGATGCCTCGGTGGGAGACACCCGTTTTTGATGTTCGCTGAGGTTTACTGGGCGCTGATGTAGCTGGAGAGCTGATTGTACATATCGGATGCAGCGCTTGCGGGGTCGGTGGTGCCGTAACCGACAGCCTCGATGGTATCAGCAATGATCTGCTTGGATTCCGGTGCGGAGGAGTACTTGTCGTTGGTCAGGCCGCTGTAGCCGCTGGCAATGTTGGCGGCGGTCATCATGTTCGGGTCCAGGGTACCGTCTTTTTCGCAGATTTCACGGGCCTTTTCCGTCGGGGGAACACTGCGCACGCAGGCCAGGGTGCTTTCGGCGTCATCGCTGTTAAAGAAGTAATCCAGGAACTTCATGGCTGCTTCCGGAGCCTTGCAGGTGGAGGTAACTGCCAGGACCTGCGGGCAGTTGCAAGCCCAGCCGTTGTCCTTAGCGCCGTCCAGCAGGGGCAGGTAGCCGGTGCCATAGGTTGCGCCCTCATTGGCGGCGGTCATAACATTGATGGTGGAGATGTAAGCGAAGGTGCAGACGTACTTGCCAGCGATCCAGTTGGGGTCAGACTGCAGGTCGTCGTTGCTGTAAGCGGAAGAGTAGGAAGCCGGTGCGCAGACATTGTTGTCGTACAGGCTCTTAACGAGATCCAGGCAGTTCTGGATATCTTCCTCGGTATAATTGAACTCTTTGGAGTCAGCGTCAAAGATGGTTTTGCCGGTCAGCTGCTTCATGTAGGTAAAGAACACCAGGTTGGTCACATACTCTTTGTTGGTGCACAGCAGGTAGGTATCGGGGTCTGCTTCATGGACCTGTTTGCCCCATTCAATGAACTGATCCCAGGTGTACTGGGTGTTGAAGTCGATGCCGTACTTTTCAGCCAGCTCTTCGTTCACAACCAGTGCCGGGCCGGCAATGCCGGTGGGCAGGCCCAGCTGCTTGCCGTCAAAGTTACCATTCACGCGCAGGCCAATGTAGTTGGGGTCAAAGTTGGAAAGATCAAAGTCGTAGTCCTTGTAATCCAGGAAGTAATCGCCGGTGGAAACAAAAGCGGGCATCGTTTCGGGGTCAATCTGCACGATGTCGGCGGCGGTGCCGGATGCCAGCTGGGTTGCCAGCTTATCATGGTAGCCGTCAGAAGAGCCATACTCGGCTTCGATCTTGATGTTGGGGTTTTCTTCCATGAACTTGTTGATGACTTCCATGGTAGCGTTGGCGCGCTCATCGCCGCCCCACCAGGCAAAACGCAAAGTCACCTGTTCATCGCTGGAAGTGGAAGCTGCGGTGCTGGTAGAGGCAGCGCCGCTGGTGCTGTCGGCTGCCGGGGCTGCGCTGCGGGCAGCCCTGCCGCCGCATGCGGCCAGAGACAATGCCATACTGGCGGCCATCATACCGGCCATAAGTTGCTTTTTCATATTGTTTTCCTCCTTCTAAATCGGCCCTTTTCGTCGAGCCTTATCATGGTTTTATTATAATTTGTTTGGCAGATTTATAAAAGGACTCACGCTTGCGAAAAGGATTCATCATTTGACACAAAACGCCGGGCAGGTATCATCTCTTGCGTTTTGGCGCAATTTAAGATACCTGCCCGGCATTTTATTATTCTGTTTTACCCGTTTGCGGGGCATCCGGGGTATATTTTTTGTACGGGATGCAAAACGACACGCTGGTGCCAAGGTTTTTTATGGAACAGATGCGCAGCCCCGTTTCCTCCGGGTAGCGCAGGCGCAGGCGGCGGTCCAGGTTGGTCAGCCCAATACTGCGGCTGTTGCGGTCCGCAATGCGTTTGCGCAGCGCTTCCAGCTCTTCCCTTGTCATTCCGTCGCCGTTATCGATCACACGCAGGTTCACCTTATCGCCAATGCGGCGGGCGCGCACCTTCATGTAACCGCGCTCGTTGCCGCGCAGGGCGTGCAGCAGGCTGTTTTCTACCACGGGCTGCAGCATCAGGCGGAATACCTCGGCGTCCATCACATCGTCGTCCACTTCATAATAAATAATAAAGCGGTCCCCAAAGCGGTAGTGCTGCACTTCCACATATTTTTTAAGGTAGTCCAGCTCTTCCCGCAGGCTGACGCTCTTTTGCGGGTTGGTCAGCGAATACTTTAGGATATCCGATACATACCCCACCACCGCGCTGATGCGCCCATCATCGTTCAGCTTGCGGGCTTCCATATCCAGCGTTTGCAGGGTGTTGTACAAAAAGTGGGGGTTGATCTGCAACTGCAGGGCGGTCAGCTCGGCGTTCTGCTGGCGGTACTGCTTTTCTTTCAGCTGGATGTTCAGGTAGGTGTTGTTCAAAAACATCATCAGGATGTTATTCATGATAACGTCATATTCATCATTTACCTTGCGCCGGGGGCGCTGGATGGTGCGGCCCGCCTCGGCATCCTCAAACATCTGCAGCATCAGGTTGATCTCGTCAAAGCTGCGCTTGGTGTTGACGTATGCCAAAAACACAATGGCGTACAGCGCCACAACCGCCATCAGCAGCAGCGGCATCAACCGTTCGCCCAGTTTTTCCAGGATCATGGCCCGGTCAATGGTAGATACGATGTAGAAATCCGGGTTCTGGTAGCTTTGCCAGTTCAACAGGCAATCCCGGTCATCCAGCTTGATCCAGAACTCGTGCTCCTGTTCCGCCGTGTTCCCTGCCCCGCTCAGCGTTTTGCCCATCAGGTTTTGCAGCTCTTCCGTCGCGCCTGCGTCCCCTGCCTTTGCCAGCAGGCGGCCGCTGCCGTCAACCAGGTACAGGTGCTGGTTATCGGACGGGCGCAGCACGGCAATTATTTCCTGCAAGTGGCTGATGTTCAGGGTAACGGCCACACAGCCTTTCATCGTCAGCATCCGGGCGCACACTACCAGCTGCCTTCTCTCGCTGGCTTTGCCTGCGTTCACCACCACCGGGGCAATGCAGGTGCGCTCAGCATCCGACATAGAGGAATACACGCTGTACCAGCCGCTGTAATCATCCGCCGAAAGGTTGACCAGCCCGCTGGACGTCAGCGCACGGTCGTACCCATCTATATAGATCAGAACCGAATCCACGTAATCATACGCGTTGGTCATGCTGTTCAGTGAGGATACCAGGCTGCGCAGGTAGATGGCATCGGTGTAAGCAAGGCTTTCCCTTTTCAGGGCTTTGTTCAGCACCATGTTGGTGCGGGTCATGCCGGTCATGTAGCTGTTCTGCGCCAGGACCGAATCCAGCACCAGCGAGATGTTGGAGCGCACAGCCTCAATACCGCGCTCATTGTCCTGCGTCATACGGTGCATCTGGGTCACAAGGGTCATGTAGGTGGTAACGGCCACCAGCAGCAGCGCCGGGATCAGCATGACCACCACAAAGTTCCACATGCGCTTCAAAAAGAACTTACGCTTCATTCCCTTCATAGCGCGGCACCATCCAGGCGGGATTTGCGGTATTCCGATGGGCTCTGCCCATAATACGCTTTGAACGCACGGGAGAAGTTTTTGGGGTTATCGTACCCGACATAATAGGCAATATCGTAGCTTTTATAGTGGATATCCGCCAGCATCTCACATGCTTTTTCCATCCGCGTCTTGAGCAGCAGCTCCGAAAAGCTGGTTCCGCTTTTTTCCTTGAACACGCGGGAAAGATAAGCCGGACTCAAGGAAACCTTGGCCGCGGCTTCTTCCAGCGTGGCAGTGCGGTAATTATCTTTTAAGTATTGCTGCACATCGTACACGATCTGGTCGTAATAGGCCTTGGGGGCGGTTTCCTGCACGGCGCTGCGGGCATCCAGCCGGGCTTTGACCTTTTCAAAGCATTCCAGCAGGGCGCTGTAGGCCACCGGTTTCATCAGGTAATCCGCCACGCCGTTTTGCAGCGCCGCGCGGAAGTATTCGTAATTGCTGTAGCTGCTGAAAAATATTTTCTGGATGTTGGGGTATTCCATCAGCCGATGGCTCAGCTCCAGGCCGTTCATATCCGGCATTTCAATATCGGTCAGCACCACATCCACCGGGTTTTCGGCAATATATTGCAGGGCTTTGCGTGCGCTGGTGAACACCTGCACCACCTCGAACCCAATGTTCTGCCAGGGGAACAGCTGGGCCATTCCGCTGGCAATCTTCTCTTCATCATCAATAATAATCAGTTTATACATCTTGCAGCCCCCATCCGTGTTCAGGGCAAAACCGTTCTTTCTGCCTGCCCTTACACTGGGGCAGACTACCACTTGTATACCAGTATAAAGCCCTTTTGCCCCAATGGCAAGACAAAAATCACGGAATGATGGTTAGGGCAATACCGCATAATTCTAAGTGCCGATACGGCGTGCCGATACGGCGAGCGAGGTGCGGCAGATGCCGGAGCGGTGCTTAAGCCGCAAGGCGGGAATTGTGCGGTGTTGCCTTAGCTTTTTGCGTATTTTGGGGATACTGTTTGGCGGTTTTAGGGCGACTTTTCAGATACACCCTAGGATAGGGGGTTGAGCGTTTCATTAGGATCGGCGGGCAGCTTTTATTTTGCGAGTGGGTGGTTCGGACGGGGGAACATTCTGGATTTTTGGTGGGTTGGAATGATGGCCTGGGATGGATTTTTGTGCAGGGTGGTAGGACGGAATTTTCCCCTGCGGATTATTATATCCCACACATCCACCCCATAAACAACCTGTGGGGCGGGATTTCCCTTTCCCGCCGCGGAGAACCTTGTTGGTTTGTGTTGTGCCCGCTAAAATATTTGCAGGAGACGATGCTTCTCTTGAGGGCAGTTCCCCGCGGGGTGGAAAGATGCCGCGGAGCGGCGGAGAGGACCGGGCGCTGTTTACACCTGTCACCACAAATGCTTGAAGGGTGAATTCCACAGGCTGCCTCTAGGGTGTATCTGAAAAATTCATGTTTTTATGCTGCCCGATTTCCGCGGCGTCCGGCAGTCATTTTCTCCTTGCTACTAACCATTCCGCATTTATTTTGACTGTCTTTCGCCGATGCGAAGGTAATAGGCAATACCGCATAATTCTAAGTGCCGATACGGCGAGCGAGGTGCGGCAGATGCCAAGCCAAAAGCGCAGATAATACTGGATGCTGCAAAGGTGAGCGCCGCCAGTGGCGGAAACAGCGAACCGAAGCAGGGGCAGCGGTCGCAGAGTGCGAGGGGCTTTTGCCCCCGAAGCACGATGCGGGTACCGCAACCCGACATTATCGAGCATTTTGGCAACGCAGATGCCGTGCCGCAGCCGCCGGAGCGGTGCTTAGGCCGTAAGGCGGGAATTATGCGGTGTTGCCAATACTTTCTCAAGTTGCAGGCCATCTGCTATTGCTTAAATCGTCAAATTATTCCCGCTTGGTTTCCAAGGAAATCCTCTGTATTAGAATACAAATTGTATTATTTTGTAAGTTTAATACAAACATAGCGTTGTATTCCCGCCATTTCACATCACGTTTCCACGTTTTTGTCTATCAAGCAGCATGCCAACTTCTGCCCTCGCTCTCTCCATATCAACTTTCGCCTTTCTCCCTATCCCGCCAAATCCCATCGTTTGGTCGGCTGTTTTAATTCCAAATCGTATAATACAGCTCATATATGCCATTTTGTTTTTAGTATTTTCCTTCTACTCCGCCTGACAGAATAACCAATACCCTGTGTAAAATTGCAACTCTTCCCTTTCGCAGCGTACAGTGTTGCATCTTTACACAGGGTATTACTATCCCTGTCGTATTATAAAAAGGTAATTCACCCTGCAGATTGTTGCCATTTACACAGGTTTCCCTTCTTTTTTGGTTCCCCGCACCTGATTCACCCAAAATCCGCTTTATTTCGCAAACGCTGCATCGCGCTTTTCCTCATGCTTTGCTCTGTAAACCTGTGTAAAATTCCAACATATTTCTCCTTTTTTTCCTATTCTCATCTTCTATCCGTTTTGTTGTAATTTCGCACAGGTTTATGTTTTGTAGTATTTTCAGGCTGCTTTGCATACAAAACGGCACCGCGTCTTTCAAAAAACGCGGTGCCGCCTTTGATTTATTCAAGATTTTGAAGTGCTTACCCTGCCGTGCTGTTCTGCTCTGTCAGCCCCGTAAACACCGGGTCGTTCAGCAGCATTCCGGGAACAACATATCGGTAGGTGATTGCCTGCCTGCCGTTGATCACACGCACACTATCGTTGGCCAGTGCCAGTTCTTTCAGGGTTTGCATATCCTCATCGTTCAGATAGATGGAGATCTGCTCCAGGCCAGATGTCTGCTTATATTTTGTCCCGTTTGTAACGGGAACATAGCGGCTGCTGACGGGGTTCAACTCGTAATTCTGCACCCCGCACAGGCGCGCTTTCGCAGCCTGTTCATGGATCAGCTCCGATGTCAGGGTGCCCAGCCGCGTGCCGCGCCAGTCCGCTTCGCTTTGCAGCACTGCCCGCACAGCCAGGTGCAGCCGGATGACAATTCGCTGTTTCATATCGTGGATTCCTGTATTCCTATTTGCATGGATTTTTGTTGTTTGCTGCTTTCGTGGATCTGGATTATTCCACAGCATCAATCAGTGCTTTCAGCTCCTGCGCTGCCGCAATCAGCTCCTGCATCTGGTCCGACATTGCTTTGCGGTCTTCTGCCGTATAACTGCGGATCTTAGCTTCAATATTTTTTGCCGCTGCAATTTTACGCAGTTTGCGGGCCGTGGTGGGCAGCTTGGCCGAAATAAAGTTGTGGTCCTTATCTACTGCCGCCGCCTTGTTTTCCTGCGTCTTGGCCTGGCCGATTGCATCCTGTGCATTTTGCAACGCTGCTGCAAATACGCTCTCGCGCTCCTGCATGCTGCGGCGTTCCACTGCTACATCCAACATGGCGGTGGTCAATGCGTCCTTAATGGCGCGGCGCTCATGGCTGCGTGGGTCAAGGGCTGCAATTTTCAAAAACACTGCGGCTGCACGGGCCTGTTCTTCCAGGGTCAGGCGGAGATAGGTTTCGCACTCGGCTCGGTTCAGGAATTCCTCATCCAGCAAGCGGCGCAGGTCAGGGTTGAGATCATTCTGAATCGAAAGCGCCTTATCAATCGTGCGGGAATTCAGCGGGCTGACCTCTTTCAGCGCTTTTTTCGCTTCCGCTGCGCTCAGGTTATACGGTGCTTTTTGCAGGTTTTCCACAAAACGCGCCGCCGCCTGGCGCATCACACGTTCATTGCTGATGCCGCCGCGCACTTGCAGGTTTGCGCTGTCAATATACACAACTTTTTCGTTTTCCGTCAAGTTGCGCACCACTTTGCACTGCACTTTCTGCCATTCACTCATGCGGTTGGGCAGCTGTTTTTCTTCCTGCTCGCGTTTATCCTGCTCCACCAACAGGCGCAGCGCACGCAGGCGGCGCTCGCCGGAAAGCAGCACATATTTTCCGCCAAAACCGGTCTTAGGGAACACAACCAGGTTGTGCAGCAGCCCCGCGCGGCGGATATCATCGGCCAGCAGCGCAATATCTTCCTCGGTATCCAGCTCACGGTAAAGGGCATTATCCGGGTTTTCTTCAATATCATTGATATTGATCTCGCTGTATTCACCGCCCGGCTCCTGGTCGCCGCGCGCGATCTTACTTAACGCTGCTTCGTTTACTTTAAAGCCTTTCTTCTGCAGTCGGTCCAGTTTGCTTGCCATCACTCTGCCTCCTGTTCAATGCGCGTTTTCAGCTCGGCATACACCTTTGCATAATCCTTTGCCGGGTTGCTGCTGCGTGCACATAGCACAACCGGCGCACCAAGGCGGGTGCTATCCTTTACAGCCTGTCCCTTACGGATTTCGGCAGCAAACAGCTTGCTGCCCAGCTGGCTTTCCCGCAGTTCATTGCGGATCACTTCGGTCAGGGCAGTTTTTTCCACCATAGTCAGGATAATGCCCAAAACATCAATTTTTTCGCCCTCATCGTGCTCCAACTGCTGACACATGGCCACAGTGCGGTACACACTGTCACGGCTGTAGTCATCGCACACGCAGGGGATCAGCACAAAGTCACTGGCCATCAGGGCGTTGGTCACCATTACATCGCGGGACGGCGGGGTATCGATCAAAATATAGTCGTATTCGCCGGCAACCTGTGCCAGGCACATGGCCAAAAACATATTGATACTGGTGCTTTCGGACTGTTCCAGGATTTGCAGCTGCTTGGCCGCCATTGGGGTGTTGCCATTTGCCGGAATTATATCAATATTATCAAACTGCGTGCGGGAAATATAGTTCTGCGTGCCGCTGATGCCATAGGCACGGAACATATCATACACGCCAGCGCGATCAAAAGTATTATCGGTTACACGGGCGCCCGTCAGGGTATAGGTACAGTTGCCCTGGGCATCCATATCCACAACAAGCACCCGCTTGCCGTCCTGCGCCATCAGCGCCGCCAGGTTGCAGACGGTAACGGTTTTTCCCACGCCGCCTTTTTCAATGCAGACTGAGATACAATATCCCATTGTTTTCCTCCTTGCGAGCGCCCTTGTGCAGGCATCTCTTCGTTGCTGTCGCTTAATCTTTGCCTTTTGTTCGGTTCTTTTTGTAGTACCGCACGCCGGTATCTTAATCTAAGGCAATACCGCGGGTTGCAAAAACGGGCACCCCATGCCGTGCGGCATCTCTTCGTTGCTGTTATAGCTTCTATTATATCATATGCTTCGCGTGTGTCAACGGATATTTTGACGAATATTATGCAGACATCTCTTCGTTGCTGTTCACACCTTTTCTCTGCCGCTTTTCCTTCCCATCCTTCTTCACTTCATCCAGGCATTCCCGCTCACCTACCTTCATTCTCACCTATTATCCCAAGGTCTATCTGAAATCAAAAAACGCCGGATATTTCCATTTCTCTGCTGCACCCCAACAAAAAAGCAGCGGCCAGCAATCTGCCAGCCGCTGCTTACCTTATTATAATAGCGCTCCCGGATGTTCCGCTCCGCTTCATCTCAATTACTCTTCGCTGTCATCCGGGATATCTTCCTCAAAAGCATCCATCCAGCTTTCGTTGTGCCACTTATCTTTTTCACCTTTTTCCTTGGCGGCAACCTTCTGCCGTTGTGCCTGGTCGTTCATTATGGTGCCGATCGGGTTCAGCGCGCGTTCTTCAATAATGTGGTAGAACAGCCCCATCGGGTTATTCACGTTGGGGTCCTTGGCGGCCTTTGCCCAGAACACATCAAAGTCCAGTTCATGCGCCATAGCTTCCATCAATGGGGTCAGGCTGCCATACTTTTCAATCACTTCATTCATGCAGGCCAGGTAATGCAGCCGCATTTCGTCTTTCAGCCCATTGCGCAGGCTGGAAGGCGATGGCACGCACCGCGCTGCCAGGTGGCGGTAAATTTCGTGGTAAGCGCCGCGCTGGCCGCTCGTCAACGTCTTTTCCAGGTATCCATCATCTACAAACTTTGCAAACTCTTTTCGCATATCCTGCCGTTTTACAATCGTTTCGGGAATCAGTTCTACCTTGGGCGGCTCAGGCTCCGGCATCGTTTGCTGCACCGGCTCGTCCATCACATGGTACTCCGCTTCCAACAGCTCCTCTTTGGGTTCTGCTGCCGGCTTTGCCTTGCGGAAAATATAAATGCGATAGTTATCCATATCCTCGCGCAGCACCTTGTTCAGGTACCGCGCCGGGCTGCGCATCGTCTGCGACCGGGGAATGATCTCCTGTGCATAACGGGGTGCCACACCGGCCAGCCAACTGGTCAGCCCGCCGCAATCCAGGATGATGGCATTCATCTTTCCAAACACCGTTTTGTTGCCGCCGTCCTGCTCGCCATCGCCTGCCTGGATGGTGCAGCAGGCATCTGCCAACACATCAATGATCACTTCCACCGCGTGCAGCTCTTCGGGCGTAATCTCCGCGCGCAGCTGATCCATGCGCGCTTTCACAACAATTTCCTCCCGCAGCTCGGTGCGGTGGCGTCCAAAGGAATAGGGGATCGTTGTTTCCGGTGCCGAAACATAATCAAAGGTGATCACGCTGGGGTCATCCAGCAGCGAATCCTCAATCGCCACGGTGGGGCGGCCCTTCTTTTTGCTCTTTTTGCGCACTGTGCTGTTGATGCTGTCCAGGTTGGCCTGTGCGGCGGCATCATCCACCGGGTCAATCGTTACCACCAGCGAAAGAACCTTCTGCCCCTTTTTTTCGTACACATCGTAATTAAAAATAATATCCGTCTTTTCGTTAATTTCCGCCTTTGCCTTTTCCAGTGCCAGGCGGCGGAAATCCGACCATCGGTTGGCCGTATACGAAAGCTGTTCATACAGCATGCTCAGGTTCCATACCAGCGGTTCCCCGGCCGCTTTCTTTTTCAGGTACAGGCTCTGGTAGCTTTTGCACAGCTCGTAAATGCGGATGGAATAGGTGGACCGCATCAGCATGGTGTAGGTCACATCCATGGTGGTATACAGGGTTTTCAGCTGCACCAGGTGCGGTTTCAGCACCGGATCCAGCGTGATGGTCATGCGCGCGCGGCCCTCATCAATGCGCACTTTATCGATCCAGCGGAATGTTTCCACCGTGGAAGTTCCGTTATTCTTGATCCACTGGATGGGCGCGTTGGCCAGCTCCTCAATATTTTTGCGCACCTGCTTGTACAGCGCCCCGCTGTGCGGGTCCATGCCGGTCATCTTGATAAAATCATAAATGCTCAGCTCATAAGAGGGCAGGTCCGTATCCTCCGGCTTAATCATCGAAAAAATATGCAGCATCAGGCGCTGCTGGCTCAGCGTCAGGTTGTTGCGCGTCATCTGTACAAGGTCATTGGATTTGCGAACGATGGTCTGGTCCCCGCGTTCTTCAAACGTAACGACAAACGGATCATCTTTTTTCTGTTTACTTGCCGCCATAAGCAGGGGCCTCCTATATCGGTTGCTGTATCCCGGGTGGTCACGCACATCATGCTAAACATTATAGCACATCCTGTTGTCCAGCGCAAGAATTGCAAATTTACACAGGGTTTCACCGCCATTACCCTGTGCAAAATGCAACACCCGCGTTGTGGTTTGCCATATATCCTGTGGGGGTTGCAGCCCGGGTGCAGGTTACACAGGGTTTTATTGTGCTTTTCTGCCCTGCCGTTTCAGGGTTCTGTAACCTGATGGAATGGCAACACCAATTTTTTTCCGTTCTCCCCCATCTCCCGGCTTACCTCTGGTTGTTATTATGGCTTAGATGTTTAGTTCTATATTAGTAATAGGTAGAGCCTGTGTAATTTAACAACGCAAACCTGTGTGTTCAACCAACTGCAGCCTGTGCATTCCACCACCATTTTCCTGTGCGGAAAGCAACCTGCGTAAAGTTGCAAATAAGCCAAAAACAGCCAAACCTGTGTAAATTGCAACACGGGGAACGGGCCTATCCTGTGTGATTTTCCAACAGGTACGCGGGTCACGGCGGGGCAGGGGAGCGGGAATACCCTGTGTAAAATTGCAACTGTTCCGGGGGTAACCTGTGCGTTTTTCCAACGGTAAGCGGCATAGGGAAACAAGGCAATCCTGTGCGCTTTTCCAACACGTTTCGGGAATGTTCGGCACAGAATGCGGGCAATACCCTGTGCAAAATTGCAACAGCTCACAGCTGCTTCAAATGGATCAGTTGCAAATTTACACAGGGTAGCACCCCTATATTATAAGGTAAGTGCCGCACAGAATGGCGCGTGAGGGGTTGCAGTTTACACAGGATAGATTGAAAGCTGGGAGCTGGAGGTGTATCTGAAAACAAAGAAAAAGCTCGTCTGTTTCAGCAAACGCAGCCGGATTTTGTGCTTGCGAAAGATCCGCTATTTTCGTTGCTCTCAGATGCACCTCAGGAGCTGGCGCAAATAGAGATCGGCAAGGGGGAACCGGGAATCAGGGGCAGGGCAGGGAGGACAAAAAAGCGAATGGCATATCTGCAGCAAACCCGCACCCCGTTGTAAAGGGAGAACGGCGTCCCGTTGGCGGGCGTGCAATCCACCAAACACACACCCGCCGCCGCAAACACCGCAAACCGTTTGCAGGGGCGCGGTGTACCCATCGCGCCGCAAAAAAACGGGAACCGTGCGCCGCAAACCTGCCATCCCTCCCACAAGGCGCCCACCCAGCCGCCAGGCCCCGCCGCAAACAGGCACATGCGAAACAAATAATTGCGCAAAAACAGGGAAATGTAGCAAAAAAGGCGAATTTTGCTGCAAAGTTGCGCTCTGTGTGCGCAGAGGATCATAAACGCGCGGTCAAAGTATATAAAAGGGACCGCTGCCAAAAAGAAAATCAGGAATAAATTATACAAAGGCTTTGAATACATTGTATAATTGGAGGAAAACGCAATCAGTAAAAGTGCCGAAAAACAGGAATTTACGTGGATTGTATTGCCTTTCTGGTATAAAGGTGCTATACTTTAACGCTGAAAAGTAAATGCGCAATGAGAAGATTCGATGCGTAATTTTTTTGAAAACAACATGGCAACGGTTGCGCAAGAAAAAGAAGCTGGCTTCTTTTATTGTTCCACAGGGATCCCCTGTGGAACAATGTGCTTTCATCAAGCCAGCGCGAAAGGCGAGTGAGCAGATTGAATAGAACAGGGAAAAACACAACAGGTTGGGCGCGCCGGCTGACAGCGCTGCTTGTCACCGCTTGCCTGGTTATGGCAATGGCCCTGCCTGTATACGCCGAGGTGGATCTTCTGCCCGACGCACCTGACGAAGTAGAGCTGCTGGAGGATGAGCCGGGAACGGCCTCCGGGGAGGATACCGTTCCGCCGGAGCAGAACGCCGCCACCCCGGAACCGGAACAAAGCGCCGAGCCGGAGCAGCCCGCCCCGACCGAAACGCCGGAGCCCACGGCAGAACCCACCCCGACCCCGGAACCGGCAGCCACCGCAACGGCCACCCCTGTACCGACCGTGACCCCCACCGCCACCCCGGAACCGACCGAACAACCGCAGAAGATGTACGCCGCAAGAAGCGTGGATAACGTGCAGGCAGTTAGTGAGACGGGAGTGCCGGATACTTACACGCTCTATTTTGCAGTGCCTCGTAAGTGGAGTGGTTTTACAAGCGTTAAAATTTATGCAGTAGATACAAACAACGATAAAGAGCCGCCGTATACGCTTGATATGCAGGAAGCTGACATAACGAAGGACGGAAGAAAAATTTATTCTGCGGACCTGAATAAGAAAAAACACTATCGATGGGGAGGATTGAATGGACTAGAATTTCACGGATATAAAGGGGATACGCTTGAAGATAGTGTGGTAATTGCTGATGTAAATACACGTACGTGGTGGAAGACGTTCGATCCAACTCGTGACGATTATATCGGCGGCAACTACTATGATCCTGAAGCAGAGGGCGAGAAGTGGTCTACCTATACGGTTACGGTTCGCCATGATGATTTCGCTGGCAAAGAGATGGTCTTTGAAAATAAAACCAGTGATGAAACACTAACGAACGTCCAAGCCTGGTTTTATGAACCGAATGATAAAGGAGAGCTTATCCAGGTCGGTAAACCAATAGCCTCAAATAGTGCTGGGGCGGATTCTGGTATTGCTCCTAATTCCACAGCAACCTTTACCATTCCTAACGAGCTTTGCTCTTATGTTAAGTTTACATGGGGTGAGGACAATCCCCAACAATCCAGCAAATACTATAACTTCTATGGTGAAGATGTTAGTGGTGATGATAAAAAATCCTTTACATACAACAGTGATACAAGGAACTGCTTTATCTATACTGGCGTAGACAACGAAAGATGGGGTATAGAAAACTCTGTCCTTATCTATTACGATGCTACTTTCTCAAAGCTGCCAACAACAGGTAAAGATGATACTGGCGGCGACTATTCAATCCCCAAAGACAAGCAAAGTACGGTTTACTACCGCTTAAAAGGAGAAAATGGCAACGAAAGCATAAACGGCACAATGAGCCGGATTGGGAGCACAGATTACTATGCAGCAGATGTGCCGGAGGGCTATACCCAAATTGTATTCTCTTCGTATCCGTTGAGTAACGATGATAACCTTGCAGGCCGCGGCGACAGTACAGGTTGGGAAACCATCCCTGATTATAAGGATAAGGAACCGTGCTTCTATGCGGACACGAATGACGATGCAGTATATGGCAAGGGCCAACGTGGCAATGGCCAACGCGGCGGCTACTGGGCTCCAAAAGATACCCCGCGTGATGCCGAAACGTGGAAAAATCCTGACACTAAAGTAGTAGATATTAAACCCGCTGAATTTACGGAAAAACCAGACACAAAATATGTTACCAGTACGCTGTATGACTATTATACAGATTACGAACTGAACGGCAATAACCGTGGTAGTTACGATCGAAATTCTTCTACTGTAAGTCACCGCAACTGGGTACCCTTCCGCCAGTTCGATCAGGCGCTGAGCGATTATTATAAGGATGCAAGTGCCGAATACCCGATTTATACCGGACATTTTCAGCCTGGAGGAGGAACTAACTTTAGCGATATTGCTGGGACATTAAATTTGTTTGGGTACGACAAATTTAAGCGTTTCATGGCAATCAATAACTCTCAGTATAATGAAGATTCTCAAAACAATGACAATAATCATACATACTATGCCTATCAGGGTTTGGTTGCGGATACAACATCCACCGGTAAAGCAACAGGTGAACCGCTGCTGAAAGGTACAGGAGCAGTAGAACCGCACTTTAACAAAGAATTCCTCTTAGGAAAGAATAGTAAAAATGCAAAGCTTGGTGAAGTGTACGACAACGTTGCGTTCCCCTTTACCAAGAAACAGATTTTTGGTGAGGATCAGGGCGTTGATTATTGGTGCTTTGACAGCAAGGATACAACCTTGTATCTAAAACAAAATTCGGAACAAAATTCGGATTCAAAATATTTTCTCCAAGAAAGTACCACTAACAGAGATCCTTCAAAGAATGTGAGTGCGTTATCGAACCCGAAAGACCCTTATGGCTACTTCCCGTTCAATGAAACAGCAACCCCTGGTGTGTTTTCTACCTACAATTACGGCTTTGGCACCAAGCTGCAGATGGATTTTACCCTGACGGATGACGGCATGGTGGAAACAGAAAAGGCAGATGGAACAACGGAAAAAACCAGCATCAAGTTCTTCTTCTCCGGTGACGATGACGTTTGGGTATTCATTGATGGCAAGCTGGCGCTTGACGTTGGCGGCGCCCATGGTGAGGTTTCCGGCCTGCTGGAATTTGGCAAGGCAGATGAAAAGAATAATAGTGTAACAGCCTATGTCAGTAGGGTCAAAACAGGCGGAACGTCAGATAAAGATAAAGATGAAAAAAATGTCAAATCCGCTGTCAAGACCGTAACATATAATGGCGAGGTCATCAATTTCTACGCGCAAGGCACTACTCTTAATGACCTCGGCAAAGGCAAAAAGCACACCCTTACCATGTACTACATGGAACGCGGTATGTGGGAGTCCAACATGGCGGTGGCGTTCAACTTCCCGGATAATAACGAGCTGCAGGTTCAAAAAGAAGTCGATCTGACCAACGTTACTGATGATGACTTCAAAAACTGCTTTAAAAACCAGAAAATCTTCAACTTCACCATCAAGAACCAGGCAACCCATTATGGAGAAAAAGAGGCCGCTAAACCGAATCCAAGCGATACCAAAGAGGTGAATTTGGATGCGGATGTTAGCAGCATTGCCCCCGCAACCACAGGAAGCGAGGACTACATTTTCGAGAAGGAAACAAACCGCTGGCCAGATTCCGAGCATAAAGACGAAAAGGTCCTTCACTGGTACGCACGCTATACGGATACGGAACCCGTCAGTAAATGGCGTTATAAACGTCGTGGCATCCTGACGCTGAATGCCCCCATCAATATCAAAGACAACATGCGCTTCCTTACGTTCCAGGTTTACGTTTCCCAAGAAGATGGTGGTAAACTTTCCCTCAACAACCTGTATCTGGAACTGCTGGATGAAAACAACGTCCAAAAAGGCAGCCTTGGCACAACAGGCATTAACGGCGCAACGTATGGCTCGGTCGAACTGAAGACAGGCAAATGGGTCACCGTAAAGCTGGACCTGCACAAGATGAAAGAGCAGGACGGTTTTAGCGGCAACGTTACAACCATCCGCGTGGGCGATAACTATAGCCGCAACATCTATTTCAGGAACTTTACCTTCATTCCCAAAGCGGTGCCAAGTACGATGACCGGCTTTACAACCGATCAGGAGAAAATCCCGGATTACGGCTCCGCCAAAACCGGTCAGTTGCAAAACGCCATAAACGCACAGTACACATCCACCAAGGACAACGACACCCAGTTGGTGGACGATGACGGACGCTTTGTTCTGGAAGATGGAGAAACCGTTACCTTCAGCGACCAGTTCCGCCGCGGCAGCTACATTTCGCTCAAAGAGGATCTGAACCAAAACCTGTACGACACCACATGGACGGTGTGCGAGAACGGGCAGGCGGTTACTTCGATGAAGGGCGATAGCGAATCCGTGACAGTTACCGACACGAACAAGTCGCTGGACAAGCAGGAGGGAAGCAGCCCCAATGATGGCCGAACGGAAAAAATAAGACCGAATGATGATCAAACGGGTAATAGCTATACCGGAAACAAACCCTCCGCCGACACCATCGTCTTCCGCTCCTATAAGGACCCGGACGAAAATAGCTCCACGCTGACAAAGCTAAAGGTAAAATACGTCAACACCGTCAAAACCGGCGGGCTGAAAATCCAAAAGAAGGCCGCAGAGGGCGAAACCTTGACCGGAACCTACACCTTCAAAGTTACCTTTAATGATGTTGGCGGTGAGGGTCTGGAAGAAAAGCCCATCGAAAGAACCATTACGATTAAGGGCGAAAGCACCGGAACCATCACCGGCATCCCCGTTGGTACCCGCTATATCATCGAGGAAGTCGGAAGCAACGATGGTGCCAAACTGCAAAGCGTAACCGTTCCGGATAGTTGCAAATCCGCCCATGTGATCAAAAACAACACCATGGTGGAAGGCGTGATTGAGAAGAGCAAAGATCCGAACAATCCGGAACTTACCGCAATCTTTACCAACACCCAGCGCACACTGATCAACATTGAGTTCGATAAGCTCTGGAAAGATGCAAATGGTAAGGACCTTACTACAGAGAACCGGCCGGGTACAATCTACATCCAGCTCCAGCGCCGTCTGGCAACCAGCCAAAACGATGCAGACTGGAAACCGGTAAACTACCCGAGAGCAGACAGCCCAAACTATGTTACCATTAACCGCGGTACTTACGGCTGGCTGTATACCTTTAGCGGTTTGGATCAGTACCAAATCAATACGGATAAAAGCCAGACCGATTATGTGTACCGCATTGTGGAAGGTACGGTGGAGAATGACCAATTTGAACAGGTAGCACCAGGCGAAACCATTACGATTAAGGGCAATACGTATGTTGTAACGGCTGAAGCAACAGCAAAAAGCGAAAAGGACAGCGAAACCGGCGCAACTACAACGCCAGCCACAGCCACCGATGGAACCATCACCGGCGGCAGCGGCAAGATTGTGCTGACCAACACGCTGCAGAACCCGAAGTTTGTACTGGATATCATCAAGAAGGACGCGGAAAAAGACGAAAATAGCAATGACGTGCTCTTGAGTGGTGTTGAGTTCAAACTGGAAAAGCTGGTCGAAACAACAGCCGAAGGAAAAACGCAGTGGGTAGTAGATAAAAACTACCCATTCAATAGCACAAACACAGGTTCCATTACTGGTACAACCGGAACGGACGGCAAGATAATCTCGAACCCGTTCACAAATCTGGAACCCGGTACATACCGCCTGACGGAAACCAAGGCACATCCGGAGTACAACCTGTTGGCACAGCCAATTGTGATCGAATTTACCCAAGACGGCAAGTGTTCTATTGATGGGCAGCTAATTGATGACAAAAACAAGTTTACGCAGTCTGGCAACACCTACACCATGAACCTTACCGTTCTGAACCGTAAAACGCCTGAGCTGCCCCACACGGGTGCAGACGCGCCAAGCCTGTGGCTGCTGATCGGCATGCCGCTGGCGGTGGCAGGGCTGTTGATATTCACATTCCGCTACAACAGGAAAGGGGGCCGGCGACATTAACCATCCCCCGGAAACCCAGCAACCCCCAGGATGCAGGGCCTGCCCGCCCGTGCGCGCCCGTTTACGGCAGGGCGCAGCCATAAGCCGGGGTGTATAACTGAAAAGCGGAAAATATCGCCTGTTTCTATAAGCGCAGCCGGATTTTGTGTTAAGAAGCCTTGGGGTCCGGAAAGGATTCCGGCGGCTCTTTGCCTTACATCCTGCTTGTGGCTGCGAAATATCCGTTATTTCCTTTGGTTTCAGATGCACCTTAAGCCAAGTGGGCAAGCGGCCCAGTTTTTCCTCCTTTTTTCTTCACGGCACAGTGCGGGCGGCGCGGCAGCGTTTCCCCGCTGCAGCGCCCCGCACTGCACGCCGTGCTGATGCAGAACCCTTAAGCCGGGCGGCCCCGCCGCCCATCCGATGATGATTTTTTTAAGAGAAGAGGTACTGAAATGAAAAAAGCAAAACGTTTTCTCACAGGCCTGTTGAGCGCCGCCCTGGCCCTCAGTCTGTGCGCCATGCCAGCAATGGCAGCCGAGGGCGAAGGCAATGCCCAAACACCTGAAATCAAAACCAGCGTAAGTACGATTGATGAATCGAAAACTGGTTCTATCACCATCCACAAATATTTGCAGAAAAATGCACAAGAAAAGAATGATGGTACTGGTGAAGACGGTCAAAATGCTCCGGCTGGTGCAGAGGCAGCTGAGGGCGTAGGCTTTACTGTCTATCAGGTTATGAGCAAAGCGGACTTGCTGAATTACTACAACGGGGAAGGCGCTACGGTTACAATCGACGATTATGCCGACGTTAATAATAATAAGCTGAAAAATGGTGTGGACCCCATCAAAAAGTATGGTGAAGAGAAAACCAACGAAAAAGGCGTTGTAAAATTTGACAATTTGGAAATCGGTCTTTACGTTGTGATGGAAACCTACAAGCCGGCTTCCGTTACACAGGCTGTAAAACCTTTCCTTGTCTCAATCCCGATGACCCGTAAGGGAGATGTCAAGAAGGGTGAAGAATGGTTGTATGATGTTGTTGTTTATCCGAAAAACAGCACAACGACCGGCAACTTCAGTCTGGTAAAGTACGGTGTAATTGGCAACGATAAAGAGAATAAAACAGCACTGGAAGGTGTTAAGTTTAAGCTGGAACACCTGAAAGATGGCGTTGAGTTTACCACTCCGGATGCAGCAAAACCTGAAAACTGGGAACTGATTAGACCGAAAGCTGTTGGAGACCAGCCGGCTAAAGATTATTTTGTGACCGACGATGCTGGAAATATCAGTGTTAACGATTTGAAGCCTGGTACTTATCGCTTTACCGAAATTGGTTACGAAGATGGTAAAGATAATAAGTACATCATCAACGAAAACGATCAGTATGTTTTTGTTGTAGAACAAAACGGTACCACTGCAACAATCCCGGCAAATGCAGAACATAAGGATGACTATACTGTCGATGGCGACACGGTTTCTGTTTTCAACTATGTACCTGATGTAGACAAGAAGGTCGAAAAGAATGGTAAGTGGCAGGAAGCTGCTGATTATAGCGTTGGCGATTCCATCAACTATAAGATTGATGTTACCATTCCTGAAAACATTGAGCGCCTGAAAACCTTTACCGTAACCGATACCCCGACTGGTCTGACAGATAATGTTGACACTGTTGTGGTTAAGGATGGCGATACCGCGATTGCAAATGAAGTTTACAAAGTGGAAAAGAATGGCAATGGCTTTATCGTTAAGTTTGTTCCGAGCGCAATGGCTGCATATAAGGGCAAAACTTTGACGATTACCTATACTGCTGTTCTGAACAAAGACGCAGTGACCACGATCATGGGCAACTGCAACACGGTAAAGCTTGATTATTCCAAGAATGTTAAGCAGAATGGTGATGAGGAACCGGATAGCGATAAGGATAAGAAGACCGTTCAGGACGAGGCAGTTGTTTATACCTTCAAGATCCACATTGACAAAATTGCTGATGATGCAAAGAAGACTCCCCTGGAAGGCGTAGAATTTGACCTGTACAAGCAGGTTGAACATGGTACCGCCGGTGCGATTACTGACGCTGAAGCAAAGGCACTTGGCCTTGATGAGACCGAGGGCTGGGTAAAAGTCAATGATGCAACACTGAAAACTAATGAGAACGGCGTACTTGAAGTTAAGGGCCTGGAAAATGGTACTTATAAGCTGGTAGAAACGAAGGCAAAAGATGGTTACAACCTGCTGAAGGCACCTGTTGATGTTTCGCTGAATATTGCTTACAAGACTACTTGGACCGAGACAAATTATTACGAGAACGGCGTTTGGGTTAAGCGTGATGTAACCAAGAAGAACGAAGCATTCGACTCTAATGAGGCATCTGAGAATGAAATGAATGGCGGTACGCAGAATGGTAGCAAGACGGGTGACGGTGTCATCTCCACGACCATCATCAACCGCAAGGGCTTCAACCTGCCCACCACCGGTGGTTTCGGCACCCTGCTGTTCAGCGGCATTGGCGTGCTGCTGGTTGTGGCCGGTGTTGGCGTGCTGCTGAGCCTGAAAAAGAAGAACCGCACCTGATGCGCCCGCCGCAAGGCAAAACAATGTTACAATTCACCAATAGGGTATAGAGGGATAATCCATCATACACAGGGGGAGGGCCGGATTTGGCCCTCCCCCTATGGTGGGTTATTGGGGAATAAATTTTTTTGGGTGTACATGGCCGTTGTTCGGTTGATTTTTAGGCCCTGCGTGGGGAACCACCCCATGGGCGTCAGGTTTGCGGCGAGGAACCACCCCACGGCCGTTAGGTTTGTGGCGAGGAACCACCCCACGGGCGTTAGGTTTGCGGCGAGGAACCACCCCTCAGTCACCTTCGGTGACAGCTCCCCTCTAGGGGAGCCACCGCAAACATAAGGTTAGATATTGGCACCCCTTGAGGGGTGACTCCCCGCGGGGCGGGGAGATGTCGCGGAGCGACAGAGGGGACGGGGCGCTGTTTGCGCTGGACGCGGAGCACCCTGAGGGGTGGTTCCCCGTGCAGAACCTAAAAATAAATAGGGCAAGGCCCGTCAACGGGCCGATGGCGAGCATCGGCCCCTACAAATGATTTGCAACGTTTGCGGCGCGGGGTGGATGGGCGGCAATTATTAGGCCCGTCAAACGGGGCGTCGGGGACGCCGCCCCCTACATGCAGGGCGAGGTTTATTACAATTTTGTGGTGTGCAACGCCGTAAGGCCCTACAGATTATTTTATTGTTATTCACTACCCTAAAAACCACCCCCAACCCAATATCTCCTGAGCGGCGCAATGCGGCGCGGTCCACCACAATGATTCATTATTCTTTATTATTTATTCTTTTGCCTACTTCCAATTCCTAATTTCTAATTTCTAATTGCATCAGTTCCCAACTTCAACCCTCTCACGGAAAGGTTCGCGGTGACGCTATGGATACCACAACAAAACTAAAAGTCGGCTTTGCGGCCTTGATGATCCTGTCCGGCATTGGGGTGGCATCGTACCCGGTTATCAGCAACGCGGTGGCGCAGCGCCACGCCAGCGAAGCGATCCAAAATTATGATGATACCGTAAAAAGCATGGATACCGAAAAACTGGACGCCGCCAAGGAGGCCGCCCGCCGCTATAACCAGCAGCTGGACAGCGCCGTGGAGCGCGATGCCGCAGGCGAAGCGGAGGATACCGGCACCAGCTATGTGGACCTTGTGGATGTGGGCGAAAGCCTGGGGTATATCACCATCCCGAAAATTGACGTCAACCTGCCTATTTACGAAGGCACCAGCGATGATGTGCTGCAAAGGGGCGTTGGCCATCTGGAAGGCTCCAGCTACCCCCTTGGCGGCGAAAGCACCCACAGCGTGCTGACCGGCCACCGCGGCCTGCCCGAAGCCGTGCTGTTCACCGACCTGGACAAGCTGGAAGAGGGCGACTGTTTCTACCTGCATATTCTGGATGAAACGCTGGCGTACCAGGTGGATCAAATCAAAGTGGTGGAACCGGAGCACACCGAGGATCTGGAAATCACCGCGGGGCAGGATTACTGCACCCTTGTTACCTGCACGCCGTATGCCATCAACACCCACCGCATGCTTGTGCGCGGCACCCGCATCCCTTATAATGGAGAGGAAGAAACCAACACCCCGCAGGCCGTGCAGTATCAGGCGCTGCGCACCGGAACGGTGGTCAAGCGCGTGGTGGATGCCTGGCCGTGGATCGCGGTAACGGGCAGCATTGTGATCGGCGGCGAAGCGCTGCTGCTGCTTTTGCTGCTGCACCGCTGCAAAAAGCGCGAGGAGGATGACTAAATGGGACGGCTGATTGCTAAAATTCTGGCCTGGCTGGCCATTTTGCTGGGGCTGGCGCTGTTGATACAGCCCACCGCCGCCCAGTGGTGGACCAGCACCCGCAACGCCAAAACCGCTGCGCAGTTTGCGGCCCGCGCCGAAGCCCAGCCCACCGCCCCCGCGGCAGAGGAAACCACAGCCGAACCCCCGGAGCCGGAACGCGCCTACCCTGAACTGTACGCCGCGATGCAGGACTATAACGCGGAAATTTACGCCGGGGGCCAAAGCGGCCTGACCGACCCGTTCGCCTACGAGGAAGCCCCGCTGGACCTTGCTGCCTATGGCTATGACGATGATGTGCTGGCTGTGCTGTGGATCCCGCGCCTGAACCTGGAGCTGCCCGTTTACCTGGGCGCCAGCCGCGAAAACCTGGCCAAAGGCGCGGCGCTGCTGGGCCAGACCTCGATGCCGCTGGGCGGCGAAAACACCAACACCGTGATTGCCGCCCACCGCGGCTATTATGGCGCGGAAATGCTGCGCAACGTGCAGCAGATCCAGGTGGGGGACAAGATCCAGCTGACCACCCCGTGGGAAACGCTGATTTACCGCGTGAGCGAGCTGAAAATTATTGACCCCAGCGATATCAACGCCGTGCTGATCCAGCCGGGGCGGGACCTGCTGACCCTTTCCACCTGCCACCCCTACACCCGCAACAGCCAGCGCTACCTGGTAATTGCGGAGCACGACACCGCCGCTGCGGACACCACCAAAGAGGAGGATTTGCAGGAAAGCGCCGCTACCTGGGACGAAACGCCGCGCCAGGTGACCGTGGAGGATGCCGGCGGCAGCTCCATTGCCGAAGTGGCCCCCCAAGCCTTGACCCCATTGCCGGGGGAGGGCAGCGCGGAATCCGAGGGGAGCGCGATCTCCAATACCATGATCTGGCTGGAAAACAACGCACTGTGGGCCGGGCTGGTGGTTATTGCCGCCGCCGTTGGCATTATGGTGATATGGAAAAAACACCGGGAGGATTAACCATGCAGTACACACAGCAGGCCGCCGCCGTTACGGCCGAAGTAAACAAGGCCGTGCAGGGCAAACAGCAAACGGTAAACACCATCTGGATGGCCATGCTGGCGGGCGGCCATGTGCTGATTGAGGATATTCCCGGCGTGGGCAAAACCACGCTGGCGCTGGCCTTTGCCCGCGCGCTGGACCTGAAAGAAAGCCGCGTGCAGTTTACGCCGGATGTTCTGCCGTCCGATTTGGTGGGATTTTCGGTTTACCAGAAAGAGACCGGCAAGTTTGTGTACCACGCCGGTGCGGTGATGTGCAACCTGTTTTTGGGCGATGAGATCAACCGTACCTCCTCCCGCACGCAGTCGGCTTTGTTGGAAGTGATGGAAGAAGGCACGGTGACGGTGGACGGCGTCACCCGCCCGGTGCCCGCACCCTTTACCGTAATTGCAACCGAGAACCCCATCGGCGCCGTCGGCACGCAGATGCTGCCGCAGTCTCAGCTGGACCGTTTCATGGTCTGCGCCGTAATGGGCTACCCCGATGAGGAAGCGGAGCTGGCAATTTTGGCCGGGCAGAGCAAAGGCCGCCTGCTGGACCGTGTGCGCCCCGTTGCCGGTCAGGCGGATCTGCTTGCCATGCAGCAGGAGGTCAGCACGGTATTTGTGCATGAGCTGATGTACCGCTACATTGTGGCGCT
>ULVL01080164.1_pt1 | contig 26697 bp, 61 predicted proteins | sample 1959381 | NCBI WGS metagenome assembly ULVL01 (sample SAMEA4835785, study PRJEB28245) | human gut metagenome | biome: gut microbiome; material: fecal sample | place: Denmark | collected 2008
CTATACTCTCTTATATATCTAATCATTTCTATATATTCTCTTCTATTATATAGAGTTCTAAATCTTTAGAAGTACTGGATATCCATAGATATATACTATTTTCCATGGAAAAAATAGTAACTTTAGGAGTGATAACGACTAAAGTTGCTATTTCTTTCCATAAAATCTCTAGCGAACGTAGTGAGCTAGATCTTAGATCTTCGGGAGATATTATATACTACTCTCATATATACTACTCTCAATAACTACGGTAAACTATATACTCTCAATAACTACAGTAGTTCTTCTATATACAACTAACCCTCGGAGAGAAGTATAAGAAAGGGGTTTATAGGGGGAAACAAAAAAATCGGTAACATCCTCGATGAGAGAAGACATACCTCATCCCGTCAAGAGGACGTCATTGAGAGTAGTCATTGAGAGTAGTCCTGCACATTCCCGAAGATTCTCCCGAAACCTGAAAAGGGATTCGCTTCGCTCTCCCTCTTCACTCCCAGGCGCTTCGCGGGATGGTTTGGGACTGACGGTCGTTTCACTCCCTTGTCCCAAAGGTTGCATCTTTTGGTGTGAGTCATGAGGAAGAGAGAGAACACAACCATTCACAAGGCGGCGGGAGTTGACAACGAATTACGTCGTCTTCGGCGGTCGTCTTCGAAGGGGGTGCTTCGCCCCCTTCAACCCCATTCCTGATGCCCATACACCAGGAGAAGGGACGGGCAAAAAAAAATCCGCCGCCAACGTCACAAAAGGTTGACATATTTATATCCCCGTGATATACTGTATATGCTGAAGGGCGACAAGGTTTTTCGATTGACCTTCGGGGGACTACTTACCACTTTTCGCTCCTCCGAGGTCTACGGGTCTTGTATTTCCCGTATCTGCGGGTTTTGTGAATTTTCCCGCCAATGTGTTCTCCTATAATTAATTCTCCTTGTTGCCCTTCAGCACCATTTGTCAAGAGACAACGTCACAGAAGGTTGACATCCGCCGCCTTCGGTGATATAATAAAAATACAAAATCGACGCGGGGGTTCGCTCCCGAAAGGAAGGTAGGAATGAGTTGTAAATGCTGTGGCTGCACCTGCCACGAACACACCACCGATACAGACGCTTATATGTTCTCGGAAGAGTACGCCCAAAAGATGGCGGAGATTTCGGCTGACACCGAAGCTACTCCCGTAGCTCTCCACGGGCACATCGTGTGTGAAGTTCACCCCGACGAAGACATAAAGGTCTTGGCGGCGGAACTCTCCTCCCTTATCGATTAACCGACAATCGGGAGAGTCAGGGCTAGGACGACATCAGCCGCTGCCTTCTTCCGTAGTCATACTTGTTCTTTGTTTTCTTTTTCATATGTATACCTCCTATCAACAACACCCTGCTGCAGTCGTCCCAGCGGGGTGCTTTTATTTTACTTCCGCCGCCCGCAAAGAGAATAAACTAATCTGACGAGCGTTGACATCGAGGTTGAAGAAGTTATCGGCCGAACCCCCAACGTTCCCGTAATTGCCAAGTTCTTGGGCGAGATTTACCTCAGAATTGATTTTGAGATGATTCTGCTCAACTGGAGTGGGCAAAAACAGACCGTTGGTTCTTTCCTCGACAACTTATTCAATCCGCCGCCCAACGTCGCTTAAATCACAGCAGGAAGTCAAATGGGCGGGGTATAATAAAAATAAGGCGGCGGCTCTCTAAAAAAATCCCCGCCTCATACCTGCGTCGTACACCCGCATCGGAGAAATACTTCTAAAATCGATTTTAAGGTAATTTCACAGTTTGTTTTAATTCAAAAAGGAAACGTTGGCCTTCTCCCCGAAGAAGTTATCGACTGAACTTTTTGTGGTTCGTTTTTCTTGTTAAATCAAAAGAAAAATTCCCCCACCCCAAAAATCGCCGTCATAATAGGTTGACATCCGCCGCCATATATGATATAATCTGCTTGTAAAATTAAAAGACATACGGTCTTTAAACGCAGGACAATCACATGAAAGAATATAAAATCGAGGATATTAAGACCATCTCTCGCGATTACGCCGAACAGGAGACGACTATTTCGTTTGGTCGCACCGATACAACCGCCCGTATGTGGGTGGCGGATAGCACTATGCTTACGAAGGTCCGTAACCTTATCGCGAAAGCTCCTGACTCCTACAAAATCACCAACATAGATTATTGTGGTGATGAAGTTACGGGATTTGAAGTGGAGTTTCCCAAAAATCTCCTCAGCTTCCGTCAACCCGTAACTCGCGAATATACTGACGAACAAAAAGCCGCCGCCTCGGAGCGTATGAAAAATATGAGAGCGGCTCAAAACGCGGCTCGCAACTCATCGGTCGACAACGACTGACGACGGCATAAGTCGATAAATTTATATCGATAAAAAATCCATTGGCGGCGGCACTCACAACCGTCGCCTACTCCCACGAGGTACCACCATGAGACAACATCTAATCACCCCCGAGCAAATAGCCGAAGACTTCGGCATCAAGTCCATCGACGACCGCATCTACGAGCTCCTCGAGACCGCCGACGATGCCACTAAATTGAGGGTTTTGAACCTCCTCAAGTCCCCCTCCCAGCCTCCGAAGAAGAGCGATGGCACCGACCGTAATCAATTCACGCTGGATGACTACTACGACCCTTATTACGGCGACTTCGACCCCGATATGCAGTCGTATCAGTAAAACTATATCGATAAAAAACGATATCGATTTGTGAGAAATCTTAAGGTAATCTTAAGGTTTCTTTTTTTTTTGGATGACGACGAGCGATTTCGGACGCTGACCTGGAAAGAGGAATGCCCTTATATACGACGTCGGTCATCTGGAATATTCCGCGCCCCTTAGTAAAAATTTTTTCGTCAGAAAAAATTTTGGGCTCCTGAGAAAAAATATCCCCCGCCAAAGAAAAAATTTTTGGCCACCGAAAAATTTAGGCTCCGCAGAAAAATTTTTGGGGCTTAAAAAAATACGATTTATTCAATGGTCACTATCGCGAAAACCCATGCGCTGGTTAAACTATTTTCTCATACCGTCTTTCTTAGCAATCCACAAACCGATTGCTACGATAATGGGGAAATAAAAGCCCAAAAGTACTAATATTCCTTTAATATCCATTCGCCTCACCTCCTTTTAACGATGCAAGTAAATCCAAACGGTTACTGCTACAAAAATAAATTGTGCTACTACAATGATTCCTAATATCATTTGCCTCACCTCCTTTATCTATAATTTTCCAAAACAGCGTCAGCCGTAATTGCCAGCGCACGTTCGGTTGCTTTGTCCAACTCATCTTTCTTCTGTTGAAGTTGTTCAATGAGCTTCGGTAGAGCTTTCGTCGTATCGCCCCACAAGCGAGCGATATCCTCTCCGATTTGGTTGATTTGTTTGATAATCTCCTGACTTTGCCCATCGACAAAGTGCCATTTGGTTATTGACACCCCGTCGATGTTTGTCTTCCACGTAATCTCCCAATGGTGGTCCGCCATTGTAGAGCGCACAGCTGTTGGAGCTGACAAGCCCACGGACGAGCTTGGAATATAGAGGGCATAGGTTGGCATGTTATACCTTTCTGTGCGAACAACAAAGGCTTGTTTTTCGTTAAAATCAACCTTTGTTTTCTTTTTGATGTTGCCTGGAATTTCGAGGCGGTCAAAGTCGTTGTTTATTGAAATGCCTGACGTAAACCAACCACGATCAGTGCGGCAGATTTCTCCGTCTTTGTCGAAGAAGATGATGTCACAAAGCTCATAACTTTTGTTGTTAACATTGATTGAGAAGGGGTTGTACCATTTTGCAGTTTTGTAAAGTTCCATTTTTATATCTCCTTTTAAGGTTATTTTATTATGGTTGTATTGTTGTATTCTTCGGCGACTTGTCTGATGATTTTTATCATCTCGCTATAGTCATAACCGCGCTCTTCAAGATATTCATCGTAAATATCCATTATAGCGTTGATTTCGTCGTCGCTTAAATCGTCGATTGTCGCTCCGTCGAAATATTCATCGAGGATGGTTTTTATATCCTCGAGTTTATAATAAATCTCAACCATAGTGTGAGTCGAGAATTCTTCGGGCGTGGGGACATATTCGAGTGCGAATTGTTTTGCTGACATTTCTTTTCCATTGATAACCATATTTCTATCTCCTTTTTATTTTATTTATTCATTGATGGCGACAACGTAGAACGCTGGACGGCGTCCGAGTTCGGATGTGTTGCAGTTGTAATAAGTGAATTCGTTGACCAAGGCATCGAAGTCTCTGCCTGATTCTTTTGAAATCATCGAGTTCGAGAACCAAGGGCTGTTCGGATTTGCATTACACGGTAGAATCATAATTGGTTTGCCGAGATTGTAAAGCTTGCGAGCTTCGGACTTGTTGATACGAGTATAATTGAGAGTTGAGTTTTTGAGCATTTGTTTATCCATAAGGGCCTCCTTTAAATAAGTTCTTCGAATTCTTCAAATTTGCTTGCAACGTTGCGCATTGTTTCTTCAAACCCAAACCAAGCAAGTAAATTTTTGTTATACAGATAACGAGCAAGAGGGTCTTCCTCATCCCATTTGTTACCAAACAATTCCGAAGGAACGTAAGTGCCACAGCTGTTCATTATATCATAAAGGAGTTCATTAATTTCTTCTTTGTGCTCCTCGTAATAAGCTGTTGTTTGGCTGTAATATACGAGATGTCCTACCATACCCGATTGACAACCATGTTCGAGCAAGTCGATAACGATTTGTTTCGGGTCCTCGTATTCGTCCCATTCGTTGAGAATGTAATCGATTACGTCTTTCGTCAACTCCGATGTTGTGTTGTCTCTGATTTGTTCAATGTTTTGTTTCGTGAATTCCATGATGTATTCTCCTTTTATTATAATATTTCTTCGAGTCTCTCAATAAGAGTATCGTAAAATGCGATACTTTCTTTTGTTTGCTCGATAAGTTTATCGTACTGCTCGTCGTACTTGTGGATGCTGTCGTAGTCGATTTCGTATTGCAACAGTTTGGTTGATAATTCATGACGAACATATTTCACACAAAGCAGAGCATGATACTTTTCATTTTCGGTAAGTTTTTCCATTGATTTAACCCTCCTCTTCTTCTTCGTCTTCTTTGTCGCCGATTCCCAACCATTCGAAAACAGTTTCTGGTTCAAACCATAGCAGGTCGTTTAGTTCCGTTTCGTCCATTCCGTCAGGATAAGCGTCTTCGAGTATGGCTTCGAGTTCGTTCCAACCTTCTGTCCCTCTCTCTTCCCAAATACGATCCGCGGTGGCTACTGCGCCGCTCCACCATTCAAAGTTGCTCAAACTTTCTTCTTTGTAAATCTTCATAGTTTATCTCCTTCGAAGTGGCTTATTCAGCCACTTCTTCGTTATTTTCTTCTTCCTCGTCCCACTGTTCGAGGAGTGCTTGAATATTGTCGTCTCCAAAGTCTATGCCGTAATCTACTGCAAGCTCAGCAAGGGTGTCGGTATCAATCCAACCTTCACGCAGAGGGTCGTCGGTTGATTCGAGATTACCATAAACACTAAATCTGAAGTAGCTGTCTGTAGGGCAAAATTCCCCGTAATACGCCGCACGGACGATTTCCCAAGGCTCTTTTCCGCCCAAGAGTTCGTCAAAGTTATCCATTGGGTAAATAGCGTCATCGCCATCTAAATACGAACAACAGCTGACGAGTTCGTCGAGATCGTAGTTGTCAATAATGTCTTTAATTTGCTCAATTTTGTCTCTATATTCTATCATTTTTATGACCCTCCTTAAAATAATTCAATTGTTGTTTTACGAGTGACTTCTTTGATGGTAAAAATCACTTGATTTTTGTGATTCGAGTTATACCAGTTGATAAACATGTTAACCTCTTTGAGTGAGTTGGCGAGGGAAACTTTTTCGATGTTGGTCGTCAACGTTTGGCGGTTTGTGCCCGTTTGACCACCTCCAACCCATTCGTTGCGTAACATTCTCCCGTCGGGAGCAAATGCTGCATAACCTTTTTTGATTATTTCTTTTTTCATGAAATACCTCCTCCTGTTATTTCCCAAATACATTGGGGTGTTTGGTCGAATAATCGATACGTTCATATCGTTCATCTTCGGGGACAAAACAGATATGATACTCGCTGTATGTTGCTCGGACCACTTCGTCGGCATCATCGAAAATAGTTTCAAGAAGCCAGCGGAGCTGTTCCTTATTTGCTTTTATCGACGAAGAACCGTAGTGATGATAGGTAATTAGAGAACGTTGTTGCGAGTGAGGAAGAATATCACCGCCAACCATCCGATTACCGCGGACGCCCACATAGGGGCGCCCTGCTTTGATGTCCGCAAGAATGCGGGAGAGTTCTGTGTTTGTGTAATGTTTCATATATACCTCCTATTAATCACGGTATAAGTCTGGAGCTCTGAAACAGTTGTGTTCCTTTGTCCAGTTGCAAGTAACGCACGAATCTTCGTCGTGCATACACTCGTCACAAAGCATAATCAACTTACCGCAATGTTGGCATCGAGCGACGTAGCCTTGCTTGTTGACATCCCAATTGGGATAAACATTTTCTTGATCGCAGAAGGGGCAAACCTCGACTGCTTCTGTTTGAATTGTTGTGTTCATATATACCTCCTATTAATTACAATAACGATATTTGGGAGTGATGTGCCAGTCGTTGCAACGTTCATCGGCGTAGATTGAGCAATTCACGGCGTACGAGTCTTTTGCATACTCTATGGCATCTTCTTTGTTCTCTGCTACAACCCTAACTAATAGCAAGGGATTGTCGTTGCACTTCACATAAAAAACATAATTTTTCCATGTCCGCTTAAACATGTGCTACCTCCTATTAATCGTACAAAAGTACGTAAATTTTGCCGAAACGGTTGATATACTCGTTAGCGAGTGGGTTGTAATCTTCACGAGGGAGATCCCAGTTGAGTTCGTTGTGCAAGTAGTCGATCATTTGCTCTTTTGTGCCCGCGAACTCGCCGCCAGGCTCACCAACTATATCAAAGACTTCGATTACGTTCTTTGCTTGTTGGAGAAGAGTGACGATTTTGTCGTATTTTGCGAAGCTCAACGGAAGAGGTTCCATGTCAGGGATATAAGAGAAGTATCTTCCGTCGGAATCGTAGACTTTGATTCTGTCGGGTTCTTCGCGGAGAACTTCATCATAAGGTTCGATGTAAAACACACCGACTCTTTCGTTGTTGATAGTTTGCCAATTGGGGTTAATAAACATTTTCAGTTCCTCCTTTTATTAAGCTTGTACAACATTTTGTGTGATTGTTCGATATTCAAAATCACCGTTTTCAAGCACTGTGATTTCTTCCAATTCGACGGTGGCTTGTTTTGCTTCTTGTGAGCAAAGAATCGTTTGATATGCTTCACGAGCTATATCATAGCTGTCGAATGTAACCAAGCGTTCAAAACTTAAAGTACCATTATATTTGATGTTAATTCCATAGGCTTTTACTAAGTTCATTTTTTTATCTCCTTTTAAACATTTAAAGATTTTTTAACTTCGATTACAAGCAAGCTAGTGATTGAGTTATACGCCACGAAATTACGTTCCGTATACCAAGCACCAGGTTCGACCAAGTAATGCGGATTCTCGAAACCGAGAAATTCCATAATTGCGTCGGTCGGCATAACCCGCTCTTCGATTTCGCGCATCTCGTCTTCGGATAAGCGATAAACTTCGAGATGAGCGAGAGATTCGCAATCGTGTTCGTAGGGTGTGTAAGTTCCAGATTTAGTTAAGAGTTCCATATGTTTTACCTCCAAATTTAGTTAAAAGTTGCATTTTAAGACTTCGACAAGCATCGAGTTGTGATCGACGAGTTGAATATAAACAAACCCGTTGATTTCTTCGTTATACCATTTCAACGCCTCTTCGGGGTCGCACGTGCTGTCGACCGTGCAGATTTCTCCGTCGGGTTTATCGAGCGTTATGACTTCGTAATGAGCCGCGAATTCTGTAAAGTTGAGCCCGAGTTTGTCGAGATATTCAAGCTCTTCTTTTGTCGGAATTTTGTCGTCTTCGTAGTAACTCTCAATCGTCATCCAGATGTTTTGCTCCAGAATGTCGTTGTCGATTTTGTCACAATTCTTTTTGTAAATTCTGATTTCCGAATTTACGAGTTCTTCGAGTGCCGAGATGTTAGTTTTATTTTCCATGATTACTCCTTTCCTGCGAATATACCGTCGCAGGTCGGTTTATTTTTTTTAATTATTTAGAACGGTTTAAAGTTCTTTTTGCCCTCTTCGTATTCGCGAGTGAAACGTTTGTCCCAGTTGATGTATTCGTAGAGATGGTCGATTATGTCTTCTCTTCCGATCCCTTCTCCTTCGTCTAACCCGCTTACGTAATCGCAGAGCATTTCTGCGAAATTTGTAACCGCTGCGTCTTCGATCGGTTTAACTGCTTCTTCTTCGTCTTTTTTAAGACACTCGTCTTGTGTCCATTGGACAAGCAAGAGGCAGTCAAGTCCGCCGATATCTTCGACCAATTCCTCGATTGTCGCGCGAATGTCCGAAGCCAACTCATCGACGAACAAATCATCTGTTGAAATGTCGAGTAACTTCATACTGCCACCGCCGTAGTAGTCGAAAATCAGCTGACGATTTACGCTGTTGAATCCAACTTCTCCAAGCTCTTTGACGCCGAACCACGGGGACGCCTTCAGGAGAGCATCTTTATCGGATTTGTAAATAGCTTCTTGAAAGTCGCTCGGCAGCAAATCGGATATTGCAAAGTCAGCCAAGAATGTGGGCTGACCTGCTTTGGGACTTCGACTAAAGCTCGCCGCCAATTCAGCGGCGAAGCTGTCGATAGTCATAAGACTGTAGTTGATGTTTTTGTTTTTAAACGAGTAGTTCATATAAACCTCCTATTAATATGTGATAGCGATGGTGGTATTACAATGATAATCATCATCGGTTTCAATTCTCCAAACGTAAACGTCTGGTTCTTTTTTCATTATATCGTCGAAAAATTCTTTGATATAACTCATTGCGTTGTCGAGAGCTTCGTCGCGACTCTCACCGACGGTGATGCCGCTGATTTTGTTTGCACCGTCGTAAAAACGCCACAATCCATTAATGTTAGTTTTCATGATTACCTCCTTAATTGTCGTAATATTCGTCATACTTTTGACGGTATTCTTCGAAATCTTTTTCGTCCATACAGAATGTATCGACGATTTCTCGTTCTGTCATTCCACAATTTCGGCACCATTCATAAAGCTCGAAGCCGTCATACATTTCGCTTGCCCATATGAGCATTGTGCTGAAAAGCTGAAGTTGTCTTTCAATTGTCATAGTTGATTGCCTCCTTAACAAATACCGTTTTCTCTGAACTCTTTCAAGAGTCCGTATCTTTTGCCGAGGGCTTCGAAGTGATTGCCCCAAGCGGCAAGTTCTGCCCAACTGTAGTTACTCTTCTCGAAATTGCATTGCCATTCGATGGCTTGTTCTCTTGCTTCTTCTTTGCGCTGTTGATAAGTTTTAACCATTTTCGTTTTCTCCTTTTTATTTTATTAAACCCCCGATGGTTGATCGGGGGTTTGTTGATTTGAATTATTCTTCAATCGGAGCACAGTCCGATTTTTTAGCGTTGCACTCTTTGCACAACATTTGTAAGTTTTCATAAACGGTTTTGCCGCCTCTGCTCCAAGGGATGATGTGATCACCTGCCATATCTTCGAAAGCGAACTTCTTTCCGCAACAGGGGCAAATTCCGTCTTGCTCTTTGTACTTGCGTCTTCTTTCTGCTTCAGGGAATGCCCTTGCTTGGAGGAGATTCATGTTACCTGAAAGGACGGCTTCGTAAACGTATTTCTCGTTTGAAATTTCGTCAGTGGCGAGAATTTCTTCGACGCGTTCGTCCAATCCTGTTCTATCGACATCTTTGAATCGGTTGTATAACAACCCCCATTCGACGCCTTGCATATTCTTTCGATAAGTTGGGAACGCTCTTGTTACCCAAGTGATGACATCGTCGTAATATCTCCACAATGCCTTTGCATCTTCGTCACGATAATGTTCTCCCATATACTCGTCAATATCGATCTTGACTTTCTTTGTGAGAAGAGGACGGTCGTTATCGTCAGCATCAGCTGCCCAAGTGAGCACTTTTTCAAGAAGATATTGTCTTGCGACTGATTTCACATCTTCTGATTTGTCGCCTGTCTTTGCATCGACATAGTCTTTATAATGATGATTGCCAATGACGGTGTCCATCGCCAAACCATTGCTGCGTGAGAAGTATTTCTTTGCGTCGGTTACCCAACTACCGTGATAGTTCGCATTTCGCAATTCTTGTTCGGTAAGTTTCACGCCTGCGATGTTGATTCGACGGAACCATTTCATCTTTGCCGAATTGCTGCCTTCGCAGACGAAAGCCATCAATTCGTAATTGTCGAATTCTTGTTGTCGAGCGGCGAGAGCATCGTAAGTCGTTTTGCGAGAGTTGCCGTCAATTTCTGAAATCTCAATTGAGAATTGACCTTTGACGAATTTGCAAATTGAGGTGATACGTTGTTGCCCGTCGATGACTTCAAGTTTGCCATCGTCGAGTTTTGCGAGATAGATGACGTTAAGGGGACAACCTTCAAGAATTGTCGTAATGACGGCATCTCTGCGAGGTTGTTCGTAAACGAATTCTCTTTGATATGGAGGGGTTATATTGAGTAACCCATTCATTGTTGTTCTTTCACCCGTGGAGGTGTTTTCGACATACCCGCGAGTGAGTTCTTTCACGGTCAAGGGATGGCCGTAAGTTTCTGTAAAAGTTGTAATTTTCATGGTTTTATTGTTTTTTCCTCCTAATAAAAATTCTTGAGTTTACTCCGTGAAGCACTTCTCCGTTTGGCCCAATCGCGAAGTCGCTTGTGCCCTTCCCTTTAATTTTGGGAGACATCTTATCCCGCAATGCACCAGAGCCAGATTCAGAAACACCGTCATTTTTATAAAAATGATAACCAAGTTTTTTATATTCTTTTATTATTCTAAAAGATACATTGTCTGATGTGGTACATCCCAAAATTTCGAATTGTTCTTTGTTGAAAGAATTGAAGAAACTCGGCCCATAAACACCCATAATTCCGTCGTAATCTCTCGGAATTCTACGAATTTGATTTACCTCAATCGCGTCGTAGTTGTCGTATTTCGGATACTCGTCTTCGTGCCCTTCATATTGACCGCACAATGGAAGTTCTTCATTGTACTTGTCAAGTTTGAAAGTTGTGAACCAAGCAACTGTTCCAAGCTTCTTCGTCGTTCCATCGGGGATTTTAAATTCTTTTACGTGATTGTAACCGAAATTCAATTTGCCGCTTTGGAACAACGGGAAAATTTCTTTTGAGGTGCACTGGACTTCATTGGCGATGATTACCATATCTTTCTTATGGTCGATAATCAATCCGATGAATTCACGAAGAAGTGAGAAAGGCGGATTCGTTACAACCACATCGCATTCGTCAAGAAGTGCAACGCATTCGGGCGAGCGGAAATCCCCGTTGCCTTCAAGCGGCGTTTTGATGAGATTGAGAGTGTCATAGCCAAGATAATCACCACTCCATTCGAGCTTATAGGACGGAGAACCATCCATTTCGTAATGGGTGAAAATTACCTTTTTGAGTTTCAATTGTTTGAAGTGAAGACGGAAGAAGAGGAAGAAGTTTGACCATTCGGGGTCATCACAGTTGCACAAAACTGTCTTACCTTCGAATTGACGAACGTAATCTTCGTGCATTGAAATCTCTTCTTCAATGTCTTCCAAACGAGTGTAGAACTCGTCGTTTTTGTTGACCTTCGCGGCCTGCATTGATTTGTTACTTTTTGCCATATCATCATCTCCTTTAAGAGTTATTGTCATTATATCACGGACGCTTAATTTTGTCAAGCGCCCGTGATTTTTTGATTAAAGATTTGCGAGCTTCTTATCGAGCGCAATTTTGTTGAGCTCTGCGAGATGTTCGAGCAATTCGGGTGATAACGTTAACTCATCGTTGTGAGTGTTGATTTTGTGCAATTCGGTTTTCTCCGCGTCGGTTAGTTCTTTCCCGTAAGAATCTTCGATGATATCGATGAGTTCGCCGTAGACATCAGCCGAGTGTGAATACCCGTAGCCATGTGTCGCTTTGCCATAATAGACAATAACACCGTTCGTATTCACGAGAACGTTCATCTCTCTGATACGACCACGACGCGGGTGATCGATATCGGTGACGATAAAGTACGGTTGGATGAACGCACGTTCACCTTTTTTGCTGTCGATTGTGATGAAAAAATAGTCAGGTTTGCCATTTTTGTAAATAGAATTAAATTCCATAGTTTGTTATCTCCTTTTTATTTATTTTTGGTTATTGAATTTCATAGAACTTCGGCATTCCACCAAGTTCATAATTGTTGATTGTTTCTTCGGTTTCGTCGCTGAAATCAACCTCAACGTAATCATCCGAATCGAGGACGACTTGTCCATCACAGTAAGCATCGGTTGCTTTTTGAATTGCTTCGTATTTGTCCTCTGCGTGGACTTCTACGATTCTGTTCAGAGTCTCTGTGACCGAAATGTAAAAAGTTTTCATTTTGTTTCCTTTTTCGGCCTTTTAAGGGGAAAGGTGTCCCAAACCTGTTGCTATTAAAGAATTCCTTCGTCCTCGAGGGTTGTTTCGATGTCGTCGAAAGTTTCACACACTTCGCATTCTTTCGGAATGATATAAACGCGCTCGTCACTTAAAGAAAACTTTTTGATGGCATAGGGTTTGTGAGGAACTTTAATGACGATGGCTCCCGCTTCATCGCCCCAATCGCAGCTCTCATACAGTTTATAGGTGTCGTCACCGACTTTCATTTCGTCGATTTCGTACCAAGTGCCATAACGTCCCTCGATCTCATAATCGAGATCGGGGTTTGAAACGATGTGGCCGTTGTCTTCGATGACCAAATCTTCAATATCGTGGTACGCTTCAAGGAAGTCGTGAGCAAGCATCCAGTAATCTTCACCTGGACTAATTGTGAAACCGAAATCCATTACTTCGCCATCGTCATAATACGGTGCGTTAATGTAATCAAGATCGGTTCTCATTGAATCCGAAGTCCAGACTTTGAGAGCGGCATTGATTGCGTAATTAGGATCGTCTTTTGCTTGAATTACGCTCTCGTCGGGTTCGTTTGAGTAACCGCCAGACCAACCAACGCATACGGCGAGGTGGTCGTCGAGTTTGTAGGTGCAGCAGCCCTCTTGATGGTCAATCAAACAATTGACACTGTCTTTGAGCCATTGGCTCAATTGCTTCGTTTGCATTTCTTTAAGCATTTTATACCTCCAATTCGGCAAGTTCAATTTGCCAATATTCATTTATTGTTTCTATTATTGTTTCTTCTTTGAATCCTGCAAACAACCGATAAACGTTCACTGTCTTCCAGTCGTCGGGTTCGGCTTCTTCGTCGTAATCATCTGTAAAAGCCCATTCAAGAGCCTGGTAAGCCCAAGCTCTCAATGAGCCATAACGATAAAACGCGAAGTCATCGCCTTGAAGGTCTTCTGTATTGACATAGATTTTGTCTGTTGGCAACTTTTCAATTGCTTCAACTGATTTCGGGAAGATATCTTTGAATCTGTTGTAGTCTTCTTCGTGTGACAAATCCATGTCGGTATACTCATCAAGAGATGAAATTTGTTGTCTCTCTTTGAGTTCTGCTAATGTGATTTTTTCCATCTTTGCCTCCTTTATTCGAGAACTTCTATTTTTCTGTAATAGATAGTGTAATGGTAGTTGTTGTATTCTCCTGCGTAATAGAAAGAGAATGACGCGCCGTTCTCGCTTTCGGTGTATTCGTCACAAACATACTGATCTTCGTATTCTGCTTCTTTGAAAACACCGTCGTCGTCAAAACAATCGGGATATGATTGCTTTTTGAATTTTTTCACAAGGCGATTGTATACCTCTCTTGCTCTTTCTTGAGTAGCGTACACACTACTGTTTTGTTCGGTGTCACCGTAGTAGGCGCCATCGATAACTAACAAATAGACGTATTTTTGTTCCATGATTTGTTTCTCCTTTTTATTTGAAATTGCCCGTAACGTCGATAGCTCATCGTGTTTGGTTTAGAATTTGTACTGTTTGATGGCATCTTTCCAACAGCTACTGTCGCAACCGTAGCACGATTTGATCGAATAGTCTCCTTGTGCTCCGTCTGGTTTGATGTCGCAGATAAGTTTGATCGGGATTTCGACATCCTTCTCAAGTTGGATACCCCAGCAGCTACCGCCGCCATTCCAACTATCGTAAAGAAGACACTCAACGTCTTTGCTGACGACGATTGAACCGCAGTCTTTGCGATCTTCGGGTTCCCAATGATACCCGTCTTTGTCTCTCTCATTGATGATTTCTTGAAGTTTAATGAGCTTACCAAGCGTCATCTTTACAGGGAAGATAAGGGCTGGCAACGGCACACAGCAGTTGATGAGTTCGTCGTACACGGTTTCCAAGAAGCCGTGACGCTCAAGGCTATCCTCGAGTGTGTTCAATGCATGTTGAAGTTTCTTTTTGGAGTAGCCTTGGGTTTTTGCCAACCACACCAACGATGCGCGATCGTCGATTTCGTCTCCCTCACGACCGTTGTAATGCGGATAAACTGCATTCAGCGTGAAGTCGTAGTTTGCATCGCCTGTATCGATGCGAATGTCGACGCACACGTCTTGTTTCAGATGCTCGTCGATTGGATATTTGAAATACCACATCGATTCGAGTTCTTCACGAATCTTGTCGTCGTCCCACGATTGACGGGTGAGAGTTTTCTTGAACTCTGTAATGAGTTCATTTTCGTGCTCCCATGCGGCGTCATCCCACCATTCGAAGCATTTTTCTTCGAGTGTCTCCATCGGATATTTTGAATCCAAAATGTCGCCGATGGTTTTGTCGTCGATGACGTCGTCATAACTACGATACGCCTCGTCGTAGTAGCATTGGCACTTTTCGTCCCAAGCCCATGAACTATATCTCTTATCGAGAAATTCTTTAAGCTTCTGTTGTAAAACTGTTTGTTTCATATAAACCTCCTTAATTTTCTGCCCATATAAGAGCATATTGATTTTTTGTTTTGATGAAGGCAATACCTTCGGTGCATCTGAATACCTCTTTCAGGCGTTCGGGTGACATTGCCCGCAGTCGAGCGACGTCTTCTTCCGAGTACGCATCACTTGCCGCGTAATCATCGATTAGGTCATAAACCGTATCTCCAATTACGTAGGGGAGACCGAACTCGTCGAGCACTTGTTCAAGTGTCTCCACTGTTTCGAGTGGATTGATGACAAAAGCGTCAATCCACTCTTGAGGAGTAACGCCGTCAATTTCAGCGTTATTCCTTATGGTTTCACCGTCACAATATGTGATGTTTTTGTTGTCGATGTCTACATCGACATTATAGTCTCTGTCGACATAGATTTCAACATTGAAACCTTTCTTTGCGATTTTAATCATTTTCATTTGGTTCCTCCTTTTCGGGGATACAATACCCATATCCCCAATCGGCAATTTCACTTTCGGTCATTTGAATTTGGCCGACAAGTGTTTGATAAAGCTCTTCATTGGAGTCCGTATTCCAATCGACGTACTCAAGCAATTTCTTGATGAGCGAATTCTTTTTGAAAGAATATTTCGCATCAATCAACGCTTCGAGAGCATCGTCAACAGTGTCATAGGAATACATTCCTTGATTCCAAGTCCCGTCATCTCTATGATAGCCGAGACCGACGACGTAATCGTCACCCCAACTCATGGAGCGTTTTGCGATTACGTGCTCTTGATCACCGTCGGGGATGATGGTGATGATTTTGTAACCTGCTGAAGTTTTTTCGTTGAACATTTCTTGTTCCTCCTTTTAATTGTTTTCTTCATCTTCGTTGTTCTCCCACTCGTCGAAACCAGCGGGTGAGCATCCTTCGAAGAGTGGATCGCTATGATTGAAAATCCAATCTTGCAGATAACGAAGATAGCGCTCGTGGGCGCTGTCACTGTCTTCATCAAGAATAACAGCGCTATCGAGATGGACGTTGATGTCTCCGTCCATCTTTTGTTCCAATGTGTCAATCACTTGACCGTCATTGATTGTGTCGTCCACATCGATGACAGCTAAAATGTTTCTGTACATGTTCTGTACCTCCTTTAATAATTCACGACGAGCACGCCGTCGTTCTTTTCGTCGTAATCGTCGTCTAAACAATCGATCCATACTTGGATGTCGTCTTCAGAAAGGTTTTCGATCGCCTCCCTGTCGAAACAATCTTTTTCAAGAAAGTGTTCCTTAACATATTTAAGGACTCTTTCCGTCGGAGCGACTGTGCTCTTTGAAGTGACCACGCCGCTCATGCTGAGGTTCTCGATATACCAACGGAAGAGATATCCTTCCGTTTGGATGTTTGTCCATGTCGCGATGGACTTTTTGATTTTTGCAACGGGGCGAATGTCACCGAGCACGCCACCGCTATAATAGCCGTGTTTTGCTCCTGCGGCGATGCACGCCGTAAAGCAGCGACAACATTCTTCGAAGCAAGAAGTGTCGCCATCCTCATCTTCGGGGGTTGCGACGTCTTCTGCGATGAATTCATAATCTGAATCATCAGCTCCGTCGGGAACTCCGTTGGTGAGCCAGAGGTCCATAACCTCTTCGTCGTTAAGGCTACGGACGACAACGTCCATAGCTTTCAAGAGCTCTACTCTTTCTGCAACATTTTCGGGTTGCATTGCGATTTCGAGTTGTTCAGGTGTAAGTTTTTTCATTGTTTTTACCTCCTTAATCTTCATCATCCATAGGAGCAAATCCCATTTCGATGATGTCGTCCTCGGTGATACCGAAGTTTTCACCGATTGTGATCAAATGTTCGAATACTTCCTCTGCGGAAGATTCTTCGCAAAGGTCTTCAACCAATGCTGTGAGTAATAGTGCCTGTTTTTGTTCAATTGTCATTTTTGTACCCTCCTTTAACCAATGTATTCGAAATAGATTTTTTCGTCGTCTTCCCCTACCATTTTGTAGGAGCGGACATCATCTTCATCGTTATTGTCGATAAATTTGATGTTAACGTAAGTGTCTTTTTGATAATCGTCAAAAATGAACTTGTCAACGCTGATGCCATCTTTTGTTTCCTCATAGTCAAGTTCGTCGAGAACGAGATCTGCTTCGGAAAACATCTTACTGTAGTTTTCTTCAAAAGCCTCTTCGACAACATCATATAGAGTATATGGAATTTCACCACCCATACTCTGTAGTTTGTCACTAACGATATTGCATAAAGACTCGAATTTCTCGTCTGATAGTTTTTCATCTATATCGGTCAAATATATATCGACCATATCTGCAATTTTTAGCTCAAAAGCCCCAATATTGTTTTGTTTGGCTTTTTCGAGCGTTTCTTTGTAAGTCATTTGTCTTACCTCCTTTATTTAATAATGCCGTAGATGTCATCTACGTAATAACAACCCACAAATGGATTGTAAATTGCTGTGCAGCGAATACCTCTGTATTCGACGATAACGTCGTTGCAGCTTTTTTCGCTGATGATGGTGACTTCGGCGAATTGACCGCCGAGGGAATGAATACGTGCTTGAATTGTACGCATATGCAGTACCTCCTTAAACTTCAAAATTGTTTATAAACGCATTTGCTGCGTCTTGTTCTCTGATTGCTCTCTCCAATTTCGCTTTTAACGAAGACCAATTTTGGAGAAGGGCATACAAAGCATCTGTCTGACGCTCTTCCAAAACCATTGCAGGCCCAAACCCGTAAACGAGCCCAACATGGGCTTTTTGAGTTTTATTCCACCCCGCGCAAAAAGAGTCGGGTTCTTTTTTGACTACAAGAACATACATCGGGGTTGGTGTCCCCGTTCTTGGGCAATGATGAGTTCCTCCGAACTCGAGTCGGACATCGCCTGCAAGTCGCGGGACGACGTTTTCGACTATATAATGCTCAATTGCGAGTGCGTTTTGCTTAATTTGTTCTTTTTGCTCTTGATTAAATGTGATATTTTCCATATTCACACCTCCTTTAATTCAATATGATTGTGTCACTGGGTTCGTCTTCGCCTATCTTATAAATAAAGACTCTTGCTTCGCCGTCTGACGTAACGTCGAGACGAACTTCTGCTTGTCCGCCTTCGGTGTCAAGGGTAATTGATATACCTTTGAAATCGCCGTCTGTGAACGCCGTTGCTATTGCTTCACCTGCAGCTGTCTTTTGAATGATTTGGTTTTTCATTGTTTAGCCCTCCTATTTGCTCTGCGATTTCTTCGGCTATGTGGTCGACATCGTTAGAGTCCATAACTATTGTGTCTGTCCAAACATTGACCTGCGCGTTTGCATTTATCGCTTTTTTCACCAACAATACGATATCATCATACGTCATTTCTTCATTGTGTCCTCCTTTAATTATTTATTTTGTGTTAATTTTGCGATGGCCTCTTTGTAGCTTATAGCCATCGCTTTATTATAAAACTTGTTGGCGTTATCCACCATAAGTTTTATAAATTTGTAAACTTGCGGAAGATATTTGTCTTCGAGGGTCGGTTTAAACCATATCTCCTGCCACTCATAGTGGCCGCCGAAGTCACCCTCAGTTTTCTTACCTTTGCGACTTATTATACAGACGTACATCTTTGACGCGTCAGAAATCTGGACAATCGAGACTCTTGTTTTTTGCTCTTTAAAAGTTAAGATAACTTGTGAACGCGGTCTTCCGCTGAACGGATGATCGCATTCAACAAAGCTGATGTTGTCGTCAACATCTTGTTTGATAATTTTTGTTAGCTTGTGAATAAGCATCTTTTTCACCTCCTTTAATCATTTGCATGGGAGCAAAGCCCCCATTCACACGTTTTGTTTGTACAACCCTCGCAGGGGTCTTTTGCTTCTTCTTGAGGAGTGATATCCTCAAGGCTTAATTGAATCAATTCCATTTAAGCCTCCTTGTTGTTGAGAACAATGCCGTTCATCATAACGGCGAACTCTTTTGCGAGGTCGAGATGGTGAAAAAGGCTTTCCACCTTCTCGCCGTTTGCTGCGGTATAAATAACTTTATAGTTCGGTTTCATATTAGTATGCCTCCACTTGTTTTAGATTTTGGAATGTTTTTATGACCTGATAGTTGTTCATTTTGAAGACAAGCTCGGAAGCCGCCCCCAAATTACCCAATATCAATTGGACTTCTGCTGCATCTAGCAGAAGTTGGTCGTATCTGGATATTCCTTGTTCTTTTGCTACGCGGTCTAAGGTGACCAACCATGAGTTAAAATTGCTCATAACGATTCTCCTTTTTCATTGATTTATAATTAGGTTTTTCAACCTTTGCTTCCGCCATCGGGAAGGTTCTATCGATAATTCCCTTGTTGTTCACCACTGAGTCTAAAAGCTCAGTAGGATTAAATTTGCTATCAAACGCCTGTTTGGCTTTGACTTTGGTTGCGTAATCTTTAAAAAAGTTAGCCATAGTAGCCTCCTTTAAATAAATTTGAACCAAACATCTTTGTGTTTGGCGACGTGCTTGGCGCACTTGCTGCTGCCCGTGAAAAGGCAAGTGTTGCTATCAACGAAGTACCACTTATTGGTACTTTCCTCCTCACGGAAGTTGGGGTTCACTTCCCCTTCCGAGAGTTCGAAGAAGTGGACGAGTTTAAGCTCGCCATTTTCTTCGAGCTTCCAATATTTCCCCAAGGAGGGCTTAATTTCTTGGCCCTCTTTGAGCTCCCTTAAAAGCCCAAGCTTACAAACCTTAATCGAAGTTTGCTTGCGCGCCTCCTCCTCGGAGGTTTCGTAGACGCTGATTGGGAGAATTTCAAGATTCAAAATCTTGATGCCGCCTTCGGGTACGTCATACTTCTTTGCGAGGGCATCGACTTGTGCAAGAGCCTCTGCTCTTGCGTTCGATGCTTTCGTCATGATAGAGGTTTTGATTTTGCAAGTTTTTCTTGCAAATGTGCTACCATCGGCTTCCAAGCCGTTATAGACGATTGCGATCGCCTTTGATATAAAATATGTTTTCATAATGTTTCTCCTTTCTATGCCATTAGTCTTCGATTAGCAAGATTTTTTATTTTACGAAGATGATGCCATTATGTACACCATAAGCGCCGCGTATTTCTACGCATCGGACTTGCACCGATCACCTCCAAGGAGGCGGGCCTTGCGGTGTTATTTTATTAAGGTAAGCTCAATCATGTCTTCTTCTTCTAGCACATCTCCGACAACTTTGTGTACGGCATTACAACCTTTAATTTCATTTAAGGCTGCAACTACTTGTGTTATATCATAAAATATCGCATTGGGTTTTATTTCAAGAAATGATTGGAAAACATTAAAATCTGAAATTGTAAATTGTGTTTGTCCAAATTGTTTTTGCTGATATTTTGCTCTTTGGTAGAGTGATTTTGCGATTTTTGCATAATTGGTTTTGCCTGTTAAAATATTTGTCATAACGTTTCTCCTTTGCTTGCTAAGCTACCCGACTAGCGTTATTTTTTGTTTTGCGGGTGACGCCGTTATGTAGCGTCTTCTCCATCTGCATTACTCGCGGGCTTTGGACCGCCGTCGGCTGCATTAAGAGAGCGGTTTAACGTCTTGCTCAGGACGTGGAGATTTAGAATGTGTAGTAAACATTACCACACTTTAAATCGCGTTCAATTTCTTCTGCGATTTTGTCGCAGCGTTCGTACACGGCCGCTGCGTAGTCTGCATTATCCTCAACTTCAATGTTGAGGGTGTTAAGAAGTTGGTTATTTCTTTGTGCGTAAAAATTGATTTTTATGGTAAGCATATTATGCTCCTTTCCCTTATCCCTGGGAGCTAGGAAATATTGGACTCTTAAGGAGTCGAACCTCTTAAGCCCATAACCCCCACAGCACCAGAACCGTCTGGTGGGAACCTGTGGGGATACTTGTTTTAATCGAGCTCGATGTGAATTTGTTCTAGCCATTCGCAAGGGCCGATTTGCATTGAGGTGTTATCGTAGCGGGCGTTGATTCCTTTGACGGAATTAAGTGCTTGGGCGACACCCCAAGTTGAAACTTCGAAGTAGGCTTCTCTACCGCCTACTTCTTCTGCGATGTCTTCGATTATAAACTCGTCGTACGAGTTTACTCTCGCTCCCGTTTTTCTGAAACGGGCACGCATTTCGGCGACAATGATGTCTGCCACGGTTTCGTTGATATTTGCTGTGTTTACTCTGTTTTCTTGCAACTTCATTTATGTTGCCTCCTTATATTTTGGTCATCTTTGGGAGTCGAACCCATTGACGCCATATGTCAAAGGAAGAACATCGAGGACTCGGACCTCGTGATTGAGCAAACTTTGTTTGTGCTGATGGTTTCGGCTCATGCCTTCATCAGGCCACGGACTCTTACCGTGACGACCATCTGTCCCGAGCAAGGGTTGAACTTGCTCGGGTGGGTTGGTTAAACCTCCAACCAACCAAGTTCGAGGTTTCGTTCTTTTCTTTCACTTACAGTGAGAAGTTTTTCGACTTCTTCGTAATTGAGAGCTTTTGATGTATCGGTTGTTGACACAACCGACACGCTGCCGTCGGGCAAGCGATTAATTTTGCTTACCACTGTTTGACCAAACATATTGCGAATGGTATACACAAACATTGTGTTACCTCCTATTGTTTATTCCGTTAGCGGTGCTCCCATTCACTCACGAAGAATGGGCATCGAGCATTGTTGCCACCCCATCTTTTTGGACGCACCGAGCCTAAGGCCTATTTAACGTCGCTCGGTCGACGGAGTAGTTTAACGTCTTGCTCAGGACGTGCCGTCATTCTTGTACCAAAGGTACAATTTTGACGGCGCTGTGGCCGCAAGCACGCAGCCACTTTGCCATGTCTTCTGCTGCCTTACGGCTACAGAAGAAATTATCAAATATTTGCGTTTTTTCTGTTCTGTCGCCGTAAGCGACAAAACTTATAATCCAAATTTTCATTTTGGATTCCTCCTTTGTTATATTCTTCTTAGTATTGCTTCTATCAATTCGGAATTTCTACCACCCTCTCGATACCAATCGAAAGGGGCAAAGGGAACCATTTACCGTTTTTTGCGAACGGAGGAGAGGTTCCCGAACCTCCGTTCCTCTTCTGACAAAGTCAAAAGAAGATGAATAGCTTTTCTAAAAAGCAAAATTCGACATTTACTTTGCTAAATAATAATAGCGACGAGTCGCTTTATTATAAAACGCACTAAATGTCGAATTTACACTTTTTAGAAAATAAATTCTTTCTAAAAAGCGAATTCAGGACAAAAATATTCATAAACCCATTTTTCAGCCTTCCCCCTCCTCTCAACGCTAACCCCCATCATCCGTAGTCAGCGCTCATCTCCCCCATCTCAGCGCACGTAAAAAAAAAGAGGAGCCAGGCACTCCTCTTCTTAATCAAAACCAGAAAAAGTCATTCAAGACATCGAACATCGACGGCACCGAACTCTTCCCATTATAACTCATATGGAAAGAACCGTAATCCTTGACGAACTCCTTCAGCAACTTCTGTGCTTCGGCTTCGGCATCTCTCGCCTTCTTAAAAGCCTCTACAACTTCTTTGCTGCGTGCCTCGCGTTCGTTCTTAAGAGCCAGCTGTTTCTCTTCTTCAGCCTTTTTCTTTGCGACCAAAGCCTCCTCGGCCTTTTCGCATTCCTCTTGTGTTTCATAGACCTTGTCGGTCATCTCACTGTAATACTTCATATTGTACTCCTTCGGACGTTCCTTATCTTCGTCCTTTTTGTATTTCCCATCGTTCTCTGCTGACGGGATTATCTATCTGAACCTGCCTGGTCGGTATCGGATTCTTCCACTTCTGTGACGACTTTTTCTTTAGGGAAATCTTTGCACACTTTGAAATCTCGTTTAAATTCTAAGCCTTTAATTAATTCGTCGATAGCACCGACAAACATCCCATATTCCATAACGTCGTCAAGCGACAACACATCGGGCATATGTGCCCATATTGCTTGCTTTTTAACATAATTTAGCAACTTGATCTTTTCATCTAAGATTCGATCTTCTATCTCTTCTTCGTGCTCTTCGTCATTTTGCACGAATTGCTCTTGAGGTTTTTTAAGCTCTTCGTTCAATCGTTCGATTTCTGCTTTATACTCAGCAACATCGCCATACCCTGCATCAATCAATGCTTCAAAAATTGAGATCCTGGCTGGGCAATGCAAAAGCCTAGAACATTTACCGTCGACACATTTTCTGGTACCCGCTTCGGGGCAAATAACTCTTGCCATATCTAAGGCCTGCTCATCTCTACTCAGCATAATCTTCTCCTTGTGTTGCGTTATCGGATTCTTCTCTTTCAACCCTCATTATATGTCGCCACTCGGCGTCCATTTTTGTCATATACTCTTGCTGGGCTTGGACTCTGCGTTTCTCGCAGAACTCAGCGGTATCCTTTGCTTGCTGTTCATTACTAACCCATCCTCTGATGGCAGCCGTAGTCGTCCAAGTTATCGGTCTGAGGACGTATTCGGGGTAAGTGCCGTTGTGGTCGTCAAAGTCCCAAACCAACGGAATATATCTAATCAACGGACTATCCGCGTCTTTTACTTTCTTATACTTCCCCGAGAATGGAAACTCGAGGACGCCGTAATGTGCCCAACACGCAATAAGATATATTTTGGGAAGTTTTGCGAGTTTGTCTCTTGTCTTCTGATTGTAAGGAAGACGTTTTCTTAACATACACATGGTGATTACTCCTCTTGTATAATTTGATATTTTTATAGTCCCGCATCCTCGAAATCTTTTTCGGTGAAGAAGGCTTTCTTTATGAGCTCCTCTTTTGTCCAGCCTTGACTGAAGTAATAATTGATATTCGATTTTGTCACAGCGCGGCGGGTGGCGTCAGTATATTCCATCACCCTTTTTTCGCCGTCCGTAATCGTTTGATTATATTCCTCAATTTGCTTCTTCATGAGCTCTCGTTTGACGTTGTCAGCGCACATATAAGCATGACGCCATTCTTCGTTGGCCTCCCACATTACACCCCAGTCTATTTTCGAGCCGCAGTGGGGACAGTAATCATAACCATCGTGTGCCATCGCAAATCCATACCCGCACTTGCCGCATTTGTAAATGATTTGGTAACCCCAGTCTGATATGCGAGACACTACGGGTTTAATCGCTTTTCTTGGCATTGTGCTTTCTCTCCTTTTTTATGCGAGACACGTTGACCAATTGAAAACTGGAAATAGCAACGTTAGAAACGCCATTATGTTCGCCTATCCACTTGGCAAGTTCGGTGAGTTTGTCGAAACTATCGAGTTTGCTTGTTCTTGTGATGTAGACGGTTCCAAATCCAGAATTCCCGCAATAAAACGAAATCAAATAATTATACTGCTTCACTGCTCCAATTCCTCCAAAATCAATCCCACCAGGTGCGGAAATCTTCGGCAATTTTCGCGAATGCTTTCTTGTAAAGCTCGGTGCGTTTCTTTTCTTGGGCCTCAATTCGTGCGCGATATTCTGCGGCATCTTCGTTAGCGCGCTGGTTGTCGCTATTGTTGAGCTTTTCGATCCAAGATTCTAATGTTTCAACACAGCCATCGGAAGAGTCGACATCATCGTCTTCCGCCGCCGCATCGAGTAAATCACAGACCTCTTCGAGAGAACGTTGAATTTCAATACGAGAGTCCTCTGCTTGGAACACGTTGTAACCGAGATCGTAATAAGCTTCCATCCAAGACAACATAGTACAAAGACCTTCCATAAAGAATCCGTAGTCATACGGCTGGAATTTGCGTGCCTTTTTTATGAGCGCCTTGCGATAATGACGCATCATACGATAGTAGCTCTTTTTGACCGCCTTCGAATATCCTTTACAAGCTTTGCAAACTTCTTTATCGGATTTGTCGCAATTGGGCGGGCACGAATATTGCTTTTTAATGTTCAGCTTTTCAGCCTTATTCAATGACATAGAATTCTTCTCCTGATATAGATTGTGCCTGGCGGGCTCCCTGAGGTGACAGAGAGCAGTCGCCGACTCTTTGAAATGTAATCGTTGCTCCTTCCGAAAGCTCTGACGCAAGTATGTAATAATCCACATCGAGAGCTTGGAAGGCAGCGACAACCGTTCCTGTTCGGACTTCGTCGCCGTCAACGTAATACATTTTGCGCCCTTGAAAAGAGCATTTTGTAAATTTTGCGTTTGCTGTCATTGTGTCGTCTTTATGTTGTCGCTGGGTGTTGCGAAAGTAGCAGTGCAGCTACCTGATTTTTTCGGTTTGACGCCCAATGAGATTGCTGTGCTTGGGTTCGGATTCGTATATTGCTCCAATGGTATGCTCACGGGAGTTGTAACAACCCAATTTGACCTGCCGTATTCCGACGGGCTACAGAACGGGCAATAGTTTTGGTATGGGGCGAGTATTGCACCGCATTTTGGACATTCCCAGCCTTGTTGAAGAAACGGTTTCCCTGGGATGTCACAAGCGGTAGACTTCGGGTCAGTTACTGTGCTCTTATCTGCGGGCATAGCGTTAGCCGTACTATCTGCTGTCCCGCGAAGCTTCACAACAGCCTCTCTGCACTTTGGGCAAATATAACTTTTGCTGTCGAATTTGAATTCTTCGCCGCAAATCTCACATTCTGTCATTGGTGAATATATTGACGGCACTGCATTGATTGTATTGTAGCCGTCGCCCGTTGCGTTCGTAGTTGTAGCACCAACACCAGGGTCAGGTTCGCCTACTTTTTGGATATATGGCAAAGTTCTTATTGGTGTCTGGTTTTCAAAAGTGATGATATCATCCTTTGAACCAACAGTCCCAGTTCTGCCACACTTTGGGCATTCCCATTTATATTGAGGTGGGTAGCTTGTGAGAATCATACTTGTGTCTACTTGTACAATTTCACCGCAATTTGGACATCTGATTGGTTTTGCTAGTTTGTACATAGTTTATTTCTCCTCTATTCTTTCAGCATATTTTACGCTATTCCAATTGATTATTGTATAACGTCCTTCTTCTTTAAGATTCTCAACAGTAATTGCATTTATTGAATCTTCTGTGGTCATTAATTTTTCAAATAGTCCATTGTCAGGTGCGTCTATATATCCGCCGCCAATTAAATGAAAACGAATTATGGGTTCTTCCATAGCATCCTCCTTAGTCTATTGTAATTTTTATAGAATAATCATCATCTATAATTTTATATTCTTTGTTGATATGTTCGTCTTCGGGCATATAAAAGACAGGAGTTTGTAATCCAATATCACTCTCTTTCACCATTTCGTTTTCTTCAAGCATTTCCATTAGAGAATTAACAACTTTTTGGGATTGTTTAAGGTTTACATATGTTCCCAAAAGAACAAGAGAACTACTAATACCGATAATTCCAAAAGTGGATGTCTTCATTTCTGAATTGGAAAGTTTGACATCTCCACGAGATATCATTATTCCCGTTACCGCGACAAAAGAATCTTCAAGAAACTCTTGAGGATTTTCATCGAGTATAGCTTGTTGAGGTTGAACCAGTATCATATATGGATACTCCTTGTCTATTATCTGTGAGTATTATATCATACAGAAATCGATACGTCAACCTATTGTGACGTTCTAAAGTGTTTTCTGCTTTTATCAATTTTATAGATCACAGAAGGTTGACAAAGTCAAGCTTCTTGTATATAATAGGGGTGGGTGGCGGGAGAATGAGATCTAAATTATTC
>ULVL01013761.1_pt1 | contig 25193 bp, 20 predicted proteins | sample 1959381 | NCBI WGS metagenome assembly ULVL01 (sample SAMEA4835785, study PRJEB28245) | human gut metagenome | biome: gut microbiome; material: fecal sample | place: Denmark | collected 2008
CCGTATCGGCACTTAGAATTATGCGGTATTGCCTTATCTCTGTTTTACCATCATCGTATCATGGTGTTCTGCTGCTGTCAAACTGTGGAATCAAATAAAAAAATAGAATGTGAGGAGTTTGAATCATGAAAACATCCACCCGTAAGCTGACCCTTTCCGCCCTGTTTTTGGCCCTGGGCCTGGTGCTGCCGCTTATCACCGGGCAGATCCCGCAGATCGGCAAAATGCTGCTGCCGATGCACATTCCCGTGCTGCTGTGCGGCATGGTATGCGGCTGGCCGTATGGCCTGGCCGTTGGCGCGGTAATGCCGCTGCTGCGCGGGCTGCTGTTTGGCATGCCGGTGCTGTACCCCACCGGCATTGGCATGGCGTTTGAGCTGGCTGCCTATGGCGCGGTGATCGGCCTGCTGTATGCCAAGCTGAACAAGCGCGGCGTGGCGGGCGTTTATATGGCGCTGGTGCCCGCCATGCTGGCCGGGCGCGCTGTGTGGGGCGTGGCCCAAACCGTGCTGCTGGGCCTTGGCGGAAATGGCTTTACCATGCAGATGTTCATTGCCGGTGCATTTGCCACCGCGCTGCCGGGCATTGTGTTGCAGCTGGTGCTGATCCCCGTGGTGATGGTGGGGCTGGAACACGCCGGTGTGCTGCGCGATACGGTGTAAACGAAAGAAAAATACAAAGGCAACACCGCACAATTCCCGCCTTGCGGCTTAAGCACCGCTCCGGCAGCTGCGGCACGGCATCTGCGTTGCCAAAATGCTCGATAAGACATCCAGTCTTATCTGCGCTTTTGGCTTGGCATCTGCCGCACCTCGCTCGCCGTATCGGCACTTAGAATTATGCGGTATTGCCCAAAATGTATAATTTCCGCGGCTGGTAAAATTTTTACCCGCCGCGGCTTTTTTTGCGGCCAAGTATCTGCTATAATAAGGGCTGTGTAAATGTTTGATAAATAACGAACACTTCCTGAAACTGACTTTGAGGAAGAAGGTGCTGTTATGAATACAGCGAAAGAACTGTATGACCGTTGGCTGGCCCAGCCGGAACTGGATACCGCTGTGGCGGAAGAACTGCACGGCATTGCCGGGGATGATGCCGCTATCACGGACCGTTTTTACCGTGACCTGGAATTTGGCACCGGCGGCCTGCGCGGTGTGCTGGGGGCGGGCACCAACCGCATGAACCTGTACACGGTGCGCAAGGCCACCCAGGGCCTGGCCGATTACCTGAACGCGACCGACCTGCCCAAAAAGATCGCCATTGCGCATGACAGCCGCAATAACGGCGAACTGTTCACCCGCGAAGCTGCCCGCGTGCTGGCGGCAAACGGCATTACCGCCTGCGTGTACCCGCGGCTGGAGCCCACGCCCGCACTTTCCTGGGCGGTGCGCTATCTGGGCTGCGGGGCAGGCGTCTGCATTACAGCCAGCCATAACCCGGCCAAGTACAACGGCTATAAAGTGTATGGCGCCGATGGCTGCCAGATCACGCTGGAAGTGGCAGATAAAATTCTGGCTGCAATCGAAAAAGTGGACTGCTTTGACGGCGTAAAGCTGGTGGATTATGAAGCCGGTGTGCAGGCAGGCCGCATTGTGAGCATTGACGACAAATGCCTGGATGATTTTGTACAGGCTGTATATGACCAACGCGTTGGCGATGGCACCGGCATTGAGCAGCTCAAGCTGGTGTACACCCCGCTGAACGGCACCGGCCTGGAGTGCGTAAAAAAACTGCTGGCCGAGCTGGGTGTGACCCATGTGACGGTGGTGCCGGAGCAGGAAACACCGGATGGGAACTTCCCCACTTGCCCGTATCCCAACCCGGAAATCCGCGAAGCCATGCAGAAGGGCCTGGAACTGTGCGATAAAGTACACCCGGATCTACTGCTTGGCACCGACCCCGACTGTGACCGCTGCGGCACCGCTGTGCCGGACGGCAAGGGCGGCTACCGGCTGATCACCGGCAACGAGATGGGCATTATCCTGCTGGATTATATCTGCCGCACACGCCTGGCCCGCGGCACCATGCCCAAGGATCCCGTGGTCGTGACCACCATTGTTTCCACCGATATGGCAACGCCGGTTGCCAAAAAGTACGGCGTGGAGCTGCGCCGCACCCTGACGGGCTTTAAGTTCATCGGCGAGCAGATCGGCAAGCTGGAAGCAGAGGGCCATGTGGAACGCTATATCTTTGGCTTTGAGGAGAGCTATGGTTACCTGTCCGGCGGACATGTGCGGGATAAGGATGCCGTGAACGCCACGCTGCTGGTGTGTGAAGCCGCCGCCTGGTATGCCCAGCAGGGCATGACGCTGCTGGATGCCATTGAAGCGCTGTACAAAGAGTTTGGCTATTACCGCAACGCCCTGTGCAGCTTTGCCTTTGAGGGCGAAACCGGCATGTACACCATGCAGAACCTGATGAAGACTCTGCGCGCCGACCCGCCCAAAGAGATTGCGGGCTATGCGGTGGAGCGTGTTGCGGATTATGATACCGATGGCACCAGCCTGCCCCGCGCCAACGTGCTGGAATACCACCTGGCGGGCGGCCACAAGCTGATGGTGCGCCCCTCCGGCACCGAGCCGAAAATCAAAGTGTATCTGTCCGCCGTGGGCAAGAGCGAAGCGGAAGCCGATGCGGTGAACGCGGAGCTGGCGAAGGCGGCGGAAATGCTCATGAAGTGAGTTAGGGGGTAGGAGTGAGGAGTTGGATGGGAAAATTAGAAATTAGGAATGAGTAATTAGAAATGAGTAATTAGGAATTTTGCGGTAAGGGCCAGGCCCGGCGGTTTGATCTGTAGGGCACGATGCCCTCATCGCGCCGGGGAGAGACCCTGCCGGTTGCTATAAACGCTGCCAATATTTGTAGGGGACGATGCTTGCATCGTCCCGCGGACGGGCCGCGCCACATCATTCGCCGCAAGGCAACGGGCGCACAATGTGCGCCCCTACGGGATTGGGTAACGAAAAACATCTAAATACAATTTCTAATGCGGTTTTCGCGATTTCTGATTTTTCTATGAATTTTTGACTTCTTGATGCTTTTACTTTTTCAGATACACCCTAGGATACACAAAATAGATTGATAAAATATGTCAGCAGCAGAGGTGACAAAATGGAGTTCCCGAAAGACTTTTTGTGGGGTGCGGCATCGGCAGCGGCACAGGTGGAAGGCGCCTGGAATGAGGATGGCCGCGGGCCGAGCATCTGGGATGTGCTGTACCCCGGCCACACCAAATATAACGAGGGCCCTCTGCAGGCGTGCGACCACTACCACCGCTACCGTGAAGATGTGGCCCTGATGAAAAAGATGGGGCTGAAAAGCTACCGCTTCTCGGTCAGCTGGTCCCGCATCCTGCCCGATGGCACGGAAAAAATCAACCAGAAAGGCATTGAGTTCTATCAAAGCCTTGTGCGGGAGTTGAAAGCCGCGGGCATTGAGCCGATGGTAACGCTGTACCATTGGGATTTGCCGTATGCGCTGTATTTGCAGGGCGGATGGAAGAACCCGCAGATCCCGGATTGGTTTGCAGCGTACACCAAAATTGTGGTGGAAGCCCTGTCTGACCAGGTACAGTATTGGATGACCCTGAACGAGCCGCAGTGCTTTGTGGGTATCGGCCATCTGCAGGGGCGGCATGCGCCGTTCCTTGATGAACCGGCCAGCCTGCGCCCCGTGACTCGCCATGTACTTTTGGCCCATGCCAAAGCGGTACAAACCATCCGCCAGTATGCAAAGCTGCCGCCTAAGGTGGGGTATGCTCCCACCGGACCGGTGTTTTCGCCCTGCGGGGACGAAAGCAAAGCCGCCATCGCCGAAGCTTACCGCCGGACGATGGAGGTGGAAGGCTGCTATTCCATCAGCTGGTGGTGCGACCCCGTTCTGCTGGGCAGGGTGCCGGAACCGATGGCCAAAGCCCTGGGGGCGGATGTGTTCACCCCGCAGGAACTGGAGCTGCTGCACCAGCCGCTGGATTACCTGGGCTTTAACGTCTACAATGCCTGCGCGGCGCAGCAGCCGGGCAGCGAGTATACCGCCAACACCTGGCAGGGCAGCCCGCGCACTGCGATGGAATGGCCCATCACGCCGGACTGCATCTATTGGGCCATCCGCTTTTTGAACCAGCGGTATGGTCGGCCCATCCTGATTACCGAGAACGGTATGGCCAACACAGATTTTGTGATGCTGGACGGTAAAGTGCACGACCCGCAGCGCATTGATTATGTGCACCGCCACCTGCTGGCCGCCCGCCGCGCCTTGCAGGAGGGCTACCCGCTGATCGGTTATACCTACTGGTCGATCATGGATAACTATGAGTGGGCCGAAGGCTACAGCAAGCGCTTTGGGCTGATTTATGTGGACTACCGCACCATGGAACGCATCCCCAAGGATTCCGCTGCGTGGTACGCCCATGTGATCGCCACAAACGGCAGCGAGCTGTAAAATGCAAAACATATGTCAGGGGGAAGCTCTGCGCAGGGCTTCCCCTTGACTTTTTGTATGCTGCGCTTTATAATTTGAAAAGACTACCGATTTGATAGGTTGGGCGGGCGCGAACCCGCCCATTTGTTTGTTAATTTACAAAACCGTGGGGGAGCAGGCAGTATGCTGAATCAGTTTTCAAGAACGCAGTTGTTGTTTGGCAAGGAGGCAATGGAGCGTCTGTACAACGCCCGTGTGGCCGTGTTTGGCGTTGGCGGTGTTGGAGGCTATACGGTGGAAGCACTGGCACGCAGCGGCATTGGCACGCTGGACCTGATTGATGACGACAAGGTCTGCCTGACCAACCTGAACCGCCAGATCCTGGCCACCCACAAAACGGTGGGCAAATACAAGGTGGATGTGGCGGAAGAGCGCATCCATGATATCAACCCGGACGCCGTGGTGAACACCTACAAGACGTTCTACATGCCAGACACCGCCGACCAATTCGATTTCAGCCAGTACGACTATGTGGTCGATGCCATCGACACGGTAAAGGGCAAGCTGGAACTGGTCATGCAGGCGCAGGCAACGGGCACGCCCATCATCAGCTGCATGGGCGCGGGCAACAAGCTGGATGCTTCCGCCCTGGAAGTTGCGGATATTTATGATACCTCCGTCTGCCCGCTGGCCCGCGTAATGCGCGCCGAGCTGCGCAAGCGCGGGGTCAAGCACCTGAAGGTGGTATACTCCAAAGAGCCTGCACTGACCCCCATTGATGATATGACCATCAGCTGCCGCACCCATTGCATCTGTCCGCCCGACACGGCCCACAAATGTACCCAGCGCCGCCAGGTTCCCGGCAGCAACGCCTTTGTGCCCGCCGCCGCGGGGTTGATCATTGCGGGTGAGGTTGTGCGCGACATTGCCAACGGCGAACCGCAGAAAAAATAAGCAGCACAACACCTATCGAAAACGTCAGGGAAACAAAGATGCTCCGTAAGGGCGAACAGCGTTCGCCCACGGAGGTTTGCCATGTGTATGACATAAATGTGCGTTGCTATGTCAAGGCGGCGGGCGCACAATGTGCGCCCCTATGCGCCCACCAGAATTTTTAATACACGAAAAATTTCGGGAGAGATTCCGGGCAGCGGCCATCCGCCTGTGCTTGGAACGACTGTACTGCGCGGCAAGCCTGCCAAATCTGGCAGGCTTTTTTTGTGCTGTTTGCAGATTGACAAATGTACAACAAACACATATGCTGTTATTGGTGCGCAACGCATGCGCAACATGGGAAAAGGAGGGTGCTGAATGGCAGGTAAGCGTGATGAAGTGACCATCGCGGAAGTGGCGGAGGCATTGAATATATCAAAAACAACGGTATCCCGCGCAATATCCGGCAAGGGCCGCGTGAGCGAGGCTACCCGCGCGCGTGTGTTCGATTATATCGGCAAGGGCCGCCAGGATGCAGCTGCGCCGCTGCGCACTGCGCAGCAAGGCCCAACCAACAACCTTGCGCTGATGATCCCCAAGCATTTTATGCGGCTGGACTTGCCGTTCCTGCGCAAGTGCATGGGCGGTGTGTGGAACATGGCGGCCCAGCGCGGGTATGACCTGCTGCTGTGCTATGCGGGAGAAACCGATGTTGGCCAGCTGGAACGCCAGCTGGAATCCCACAAGGTGGATGGCGTGATTTTGTCCCGTACGATGCTGCACGATGAATGTGTGCAGACTTTGCAGCGCCACAACGTTCCTTTTGTGGCCATTGGCCGCGTGGATGACGATAAGGTACCCCAGGTGGATAACGACCAGGTAGGAGCGACCGCCGAGATGACCCGCCTGCTGCTGCAGCTGGGCATGCGCCGCATTGCCTATATGGGCGGCTGCACCAACTATACCGTCAACGAGGACCGGCTGCGCGGCTACCTGCGCGGATTTTCCGACTGTGGGGTGCAGGTGGACCAGAAATTGATTTGGACCGGCATTGAAACCAGCGAACAGCGGATCGATGCATTGGAAGGTGCGCTGGAGCAAAAGCCCGAATGCCTGCTCTGCGCGGACGACAGCATGGCGGCCGCGGTGCTGCAGGAGCTGCGCGCCCGGCACATCAAGGTACCGGAACAGGTGAAACTGGCCAGCTTTTATGATAGTGAGCTGCTGACCAGCTCAACCCCGCAGATTTCGGCCGCTCAGTTTGACGGCGAGCGCCTGGGCGCCACGGCATGCCGGATGCTGCTGGATATTTTGGCGGGCAAGCAAATCGCATTGCGCCAGATGCAGGGATATCAGGTGATTTTGCGCGAGTCCACAAAATAGATAATATTACCAATATTGTAAAATACGATGATTGATACAGCCTTTTCTACGCGCACAGCGTGTGCACCAGGAAAGGCTGATTGTTGTTAAAAAGCCTGTACTAAAGTTGCGCAACATTGCGCATACAAAATTCGACATTGTTACAAAAGTGTAACAGGCTGTGAAAAATGCACAAGAAAACATGGTAAAACATGTTAGTTATGAACGTTGACACTGAAAATAGAATCGTGTATTCTTAAGTTGTGAAACAAAGTTGCGCAACGATGATGCGCAACCTTGAAAAGCTTGTGATATAGCAGATGAAGGAGAATGATTATGAAAAAGCAACTCGCACTTGCAACAGCTGCCTTGATGGCACTGTCCCTGGCAGCATGCGGCAGCACCGCAACTGCCTCTTCCGCTGCAGAGTCCACCAGCACTGCAGCTTCCAGCGAAGCCGCCTCCACCGACAGCACCGCAGCTGACGATGGTGACGTTCTGCAGCAGGCTGCAGCCGCTGCTTTCGCCAACGACGTTACCCTGACCATGTGGGGCGCCGAGGAAGACCAGGAACTGCTGCGCACCATCGCTGATAACTTTATCAAAGAATACGGCAATTACGGCGGCAAGATCACCATCAACCTGGGCGCTCAGTCCGAAAAGGAAGCTAAGGATACCGTCCTGACCGACCCCACCGCCGCTGCTGACGTTTACGCATTTGCTGATGACCAGCTGAACGAGCTGGTTCAGGCAGGCGCCCTGCAGGAAGTTCAGCTGAACGCTGACGACATCAAGAGCCGCAACACTGCAGCTTCTGTTGACGCTGCAACCCTGAACGGCAAGCTGTATGCTTACCCCCTGACCGCTGATAACGGCTACTTCATGTTCTATGATAAGTCCTTCTTCACCGAGGATGACGTCAAGAGCCTTGACACGATGATGGAGAAGGCAGCCGCCGCAGGCAAGAAAGTCTCGATGGACGTTGCTAACGGCTGGTACCTGTACAGCTTCTATGCTGGCGCTGGCCTGAACCTGAGCCTGGCTGATGACGGCGTGAGCACCGTCTGCAATTGGAACGAAGCTCCGGGCGCTGACGTTACCCAGGCTGTCATCGATATCTGCAAGAACCCCGGCTTCCTTGCCCTGAAGGATGAAGAGTTCACCGGCAAGCTGAAGGACGGCACCCTGGTTGCCGGCGTTAACGGCACCTGGCGTGCAAACGACGCTGCTGAAGTTTGGGGCGATAATTACGCTGCCTGCAAGCTGCCTACCTACACCCTGAACGGCGAGCAGGTCCAGATGGCTTCCTTCTCCGGCTTCAAATTGATCGGCGTCAACCCCCACAGCGCTAACGTTGGTGCTGCCATGCTGCTGGCTGATTACGTTACCAACGAAGAGAACGAGACCCTCCGCTTCCAGCAGCGTGCACAGGGCCCCTCCAACACCAACGCTCTGGCAGCCGCTTCTTCTCCGGCTCTGACCGCTGTTGTTGCTCAGTCTGAGTACGCTAACCTGCAGCGCGTCGGCGGCAACTACTGGGCTTCTGCTGAAACCCTCGGCCAGATCTGTGTCAACGGCAACCCCGATGGCAAGGATCCCCAGACCCTGATTGAAGATGCTGTTGCCGGCATCACCGCACCGGTTACCCAGTAATTGTTAAAACTGTTAAAACGAAAAAAGCTGCATTGATACACTAAAACAACGGCCCACAAACGGTCCGGAACGGTTGCCGGGCGCGTGTGGGCCGTTTGGCGTAACCGCGTTGGAAAGGAGAGATTCCTGTGGCAAAATCCGCTGCTGCGGCCCTGCACACGGAACCAAAGGAACCCAATTTTTTGCAGAAATTTGGTCATGACTTTGTGCACGGCGATATCTTTACCAAACTATCCTTCTTTGTATGGGGTCTGGGCTACATTGGCCACGGCCAGCTGATGAAGGCGCTTCTGGTCACATTTGTACAGGGCTTTGCGCTGTATTTCCTGGCATTCTTTGGCGTACCCAACCTGGCAAAGTTCGGCACCCTCGGCACCGTAAAAATGGAGATGGTGTTCGATGTTGCCACGATGAAAAACGTTGTAAACGATTACGATAACTCGTTTGAAATCCTGCTGATGAGCATGATCGCCTTTATCGTGATCGCGGCCCTGATTGCAGCGGCCATGATGGTGGTATCTTCCAACTATCAGCTGCAAAAGATCCGTGAAGCTGGCAAAAAGACCAACAACTTTGTGCAGGACATCAACGTTTACCTGAACGAAAAGTTCTATGTGACCCTGCTCACCCTGCCGGTTCTGGGTGTTGTGGTGTTCACCATTGTGCCGCTGTTCATCCTGATCGCCGTTGCGTTCACCAACTATGACCAGCAGCACATGCCGCCCAATGAACTGTTTACCTGGGTTGGGCTGAACAACTTCTTTACCCTGTTTGGCGGCGGCGGAATGACCTCCACGTTTAGTTATTCCTTTGCCAAGGTTTTAACCTGGACGTTGGTTTGGGCATTCTTTGCCACCTTTACCAACTTCTTTGGCGGCATTTTGATGGCAATGTTCATCAACGACAAAAAGACCAAGTTCCCCAAGTTCTGGCGTACCCTGTTCATGGTGACCATTGCGGTGCCGCAGTTCGTTACGCTACTGCTGGTGCGCAACTTCTTCTCCAACAACGGTATTTTCAATACCATGATGGCCAATGCAGGCGTTACCGACTTCCTGCATAACATCGGCCTGCTGGATAAGGGCCTTTCTTACATTCCGTTCCTGACCCAGCCGGGCTGGGCCATGTTCACCATCATCATGATCAATATCTGGATCGGCGTGCCGTACCAGATGCTGATTGCTACCGGCGTGCTGATGAACATTCCCGCTGACATGATCGAGGCCGCCCGCATTGACGGCGCCAACCCGGTGCAGATGTTCTTCCGCATCAAGCTGCCCTACCTGCTCAGCGTGCAGGGTCCCTCTCTGGTAACGGATTTCGTCAAGAACGTCAACAACTTCAACGTCATTTACCTGCTCACGCAGGATGTGTTTGTAACCCAGAATCAGGCCCTTGCACAGTCCAACGCAAAGGAAATTGACCTGCTGGTTACCTGGCTGTTCCGCTTGACACAGGATTACTACAACTACAAGATGGCTGCCGTGCTGGGCATTATGGTGTTCATTGTGTGCGCCGTGTTTACGGTTGTATGCTTCCACTTTATCAATAAGAAGGAGGCGACGTTCTCTTGAGTACCACTGCTGTACCCTCTGCCGCTGCGCAAAAGCAGCTCAAGCAGGGCAAAGTGAAAAAAGGCATCTTCTCCGTCATCCGCCATCTGGTGCTGGCGCTGCTGGCTTTTATCTGGCTGGTACCCATCGCCTGGCTGCTGCTGACCTCGTTCTCCACCGATAAGGGCATCAACTTTACCCGCTTTGTACCGGAAAGCTTTACCATGTGGAACTACGTCAGCATTATGACACAGCCGGACTCTGTTGCACAGTTCCCGCGCTGGTTCATGAACACCCTGGTTGTGGCATGCTTTAACTGTGTGATCTCCACCTGCTTTGTGTTGATGGTGGCTTACGCCATAAGCTGCTGCCGCTTCAAGGGCCGCAAGCTGCTGCAGAACTTGTCCGTTACCGTCAACCTGTTCCCCGGCGTTCTGGCCATGATCGCTGTGTACTTTGTTTTGAAGTACATGAACCTGACCAACTCTTACGCCGGTCTGATCATGGTATACGCGGGCTCTTCCGGCCTGGGCTACCTGATCTGTAAGGGCTTTTTTGATACGGTGCCTGTGGCACTGCGTGAGGCCGCCAAGCTGGACGGCGCTTCGGAAGCGCGCATCTTCTTCCAGATCGTCATCCCGATGTCCCGCCCGATCCTGGTGTACACCATTATCAGCTCCTTCCTGACGCCGTGGACCGACTTTGTTGTGGCAAAGATGATCCTGAACTCCGGCGTTTCGTCGGACTGGACGGTGGCAATCGGCCTGTACAACATGCTGCAAAAGGCTTTGGTCAACAGCTACTTCTCCCGTTTCTGCGCAGGCGGTGTTTTGGTGGCTATCCCCATCTCCATCCTGTTTGTCATCATGCAGAAGTTCTATGTTGAGGGCATTACCTCAGGTGCAGCAAAGGGCTAAACCTTTGCATCAACGGCACATGGCACAATAGCTGCAGAATCTACTATAATTAGGGCAATACCGCATAATTCTAAGTGCCGATACGGCGAGCGAGGTGCGGCAGATGCCAAGCCAAAAGCGCAGATAATACTGGATGCTGCAAAGGTGAGCGCCGCCAGTGGCGGAAACAGCGAACCGAAGCAGGGGCAGCGGTCGCAGAGTGCGAGGGGCTTTTGCCCCCGAAGCACGATGCGGGTACCGCAACCCGACATTATCGAGCATTTTGGCAACGCAGATGCCGTGCCGCAGCTGCCGGAGCGGTGCTTAAGCCGCTAGGCGGGAATTGTGCGGTGTTGCCCCTTAGGAATTGGAAATCAGGAATGAGGAATTTCGGTGCAGACCGCCAGTTCCGTCTTTCGGGTTTCCGATTCCTAATTTTTGTTTTATGCTTTACAGTGTAGAGGAAAGGGAATCCACTATGAACTTTATCACCAAAGCCCCTGTGATGCTGTGCGGCGGCGATTATAACCCGGATCAATGGCTGGACCGCCCGGATATTCTTGAAGCGGACATCCGCATGATGAAAAAGGCCGGAATGAACAGCGTTACGCTGGGTGTGTTTGCCTGGGCAGCATATGAGCCGCGCGAGGGGGAATATAACTTTACTTGGCTGCGCGAGATCATGGATCGACTGTATGACCAGGGCATTTATACCGAGCTGGCAACGCCCACTGGTGCAAAGCCCAACTGGCTGGCACGCAAATACCCCGAAGTGCTGCGCGTGCAGTCCAACGGTGTGCGGGACCACCAGGGCATGCGCCACAACCACTGCCTGACCAGCCCCATCTATCGCCAGAAGGTAGAGGAGCTGCTGAACCACATGATCGACGCTGTGGGCGACCACCCCGGCCTGATCTTGTGGCACATTTCCAATGAGCTGGGCGGCGAATGCTACTGCCCGCTGTGCCAAGAGCGCTTCCGTGGCTGGCTGAAAGAAAAGTATCATACCATTGATGCCCTGAACCATGCCTGGTGGACTAGCTTCTGGAGCCACCACTACGACAGCTTTGACGAGGTGGAGCCGCCGTTTGATAACGGGGAGCAGAGCCTGAACGGCCTGAAGCTGGACTGGCGGCGCTTTACCACCTGGAACATGATGGACTATGTACACAGCGAAACGGCGATCCTGCGCAAGCGGACCCCCAATGTGCCCATTACCACGAACCTGATGGAGTACTTCCCCGGATTGGACTACCACAAGCTGCAAAGAGAACTGGATTTTGTCTGCTGGGACAGTTACCCCCATTGGGGGCGCCCCGACCGCAGCACCACCGTGACGGCGGGCATGACGGCGTTTGATCATGCGCTGATCCGCGGCTGCAAGCCGGACAAGCCGTTCCTGCTGATGGAAAGCACCCCCAGCCTGGTGAACTGGCACGAGTATAATAAGCTCAAGCGCCCCGGCGTGAACCGGATGAGCGCTATCCAGACAGTGGCCTGTGGTGCGGACGGCGTGCAGTACTTCCAGTGGCGCAAGGGCCGCGGCGGCTCTGAGCAGTTCCACGGCGCGGTTGTGGACCACGATGGCCGCGATGATACCCGCGTGTTCAACGAAGTGACCGCCACCAACGAAGCCTTGGCCGCCCTGACCCCGGTGTGCGGCAGCCTGCCCAAAGCGGACGCGGCCATGATCTTTGACTGGGACAACCGCTGGGCGCTGGATGACGCCTGGGGCATGCAGATCAAGCAGAAAAATCTGCGCGAAACCTGCTGCCAGCTGTACGCCCAGCTGAACCACTGCGGTGTGGAAACCGACGTTGTGGGCGTGGATGCAGACCTGAACCGCTATAAGCTGGTGGTGCTGCCCATGCTGTTTATGACCAAGCCTGGTTTTGCACAAAAGATCCGCGAATATGTGGAAAACGGCGGCACCGTTGTGGCCACCTATCTGCTGGGCTATGTGGATGAAAGCACCCTGTGTTGGCTGGGCGGGTTCCCCGGTGACGGCCTGCGCGAAGTGTTTGGCGTGACCGCAAGCGAACTGGACACCCTGTACCCTGGCGAGGGCAACCGTGCCATCTGGGTCAAGAGCAGCCAGCAGAGCAGCATCAAGGATTACTGCGAACTGTTGCAGCCTGCCGAGGGTACCGAGGTGGTGGCTGTGTATGGACAGGATTTCTATTCCGGCCATGCGGCTGTGACCCACCATGTGTTCGGCAAGGGGCACGCTTATTACATCGGTGCGCGCCTGGATGATGCCGGCAACGCCGCTGTGCTGCGTGCAGCTTTGGCCGATGCCAAGGTGCACCTGCGTGACCTGCCGCAGGGTGTGGAATACCACTGCCGCGAAAGCGAGAACGCGCGCTACCATTTCTACATCAACACCACCCAGAGCGCAGTTAAGGTGCAGGTGGAATCCGGTGCAGACCTGTTGAGCGGCAAAAACGTTTTGGGCAGCATGGAGCTGAAACCCTATGATGCCTGCGCAATTGAGGAAAAAGTGAAATAAGAAAAACGCCATGCTTTCCGAAGAAAGCATGGCGTTTTTTAGTTAGGAGTTAGGAAGTAGGAGTGAGGAGGTAATGTGGAATTAGGAATTGGAGGTGGGGAAAGGGAGCGGCGAGGTTGGTTTGAGCAGATGTTTTGTGGTGCCAGAACGGTCAAGACCGTTCCCTACAGCGCATTTTATAATGTGCGGCAATATTTATGGTGCACCCCCACCCGTAGGGGCGCACAATGTGCGCCCGCTGCGCTGAAGGGGAACGGCTCCTTTTTAGGCCGTGCGTATCTCTCAAATATACTTATCCAACATATCCTGCAAAGCCTGCTTGGGCAGGAAACCGACGCTGCGGGCGGATTCCTGGCCGTTTTTCAGTACGACCAGGCAGGGGATGCTGGAAATGCCGTATTCGGTGGCAAGCTGGCGGTTTTCGTCCACATCAATGCTGTAAAATGCGGCTTTGCTGCCAACTTCATCGGCAAGCTCATGCAGGACCGGGGCAAGCATCTGGCAGGGACCGCACCAGGTTGCAGAAAAATCCAGAACGGCCACGCCCTGTGCTTTGGCCTGGGAAAGATCATTATTGCTGATTTTGGTAACCATAAAAAGGTTCCCTCCTTTAATTATGACTGTAAAGCAGCGCGTTCCGCTGCTGTTTGCCGGACATGATTATGGCGTATCTACACCATAGTATGGGCCGGGAGGGGGAAAGACATTCCCTTACTGCTGATTGTACACAGTTTGGGCTGCTTTGTCAACAAGAAAAAGACTGAATCTTAATCTTGACATAAAATTACTATAACAAGTAAGACAAATTAAGACGAAAAGCAGATACAGGATAAAACAAAGCCACCCGCTCTGCGCAGGGATCCCCTGCACAGAACGGGTGGCAACTTTGTTGGAAGGTAATCAGCGGTTGTATTTTGCAGTAGCCTGCAGGCGCTGCATGGCACGGTTCAGGGCAATCTTGCTCTGGTAATACTCGTGCATGCTCTGCTTGTGCTGCAAGCGTTCCTCGGCGCGGATGCGGGCGGCCTCGGCACGGTTCTTATCGATATCCTCCGGGCGCTCGGCGCTGTCGACCAGCAGCATAACGTAAGCGGGGGTCACTTCGGCAATGCCATCGCCCACCAGTACGCTGCGGGTTTCGCCGTTCACGGTGAACTGCATGATGCCCATTTCCAGGGCAACCAGCACTGGGCTGTGTCCGGCCTGTACGCCGTACTGGCCGTCAGCGGTGGGCAGGGTCAGGCTTTCGCACTCGCCCTGGAAAAACTCGCCGCTGCTGGCCGTGATGTTCAGAATGAACTTTTCCATCAGGCCACACCGCCCTTTTCGGCAGCCTTCTTGCGAGCATCGTCCAGCGTGCCCACGTTGAAGAACGCCCATTCGGGCAGATCATCGACCTGACCGTCCACGATGGCGGCAAAGCCCTTGACAGTTTCGGCCAGGGGCACATATTTGCCCGGCAGGCCGGTAAAGTTTTCGGCAACGAAGAACGGCTGGGACAGGAATTTCTGGATTTTGCGGGCGCGGGCAACGGTCAGCTTATCGTTGTCGTCCAGTTCGTCCATGCCAAGGATGGCGATAATGTCCTGCAGTTCCTGGTAGCGCTGCAAGGTAGCCTGTACCTTGCGGGCCACGCGATAATGCTCCTCGCCCACAATGTCTGCTTCCAGGATGCGGCTGGTGGAATCCAGCGGATCCACGGCGGGGTAGATACCCTGTTCCACGATCTTACGGGACAGAACGGTAGTGGCATCCAGGTGGGCAAAGGTGGTGGCCGGGGCGGGGTCGGTCAGGTCGTCGGCAGGCACATAAACGGCCTGAACCGAGGTGATGGACCCATCACGGGTGGAAGTGATACGCTCCTGCAGGGCACCCAGCTCGTTGGCCAGCGTGGGCTGGTAACCAACGGCGGAGGGCATACGGCCCATCAGGGCGGAAACTTCGGAGCCGGCCTGCACAAAACGGAAGATGTTGTCAATAAACAGCAGCACGTCCTTGTGGCTTTCCTCGCGGAAGTATTCTGCCATGGTCAGGCCGGTTTCGGCAACGCGCATACGGGCTCCCGGCGGTTCGTTCATCTGGCCGAAGATCAGGGCGGTCTTGTTCAGAACGCCGGAAGCGTTCATTTCGCCCCAAAGGTCACAGCCCTCACGGCTGCGCTCGCCAACGCCGGTAAAGATGGAGTAGCCGCCGTGCTCGGTGGCTACGTTGTGGATCAGCTCCTGGATCAGCACGGTTTTGCCAACACCGGCGCCGCCAAACAGGCCGATCTTGCCGCCCTTGGCATACGGTGCCAGCAGGTCAATGACCTTGATGCCGGTTTCCAGAATTTCGGTTGCAGGTTTCTGGTCCTCAAAGCCGGGGGCCTTGCGATGGATGGGCCAGGTAGGGACGTCTGCGGCCATGGGGCCTTTGCCGTCAATGGGGCGGCCCAGGGGGTCAAACATGCGGCCCAGGGTGGCTTCGCCCACCGGGGCAGTCAGACCGTGGCCCAGTGCGTTCACGGTCATCCCCTTGCCAAGACCCTCGCTGGCAGAAAGCATAATGCAGCGAACGGTGGTTTCGTTCACATGCTGCGTTACTTCCATCGTGCGCTCGGTGCCCTCAGCGGTCACTGTCAGCGCTTCCTGCAGGGCAGGCAGCTTGCCCTCGGTGAACTGAACGTCCACCACGGGGCCTGCTACACGAATAATTGTTCCCTGTGTCATACGATAGCCTCTTCCTTAATTTCAGAAGTAGATAAATGTTTGAATATTGTATCCCGATAGGGGATACAGTGCAAAAAGTTTAATAGTCGCTGGTTTGCACAGCAGAAGCACCGCCGATGATCTCGGTGATCTCCTGGGTGATTGCACCCTGGCGGGTGCGGTTATACTCCAGCTGGAGCGCGTGAATCATATCGGTGGCGCTCTTGGTGGCGGAATCCATGGCGGTCATGCGGGCGCTCTGCTCGGCGCAATAGCTCTCGGTCATGGCACCGAAGATCATGCCGTGCATGTAGATGGGGGCCATCTGCTTGAACACCGACCACGCATCGGGGAACAGCTCAACCTCGCCATGGGGATCGCCCAGTGCGGGCGGCAGCGGCGCAAAGTGGGAGCGTTCCAGCGGCAGCAGCTGCAGCATGACCGGTTCAGCGGTCAGGGCGTTCTGGATCTTGGTGTAGATGAGGTAAACCTCATCCACCTCATCCGCCTTGAACGTATCGATCATGTCCGCCGTGATGTCACGCGCACGCTGCAATGTGGGGGCCTGGCCGCTGTACAGAAAATCTTCCACCAGGCGGGGGTCCTTGTGCAGCAGGGCGCGGTAGCCGGTCTGGCCCACCACATAAAAGCGGGCCTTGGGGTCATCGCCGCAGTGCGATTTCAGAAACTTGAGCAGGTTCTGGTTGTACGCACCGGCCATGCCTTTGTCCGCCGTCAGCACCAGATAGGCGCGGCGCGGAGATTCCGGGTTGCGGGTGTGGAAGAACGGGTGGACCGGTTCTTCCGGCAGGTGGGGCAGCACGCGGGTCATCGTCATCTGCATGCGCTCAAAGTAAGGCGAAACCGCCTGGTAATTTTTGCGTGCCTTGCGCAGCTTGGAGGAGGAGATCAGGTACATGGCATTGGTGATCTTCATGGTGTCCTGAATGCTCTCAATACGCTCCTTGAGCAGCTTAGTGGATGGCATGGGCATCGCCTCCCGCAAATGCGTTCCAGGCGTTCAGGATGGTCTGCACCTGTTCGGGGCTGAGCTTACCGGAAGCCTGGATCTCGTCCATCACGCCGGACGGGTCCGTACGGAACTGACGCACAAATGCGGAGGTTTTCTGGCGCAGCTCGCCGGTTTTGATCTCGTCGAGCACGCCGTGGGCGGCGAGGGTCAGCAAAACGACCTGCTCGGCGTCGGATTTGGGCTGGTACAGCGGCTGTTTCAGCAGTTCCATCAAAGCCTTGCCGTGTTCCAGCTGGCGGCGGGTCTCAGCGTCCAGGTCAGAGCTGAACTGCGAGAAGGATTCCATATCCTTGTACTGGGCCAGCTCGATACGCAGGTTGGCGTTGGCCTTTTTCATGGCCTTGGTCTGGGCAGCGCCGCCGACACGGGAAACCGACAAGCCAACGTTGACAGCCGGGCGGTTGCCTGCGTTGAACAGTGCGGTCTCCAGGAAGATCTGGCCATCGGTGATGGAAATAACGTTGGTGGGAATGTAGGCGGAAACATCGCCTGCCTGGGTTTCAACAATGGGCAGTGCGGTGATGGAACCGCCGCCCAGGTCGTCCCGCATACGGCAGGAACGTTCCAGCAGACGGGAATGCAGGTAGAAAACGTCGCCGGGGTAAGCCTCACGGCCGGGGGAGCGGCGCAGCAGCAGGGAAATGGCACGATATGCCACGGCGTGCTTGGAAAGGTCGTCATAGACGATCAGCACGCTCTTGCCCTGGGCCATAAAATATTCGGCCAGTGCGGTGCCGGCATACGGGGCAATGTACTGCAGGGGGGCGCTGTCGCTGGCGGTGGCGGCCACAATGGTGGTGTAGCCCATAGCGCCATGCTTTTTCAGGTCCTCGGCCACGCGGGCAATGGAGGAAGCCTTCTGCCCGATGGCAACGTAGATGCAGAGCACGCCGGTATCTTTCTGGTTCAGGATGGTATCGGTGGCGATGGAGGTCTTGCCGGTCTGGCGGTCGCCGATGATCAACTCACGCTGGCCACGGCCGATGGGGAACATCGAGTCGATGGACAGAATGCCGGTGTGCAGCGGGGTGTCCACGCTCTGGCGCTCCAGAATGCCGGGGGCCTGCTTCTCGATGGGGTTGTAACCAACGGCCTCAATGGCACCCTTGCCGTCGATGGGCTCGCCCAGCGGGTTGATAACACGGCCCAGGAAAGCTTCGCCGACGGGGATACCGGCGCGCTTGCCGGTACGGGTCACCAGGGTGCCCACGCCGACGGATTCGGCACCATCAAACAGCATAATGCCCAGGTGGGAAGGCTCAACACTTTCCACCATGCCCTTGGCACCGTTTTCAAAGGTGACAATCTCGCCGTACACGGCGCGGTCCATACCTTCAACGGTAACAATGCCGTCGGCAGCGGACACAACCGTGCCTCCCTCGGCGGTGTTGGCGGCGGGCTTGTAATCCTCCACGCGGGTCTTCAGGGTGGCCAGGTCGGGTTTGTCGCCGGTCATCTGGTCCAGGGCATGGCGGCCGGAGTTATCAAACACACGGTCGCCCACCTGCAATACATAGCCGGAAAGCAGGCTTTCATCCACGCTGACATCCAGCAGGACTTCGGTTGCATCGTACAGGGATTTCAGCTCGGCCTTGATCTTGTCCAGGTCCTGCTCCCGCGGCTGGCGGGCGCAGTGCAGGTCGGCCTTTACAATGCGGTTGGCGGAGAAAAACTCGCGGCTGAATTCACTTGCCATTGCTGTCCCCCGCTTTCTGCAGCAGGTCATCCAGCAGGCGTGCATCGTCCTGCTGCGTCAGGTTGCGCGCCAGCAGCTTTTCACACATATCGCGGGCCAGGGCGGAAGTTTCAGCATTGGCATCGCGCAGGCGGCGGGCATGCTCTGCTTCGGCAGCGGCTTTGCCTTCGGCCACAATCGCATCTGCCTGGCGCTGGGCGTCCTGCAAAAGCTGTTCTTTCTCTTTTTCAGCCTGCTTTTCGTAGGCTTCGCGGCGCTGGGCAGCTTCGGTATCCACATTCTGCAGTTTATCCTGCGCCTGTGCCAAAACAGCCTGTGCGTCGTTCTTTTTGCCTTCTGCATCGGCGATCGCATCATCGATCTGCTTCTGGCGCTGCTCAATCACGTTCATAACGGGACGGTACAAAAACTTGCGCAGCAGAACAAACAGAACCAGAATGTTGACGACCGTCCACAGAATATTCAAATTCAGTGTCAGCATCGTTTATGCCTCCGTTATCAGCCCAGGAACAGGATGATGAGCAGGGCAACAACGAAGCCGAAAATGGCGGTGCCTTCTGCCAGGGCGGCGCCCAGCAGCAGGTTCTTGCTGATCTTGCTTTCAGCTTCCGGCTGGCGGCTGATGGCCTCCGCTGCCTTACCGGTTGCAATGCCAATGCCGATGCCGGCGCCAATGCCGGTCAGTGCTGCGATGCCAGCGCCCAAAGCTACCAAACTTGCCATAATAAATTACTCCTTTTTATAATAATGTAAAAGTGGGAAAGAAAACGCAGGTCATTCCATCGTTTCTTTCATGAACAGGGAGGTCAGGAAGACAAACACATAGGTTTGGATCAGACCGTCAAACAAATCAAAATACAGGCTGAAAATTGCGGGGACAAAAACCGGAACCACCAGTTTGATGAGTTCCATGATGACAAATGCGCCCAGAACGTTGCCGAACAAACGCATGCACAGGCTGGTGGGCCGGATGGCGATTTCCAGAATGTTCATGGGGGTCATCAGGGCAATGGGTTCCGCCAGGCTGTGTACAAATCGCTTGCCGCCCTTTGCATGGATGCCGGAATATTCGATCAGCACAATGCTCATAATAGCCAGCGCTGCAGTAACATTCAGGTCCTTTGTGGGGGGCTTGAGACCAATGATGCCGATCAGGTTGGAGCAGGCGATGTACAGTGCAACCGTGATCAGGTACGGCACATACTGCTTGCCGGCTTCGCCCAGCAGATCTTTGAAGAAGTTATCCATGGTTACCACAGCGGTTTCCAGGATGGCCTGGCGTTTGCTGATATGATTGACCTTGAGATTGCGTGTGAGCAAAATCGAAACGATCACCAAAAACGCCATGATGCCCCAGCTTACCGCGATGGATTCCGGGATGTCGATGCCGCCAAAAATGGGAAGGGTAAACGCCGTATCAACGTTAAGCTCCTCTTTTAAGGCGGCGGTCAGTTCGTTCATTATTCCGCCTCCTCTGGCCAGCGGGGCGGCTTGTGCGCCGGGCTGGCTTTATGTTTTGAATTTATCTGATAAAAAGCGCACCAAGGAGAAAAACAGAAAGGGGGAAACGGCGATGTTCCGCTTCCGCACCCTCCTTGCTGCGTTCTTTATGCCGCCATAATACCACCATTCCCCGCCATTTGTAAGTCCCTTGCCGCACATTCTGCCTTTTGGATATTCCGTAATTCTGACAGATTAAAAATAATGTGCATGATGCACAATAAAGCGCACTGAAAATTGAGCTAATTGCTGAATTTAATGACAAAAAATACGGAAAAGTTCTTGATTTCAAACAAATCTTGCAGTTTTATGCGGTTTTGATGGTGAGGGAAAGGAACGGTGTTTGTGCAAAACTGCCAAGGAGCGGAAATTCAGGCGATGCGCTCCGCGCCAAGGGCGGTTTCGGATGCAAAGCGGGTAGCCGCCAGCTTTTCCAGTGTGGCAAGCCGCACGCAGATGGTAAACAGCCGGGCCGCAGGTTCGATCTCCTCGGCGCTGGCAAAGCTGGGGGCAATACGGATGTTGCTGTCCTGCGGGTCGCGGCCATAGGGCCAGGTGGAACCGGCGGGGGTGAATTTGACACCGGCCCGGCGGCAAAGCTCCACCGTGCGGGCCGCGCAGCCCGGCATGGTATCGAAGGAAAGGAAGTAGCCGCCGCGGGGTTCCGTCCAGCTGGCAATGCTGCTGCCGTCCAGTTCCTCGCGGAAAATGGAGATGACCTGCTCGAACTTGGGGCGCAGCAGGCGGGCATGGCGTGCCATATGGGCTTCAATGCCGCTTTCATTGCGGAAAAAACGTGCCTGGCGCAGCTGGTTGAGCTTATCGGGGCCGATGGTGGCAAACTTCCACACTTTGCGCAGATCGATCAGGTTGGCGGAACTTGCCGCCACGCCGCTGATGCCTGCACCGGGGAAGGAAACCTTGCTGGTGGAGCAGAACTCATACACCATATCCGGGTGCCCGGCATTGGCGCAGGCGGACAGGATGTCTGGCAGGACGGCCGGGGCGTTGGGGTAAAGGTCATGCACGCAGTAGGCGTTATCCCAGAAAATGCGGAAATCCGGCGCTGCGGGTTGCAGGTGGGCAAAGCGCTCCACCACCATGGGGCTGAACACAATGCCGGTGGGGTTCTGGTACTTGGGTACGCACCAGATGCCTTTGATGGAAGCATCCCGCTGGACCAGGTCTTCGATCATGTCCATATCGGGGCCATCATTGTGCATGGGGATGGGGATTAGCTGGAAGCCGAAATGCTCCGTCATGGCAAAATGGCGGTCATAACCCGGCACGGGGCAAAGGAACTTGCGGTCCTTGACCTGCACCCACGGCTCTGCGCCCAGCAGGCCGTCCAGCATGGCGTGGCTGAGGATATCGAACATCATGGTCAGGCTGCTGTTGCCGCCCACCATGACCTGCTCCGGCCGCGCGCCGATCATACCGGCCAGCAGGGCTTTTGCTTCGGGAATGCCGTCCAGCCCGCCGTAATTGCGGCAGTCGGTGCCGTCCTCACTGTCCAGCACGCTGCGGGAGTTCAGCTCACCCAGCATGCGCTGCGAAAGTGCCAGCTGCTCCGGCGCAGGCTTTCCGCGGGAAAGATCCAGCTGCAGGCCCTGCTGTTCGTACTCATGGTAGCGCTGGCACAGACGGTGGTATTCCCGCTGCATTTCTTTTTTTGTCATATCCTGATACTGCATGGTGTCATCCTTCCTGGGCAATACCGGCAGGGCCGTTTGCTTACCTGGTGTAGCTGAAAACGAAGAAAATGACGAAGATTTCGCAAATGTGCGATGGATTCGAGGCAAAAAGCCGCAGGAATCCTTTGTGGATTCCAAGGATTTTTAACGCTGAATCCGGCCGCGTTTGTAGAAATATTCTAAGGCAACACCGCATAATTCTAAGTGCCGATACGGCGAGCGAGGTGCGGCAGATGCCAAGCCAAAAGCGCAGATAATACTGGATGTCTTATCGAGCATTTTGGCAACGCAGATGCCGTGCCGCAGCTGCCGGAGCGGTGCTTAAGCCGCAAGGCGGGAATTGTGCGGTGTTGCCCTAAATTTTCGACGTTTCAGGTACACCCTGGGGGGAGTATGCACGAACCCTGCCGGTATGCCTTGTTTTCTGGAACGGTTTGTATTATACTGTCGGAAAACACATTTGTAAAATATATGTTTCGCATGCAAAATATTTGCATTTGATATGGCAAAACGCAGGAAAAGAGGAAAAACTGTGAATGTAAACTATGAATATTACCGCTTATTTTACTATGTCTGCAAATATCACAGTATAACCCGCGCGGCCAATGTGCTGCGCATGAGCCAGCCCAATGTGACCCGCGCCCTGAACCGGCTGGAGGAACAGCTGGGCTGCAAGCTGCTGGTGCGCAGCACCCGCGGCGTGACGATGACGCCGGAGGGCGAGGTGCTGTTTGCCCACGTGGAAATCGCCCAGGAGCAGCTGCAGGCGGGGGAAAGCGAGCTGGCGGGCATTACCGCGCTGGAAAGCGGCGCGCTGACCATTAGCGCCAGCGAGACCGCTTTGAATGTGTTTTTGCTGGATAAGCTGCGGGAATTCCACCGGCGTTACCCCGGCGTGCGGCTGCGTATTGCCAACCATTCCACCCCGCAGGCCATCCGTGCGCTGGGGCGCGGGCTGGTGGATCTTTGTGTGATCACCACCCCGGCCCGGTTGGAATCCACGATGCGCCGTACCCTGCTGATGCCGTTCCAGGAAATTCTGATTGCCGGCAGGGACTTTGAATTTTTGCAGGGCCGCCGCTGGGCGCTGAAAGAACTGCAGCAATACCCTCTGATCTGCCTGGGCAGCGAGACGATGACCTATGCGTTCTATAACCAGTTTTACTTAAGCAACAATCTTGTTTTGCAGCCGGATACTGAGGCCGCTACCACCGACCAGGTGGTGCCGCTGGTCAAAAGCGGGCTGGGGCTGGGGTATGTGCCGCAGAATTTTGCCAAGGATGCCCTGGCCGCGGGGGATGTGTTTACCATCCAGTTGAAAGAGGAAATCCCCACCCGTCATGTTGTGCTGGTGCAGGATGGCGGCCGTGTTCCCAACGCAGCTGCGCGCGAATTTGCCCGGATGCTGAACAGCAGCGTTACGCAGCAGAATGCACCATAAGCGGACAAAATTGTGCATCGGAACCAGAAAATTAAAAATATCTGCGTCTGTTTTTGTGAAAGGCGATTGACAACTGCCGTGCGGAACCGTATGATAAAAGTGGAACTTTGCCCGGTGCAGCGGGAACCATACGGTGCGCCGGATTCCGCGCAGAGGGACAGAAAATAATAGGAGGGATTGTTTTGAAACAATGGCTGAAAGACGCAGTTTTTTACGAAATTTACCCCCAAAGCTTTTATGATACCAACGGGGATGGCATCGGCGATCTGAAGGGGATTATCGAAAAGCTGGATTACATCAAAGAGCTGGGGTGCAACGCCCTTTGGATCAACCCCTGCTTTGATTCCCCGTTCAAGGACGCCGGGTATGATGTGCGCGATTATAAGCTGATTGCCCCCCGCTATGGCACCAACGCGGATGCCAAAGCGCTGTTTGAAGCAGCTCATGCCAAGGGCATCCATGTGCTGCTGGACCTGGTGCCCGGCCATACCAGCGAGGAACACGCATGGTTTAAGGAGAGCAGCAAGCCGGAAAAGAATGAGTATTCCGACCGCTATATCTGGACGGACTCCTGCTTTAGCGCCGGTGACGGTATGCCGTTCATTGGCGGCGAGACCGACCGCAATGGTACTTATATTTTGAACTTTTTCAAGTGCCAGCCTGCTTTGAACTATGGTTACGGCAAGTGCCGCGAAAAGTGGCAAATGCCCACCGACGCCCCCGGCCCGCGCGCAACGGTGGAAGCCGTGAAGGATGTGATGCGCTTTTGGCTGGATATGGGCTGCGATGGTTTCCGTGTGGATATGGCATCCAGCCTGGTCAAAAATGATACCCACCACAAAAAATATACCTGTGCCATCTGGCGCGATATTGCCGCTATGCTGGACAAGGAATACCCCGAAGCCGCTCTGGTGAGCGAATGGAACCAGCCGCGCCAGTCCCTGAAAAACGGCTTTGATATGGACTTTATGCTGGAATGGCAGGGCAATGGCTACAGCTGGCTGATGCGCAATTATGATGGCGCAATAGATTCTGACCCGCATAACATCGGCAAGGCGTATTTCTGTGCGGATTCCGGCACGGGTATTGACAAGTTCCTGGATGACTGGCTGCCCAGCTACAAGGCGACCCGCAAGGACGGCCTGTACTGCTTAATTACCTGCAACCATGATACCATCCGCCCCTCCGCCGGTTTGACCCCGGATGAGCTGAAAATTGCTTACGCCATGCTGTTTACCCTGCCCGGCGCACCGTTTGTATATTATGGCGATGAGATCGGCATGCGCTATCTGCCGCTGCCCACCAAGGAGGGCGGCTATTTCCGCACCGGTTCCCGCACCCCCATGCAGTGGGATAACAGCGCCAACAAGGGATTTTCTACCGCCGCAGCCGACAAGCTGTACCTGCCGGTGGACGATACCGCGGACGCCCCCACCGTGGCTGCCCAGCAGGCAGACCCTGACAGCCTGTGGCATACCGTGCAGGGGGTGCTGAACTTCCGCCACAGCCACCGGGATCTGGATTCCGATGCGCCGTTCCATGTGCGGTTTGCCCCCAAGGCAAAGGGCAGCTACCGCCCGTTTGCCTGGGAGCGCGGCAAGCTGATCTGCGCGGTGAACCCCGCCCGCGAGGAAGCAGAACTGCCCCTGAAGCTGGAAGACGGTACCCGCGTGCTGCATGTGATCGGCAAAGCCGAAGTGAAGGGCGATGAGCTGGTGCTGGGTGCACAGAGCTTTGCAATTTTGGGGTAAGCAGAATAGATTGCAAACGCAAATGTTAAGGCAACACCGCATAATTCTAAGTGCCGATACGGCGAG
>ULVL01016722.1_pt1 | contig 24987 bp, 21 predicted proteins | sample 1959381 | NCBI WGS metagenome assembly ULVL01 (sample SAMEA4835785, study PRJEB28245) | human gut metagenome | biome: gut microbiome; material: fecal sample | place: Denmark | collected 2008
ATTTCGGGGCAACCGTAACCTGCAGGAAGCGTTTGAGGATTAGCTCTCCTGTCTGCTCTGGCGGCGTCAGCCAAGCGGACGTTCCTCCGGCTGAAAATTTCTGCGAACTCGGTCAATGTATTCTCCCGGCGACATTCCGACAAGCCTTCGAAAGACGACGCCAAAATAACTCGGCGAGGAAAATTCCAGAAGCCTGCTGACCTCAGCGGGCTTTTTGTCTTGTTCCAGCAGATACCGAGCTTGGGCCATCTTTTCCTGCTGAATGTAGTCTGTCAGTGTCACACCGTTTTCTTGCTTAAAAGCTGCGCAAAGGTGCGACACAGAATAGTTCAGCCCCGCTGCAACCATGGAGGTGGTCAGTTTTTCGTAGATATGCGCACGAATAAAGCTGTTGACGCGAAAGGTCAGCGGTTTTTCTCCGGATACGCTTCGCACAGCCTTTACCTGCTTGGCGTATTCCATGGCGAACTGAAAGAACAGACAGGACAACTCGGAGCGGGTCTTACAGGCTTCAATTTGACTCAGGTTATTTTCCATCAGTTCGTCCAAGAGCGCCGCGTTCACACCGGAGGCATCGGCAACCCGGGACATAAGCAGATTGGCACCGACGATATATTCTCGTTCCATTTGAAGGCTGACGTCCGGTTGACTTGGAATAGCGAAGATAATTTCGTTGCAATACAGCGTTAAATCCTCTGTTTGTCCCCATCGAATCATTGTCAAAAGGCGGCTTTCCATATCCCGCGGCACCTCAAGGGACATCTCTTCCGGAAAAACAATGCTTTTTTCCAACTCTCCCGGATAGGCAACCGGCCATTGAAACGATACCTGCTCCGGTATGCAGTCCTCTTGTGCGTTGAGTACATAATTCAAAAAGACGAGGTGCTTTTTTTGCTGACCGACCGGGCAGGTAGGCACCGCATTGATAGCCCGCCGAAGCGTATGGACATTGTGGGGCTTTTTTTCCTCGCCCAAATGGTACGCCAGCTGCGTTGCCTGCTCCTGCGTACATTCCATTCCCATAACCGGTCCGATTACGGCCATATCATCTGCAGCATTTAGACGAACCCCGCCAAAATACAGAAGCTCCGGTGTAAATGCAACCCAAACCGACGGCAGTTTCCGGGGAATCGACTCCCGCAGATGGAGAGAAAATAAACTTTGCCACCCCGCCGCGTTATAATGGGCAGGTTCGCCGTTGCGAAAAAGAATATGAATGGAAAGATTAGATGCCTGTGCATATTGTTCAAGTGGTACAGTAGTTTTCACGTTTGTCACCTGTTTTTATGAGATATTTATATTATGCAATAAAATACTGACATTCACAATAATATTTTGATATTAGATATGTTTTTTTGTGTGGTAGTATTATCTCAAATCACACGGAAAGGGCGTATAAAATGAAACGCAAATGCGCGGCCGCGGCAGATTCCAAGCATATTCCTTTTTGGAAGATGCTTGCCTGGAACAGCCGCACCATATCTCAAGGCATCGGACTCATGGCCATCGGTTTTCTGCAAATTTACTGCACCGACACACTGAAAATGAATCCCGCTCTGGTCGGCGGACTTCTTGTAGGCAGTAGATTGGTGGATGGCTTCACCGATTTATTGGCAGGTTATGTCGTTGACAGAACCAACACGAAATGGGGCAGAGGACGCCCCTATGAATTGTGCATTGCCGCCATGTGGTTTTGCATTTGAGCTATGTTCTCCTGCCCGCCGGCTATCAGCATCGTAGCCAAAATGGTCTGGGTCGTTGCAACCTATGCCTTGGTCAACAGCGTGTTTTACACATTTTTGAATGTGAGCAACACGGTTTATATGTGCCGCGCCTTTCCCTACAACGAGCAGTATGTCGTTCTGAATTCCAGCGGTGCGATTGTGTCCATGATTTTTGTGGCAGCGTTTAACATTGCCTCGCCGGCGCTGATCGACAAGTACGGAAATTCCCCCTCCGGCTGGAGCTTTTTGATGGCTTGCATTGCCATTCCCTTTGCCATAATCGGTCTTATGCGGTTTGTTTTTATCAAGGAAACCAACGATATTGATGTAAAAGCAGCCGACGGCATGACCAAAAGGTAAATCTTATGTGGATATGATCGAGGAACTGACCACCAAGTTCCCGCTCTCGGAACCCCGCATTGTGGGCGAGCAGAACCAGAAAGCGTTTATTGCGCTGTTCGGCGCCATTCTGCGCATGCGCAACCTGCTCTCCTCCTTTGATGAGTTTGCCGGCAAGGAACTGCTGGAAGAACGGGATCTGCAGGACTATCTGGGCCGGTACCAGGATCTGCGGGACGAGTGGCTGCAGCGAAGCAAGGGCGACAAGGAGGACATCACCGACGACATCGTCTTTGAAGTGGAACTTATCCGCCAGATCGAGATCAACATCGATTACATCCTTATGCTGGTGAAGAAGTACCACGATTCCCACTGCGACGACAAAGAAGTGCTCATTACCATCCGCCGCGCTGTGGACGCCAGCCCTGAACTGCGCAGCAAAAAGCGCCTGATCGAAAACTTTATTGCGGGCATCAACGATGTGGATGACGTAATGACCGAGTGGAACAGCTATGTCAGCGCCGAGCGGGAAAAGGCATTGCAGCAGCTGATCCAGGAAGAAAAGCTCCGCGAACCGGAAACCCGCAAGTTCTTGCAGAACGCTTTCCGGGACGGGGAGATCAAGACCACCGGCACCGACATCGACAAGCTGATGCCACCCGTCTCCCGTTTTGGCGGCGGCGGTACCCGCGCCAAAAAGAAGCAGACCGTCATCGAAAAACTCCAAGGATTTTTCCAGCAGTTCTTCGGCATTGGCGGGGATGCTATGGACGCGGAAAGTAACGAAGAATAAGCCAAGTGTGCAAAGAAGAAGGACGCATACCGGAAAATCTGCTTTCCGGTATGCGTTCTTGTTTTTATGTGCGTTGTGCAGTTTACTCCGGTTTCCACTCTCGCAGATACTTGAAGATGAACAGGGGAATAGATAAGGTAGATACGTCGAAGCGGATCGTCTTTCACCTTATATCCAATATTTATCGCCTCAACATTATAACTTTACAGACTCATCTCCTTGATCGGATACATCAGAATCTACCTCAAGCGGATGGGCCGTATCCCCGAAGACCTCTGGTATGATGCGGTGGATTTTTCCCAAAAACAGGTCCTGATCATCGAGTGGACCCACGGCAACAGCGATCATTTTACCGGCGTGGACATTCCCATCCTGCTCAACAGCACCCCGCAGGAAACGCTGGAACACCGGCGCAGCCGCAACCGGGACGGCGGCGTGGACCATCCTTTCACCACCATGGTGCTGGAGATCGAACAGCGCATGCTGGAATCCAACGCCCACAAAGCCGCCATCATTATTGCCAAGAACGGTGACCTGCTCAGCTATGCGCAGTACCGCGCCCTGATGGCATAAGGAGATATTTTCTATGAAACCTTTCTCCAACGGCCCCATGCTCAACGCTTACCCCGATAGCATCGGCGGAAAACTGGCAGACATCGTACAATTTCTGCAGCGCGATGAACTGAAAGATGTCTTTTCCTCCTTTTACATTTTGCCCAGCGTGTTCAATACCGACCTAGACCGCGGCTTTTCTGTGGTCGATTACACCCTCAGCGATACCTATGCCCGCCGGGAAGACCTGGACGCTTTGCAGCAGCTGGGGCTGGACCTGAAGCTGGACTTTGTGCTCAACCACGCTTCTGTGCTCAGCCCGCAGTTCCAGGATCTGCTGCACAACCCCAATTCGCCCTATCGTGACTTTTTCATCGACTGGAACACCTTCTGGGCAGGGGAAGGCGAAATGACCGGGGACGGCTACATTCTGCCCCGGAAAGAACATCTGGACAAGATGTTTTTCCGCAAACCCGGCCTGCCCATCCTGATGGTGCGCATGCCCGACGGCCGGGACGTTCCTTACTGGAACACCTTCTATCAGCAGGTGGATTACCAGAGCCCCACCGTACAGCAGCTGATGGAAATTTCCGGGCTGCAGTACACCGAGGCCCACCGCCTGCATGACCGCATTGCACCGGAACTGGCCGCCGGAAAAGCCCCCGCCGATCTGGATTTTTCCGGCTTTTCGCCGGTCCGGGATTCTGTGCTTGACTGGCTGGAATCCCATCGCGAATATCTGGGGCAGATGGATCTGAACATCCGTTCGCCCCTGGTATGGCAGTTTTATGACGACACCCTCAAAACCCTGGCCGGATACGGCGCCCGCATCGTTCGTCTGGACGCTTTCGCTTACGCACCCAAAGCAGTGGGAGAAAAGAACTTTCTGAATGAGCCCGGCACCTGGGATTTGCTGGCCCGGGTCGACGAGTTGGCGAAAAAATATGACTTGGAACTTTTGCCGGAAATACATGCCAGCTACCACGAAAAGATCTACCAGAAAATCTGCCGGAAAGGCTACATGACCTACGACTTTTTCCTGCCCGGGCTGCTGATCGACGCATTTGAGCAGCGCAATGCGGATGAACTGCGCCGCTGGGCTGAGGAGATCCGGGACGACGGCCTGCGTGTTGTGAATATGCTGGGCTGTCACGATGGCATCCCCCTGCTGGACCTGAAGGGCCTGGTTCCGGACGACCGGATACAGTCGCTGATCGACACCGTGGTGGCCCGCGGCGGCTATGTAAAAGACCTGCACGGCGCCAAAAACATGTACTACCAGGTCAATGCCACCTATTACAGCGCCTTGGGCGAGAGCGACGCCCGGATGCTGCTTGCCCGGGCGATCCAGCTTTTCATGCCCGGCAAACCGCAAATCTGGTATCTGGACCTTTTCTGCGGCAAAAACGACCACGAGGCTGTTCGCCGGGCCGGTCCCGGCGGTCACAAAGAAATCAACCGCACCAACATTGCGCCCCAGTCCATTGACGCACTTTTGCAGAATGACTGCGTCCGCGGCCAGTTTGCCCTTTTGCGTCTGCGCAATACCCATCCCGCCTTTGGTCAGGACAGCCGCCTGGAAATCGGCGGGACCGGCAGCACGCTGGTGCTGACCTGGCGCAAGGACGAAGAATGGATCTCCCTCCAGGCCGATCTGGCTAAGGAAGAATACTCTATCTCCGGCACCTCTTTGTAACTTCAAAAAAGCGGCGCCGCGCGGTTTTCCCGCTCAGTCCCGCCCTTGCTCGCCGCTTCATGCTCCAACACACTTTGCCCCACACAACAGACAGCGCCGGAATTTGTGCACAACACAAATTCCGGCGCTGGTCCATTCTATTTTCTCACCCTTGCAATGTTCGGCCTCAAAAGACCTGTCTGCCGCGCCAAACGCAGGCATCAGTCCTTTGCAGGCAAGGCTGCGGCTACCCCACAATTCAGTCGATGCGGGTATACTGCCCTGCTTTCAGCACCACCCTCCGCTCTCTGTCTGCACGGATCATCACATCCAGAGCACTGGGATTGTAAATCACCGTACCATCCACAGAATATTCCAGACGGCGCCAGGCGGTCACGTACCGGATAATTTCTCCGTTGGTGGCAAACCAGATCTTGTCGCCATGGCGGGAAATGAATTTTCCCAGCTGTTCCACCAGCTGCCAGTTTCCGTCCCCGTCAAATTCATAGGCATGGCCCCATACGTAGAACAGTGCAGGAGCAATGAACATTTTTTCCACAAAATCGTGGGCCAGATCCATCAGGCCCGGATCGTTGTGGTGGCAGGTAGGGTTCCACTGCATAAAATCTTCCGGCAGGTCGAATTTCCCCGTGGACACCACCGTTCTGGCCCCCTGATACCCCGCCAGCCGGAGAATGTCCATCACCTTTTGGTCATAGACGCCAAAGGGATAGGCAAACATCCGCAGCGGTTGCCCGGTCAGCTGTTCCAGGCAGCGCTTATCCTCCACGATTTCGTACGCGGCAAGGGGTGACCCGACGGTGTTCAGCCCGGAATGGTACAGCCCATGCCCGCCGATCTCGTGCCCCGCATACAGCACCGGGACCTCTTCCGGCCGGACCTTGGAGATATCCAGATCCGGTTTTCCGGGAAACCCGTCCGGCTCCGGGCAGCCCAGAAGTCCGGCTCCCAGGTTGAATGTACATTTGATGCCATATTCCCGCAGCAACGGCGCCAGACGGCGGTCCTGTACCACGCCGTCGTCGTAGCTCATGGTAAAAGCCCTGCTTTTTCCGCCGGGAAAAAGCAGCATATCAAATCTCTTACTCACAGTTTTCATCTTCCTTATGGTTGCGCAGATCAGTGGATATAGCCAAAGGGCTCTCCGGCATTGACAAAATGCACCGGAACATCCAGGTCACGGCTCATCCAGGTCTGCATGAACTGCATTCCCCACTCTTCGCTGCGCTCATGTCCCAGCACGATCATACCGCCGGGCAGGCCCAGATATGCGGCATCCTGCATATAAGTTCCCAGGAGCAGCTCAAAGATTTCACCGCACAGGATGGTATCGATATTGTGCTCCTGCATCAGTTTCAGCGGCAGATCGGGCATGCGGCCAAATCCCTGGCTTCCGCCGCCTACCAGCACCGCCACACGGCGGCAGCGTTGGTTCATGTCCCCCGCGATGCGCACGTTGGGCATGCCCAGCTTTTCGCGGCACAGAGTAGCCAGTTCAAACAAAGACATTTCGGGAATGTCGTAGTAATCTCGGAAATCCCGGATAAAGTTTTCCATGCCCTTGTCGTCGCCCACATTCTTCAGGACCTGGGGCTGCGCCAGCTCCTGCCAGCCGATGGCCTGCAAAAAGCCGGAATAGATATCATCCGGTTCCGCCGCATGCATCATGTCGTGGCAGCGCCAGATCACCAGGCCGTTCTTTTCCGCCATCTCCCGCAGCGCAGCGAAAACCTTGTCCGTGCGTCTCCAGTCGCCGCGGCATTCCAGGAAAAAGGTCGGTTCATGGGTCACGATCATGTTGGCGCCCAGGCGCCGGGCCTCTTCCATGACCTGCGCCGTCACGGTAAAGGTCGTAACCACGCCGGTCACATCCGTTTCCGGGCTGCCGAAAACAAAACCGTCGCAGGTCGGGCGGCCATCGGCCTGTTTGCCGTAGTGGGCTTCGATCCGGGCGGCGATCTCCTTGGCTTTCATTTGCAACATCTCCTTGTGAAAATTCAGCTAGCTGAGCAGCGATCAGACAAAATTGAACGAGATCTTGGGCGCCGCCTTTTCATACAGCTCCACCAGTTCCTCGTCGTGCCCTTCCTTGCAGGCGCATTCCCGGTCGATCACCATGGTGCGGTGATGTTCGGCGGTCATCGGCTCCCACCGGGGCAGATACTTGTTGTTGGGGTCGCCGTACTTGGTAAAGTTCAGCACCAGCGTGCTGAAGATGTTGGCCAGCTTCTGGCCGTAGATTGCCTCGTTCAGAACAAAGACCTTGTCCTCATTCATAAAGATGTAGCAGACTTCGCCGCCGTGCCACAGGGGAATCCAGCCGTCCTCCGGGGCGCAGTAGGCCGCCAGGAACACATAGGTGTTGTCCTTGCCGTTGCGGGCATGTTCCAGTGCGGTCTTTACGGTGGGAATACGGACCATGGAATCCATATATGCCAGGTCGAGAACGTCATGATCGGGATAGGCTTTCCGGAACAGCTCCATCAGGCGGTCCGCCTGGTCGCCGAACCGTTCCTGCAGGAAGCGGACCTTATCCTCTTCGGTCATGGCGAGCTTTTCGTCGGCGTCCAGCTTCACCGTGGGGAATTCGCCCAGGGTGGAGCCGTAGATGATGGGCTTGTGGGCAGAGCCGGGCATAAAGCCCACTTCGTCGGGCAGGCCGGGGAAATAGTCGTTGGGCACAGGGCTCCAGCTGCAGTTCACCCCGGCTGCGCGCAGCTTGGGCGCCGCCTTTTTGTAGGCAGCCACCAGTTCTTCGTAACTAACCTCATAGACTTTCTGGATATTTTCCTTGGTGATGCCCAGCTCATCCATAATTCCCTTGGCCACCTGACGGCTGTCGGCGTCGGTCATCATCAGGGGTCCGTTCAGCGCGCCGCTGAGCACGATGCCGCGCTGGAAGTAGGGCGCAGCCTCCTCAATCTGGTACATGCACTGCACCTTGCCGCCGCCACCGGAGTGACCGCACAGGGTCACATTTTCCGGGTCGCCGCCAAAGGCCGCGATATTCTCATGCACCCATTTCAGCGCCAGGACCAGGTCCGCAATGCCCACGTTGGCGGAGTTCTTGAACTCCGGGCCGTAGTCGGCCAGGTTCATGTACCCAAGCAGGTTCAGGCGATGCCCCACAGAGACAAAAATCACATCGCCGTAGTGTGCCAGGTTGAAACCATCGAAGGAATATTCTTCCAGAGCATTGCCGGCAAAGTAACCGCCGCCATGCATCCAGACAAAAACAGGCTTTTTCTCACCGTTCAGGGTTTTTGGGGCCCAGATGTTCAGGTTCTGGCAATTTTCTCCCTGCTTTTGCAGCATATGCAGGCCGCGGTAATAGGACGGCGGGTTGGGCGGCAGCATCTGCATCGGCGTGGGGCCATAGGTATAGGCGTTTTTCACGCCTTCCCAGGGCTGGGGTTCCTCCGGCATATGGAAGCGTTTTGCTTCGCCGTAGGGGATCCCCATAAAAATGTTCACATCCCCGTAGGTAACGCCACGCAGCTTGCCGTACTTGGTCTGCACCACCGGTTTCTTTGGGTCGAAAACGTATTGATTCATCTTGACATACCTCTCTTTCTCTGTTTTTTCTATTGCAAAATTTATTGTTTCATGGCAAAGCAGCTGTTTCCGGACTCGTCCTGTGCGGTGATGCTGAATTCCGCCGTGCGCAGGTCCGCACCCAGGCAGGCCGTGCAGCCCCGGTTGCGCCAGAGAATGTGTACCCGGTGCGGTTCCGGGCACTCAAATTCCATCTCGGCATCAAAGCCGAACGCCTCAAACCGGTTACGCCATTTCAGCAGCTCCAGCTGTTTTTGCACCACCGGCTTTTGCAGGGCTTCCTCGATCTGTGCCGCAGTCAGGTTGGTGCGGTTGATTTCCTTGTGGCCGCCGGCACCGGCACGGGCCACCGCTTCATGGTCGTTTTTGCCGGCAAACAGGTCCAGATACCAGACCTGGGGCTTGCCGGGCATGAACAGATGCAGGGCCCGGGCCAGCAAAAACTTGCGGTCGTCTTCTCCCAGAGCACTGTAATAGGTGGCATTGACCTGATAATAGATGTTCTTGGCGCCGTGCAGGTCTTTGACAAAACCGCCGCGGGCCACCACCGTGTCGATGAGCGCCTGTATCCGGTCGTCCGGAACAAGGCCCTTCAGGTCCAGCAGGGGGATGCCGTCATGGCAGCCCAGCATGGTCACGGTACGGATGCCGTCCCGCTTCTCTTCCCGGGCCCACGCCTGTAGATACCCACCGTCGGCATTTTCCAGGGCGTCGATGATCAGGCCGGGCAGGAAGAAATCGTATGTCATGTACCCCTTTTCCGCCACCTGGGTATACACCTTTTCCCCGTAGCTGGCATGGATCTCGGGCAGCAGTGTCAGGCTGTATTTGTCGGCCAGGCCCCGGACCTTCTCCAGTAGGTCCCAGGTTCCGGGGGTGTTCATGAAATTGCGGGCGCCCGGCTCCTTGGGTGCATAGGCAAAGGCGTCCAGGCGAACGATCTGCGCGCCGTAATCCCGCAGGCGGCGCAGGGTGTCCTCGTAAAATTCCCACACCAACGGGCTTTTGATGTTCAGGTCCATCTGCCCCAGGTAGCGTCGGCGGCTTTCCAGCAGCGCCGTCACCGGTTCTTTGAACGCGTCCAACCGCCCGAAATCCATGGTGCCGGGGCGTTCTCCCCGGGCCAAAGCCGGATTTACGAGGGCACAAATGGCGGATGCCGTGGCATACTGGATATCCAGCGCCTGCATCAGCTCCTGGGGGTCCAGCACCGGATAGCGCACTTCCTGATAGAAGGTGTTCCAGTAAGGCACATCCCGCCCGTCCGGAAACCGCACCATCAAAATCGGAAGGCCCGGTTTGCGGAAAAACATGTTCTTGATCTTTTCCGGGTCCGGCTGAATATACCCTTCAGCCGTCATCCTGCCGCAGCCTTCCCAGAATTTGTTCCAGTCAATGAAGAAATCCTTGTAGGGGGAGTCCTCGCCCCGGTAGATCAGGTCCTGGAACTGGGGGCTCAGTACCGAAGCATGGTTCAGGATAAAGTCCAGCTTCAGCCGGATTCCCTGCTGCTGGAGTTCGTTCAGGTCCTCCGGGTCAGCCAGCATCTTGTTCAAAGAGTAATCGATCACCGAAAATCCCCGGTCAAGGTCGGTATTGAACAAGCTGGGCAGGATATAAAACGAGGTAAACGCGCCTTGCAGTTCAGGCCGGGACAGCAGTGTGGTGATGTCCCCGAGGGTCCCGCCCATACTGTCCGGGTAAGCGTTCAGCATAGCGCCGCACTCAACAGGATAGGGTTGTTTCATAGTACACTCCTTATTCTTTCGCCATGAGGGCACGGTACCCGGCATAGGTCAGCAGTTCGCCGTCTTTGGCAATGATGAAGGCCGCCTTGCGGGCTTGCTGCTCCAGCAGACGCTGTTCAATCTCCAGCACCATGGTGGTGAATGGGCTGTCGGTTTTCCCGTCGCGGTTGCGCAGTTTTCGGTAAGCCGCCGTTTCCTGGGGCGTGCTGTTGAGCAGGATGGGAATATCCACACCCTGATAATAATCGCTGTTTCCATGGGTCCATTCAATGATCAGAATACGTACCGCCGAAAAATCCACCGCCTCGTAATACAGCTCCGTATCCGTGCGGCCCATCCGCTTGAGCCAGATCCTATCGACCCCATTTTTGAACTGCCGCACGATATCGGTGAGCTGATTGAAATCCTGTTCCGCCGGTTGGCCCAGGTATCCCGCCAGGGCAGCCCGCCCGGCCTTCTGGTACACAGACAGCCAGGGATACTGTTCGGCTGCACCGGGCGCCGGGTCCTGTTCCTGCGCCCACAGATTCCGCAGGTCCTCCGCCACCGCGTTGCTGTAAACACCGGCGGTGACCAATCCGCGCACGCCGCCCTCCCGGAACACCCGCACCCGCTCGGCGTCATTGTACATGGGGATGCGGCGGGGATAGTTGTCTCCGCTGAGGGTATAGCTGCCGAGTCCCGCTTGGGTGAAATAGTAGCTCAACAGCGAAGCCGTCTCACTTTTGCCCACGCCGCTGCCGCCGCATACCGTTACCACACACCGCCCCGCAGGGTTGGCTTTCAAAACAGCTTCCACCTTTTCCAGCAACAGGGGGAAAACCCGGTTTGCCTTATCAATATGCCCCGCATCAATGTTCACCTTATCCCCCGGCATATCGCCGTGGGGGATCTCCCCCTTTATTTCCGGCGGCATCCAGGAAGCAGGGTCGGGCAGCAGGTTCACATCCATTTTTTTCATAACGCACCTCCGGGCTCAGGCAAACAGGTAGGGCAGATAATTGTACAGGTACTGGTACACCGCTTCATAGGAATGCACCTCGCCGTCGGCCAGCAGGAAGTGCAGGTTGCCCTGGGTCGCATCTTCACTGTAATGGAAAACATCGTCCAGAACCTTCATCGCCTCGATCTGGGGCGTCAGGCTCCGGTTGGCGGCGTCCTTGGTCCCCGTGGCCGCAAAAATGTGATACTCCTCCGGGGAAAAAGCGGAATCCCGGATAAAATCGTGGAGGAAGAGCGCCGTTTCCTTAGTCTTGAAGCGGCCGCCCAGGGGTTCCAGCTGCCAACTGTCGCCACTGAGAGGCAGAAAACGGGAGAAATACTCCGGCCAATGGGTCAGCACAAACCATGTGGTGGCGCCGCCCATGGAGAAGCCGCCGAAAGCACGGTGGTCACGGGCCGCCTGCAGGGCTTCCGGGGTGGTATTTTCCGCGTAGGTGCGGTACACACCTTCCACCGCGGGCATAAGCTCTTCCACAAGTTCCTGCTGGAAAAGCAGCACATTTCCCCGCTCATAGTCAGGTTCCGGGGCCCCGGTGCGGGAAACCTTCTCTTTATAGAACGTGGGAAACACCACGATCATGGGTTCGGCTTCCTTCGTGCTGAAGGCGTAGTCCAGCATGTTTTTGATCATGCAACAGTCCAGCCAGGCGTCGGGGTTTCCGCCGCCGCCGTGCATCAGGTACAGGACATTGTAGCGCTTGGCGACATCGGTTCCGTTATAACCGTAGGGGAGATAGACGTTGACATATTTGTTGCGCATTTCCCCGTCCCGGTTGGTGGTCTTGTAATAGATGCGCTCGATGCTGCCGCGGAAATCCACGTCGTGGTAATGGTAATACTTCACACGATATCACGCCTTTCGGTCAATTTTTTCTCATTAAAGCATATTCCCAAAACCTTGTACAGCGGTTTTATCCAAGATGCCTTGAAAGTGAAAAACCTTACCTGATTATCAAAAGTAAGCCCTGCCATTCTGCTGTATCATAAGAACAGAAAAATGGGGAAAACACCCGGAAAAGGATGATGAACGTATGAATTTTTCGAAGCTGACCGCCTTTCTCGATTCTCTGCAAACCGACTACAACGTTCCCGGCTGCGACTGCGTGGTCTTTCACCATCACCGGCAGGTGTACCGCCGTATGGCAGGCTGGGCGGACGCCGCCCACACCAGGACCGTGAGCGATACGGACCTGTACTATCTCTTTTCCGCCTCCAAGGTCATCACCTGCACAGCCTTCATGCAGTTGGTGGAACAGGGCCTGGTACACCTGGAGGACGATCTGGCCCGGTACCTGCCGGAATTTGAAGAGATGCAGGTGCTGCAGGAGATGCCCCCCGCCCCCATCATGAGCCTGCCTTCCCAGGCGCCCACCCGCAGCGCCGCCCGGAAGATCCGCATTGTGGATCTGCTGACCATGACCTCCGGCCTGTCCTATGATGTCCAGACCGCCCCCATCCTTGCCATGCAGAAAGACACCGGCGGCAAAGCCACCACCCGGGAGATGATGCGGGCCATTGCCGCCACCCCGCTGGTGTGCGACCCGGCCGAACATTGGATTTACAGCCTGTCCCACGATGTGCTGGCCGCCGTGCTGGAGGTTGTTACCGGCAAGTCCTTCGGCGCCTACTTGCAGGAAAACATCTTCACCCCTCTTGGGATGAAGGATGTACATTTCGCCCTGCGCCCGGAAGAAGAAAAACGGGTATCCGAACTGTATATGCACGCCCGCGACAGTGCCGACATTGCCCCCGTACCGCCGGTGAACCGGTTCCGGCTGAGCGAAAACTACGAAAGCGGCGGCGCCGGTCTGATCATGCCGGTGGAAGAGTACGCCAAGTTCCTGGAAGCCATGAGCTGCGGCGGCGTTTCCGTCAACGGGCACCGCATCCTGCGCCGGGATACCATCGACCGGATGCGGCGCAACTATCTGAACGAGCAGGAACTGCAGGACTTCCGCCAGACCGGCAAGGTCGGCTACGGGTACGGGCTGGGCGTGCGCACCCTGATCGACGGCAGCACCTCCCGCAGCCCGGTGGGTGAATTCGGCTGGGACGGCGCCGCCGGGGCTTATGTGATGATCGACTGCGAAAACGAGGTCGGGGTCCTGTATGTAGAGCATGTGCTGGGGCATCTGGATTCTTACTTCCGCATCCATCCCACCATCCGGGATCTCACGTATGAAGCATTGGATCTGTAAGCTGTCTTTGCAAATTCCAGCCAATTCTGCTACAATTGAAGTGATAAAAGATTTTTCACCGCACAAAAACGCCGATCACCGCGCAAGCACTGCCATTTCCGGCACAAACACCTTTTTATCTATCCTTTGGTGCAAAGAAGGGGAACTGCATGAAACGGAACCTGACCAAAAAAGGGAAAGCCTCTCTATTCCGGGTGCTCAACCGGTTCACTTTGGGCATCTGGGTCATGATGGCCTTACTTTGCGGTTCGGTCATCACCTATTCCTGCAGTGCGGTCAATGAAGCGGTGGTAGAGTCCCAACAAAGCATTCTGGCGGTGGCCACCAGCCAGATCACCTCCACCTTAAACGCCACCACCAATTTTCTGGAAGAAGGCGTCACCGATTATGTGATCAACGGAAACGCCAACACAGAAAAAAACACGCTGGAAGACTATCTGGAATCTGAGCGGATGGCCGGATTCCTGGAAATCAAGATGGCCAGCAACCCCTGCATAACCTGTGTGTTCTTTACCGATACCAACTCCGATCTGCGTCTGTCCCGTTTTCAGTCGAATATCTACTACACCGAAAAATTTGCCATCAATGATTATCTGGCCGCGGCTTCTTCCTTTGAAAGCGACGTGGGGACCGGGGCCTGGCACTTCATCCAGGTGGATGAGAGCTATTATCTGATGCAGTACTATCGCCTGCGTTACGGCGGCTTGGGTGTTCTCATCGGGCTGGATGACCTACTCAGCAGTCTGGATGTTCTGAAAGCCAATGCGGACATTGCCTACTGCCTTACCGACGCAGGGGGCCTTGTTCTGACCGGCAACCGGGCGGGGTCCGTCATCCAAAACGACGCCAAAGAATACCGGGCGGACAAAGAGCTCCGGATCACCGCCACCACCAACCTGGTACCCTTGCGGGTCACGGCCCTGCGCCGGGTAGGCGGCACCCTGTACAACACCAGCTGGATCCCCTTTGTTTTTGGGGTCATGGGCATTGTATCCATCGGTCTGGTAGCCTGGTACAATCATTATCTGCGGCGGCAGTTTGTGGCTCCGGTGGCCAATCTGCTGCAAGCCACCAAGATCGTGGTGGGCGGCAACCTGGATTATGAGGCGCCGGATACCGCCGACACCGAAGAACTGAGCACCCTGACCACCTCTTTCAATTACATGACCAAGGAGGTCAAAAACCAGAAGATCCGCGCCTACGAGGACGAGATCCTGCAGCAGAAAATGGAGCTCAAAAACCTGCGCCTGCAGCTGAGCCCCCATTTTTATCTCAATTCCATCAACACCATCCTGAGCCTGTCCCGGCAAGGCCGCAACCAGGAAATACAGGATTTCATCATTGCCCTTTCCCAGTACCTGCGCTATCTGTTTGCAGACAGCGGCGTTGCCGCCACCGTACAAGGGGAAATCAGCCATACAGAGGATTATATCCGGCTGCAGCAGATCCGCTACCCCGACGCCATCTTCTTTATGAGCGAAACGGAACCGGATGTGCGGGACGTTCCCATGCCCCGGCTGGTGGTCCAGACCTTTGCCGAAAACATCTTCAAGCACGCCTTTGACGGCCAGAGCATGCTTTCCATCTTTATCCGCGCCCGGAAGATTTGTGAAAACGGCACGGACGTCTGCTGCATTACGGTGGAGGACAACGGCAACGGCTTCAGCGAGGAATTTTTACAGGGGCTGCAGCGTGAAACCAGCACGGGCCTGCGCACCATCCGCAAGACCCTGCAGCTCAGCTACGGCAGAGAAGATCTGCTTCGGCTGTACAACAGCGAACATGGCGGCGCCTGTGTAGAACTGCGTATACCGATGCAAAAGGAGTAACACAATTTATGACGGTACTTATTGTGGATGACGACATCCCCACCACCCAGGTACTGGAGGAACAGATCGACTGGAATCTGTTCGGTGTGCGAAAGATCTATAAGGCGTACAACGCCCAGAACGCCATTCAGCTTCTGGACGAGCATCATCCGGAACTGGTCCTGACCGATATTGAAATGCCCAAAGGCAGCGGTATCGATGTCCTGCGCTATGCCCGGGAAAAAAAGCATACCAGCCAAGTCATCATCCTGACCTGCCACGAAGATTTTACCTACGCCTATCAGGCTCTGCGTTACGAAGCCCTGGATTACCTGGTAAAGCCCTTTGACCTGGATACCATGCAGGCTGCCGTGGCCAAAGCCCTGGAAAAGATCGCCTACCAGAAACAGCAGGAAGAAGAAAAGCACTATAAAGAGGAGTGGCTGAGCAGCGCCGCCCGCAGAGAAAAGAATTTCTGGCGCGACCTGCTGTTTGCCCGCATTCCCCCCGACGAGGATTATATCTGTACCGTGCTGGCCAGCCGCCGGGTGGAATTATCCCCGGAAGAGAACTATACCCTTGTGCTGGCCACCGCCAAAGAAAGTGATGTGGTACAGCGCAACTGGACCTCTCACCAGTTCGCCTATGCGCTCAGCAATATGCTGTCCGAGATAGTGGGCGGCGTTCCGGAACACCCATCTGTGCAGTATCATGTGCGCAACGGCCGCTGCGGCGCCGTTCTTGTGCTGGGAAGCAGCACCTGTCCCCATGAACTGGAGCAAAACGCCTGGCATCTGGTGGAAAACGCCCGCCGATACCTGGGCAGCGAGGTAAATATCTGTTACCAGAACAAGATCGAGATGAAAGATCTTTGTGCGGAACTAAAAGAACTGCAGGAGATCGACTATAAAAATGTGGAGATGCAGGGCGGCGTCCGGGGCAATGAAAAGCTGTATACGGCACCGCTCACCGGCCCGGAACCGCTGAACCTGGAAAAGATCGGCCAGCTGCTGCTGGAAGAACAGGGCGCCAAGGCCATCAACCAGCTGCGGGCGGAACTGGACCGCCTTTCCGCCGCGGGGCACCTGAATTACGAAACCCTCCACCGGGTACACGAGGACTATATCCAGCTGGTGTATACCATCCTGTACAACAACAATATACAGGCGCACAAGCTGTTTTCCGACGCAGCCACGCAAAGTCTTTTTCAAAATGCAGAAAGTTCGGTTTTTGACATGATGCGCTGGGCCAGCGTTATCACCGAAAAGATGCTGTCTTACCAAAAGGAAATGCGCAAGACCGAGACGGTCATCGACTCCATAAAAAACTACATCAACCAGAATTACAACCACGAACTGAGCAGAAACGAGATCGCCGCCAGCGTCTACCTGTCCCCGGATTACGTGGCAAAAATCTTCAAAGCCGACACCGGTATGTTCCTGAAAGATTACATCAACGAGATCCGCATCCAGAAAGCCAAGAAGCTACTGCTGGACGACGCCCACACGGTAAGCGAGGTCGCCTCACTGGTGGGAATGGACAATTTCTCCTATTTTTCGACCCTGTTCAAGAAGAATACCGGCTTCTCTCCCCGGGAATACAAGCAGAAAGCAAAACAACCCCTGTAAAAAACTGCGGGAAAGCAAATCGCTTTCCCGCAGTTTTTTTACTCGTGTGTCTGCTGCCACCAGGCAAAGGCTTTTTCAATGGCGGTGTTCCAGAAATTCCAGTCATGCACCCCCGGCCATTCTTCGTACAAGGTGCGCCCGGGCAAAGCCTGCATGCAGCGGGCAAATTTCCGGTTGGCCTCCACCAGAAAATCCTCCGTGCCGCAAGCCTGGTAGATTTCCGGCAGGGAACCGTGTTTTTCCACATAGCGCCGGGCCAGCGCCTCCACATCCTTATCGCTGCCCGCAAGCGCATCAAAATCCCCGAAACAGCGGCGGTAATATTCCCGGTTGCGCATCAGGCGCCCCTCGTCCCCAGGCTGAAGGCTGGCCAACTGGTCGGTAATCAACGCACAGGAAAAGGCAAAGATGCTGCCGAAGGTATCGTCATACCACAGACCGTTGCGCAGCGCTCCATACCCGCCCATGGAGAACCCCGCCAGTATGGTGTCTTCTTTTTTGGCAGAAAGGGGGAAAAGTGCCCGCGTAACTTCCACCAACTCCTGCCCGATCTGGTCCGCGTAGCGGTCATTGGTGCCTTCGTCGTTGAGATAGAAAGCATTTTCGCCGCTGGGGCAGAACACCGCCACCTCGTACCGGGCAGCCAGTTCCGCCACGCGGGCTCCCTGCAGCCAGTCGGTGCAGAAACCGGAATATCCGTGCAGCAGATACACCGAAGGGAACGAACCGTTGCGCACCTTTCCGCCCGGGCCGGGTTCCAGCGGGATCACCGCCGTTACAGGAACGATGCGGTCCAGACAGGTGCTGTAGTAGCTCATCTGAATTGTCGCCATGAAAAAACCTCCTTTTATATATGAAAACCACTCTGTTTTTTTGATTATACGATTGCCCGCCCCTTACGAAAAGGCCTGAAAGAAGATTCTGCCGGAAAGTAAAAAAAACGTTCGGATTTTTGAAAAAGCCGTTTTGGACCTGTATCGCTTTTTCGGTTTTTCAAAAAAGCTGTCCGCATTATTGAAAGCGCAAAAAGAAAAAAAAGTGTATATTTTAGACAACAAAACGACATGCGGAAGGTGCATGGCGCGAAACCAAAACACGGGAGGAAAACATGAAAAAGTTACTATCTGTCCTGACCGCACTGAGCCTCGGCATCACCATGCTGACCGGCTGCGGCTCCACCAGCTCCGGCGGTTCCAATACCGCCACCGGCGAACAGACGGGCGGTGCCGAACCCACCAAGGTCGTCTTTGCCATGAAGAGCTTCAACGTGATCCCCGACAGCGCGAACACCGAGCGGGTACAGCAGTACTTCAACGATTACGTGGCGGAGAATTATCCCGATGCCAACGTGGCCATTGAGTGGAAGCTCTTCGGACCTGCGGACTACGACCAGAAGATCAACCTAATGATGCAGAGCGGCGAACAGCTGGACCTGTTCATCCCGGCCAACATTGCCACCTCTTTGGCCAACAACCAGCTGGCGCCCGTCACCGATGCACTGGCCAACTACGGCCAGGGGCTGGAAGCCATCATCAAGGAATACTGCGGCGAAAACGCCTTTGAAGCCGTTACCCAGAATGGCGAGATCATGGCCATTCCCGCCAATAAGAACATGTGCCTGACCCCGCTGCTGCAATACGACACCGAGATGCTGGCCGCCACCGGCTACACCGCCGATGATATCACCGACCTGGAAAGCCTGACCCCCATCTTCGCCAAGCTCAAGGAACTGTATCCCGATGTGTATCCCTTTGTTTCTACCGACCTGAAGAACAAGAACCTGCCCTACTACTTCTACGCAGAAAAGGAAATCGACCCCTTGGGCAATGACTACGGCGTGATCATGGGCGATTCCGGCGAGATCGTCAACCTCTTTGCCACCGAGGAATACCGCGATCTATGCTACCTGATGAAGGAATGGCACGACAACGGTTACATGCCGGCCGATATGGCCACCGGCACCATGACCGGCACCGAGTACATGATGGCGGGCCGCGGTTTCTGCACCTACGCCAGCTATGGTTCCAAGAACGACTACGCCGAATTTGCCACCATGCTGACCACCCGCTTCGGCCGGGATATCGGCGTCAAGGCCATTGCCGACAGCTACCTGACCACCGACTTTGCTTCCGCCACCCTGGGCATCCCCAGCACCTCCAAGTGCGTGGATGCGGCCATCAAGCTGCTGGATATCATCTACACTGATGAATTTGCTTACAACATCCTGCTGTGGGGCATGGAAGGCACCGACTACGTAAAGGTCACCGAAAACACCGTAAACTATCCCGAAGGTCTGACCGCAGACACCGTTCCCTACTGCGCTTACATGACCATGGGCGAGTTCGGCACCGAAGCTTACTGCTGGAACCTGGAACAGGGTACTTCCGAAGAAGCCAAGGCCGCCAACCGTGAATACGCCAAGACCGTCAACCTGAACGCAAACCTCTCCCCCTACTACGGCTTCCGCTTTGACGGTAGCGGCGTCAAGAACGAGCTGACCGCCCTGAACAACGTTTACGAACAGTATGCATACCCCCTGATGTGCGGCAGCGTGGATGTGGACTCTACCCTGGAAGAGTTCAACAAGGCCCTTGAAGCCGCCGGTCTGCAGACGGTCATGGACGCCAAGAGAGAGCAGCTGGACGCCTGGCTGGCCTCCAAGTAAAAAAGCGTCTTTCTGGTAACAACGCAACACCCTGCAGCCCTTTCGGTTGCAGGGTGTTTTACAAAGGAGCGTATCACATGCAAACAGCCAAAAAACGCAGAAAAGACCTGAAAAAGAATCTGCCCCTTCTTCTTCTCACCGTGCCGGGTCTTATTTATCTGATCATCAACAATTACCTGCCCATGTTCGGCATCTTCATCGCCTTCAAACAGATGGACTATGCCAAAGGCCTGTTCGGAAGCCCCTGGTGCGGTCTTGCCAACTTCAAGTTCCTCTTTGCCAGCAACCAGGCAGGCATCATGATCCGCAACACGGTGCTGTACAATCTGGCGTTCATCCTGCTGGGCACCTTCTTCGCCGTACTCATCGCCGTGCTGATGAGCGAGATCGTGCAGATGGGCTGCGCCAAATTCTTCCAGGCCGGCCTGGTCATGCCGAACCTAATCTCCATGGTCATTGTCTCCTATATCGTCTATGCGTTCCTCAGCCCGGAAAACGGCCTGTTCAACGCCCTGATCATCTCCCTTGGCGGCGATCCCATCAGCTGGTATACCGAAGAAAAATGGTGGCCGCTGATCCTTGTGGTCACCCAGATCTGGAAAACCGCCGGGTATTCCTCCATCGTGTACATCGCTTCCATCTCCGGCATCGATCCCAGCCTGTATGAAGCCGCCCGTATCGATGGTGCCGGCAAGCTGCAGCAGATCTTTCGCATTACCCTGCCGCAGCTCAAGTCCATCATTACCATCATGCTGCTTATGAGCTGCGCCCGCATCTTCGCTTCGGACTTCGGCCTGTTCTATCAGGTTCCTCAGAACTCCGGCGCGCTGTACAATGTCACCCAGACCATCGATACCTATGTATACCGCGGTCTGATGCAGAACGGCGACCTGGGCATGTCCAGTGCTGCCGGTCTGTTCCAGTCTGTTCTGGGCTTTATCCTGGTCATGACAGCCAACTTCCTGGTGCGGAAAGCCGACAATGAAAGCGCACTGTTCTGAAAGGAAGGGAAATACGATGAAAAAATACAAACTGCTTACCAGAGGCGAAATCAGCTTCAAGGTCTTTGCCCTTATCTTTCTGACTTTGATCACAGTGCTGGCGGTGATGCCGTTCATCCTGATCTTTATGGCCTCCATCACAGACGAAACCTGGCTGGCACAGAACGGATACAGCTTTTTCCCAAAAAAATTCAGTCTGAACGGGTATAAGTATCTGCTCAACCAAGTCCACACCATCGGCCGTTCCTACCTGGTATCCATCGGCATCACCACAGTGGGCACCGCGGCCAACCTCTTTTTGACCACCATGTTCGCCTATCCCCTGTCCCGCAAAGATTTCAAATACCGCAACATCCTGTCATTCGTGCTCTTTTTCACCATGATGTTCAACGGCGGTATTGTCCCCTCCTACCTGGTCTGGACCCGCCTGATGCATGTGAAGAACACCTATTTTGCGCTGCTGTGCCCCTACCTGATGATGGGCGCCTTCAACGTTCTGCTGGTGCGCAACTACTACACCTCCAACGTGCCGGCAGCCATTGTGGAATCTGCCCTGCTGGACGGCGCCACCGAACTGCAGATCTTCCGCAAGATCATGCTTCCGCTGTCCGTTCCGGTCAACGTGACCGTGGGCCTGTTCGCCGGTCTTGCCTACTGGAACGACTGGACCAACGCACTGTATTACGTGGATGACCCCGAATTTTTCGGCATCCAGAACATGCTCATGCGCATTATGCAGAACATCACCTTCCTGTCGTCCGGGCAGGCCGGAAAGGTCGTGGACACCTCTGCCATGACCATTCCCAGTGTGGGTATCCGCATGGCTTTGGCCGTGGTGGGCATCATCCCCATTCTCATCGCGTATCCCTTCCTGCAGAAACATCTGATCAAAGGCGTGATCGTGGGCGCGGTAAAAGGCTGATTTTTCCGCAGCCGGCCCGGCGGCAGAGACAACCAACCGGCAACTTTTACAGAATCGAGAAACACCATGGGATATATTGAAACAGACCCCGTATTTTACAGAAAAGTGCTGACCATCGCACTGCCGGTGGCCGCCCAGAGCGTCATCACCGCCGGCGTCAATCTGGTGGACACAATCATGCTCGGTCAGCTGGGGGAGGTTGCGCTGAGTTCCTCCACCCTGGCCAACCAGTTTATCATGCTGTTCACCTTTCTTTGCATGGGCATCAGCATGGGTTCCTCCGTACTGACTTCCCGTTTCTGGGGCGCCGGTGATCTGCACGGCCTGAAAAAAGTCATTACCATCGCCCTGCGTTTCGGCGCGCTGCTGGCCTTTATTTTCACCCTCGCGGATGTCCTGTGGTCCAGACAGATCATGGCCATGTACACCCATGAAACGGATGTCATCCTTCAGGGTGCGGTATACCTGCAGTGGTCCACCATCACCTTTGCCCTGACCGCCCTTTCCACCATTCTGACCAACATCATGCGCAGCGTGAACCTGCCCAGGGTCCCCTTTGTGGCAGCGGCTTCCGCCTTCTTTGTCAATATCGGCGCCAACTATGTTTTCATCTTCGGCAAGTTCGGCGCCCCGGCCATGGGCGTTGCCGGCGCGGCGCTGGGCACCGTGATCGCCCGTGTGGTGGAATGCGGCATGATCTGCGGGTATTTTCTGCTGGTGGACACCACCGTCAGCTACCGCATCAAGGACCTGTTCTCCCGTTGCGGAGATATGCTGGGCGAATTCCTCCGTGTGAGCCTGCCGGTCATGTTCAGTGATGGGCTTCTGGGTATCGGAGACAGCGCCATCGCCATGGTCATGGGCCGTATCGGTGCGCAGTTTGTGTCCGCAAACGCCATCACCGTGGTGGTACAGCGCATCAGCACCATCGTCATCACCGGCATCGCCTTTGCCAGCTGCTTCATCACCGGCCACACCCTGGGCGAAGGCCGGGTGGAAACCGCCAAAAAGCACGGCACCACCTTTGCCTTCCTGGGATTTGCCATCGGCATACTGGCAGGCGGGATCATCTTCCTGATCAGCACGCCGGTGATCAACGCATACAACATTGCCCCCGAGACAAAGGCCATTGCACGGCAGCTGATGAATGCCATGAGCATTCTGGTCATCTTCCGGGCGGCCAACTCCATCCTGACCAAAGGTGTGCTGCGCGGCGGCGGCGATACCAAGTTCCTGCTGGTGGCCGACACCGCCGCCATGTGGTTCATCGCCATCCCGTTGGGCATTCTGACCGGTCTGGTGCTGAAGATCTCTCCTTTCTGGATTTTCTTCTGCCTGCAATCCGACCAGGTGATAAAAGCCTTCTGGTGCCTGTGGCGTCTGCGCAGCGGCAAATGGATCAAGACGGTAAAAGGCACCCGGCTTGAAGATTAAATTTCCTGTATATGTCAGAAAAAACCATGGAAACGAGGGCCGGACATGAGAAAAGAATTTGAAAGAACCACTCCCGAGGCGGTGGGCATCCACAGCCAGGCGATTCTGGACTATATTGACGCATTGGAACGTTCCCAAACCGAAATGCACGGGCTGATGATCATGCGGCACGGAAAAATCTGTGCGGAAGGCTGGTGGCAGCCTTTTGCCCCCCATCTCCGCCACGGTTTACAGTCCCATACCAAGACGTATGCCGCCACCGCTGTGGGCATCGCCTGCACCGAAGGGATCCTGCACCTAGATGAACGCCTCATTGATATTTTTCCGGAGGAATCCCCTGCCAATCCCAGCGAAAATCTCCAACAGCTGACCGTCCGGGATGTGCTGTGCATGGGATGCGGCATGGATACCATGCCCGCCCCCAGCATGAACTGGATCCGCGATTTTCTGCACACGCCGGTCAACCACAAACCCGGCACCGCGTTCATGTACAATTCTGTCGGTTCTTCTATACTTGGAGCGATCGTGCGCAAAAAAAGCGGCGAGAGCCTGCACGAGTATCTGACCAAACGGCTGTTTGACAAAATCGGCATCAATGCCCGTAACATCCGCTGGTACTGTATGCCCGACGGCACGGAGATGGGCGGCGGCGGTATGCTTGCCATCACCGAGGACAACCTCCGCTTGATGAAGCTTTACGCAGACGGCGGTTGTTGGGACGGCGAGAGGATTCTCTCGGAAGAATACGTCCGCCTGGCGACCTCCATGCAGAACGATTCCAGCACCGAATCGCGCAACAACCCCGAGGCAAGCGATAATTTCCTGGGGTACGGCTTCCAGATCTGGATGTGCAAACCCAAGGGCGTTTACCGGGCCGACGGCGCCATGGGGCAGTTTACCATCGTCAGCCCGGAGCAGGATTTGATCATCGCCATCAACGAGACCGCTGTGGGCGCCCACTGGGCGCAAAGCACGCTGGACATCACCTGGGACTTTCTGGAAAAGGTCAGGGATCAGGCCCTGCCCCCCGCCCCCGAGGCATCCGACCGGCTGGCCCGCCGGATGCGCTGCCTGAACCTGCCCAACCCTGTTTGTTCTCCTTTCAGTGCCACAGCAGACAAGATCAGCGGGAAAACCTACGAAGTGAAAAGCGGCACCCTGAGTGCCGAAATATTCAACCCGATCCTGGGCATTCCGGCAAGCGCCATACATGAATTTTCCCTGTTGTTTGACGACTACGGCTGCGTGTGGAACACGCAGGGAACCGCAAGCAAACAGGCAATCCGCATTACCACCAACGGATGCCGCTTTACCAACCTGGTCGGCGCCCCTTCGGCCCCTGTCCAGATGTTGGTCTGCGACGGCGCCTGGAGTGCCCCGAATGTATTTACGGCCCATTTACGCTGGGCAGAAACCTGCATGACCAAAAAGCTGGTATTCCACTTTGAACACGACACCGTAAGGATCGAGGACAGCGACAACAACGCTTTTCGGAAGGAGGAAAAAGCGGATATTATCGCCGAACTGCACCAGTCGAGTCAAGCGTAAGAGACTGCGGCAGGGCAAGACGTTACTCATTGAATCCAACCATGCGGAACTTCTGTTTTTCTCCGTTCGGCAAGGCTGCGCCATTGTTTTTTCAGCTCCAGCATCCCCAATGCATTGCAGAAAGGGTGGAACTTTCGCACCGGAGACAGATAAAAAATGGAAAAGCTTACAGACTATCTGTTGACCCCCATCTGACCACTCCTTCTCCCCAGCCGGTTCCGTATATCATTTTTTACGTCCCAACATTCTTTTATAACCACCACAAACAGCGCCGGAAGTTGTGCACACTACACAATTTCCGGCGCTGTATCTTTGTATTTCTCCGTCCGTCACAGTTCTCCGACCCGGAAGGCCAGAGGTTCGAATCCTCCCGG
>ULVL01053624.1_pt1 | contig 24945 bp, 43 predicted proteins | sample 1959381 | NCBI WGS metagenome assembly ULVL01 (sample SAMEA4835785, study PRJEB28245) | human gut metagenome | biome: gut microbiome; material: fecal sample | place: Denmark | collected 2008
CTCTAAGAACATGCGCGCATGCGCTCGCGCGCGAGGGAGCGAGCGTTCAATATAATATGCGTGCAAATATTTTTTGACAAATTTTGTAAAAATACTTTACTTTTGAAACATTTGGTATTATAATCATATTGTAAATTAAAAGTGGCGCAAGCCAAAAGGAGAAATTCAAATGAAAGAAAGCTTTTACAAGACGACAGACGAAACAATCTTAGCAGGTGTTGTTGACCGTATCTACAACGATGAAATCGGCGGAAGAGAAAATCATTACTATGATACCGATGAAATGCTTCCGATCACTGAAGAAGAGCTCATTCATATGGCTGTGTGTGAGATTCTTAAATCCAGAACTACTCTGTGGACGGAACGTGGTTACGGAATTGAACCAAAACACGTAAGATTCATCGGTAAAGAAAGAGTCACCGAAATCGTAGAACACAGAATCAAATACAGACATCAAAAAGAAGGTAAGTGGATTTGGGAGGAATAGGCAGAGCACAGCCGAAAGGCTGTAATGCGGACAGGCAGACGGTTGCAATCCCCGATAGCCAAAGGAGAATATCAATATGATGAAATCTGAATTTGAAACAATGATTGGAAAAGAAGTGACTGTTGAAACATTTGAGCTGTACAATGCTATGTATACGGCACTCCCAGAGAATATCAACAAACAACACTTTGTTAAGATGCTTAACATTGATGCTATCCCCGAATCCCCCGAAGCAATTGCTCGTAAAGAAGAGCGTGCAAGGTTCATTGCTGAAATCAAGGCTGAAATCGCTAAACTCAAAGAAGAATATGAAGAAGAAAATAACGAGTGGGAACGAACTTACTATCCAGCATACAGCGCAAGACGCAGAAAAGAAATCAAGGCTGAAATTGCTCAATTGAAGTCTCTCATAAGATAACCGAAACAGGGAGCAATCCCTGTCAGTCAGGAATGACCGCCTGGCTCTGATGATGGTAGGTCAAGGAGAATATCAAATGAAATTTGTAGTAAGAGCAATCGATGAAGATTTTGTAGAAGTAGAATATTTCGATACATTTGAAGAGGCATTAGAGTATGCCGAACATATGGAAACAATATTCGGATCTTGGAATGTAGAAATGTACACAGAATAAAACAATTAAAGGAGAATATCAAATGAAAACTGAAATTGAAAAAATCAAACACTTAATTGAGAGAAATCAAAAAGGTATCATTATTGATTCAAGAATGATAAAAGTTTTTGATGAAGATGATAACGAGTATTATGATGTATTTGAGGTAGAATGTGATAATTCTAACTCGCTATGCCTGAGCGAAATCCTCAGTGACTTAGAGACATTACAACCTGATGGAATTGATTTCTATTATGAGCCAAATGGCCATGGATTTTACGGTAGAACATTCAAATTCTATAACATGATATAAGGAGAAATTCAAATGAACAAAAAAATTCAAGACACCATTCGTAAGCTGTTAGCACTCTCTCAAAGCAGTAATGAGAACGAAGCACAATCTGCGTTGCTCAAAGCTCAAGAGCTGTTAGCCAAATATCACCTCAGTCTCGAAGAGATTCAAGACCAAGAAGAAATTGATCATACAGTCATTGAAGAATCAGCTGACAAGAAAGCACATCGTACTCCTTGGAAGAGATCGTTAGCATCTTGTATAGCGGATAATTTCCGTTGTGACACATATTATCGTGGATATGACACGTACACAACATTATTCGTAGGTAAAGCAGATGACATTGCTATCTGTAAAGAAGTGTATTCCGCTGCCGTACATTTTATCGACTTTTATTTCAAAGCATACTGGAAAGAACATAGCACATACACCGATTATTTTACTGGCAAACTCGTATCTCGTCCTATTTCCGATTCCATTCAAGAGAAATCCTCTTATGCATACGGATTCATATCAGCATTGAAAGAGCGTTTCAAAGAACAAAAGATCTCTGCTGATAAAGAGGGCTGGGGATTGGTACTGGTAAAAGATACCGATGTTGTAGCATACATGCAAGCCAAGAGTGCTTCGTTTAGCAAACATGGTCTTGGTAGAGGATCTGTATCCAGTTCTGATGCGTACTATCAAGGCAAGAAAGATGGACAAGAGAAATTTGGAGACACTGGTCTTCGTAAAGTTTCAGGAGGTAAACAATGAGCAAAAGTATTTTCCCCACATTTGAAGAAATAGACAATGGCACGAAATCATTCTCTATTCACTATTATAGAACGGTGAAGGGCAAGAAAGTCAGAAGTGAAAGGATGACACAATACGTTCTGTTGGCTGACATCGATGCTTTGAGATTGATAGACAGTATCACAATAGCCAGAAACAAGAACAAAAAGAGATTGTATTTCGAGTTTACGGTCTTTGGAAAGACCAAAAGTCTTAAGAAATATCCGTACACTGAACAAGGCTGGCAATTGTGTATTGCTGACCTCAAAAAGGAATTGCAGAAGTACAGAAAATCCATTGAAAGAATTATGAACGAGGGTTATACCAATGAACATAGTGACGATTAAGCGTGTCAATGATGACGGCACTATAACCGAAATCAAGGTAGACTGGGACAAGATGCCTTGTAGCAAATGCAAATGGCGATACTCATTTCACTGCCCGCACGGTTGTTGGAATGAGAAAGGTAAATACATCGTGTATTAAGGAGAATGTCTATGAGCAGAAAAGGGAAATTGGCTGGCATCGTTGATTGCACAAAGATATTTGAAGATAAAGACGGATTCTATATGGTAGAACATTATGGATATGGAGATAACGTGCGAACAGTTGAAACGTCTTTGGGCAAAACTGAAAAAGAACTCGAAAGTGCACTCGCAGACGTTCTTGAATGGAACTATCGAGCGTGGCACGGAGAAATGAGACGAATTCTACAAGCAGTAGAAGATGTAAGAAAGATAAAAAGGAGCGAGTATGAAAACACACGAGCACTATAGAACACTATCCGCAATCAAGCAAATGACAGAACTTATAGGACATATGGTTGGGGATACAGTAAAAAGCCAAAAAATAAGGCGGTTTATTATTCGGGGGGCAAAAAGAGTTTACTGCCAGTCAAGACCAAAAAGAACGAGGTGTGTATATGAAAACTGAAAAACGATATATGTACCACCGCATATTAAATCGCATCAGCAAGCGTTACAGCTCTTTGAAAAAGAGATACGATGAACATACCGCTATGTTATATGGAGCATACCCCGAATTCTTCAAAGGACATATAGAAACAGTTCTATATCGTGCTGCGAAAAGGGAAGCAAGAATGAAATATAAACCAAAGACCAGGAGGGAATTATGAAATTGATAGCACCAACAGATGAGCAAATTGAACTTGCAAGACAACTTGAAAGAGAATTCATGCAGGAGTGTAAACTTTATCAGGATAAATATCTATCCACGGATGCTTGTTGTGCAGCATGTCCTTATGGCAGATACGTGGGCAGTTGTTTCCCCATGTATTTGATCCAGAAATTTGCTTCACAATCAAATGTTCAAGAAATACTCAAAGAACTCCGTTCTCGCGCTCGAATGATGTATGACTCTCAAGCATCAATCGGAATCCACGCAATCGATGTACAATTGATTGATCAGTTATTGGAGGGCAAGAAAGATGATAGGATACAATAACATCTCCGGATTTGCAATCAATGTTAAGGATCTTCAGAATTTTGCGGTCAACCAAAACCTTTTGAATCCTTCTCCCAAAGGGATTAGAACTCTCACAGTTCATCAGATTTGTAAAGATGCCAAATGGTATATGGATCATGCATCTTTGTTCAAGAGTGAAGATTCAGTGCATGAAGTTCGTACCATAAAAGAATATCAACACAATATCGATCAACGTCTTTGTTCCATGTGTTGGAAAGAGATTGCTCGTCGAGGAGGAGTAGCAAAATGAGCAAAACAGCTTGGATGGTACACGATAATATTGCTCTCATTCATACCTATATTAACAAAAAGAGAATTCTCGATAATGAGGATTTTGTAACCGATGTCGAGGTTTGTCAACTCATCCGAGCTTATGTCAAAGAGCATCATTGCTCAAAACATGAAGCATGTGAGAATTTGAAAAGGCATTATCGCAAAGAATACTTGGATGCCAAAGTGAGGGAAGATTATGCAAAGTGAAGAGTTATTCAGAAAGAACACTCCTTTGGTGTACCATGTTTTCAATAGACATTTTGCCAATCGCTTTATGGCCAATAATTACAAAGAAGATCTAATCCAAGAAGGATTGATTGCTCTGTGGAGAGCTTGCCTTTTTTACAAAGAAGAGACTGGTCTTCAGTTTAGCACCTATGCCTATCCAGCTATCCGTTGGGGAATATACAAGGCATATAGCACTCTTGTAAAACATGACTCCAATAGAGTTGATGCTGAAACAATGGAGAACTATGTTGAGTCTTTAGAATCACTTGACAAAACTGATCAAACCGAATTGCTCACTGTTTTAGAATTGTTACAACACGAGTCTTCTAAAACAAAACAAGTTGTGCAAATGACGCTTCAAGGGTATGCCCAAAGAGAAATTGCACAAAAACTTGGTACGACACAAGTACAAATCTCTCGTATCTTGAAGAGATTCCGTACCAAAGCACAATCAGAATTAAACAGGAGAATATGACCTATGAAAAATGTAGCAAAATTGACTGGTCGCTTGACCAATGTGTACACCCTTCCGGAAAATCCTTCCATCTGCGAAGCAATCATTGTTTGTGCTCGCAAAAGCGGAGCTGTTGATCAACTCCCAATTCGTTTCCCAAACAAGAACGATCTATTGAGAGAATTTCAACAACATCAAGATCAGCTTGTAGCAGTTGTTGGAGAGATGAGAACATACAACAATACCGATCCTTCTGTTGCGGGAAGACACAAGTCAACGTATCTTTGGGTGGATGGATTTTTCTTTGACACCATGGATGCCTTGTTAGAGCTTAACTCTGTTGAGCTTGAAGGAGTTATCGTTCACAAAGGGGAACTCCGTGAGACACCTTTGGGAAGATACATTTGTGACCTTATTATTGCTGTGCCTACAAGCAATGACAAAACATCCTATATCAATATCCTCGTTTGGAACAAGACTGCTTCATTTATGGCAGATTATGGAAAGATCGGTGATCAAATATCCTTGTCTGGACGTTTTCAGAGTCGTGAATATCGCAAAGATGGAGAGACTCGCACAGCGTACGAAGTGTCTTCTTCCTATGTATCAGTTAAGGAGAATGGTCAACAATGACATATGTTGTTATGGATATCGAGACAACAGGGTTGGATCGTTACAAGGATAAAATCAATGTTGTGGGAGTTTATCTACCGCAATATGAGATATATCGATATTTTTATGAGAGCCAGCCACTTCAAGATTTCCTGAATACAATACCAGAGCCGTTCTTTGTATGGCAAAACGGAAAATTTGATACCTTGTTTCTTGAAACATCTTGGGGAACTCCCCTATACCCTATCAATATGGATGTCATGATATTGGCATACTGTTTAGAGATGGGAGAACGCAAAGGTCTGAAGATCTTAGCGCAACGACACTTGGGTGTTCCGGATTGGGATATCAGCAAGAAAGAAAAGCTCAAATTGTCTGACAGTTTGCTTCCGTATCTTGAATGTGACTTAAAGTACACTTGGCAAGTGGGATGTAAACTTATGCACGATGCTATGACTCATCCGGAATCTGAGCGTATTCTCAAGCTGTACAACGGAATTGCTCTGCCGTCTTATTTGACATACCGTAATGTTGAAAGACGAGGCATTCAAGTAGATATAGCTCGTTTACAACAGATGATTCCGGAATACAATGCTCGTTCAGAGGCATTGTTGGCCAAATTAAAGCAAGTAGCAGATATCAATTGGAATTCAACCGCCCAAGTGCAAGAAGTGCTCATTGGTCAAATGGGATTACCTGTGCTTAAACGTACTCAAAAGGGAGTTCCCTCTATTGATGCCGAAGTCTTAAAAGATTATGCTCACATGGGTTATGAGATTGCGAAATTGTTGGCAGAATATAAGCGTGTGACCAAAGATATGGGAACATTCTTAAAACCTTGGTTAGAGAAAGCAGTCAATGGTAGACTTCATCCCACGTTCAATGTGGATACAGTCCGGACTGGAAGAACATCTTGTCAAGATCCCAACTTGCAACAAGTCCCAAGAGATAAAGTGTTACGGACTTTGTTCACAGCTCGACCTGGCTATGTGTTGTTTGAATGCGACTATTCTCAAGTTGAATTGCGTATAGCAGCACACTATGCCGATGAGCATAAGATGAAGGAAATCTATAACAACAATGGTGATATACACCATAACACAGCAACTATTGTCACAGGCAAAGAGAATGTTGACAAAGAAGAACGACGCAAAGCAAAAGCAGTTAATTTCGGATTCTTGTATGGGATGTCTGCTAAGAAATTCGTGGACTATGCAAAGACATCATATGGCGTATATGTTACGGAAGCAGAAGCAACGGAAATTCGCAATAGATACTTTGCTATGTACAAGGATTTGAACAAATGGTATGCAAACCAAAAACGTTTATGTGTCAGAGATGGAGGAGTATATACCTTGTTTGGAAGATTTCGTGCTCTGCCCGAAATATACAGTGACAACTATAAGGACAAGGGATCCGCAGAACGCTGTTCAATCAACACACCTGTTCAAAGCTCCGCAAGTGATATCTTGCTCAGTTCTATGATTGAGATCGATCAAACCCTTCCGGAATGTTGGGTGGTAGGAACAGTTCATGACTCCGTTCTTATTGAAGTCCCAGCAGACAAAATAGAGGAGTATAAGACTCGTATTCATCATATCATGACACATCCCCAATTGTTAAACTATTTTGGGATTAAACTATCTGTTCCTCTTGAAGTCGATATTGGTGTCGGTAACTGGGGAGCAAAGGAGTAAATCATGGATTCAATCAGCAAATCACTTATGGTTGATATGTTACACAAATATGGCGAAGACAGCCAAATTGATGTGGCAATCGAAGAAATGTCAGAACTTACAAAAGAACTTCTGAAATACCGCAGAACCAAGATACACGCTCAAGAGAAGATTGATCTTCAGAACGTATTCTGGGAAATAGCAGATGTAACAATCATGTTGGAATATCTTAAGATTATATTCAATCTTAATGAAGTAATGCTCCAAAACATGGTGGGCATGAAATTAGAAAGAACAAGACGGAGGTATCTGGACGATGTCAACAACGAAGAAAACAACAACCAAAAAGACAATTGAGTATTATGCCAACGGCAAAAGAGAAGTCATCCATAAAGAAGGATGTCACTCCTGTTTAAGCTGTATTCACTGTCAGGAGTTGAATTCAGCTACAATATGTGCTCTGTATTGTCGTAGCAGTGAACATACACACAATTTCCCCTATGACAATACGACTTGCCCCAGTTTTGCCAACAAAGATGAATAATCAGCAGTTAGGTAAAGAATTTGAGCGTGAAATGACTCAATGGCTGTTTGAACATGGATGGTGGGCGCATTTTCTTCAGCCTTCACCGTCCGGAAGTCAGCCATTTGACGTGATCGCTCTTAAAGATGGACAGGTATTATGTATCGATTGCAAGACTTGTGGAAGTCCTCGATTTGCTTTGAGTAATGTTAAAGACAATCAAAGACAAGCATTTGAATTGCTCAATCTGCGAGGAATTCTTAACACATTCTTTGCTATCAAAGATACAAAGACAGGAGAAGTGCACATGGCTCCAAGTAAAGAGTTAACCTGTGCACTGGATAATGGACAAAAGAGTGTCCATATAAAGGAATTTCCAATATGGTTTACATTGACAATAAACTAACAATTACAAATCCCAGTAAGGAAACAATGGATTGGATAAAGCAGAATCTCGAGTTTTCCAATCCGGAATTTGCCAAGAAAGAAAAGATGGGATTGTATACAAAAAACATTCCCCCAGTCATAACCTTGTTTGAAACAGCTGGAAATGCTGTGACTATACCTTATGGCTGTGTGACTATGAGCATCCCTGGAATAAAAGAGCAAGAGTTAAAATTTGCTAAACCTGCTTCGGATATTCAGCTGAACTATAACTCTCGCATTAATCTCTTTTCTTATCAAGAACGTGCTGTTGAACAAGCTCTTCAGAGCTCCTCCGGAGTTATTGTTATGCCCTGTGGTTCAGGCAAGACTCAAACCGCCTTAGAACTTGTAGCTCGGTATAAGGGCAGAGCTCTTTGGATCACTCATACAAAGGAGCTATTGAAACAAAGCATGGAACGTGCTAAATCTGTATATGACATTAATTCAAAGGGCATTGGCACTATAACCGAAGGCAAGATAGACATTGGTGAGTACATTACATTTGCCACAGTTCAAACGCTTGCCAGCATAGACTTGTATGATTATAGAGACTATTGGGATGTTATCATTGTTGATGAATGTCACAAGGCAGTTGGTACTCCGACACATTTGATGATGTTCTATAAGGTCATCAGCCAATTGAGTGCCTATCACAAATTCGGGTTAACCGCTACACCCAAACGTCAGGATGGACTGGAGAGAAGCATGTTTGCTTTGCTGGGGGATTTGATTATTGAAATTGATCAAGAGAATATTCCCACCGCTCCCACTTATGTTTGGCCAGTACAAACAGGATGTGAATTAGATTTAACAAACATGGTAAATACGGATGGCACGCTTAACTTTGTCAAGGTAACAAACGCTCTTTGTGAAGATCCTGCTCGTAATATGTTGATTGCTCAAATTATCAATCAACTCAATGATACATGTCTTATCTTGTCAGACAGAGTAGATCATCTGTATACTCTTCAAAAGCTCGTGGGTGAACAATATACAGAGGTTATTTCATCTCGCAGCATGAATAAGAAAGAAAAGGAAAGACGAGAGGCAGCAATAGATCGTTTGCGTCGCAAAGAGATTAAATGTTTGTTTGCCACATATCAGTTAGCAAAAGAAGGATTGGACATACCCTCATTGGCATATGTATTGTTTACAACTCCTAAAAAGGATGACATCACAGTAATCCAATCTGCTGGTCGCGTAAGACGAACGGCTCCTGGTAAAAACTATGGGATGATTGTGGATTTTGTGGACAATATGCCTCTTGCACAACGATATTTTCAGCATCGTAAATCAATTTTCAAAAAATTAAATGTCAAAATGTTGTAAAAGATACTTTACTTTTTGAGAAAGAAGGAATATAATCAAGTCTATGAGAAATAAGATTTATGACCAAGATTATGCAGGATGCAATGTAGATAGGATACGCAATACGACTTCTATTCGTATTGATACAAATGTATTCCAAATACTTGCACACTGGATTAAAGAACGCTATTTGATACATCTAAAGAAGGATGTGTTACATATGTCTTCTCCTTGGACTGACGATGAGATACTTAATCAATATCGATTTACCAATGTTCGTAGAGAGCATGATAAAGAGACTCGTTGGTTAATTGAGCATGTATGTTCGGTTCAAGACTTGTCCCCCACGGATAAACTATTAAACATAGTTCTTTTCCGAATGATTAACAAGTCTCAAACAGTACAAGGGTTTATGCCCATACGAGATTTTAAGAACCCAAAAGAAATTGAACATGCTTGTCAAGTTCTTAGAAGTTTTCCACAGGATTACAATTTGTTTACAGGAGTCTTTATGACTTCTGGTATGCAAAAATACTGTAATCGAGCAGTGGGCAAGTCTGACAATGCAGCAATTTCTTGTCTAATCTATTGTGCTAACCAAGTTTATGACAGCATTGTAGATGCTCTTCAAAAAACCTATGCTGTAGACTTCTTTGTAAAAATTAACAGTATCTCAGGCATAGGAAGATTTTTGGCTTACCAAATATTTGTAGATTGGACATATTGTCCTGAAAGTTTATTCTCTGAGAATTGTTTTGTGGTTGCTGGACCAGGAGCAATACGAGGGTTAAGCTATTTGTTTACAGATAATGGCGGTCTTACTCCAGAAGAGCAGTTATTCTGGCTAAGAGATAATTGGGATAAACTGTTGGAATGGCTTAATATAGATTGGACACCAGACAAATTATTGATAGATTTACCTATGGAAGATCGATTTATGAATGTGATGTCTTTACAGAATTGCATGTGTGAATTGAGCAAATATATGAAAACTCTACTTGGAACAGGAAGACCAAGAGCAAGATATAACCCAGGAGGAAATAAAGATGACAAGCAAAGAAAAGATGCTTAACTTAATCAATCAGGTAGATGAACAAGAATGCCAAAACATGTTGGATACTCTTACTCTTCACAAGGTAAGATATGCCAGAGGCACATTGGCAAACATGCTTCGCATGGCTCAAACCTATGCAGACAATAACTCTACCTGCCGTAAAACACATGTAGGGTGCTTCCTCATTGCTGAAGACCAATGGCGTACAGTTTTAGCCAAAGGAACGAACCATGGTGAAGAAGATTGCCGACAAGTCGGATGTCTGCGTGAAGAAGTGTTCGGGGATAACTCTAAAACACATAGAGCAACGTGTCGTTGTGCTAAATGCCACAGTGAAATTGATGCTCTGAACAATGTAGCACCTGTGTATAAACATAAGCTCAAAGGAGCCACGGCAATTGTAACACGTTACCCCTGTATCAATTGTGCCAAAGCTCTCGTTGAAGCAGGCATTACTCAAATCTTTTGGGGAAGAGAATTTCCGCTCGAACCTGAAACAGAAGCATACCTGGAGGAGCACAGTATAACTTACATGCACATTCGTGGAGTTATACAAGACGAAAACGACAAAAACAATTAACAGGAGTCCATATGATAACACTTGATGACATTGCCAGAATATTTGGTGATAACCACTTCAAACTTTGTCGAGGTAAACGAGCTGTAGATGCTAACCTGTACAATCTGGAAACAGCCAAGACTTGGGTTTCACAAGGCGGAACTGTTGGATTGTGGTGTCCCGAAGGATTCGTGATCATTGATATTGATGACCAAGAACAAGCATCTTGTCTTGATAAAGCATCGCACACATTGAAATGTAAAACACCTCACGGTATGCATTTCTATTATAAGACTGATCATGAAATTCGTCAAGCTGTTAAGGCTCATACTCCTATTGGATTGATTTGTGACACTCGTGTTGCTGAAAAAGGATACGCTCTGTTGCCGTTCAATTGTGAAGACAGAGAATTCATTGAAGGAGAAGTAGAAGATCTTCCATTCTGGATAGAACCTTTGAACATTCCTCAAAAATCTGATGCCTTCATTAAAGTTGGAGCCAAGGATGGAGACGGTCGCAATGACGCAATGCTTCGTCAACTTATGCGGTTAAGAACATCTCGATTTGATGAAAATCAAATCCGTTATACAGCAAGTCTTATAAATCAATATGTTTGGAAAGAACCTTTATCTGCTGCAGAATTGGGAAGTATAATTGAGCATGCTTTGGGATATGCGCCTTTATCACATTCCGGAAAACCTGATTTCAAATTGTACAATGATAAAGGCACAGCAACAGCTATAAATCACAAAGCTCTTGTAGATTATATCATTGCTGAACATCCTATGTTTGTATTGGGCAATACTCCTTATGTTTATCTTGACGGAGTATTCAAGCCAAACGCTCTCTATGTTAAGGATCTCATCAAACAATTGATTGACGATCCCAAATTCCAAAAGCAAAATCAGATTACAGAGATCTATAAACTTTTGACAGAAGATATTCGTTTGTGCTTTGATGACAATAGATGTAACCCTTACAAACAGATGATCAATTTCAAAAACGGTATGTTTGACATTGAGACTCAACAACTCTATCCGCATAATCCTTGTTATTTGAGTACGATTCAAATACCGCACAATTATATGCAAAACAGTCTATCAATGGAAGATATACAGTTGATGGATTTTCTCCGTCAGACTCGACTTCCAGCTGACGATATTGCAATGATTGTTGATTTCATTGCCTATTGTATGACAACATCAAACGGAATGAAGTGTTTCATGTGCTTGGTCGGTGGTTCAGATACAGGTAAATCCACGTTGATCAAGATGATTGAGGCTCTTGTAGGTTATGACAATATCAGTAACCTATCTGTTCAAGACATGAGTAAGAGATTCTATCCTGCTCGACTAAAAGACAAGTTGGTTAACAGTTGCGCTGATAACTCTTCCTTGGCATTGGATGACATTGGAAATTTGAAGAAGATCACAGGCGATGACCGTATTATGTATGAAGATAAAGGAACAACACCATTCTTCTTTACACCGTTCGCAAAGCTGATATTCTCTTTTAACACTATGCCTTTGCAGTTAGAGGAGAAATCTGATGCTTTCTATAACAGAATTCGTATTCTTGAGATGAGCAACAAGATTCAGCTCAATCAACGCTATGTGGATGATTTTTGCTCAGATGACAGCATTGAAGCAATGATTCCAGTTTTGTGCCATCGGTTAAAGAACATGAAGAAAATTTACCCTTCATCCAATAGTATTAAACGAGCAGAAAAACTTCGAGATGACTCAGACAGTATACATGCATACATGACTACATTGCTTCAACGTACCAATCTCTATTCAGACGTTATAACCCAAGATGCATTATACGATGAATATGTGAGATTCTGTTTAAGAGAGGAAAGACCATCAAACAAACGAAATCAATTCTTCCGGAGTTTGGAATCTATAGACGTGCTTCCTATGCAAACAGACACAGGTTATGTGTATGCTGGATGGAAATTCAAAAATTTTTCAAAAACTTTGTAAAAAATACTTTACTTTTTGGAAAAATGAGAATATAATCATAAGTGTAAGATAGGTAAAGATCTTACAAAGGAGAATCTCAAAATGAAAACAGTTGCAAAAGTGGCTTTTACAGACGGATACAGGGATGAGCTTATAAAAGTTGAAGATGGCACCTATTACAGAATAAAAAGAGTTCGCAATGGTGATTCTTATAAGATTTATAAAAACAATAGCGAATATGGTCTACCAGAGTATGACGAACAAATAGATTTCTGGGGATTGACATTAAAAGAAGCAAAAGACGAAATCAAACGTCTTGAAAGATAAAAATCAAAACCGAGCGGAGCGGTTAAACTCCGCAAAGGAGTATTTCAAAATGAAAAGATACAAAAAAGGTTACATTGAAGTTTGTGGAAATGAAATCCTGGCATCAATATCAAAAATAACTGTCACAGAAGAAGATGGATTGGAAGAGATAGATGAAGATCCATTCAGAACATTTGGTGGCTGGGAAAGCATAGAAGAGGCAGTTGACTATTTGAAATCAGTAAACTGTAAAGAGATAGAAATTGAAAGATAAGGAGAATTTCAAATGAAAGAAAGCACAAAAAGAGAACTTCGTATCAAATTTTATTCTAATGATAAATATCTTCCGTCTTATGACACATCATATTATTATGACATAAACGATGACGAGAGTTTTAGAGAAGCATATACGAGTGCAGGGTATCGAATCATGAGTGTATGCCAGGTCAATCCTGAAATTACAGTCAGGATGGAATACTATACTTGCTAAACATTTAAGAAATAAACCGAGCGGAGCGGTTAAACTCCGCAAAGGAGTATTATGGCAGAAAAAAGACCAATCAAGTACTATTCACATTCTCAGATATGTTCATTTAGAGGATGTAAACGCAGATGGTCATATCGCTATGAAGATAAGCTCAAATCTCGTGCACCACAAAAACCTTTGTATCTTGGATCAACCATACACAGGCTTTTGGAAGTACGGTTGAACTCTATGAAGAGTGATGACCCATCAACACCAAATTGGCACGAAGTCTTGCTAACAGAGATTAAACCCAAGTATGATCAAATGCCTCAAACATATCAAGAGATGCTTGGAGAAGATTTCTTGGAAGTCTGTGAAAAGATTATGCAAGAGTATGACGATATCTATTATCAAGATCAAGGACTTATGAAGGTGCTCGGAGTTGAATTGCCTATTGAGTGCAAGATCCCTGGCACAAGAGATAAGTTTGTTGGCATTGTAGATGCTATCGTTGAAATCAATGGCAAACAATACGTTGTTGAGCACAAGACTTTCAAGACCACAAAGATGTCTCTTGAGTCCACTTGGCTTAATCAACAAACATCATTGTATATCCGTCGTCTCAATCAGATAGGGTATCACATTGACGGAGTTATCTGGGATATGATCAAAACAGAACTTCCGGAACCTCCCAGAGTTCTTAAAGATGGCTCGTTCGGCAAACAATACAGCAAACAAACGATTCACTCATTCATATGGGCAGGAGTTGCCCCAGAACAAATCCCAGCCAGCATATATGAGGACATTAAGGACAATTACAAAAACTATTTTGACAGATACATTACCCCTGTTGAACCAATAGCCATTGAAGAAGTCTGGAATGACTTTGTTGAGACAGTGAAAGAAATTCGTAAGAATAAGTCACATGCTCGTACTCTTGGAAAAGAATGCGAGTGGTGTGAATACAAAGAGCTTTGTAAAGTTTCTCTCACTGGTGGAGATGTAGAGTACACAAAACAGCTTTTGTTCACAACGGATAAAGAAAAGGAGGAAACATCCGATGTTTCAAGTAACAATAACTGATTTGGGGACAAATAAAGTCGAGGTGGATGCAATTACAGATTGTGTGCTCGGAGTTTATGATCAACCAAATCAAAAAGGCTTTTGCCAACTTGGGTTAACCCAGTGTGGCACTAAAAGAGTATTGTATGGCGTAGGAGCTTTGGATGATTTGAAAGAAAAGATCATTAATCGCTGTATACCAAAAAGAACAAATAATACAAATAAAAAGGAGGATCAAAAAGATGGATCTAATGAGCATGTGTAAACCTTTGAGCCAGTTCTCTGGTGGTCGTCTTATAGGTCTCTATGGCAGAGGATCTACAGGCAAAACAACGGTATCCGCCAGTTTTCCCAACCCTGTATTCGTCATATTCGATGACCAAGGGTTAAACGCAATCAAGAGGGATTATCCCGATATTCCGTATATTGATGCTACAGGATATTCAGCAGCACAATTGCTTGATATTCTTGACGCAGCAGACAAAGTCCCTCAAGAGATAACCCTTGTTCTCAGTACGTTCTCTGTATGGATTGAGAATCACCCCAGGCTTTTGCTTGAAGAAAAGAAAAAAGCTCACATGAATCAAGATTTGTGGGGGGAACATGCTACAAGAGTTAATCAAGTGATTGCTCGTTGTGCTCAACTTGCAAAGAATGGTAAACGAGTAATCTTGGAATTCCATGAGCGCACCAGCGTTATCGAAGGATATGAGAACGAGCTTGTTCCTGAAATTTCGGTTAATGCTTCCCCGAACATTCAGCGTTACCTTACAGGAATGCTTAACTATGCCTTCCATACGGCAATCAGGCAATACAACAATCCGGACACACCAGAAGAAACAATGACCTGTTACACATTGGACATCAATCCTTTGAATCCATATTATTGGATTAAGGGTCAAGGCGCAGCAGACAACACCCCAGCAACTATGGTTGTGTATAAGGGTCAAGCATATACACAACTCAAACAATTTTATTCAGAAATCTAAAATAAGGAGAATATAATCATGGCAAACAACATTTTTGATCTTGATTTTACAGGTGTAGAATCATACAACAACCTTGGCGAAGGCACGCACAATGTAAAGGTAGCATCAGCGGAATTCAGCAAAGCAAGCACGGGATCTGATCAGTTGACACTTCGTTTTGAAGATGGCAATGGTGCAACCAAAATGGCATGGCTCAGTCTTGTTCCACAAGCACTTTGGAAGGTGAAACAATTCCTCGAAGCAATCGGAATTGACGCATCTGGAAAACTCCGTTTGGACACTCGTTCTCTTGTAGGCAAAACCCTTCAAATTGTGATCGAGCAAGATCCGAACGATGAGAGCAGATTGATCATCACCAAATACAATAAGGTTGCCCAAGCAGCAGCGACTCAACAAGCAGCACCTGTCGTACCAATAGCATCAGCTATCCCGCAAGCACCTGTTGCTCCCGCAATGCCTGTCTTCACTCCTCCGACAATGCTTCAACCTCAACCTGCGGCAGTTCCTCAACAGCCTGTTCAACCTGCTGCTCCTGTTCAACAGGCAGCTCCGGATCTTCCCCCCTGGATGCAACCTCAAGCAGCACAAAGTGCGGGAGCTGTTCCTCCGTGGATGATGCCCCAAGGAAAATAATCAGAGGCAAATATGAACATACCGAATGACAGAGGTGGATTGTGGCGACTTGACAAATTTGTTGAGTACTATGATGCCAAACATAGCCATAATGATAGCGATGTGTACAATTTGAGCTGTTTCAGTTCTCCCAGTCTTGAAGATCAAGCTTGGATATCGTTTCTGTATTCAACATGCTATTGTGTTTCAACAACTCTTTTGTTGCATGTATTCTTTCCTACAATTGAATCTGCAACAAAAGAAAGTTTGGAAGACTTTTGGATAAAATACAAAGATGATTTAATATTCCAATCAGATAGAAGATACGTGAAGAACAATAATAAGTTTTGTGCCATTGTTTTATCTTACAAAGAACATTTGAATGGACGTTCTCAAGAAGAGTGGATACAAGAATGGAATTGGGATGATGATGTCATTTACAAATGGTTCACTAAACTATACTATTGTGGTAGGTTCTCTGCCATGCTGTTCATAGAAGCATTGTTTGGTCTTGCCAATAAAGAACTTGTCAAAGAGATTTCATCTTTGGATTGGAACGCTTGTAAGACTTGTTCTCAAGGATTGCTGGTCATTGCTCGTCAAGATGATGTAGCAAAAGCAGTAGAAAAACGTGACTTCACAGCAGATGAAATTCCAGTATTACAATCGTACTTGGCGTATGTTGTGAAGTACACGCAAGACCATCTTCCCTATCCAATCAATTTTAACCGTATCATCGGATATCTGTGCTCATATTATAAGCTGTACAAACAAACTCGATATTTGTCATATTATACGGATCGCAGATTAGAAGAATTGCTACATTACAAACAAGCTCTTCCGCAGTTAAATGGTCTTTGGGATAGACTATTTGAGGTGCGCTATGAAAATGTACCCCACGAAATTCTGGGTGAGCTAAATGGCTGGACAGGAATCAGAAAAGAAAAATGTAAGGAGTTCGTAACCTATGGAACAATCAGCTAAACTAACATGTGTAAACTTGCGGGGAACATCTGGGTCGGGTAAAACAACTATCGTTCGCAATATCCTTATGCAACAAGGTTGGCATTCTATTAATGCCCAAGGTAAGATTTGGGGATATGCCAACCCAGAATTAAGATGGATTATCATTGGCTCTTATGAGAATACCTGTGGTGGTTGTGACACAATACGAACTCAACAAGAAGTGGAAGATAGAATTGAGTATTGTCTTAATCAAGGTTACAATGTCTTGTTTGAAGGCTTGCTCATTTCTACTCTCACTTCTCGATGGCTCGAATTGGCCAAAAGGGTGTCTGACCGAGCGAATGTGTTATTCTACTATCTTGACACTCCCATTGAAGAATGCCTCAGAAGAATTGACCTTCGTAGGAAATCTGCGGGGAATTTTAAGGAGCTCAATCCTAAAAACACCGTTGATAGAGTTAAAGCTATCGACAGCACCTACAAAAAACTATCTCAAGCTGGGTGTTATTGTCTTAAAGGATCTCAACAGGAGATAATTAAGAATTTGAATGCCTGGTTCGGATTGGGAGGAAACAATGTACCGCAGTGAATCATTGTACGAGTGGGCTCGTAACAATATCAAAGATGAAAATGTTTATCCCATATTTGTTCCCAGTTACAATCGTCCGGATGCTAAGATTCTTCAGCACTTGCTTAAAGAGCCAGAGTTGCCCATAATCTTATGTATTCGGAGAGAACAATTGGATATGTACAGAAAATGGGCGGATAAGTGTAACATTCTTCTTTTAGATAATGTACATGACATTTCTGAAACACGCAAAGCAATTTGTGAGATGGCATATCCTTATTATGACAATATCTTCATGTTTGATGATGACATATGTCAAATAGACTTTCTTTCTCCTTCGGTTACAAAGAACGGAAAAGATGCTATGAGACCATCAAGAGTCATTAAAGGTGTTCAGCCACGATGGATGGATATACTTAAAATGTGGATAGCTTGGTTACAGTTCGATCCTTCTGGAAGAATTGCAATTTCCTCTCCACAATATCGTCCTGAGGGATGGAATATGAAACATGCCAATTCAGAGTTGTATCCGTATAACTCTGGAACATGTATACAGTGTATTCATCTAAATCTGGCTAAACTACACAATGCTCAAATAACCTATAAACCGCATAGCCAAGTGGGAGTTGAGGATTATGCTCTTCAATTTGACATTATGTCTTCTGGGCTTTTGGCATGTAAGATGACCGATCTTGAGTATGATTGCCCAAGTATATGTTCAGCACCAGGAGGAAATTCAAATGCCAGCAATATTTCAATCAGCAAAGAACGATATGCTTATTATGTGGAATGTTCTAAGAAATATTATGGTGACCATCCCGGAGTTCGTTACGCTCAAACAATACGAACTAAACTCCCATCTGTAAAATTCAATTGGAAATTCTGGAGGAATCTCATATGAATATAATTCTTGAAGGGTGTGATGGTACAGGCAAGACCAGCATAGCTCGCTATTTCTGTGAGCAATGCGGATTCTTGTACTGGCATGAATCATGCCCCAGAACGTATGATGAATATGTTCAAATGTTGTCCAGTGGACAAAACATAATATTCGATCGTTTCTGCTATGGACAATTCATCTATAATGATCCATCCGAGCGTAAACTTACAGAAGCAGATTTGATGAAGTTGCAGCAAGAGATTTTCCCCAAGACGCATACCGTTGTACTGTATGTTGATTTGGGATCTGACAAGATCGCTGATCGGTTAGAATCTCGTAAAGAGTCTATCAATGGTTCATATGACAGAGAATCTTTGATCAAAGCAGTCAAGAATATTCGTGGCGGATACACGAGTCTCTTTAGAAGAACCAAAGCAAACTATATTAAAATCGATGGAGAAGCATTATGCTACAAATTTTAGAAGCAGTCACAGCAACAGAAGCATTTGAAAAAGCATACAAGAATATTGACTTCTTGGGAGAAATCGTTGAGAGCCGTATTGGTAAGACAAAACATCTTACCAACGTGACCATTTGTTTGGATCGTCCTCAATGCGGAGTGTGCCTGGATCCTGTCAGAAATCTTTCTTTGAAATACCTTTTGGCAGAATTGCGTTGGTATATGTCCGGATCCAATAAGGTTGAAGACATTGCCCCCTATGCCAAGATGTGGTACGACTTAACAGACGATGGAACAACCTTGAATTCAGCTTATGGTTACAGGATTCAAAAGATGTTCAACTTTGACCAGTTGAAGTATTGTATTGAAAAACTCAAACAAAACCCTTACGATCGTCAAGCAGTCATTCATATTAAAACACCGAGTGATGCTCCGACCAAAGATACACCTTGCACATGTCTGATTCAGTTTACATGTTTTCATGGAACACTTGAAGCACATGTCTATATGCGTTCAAATGATGTGTGGCTCGGATTGCCTTATGATATGGCATACTTTACTTATTTACAACAAGCGGTTGCCAAAGAGATCGGTATGCCTCTTGGTAAATATTATCACACTGTCGGTGATATGCATATCTATGAAAGACATTGGAACAAACCAGTTCGTATAACAACTGGATACAGAGAAGATAATCTCACTTGGGATGCTTCTTCTGTAACTGAGGAAGAATTGACCAAGTATATTGAGAACGGTGAATGTCCTTCCAATGAAGCACTGGCAGAACTTTGGAGGATGAATCATGGCCAACATCAAAAAGATTAAAATCTCTGCCCCAGCTACAAACCCCCACATTTGTTACATTGATTACAAATATAAAGAGGATTTGGCTCGTATTAAGAAGGAAACAGGTCTCAGTGCTTATAAGCTGCTTGAGATTTGCTCCGGATGCGATTTGAGCTCTAAAGAGAGTATCCTTAAAGCAAAGACCAAGCTCCGTAAAGACGGCTGGCACACAATTGGAGAATGGGCAGAATCTCTAATTGTAACCCTGATTGACATGTACAATCAAAACAACATTATCAACATTGACCTGTCCACAATTCACCTTACGAGGAGGAATAACAAATGACTTATGCAATTGATTTCGATGGGACACTTGTAGAAGATAAGTTTCCGGAAATTGGTGAACCAATCAAAGATCGTGTCGCTCTTGTACAACTTCTTAGATGTAAGGGGCACAAGATAATTCTGTGGACTTGCAGAACTGGAGAATCCTTACAAAGAGCGGTTGACTATTGTGAGAACATGCTTCACCTCAAGTTTGACGCAGTTAATCAAAATCTCCCCGAAGTTCAACAGAAATGGGGAGGAGACACTCGTAAAGTCTTTGCTGACTTTTATGTGGACGATAAATCTGCTGACTGGCAAGATGTGTTCCGTGAAGTCATGTTGCCTTAAACAAAAAGATATCCCCTCTTTTGGAGGGGATTCTTTTTAGACATTTCTGTCGGAACTCTTGTCCTGGACCATCTGAGTGTCCTCTGCTGTGTTTTGAGGATCAGGATTGGTAACTGCTTCAGCACTGCTATTTAAGGGTTGAAAACAGAACCATTGGAGACTTGGTTTGCCATTGATAAGTTTTTGCTGCAGAATGTCCAGTGTTCAAAGTCAAAGAACAAAGTTGCTTTGCCGTCGATATGAGCAGGATACGTTTCCACAACTTTGGGATCTTTTACTTCCATATAATCACCACGATTATCCATGGCAGGGTTATTTATGGCACTGGGATAAAGAATAAACAATTGAATAGAAGTCCTGTGAGAGTGCACCAATACCATTTAGCTCGTGACAAGCACGTAGCAATGAGTATATAGTCAAAGAGACTTGAAATGAAAAGAATAAGCTCTTTCATCCAAGTCTCTGCAGATTGTTCTTCATATTTGTTCATAAAATAAGACAGCCCGCAGAATCTGCAAATCATGAAGAAAATCATTAGGATAACTGTTGATGTTAACAGCAACCAAACGAATTTCTCATGATTGGGCAGAGCTCTGATCCTGCGCAACAGGCTCGGTCTTTTCATCCGGAGCAGTCTCTTTTTTAGGAGCGATATGACCATTCAAAGCATTTGTGAGTGCTTCTTTTTGATCATCTGTGAGGGGAAGTCCAATGTCATTGAGCAGTATGTCTTGAACCAGATCCGTCACATCCGAAGTCTTGATCTTTTCAGTCTTGGCAGCAACCTTTTTCAGCCAATCTCGGAATTTATGCCAAATTTGTTTGGGACTGAATTTCAAATCCCCCGATTCATATGCTGCATAAATGATCTTGGCTGCCGCCACTGCTGCTGCGAAATCCACATACAAATTCTTGTTCAAAAACATTTGCCAGGATTTCATGGTCAATCCATAATACAATAGCATGCCGACAAGGCAAAACGCTGTCACGCACAAAGTGCAAAGTGTACGGAGCTTATTTCGTATCACCAAGTCAGTGAGCGCAGGATCCGTCTTTGCTTTATTACGGTATGCTTTTTGTACAGGAAGTTTGATAAAATTGGTCAATATGCAAGAAACAAGTCCTACAAGGACTACAATCAATGCATATTTATCCAAAAGCATTTGAAATGTGTCCATTTTATTTCCTCCTGTCAAAACACAATTCTACAGATCATTTTAATCAACCATAAAATGATGCTGAGTGGTGAGACATCAAAATCCAAGCACAAAAGCGTTGTCCGGATCAAGTTGTTTCACAAGATCTGCATCGAGACCAGCTTGCGCAACGATTTTATCGATTTGCGCTTTGTATTCGATGCGCTGTCTATTGAGACTTTCGATCTTATTGTCTACTTGTTCAATAGCTTGTTGATAGGGTTTGACATCTCTTACAACAGAGTTAATCTTCTCTTTGATGTCAGAAGTGTCAACTTGCTGATAGAGTACACCATCAATGATTTTGTACATCTTTCTTCCTCCTTTAATTTATTTCAATATAAGTATTATATTGAATTTGTAGTAAATCAATTCTGGCCAAACCAAACTTTCAAATAGTCGATTGCCAATTTAACTGTCTCAGGGGAGATGAGCAACATGACAAGGAAGACTCCTGCCAATATAACCCCCAACACAAGAATTATAATGGGCAAACGAATTAAACAACTGAGTGCCCAATCACAAGCTCGTTTTGCTTTTGAAGGAGTTATCTTTTCTCCTTCTTCTTCATTTTGTTTACACATGTTCAAACTCCTTTGAATGCCTTTTTGTACAAGTATTCACTGTAAGCGGTTTCGGCTTTTTCGATTGTATCGATACCGTTAATGCGGCAATCGTATAGGGTGCAGATAACCTCGTCTCCATTTTCTCCCGCAATAACGAGTTGGTCTATAAATGCATCAATGTCGATTTGTTTGATTTGTATAATTGCCATAGTTCCGCACCTCATTACTATGCGATATTAATCATTCCAGCAAAGTCTGCCGCTTTAAGAGATACACCTGCACCGTTTGCTCCATTAATATACGGTTGCGCTAACAATTCGTTGATGTTTGTAGGCTTTACATTACCACCAAAACATACAGGTATCTTCTCTGCATATTCCTGCCCCCACCTATAATAAGCCAACCATTCTTTTATGTAACCGCACATTTCATTTGCATCTTGTGCCGAACAAGTTTTGCCAGTGCCAATCGCCCAGATTGGCTCATAAACTATAATCAATCTTTCCACTTCGCTCGTCGATAACGTTCCTATTGTCGCTTGTAGTTGGTTCTCAATATAAGCCCTAGAAGTTCCTGCCTCTCGAATTTCCAAATCTTCACCAACACACAATACAGGCGTTAAGCCGTTGTTTAATGCGAGAAGTACTTGGTCGTGGGCGGCACTATCAGTAACACCTAAATAGTATCTAGCTTCGCTTTCACCTATCAATGCATAAGTACAACCGCAATCAAATGCCATCTGCGCTGAAATTTGTCCAGTAAATGCACCTTTTGCCATATCCGATATGTTTTGTATTCCGACTTCGACCATACTGCTCAATGCAGAAGAAATTTTAGACTTAACATAGTCTAGATAACACGCTGGTGGGAATATAACTACTTTCTTTGTCGGGTTCAAATCCAACGCTGAATTAAACGTATTAAAAAAATCGTCTATTTCCGACTTAATTTTGTTCATTTTCCAGTTACCACCAAACCACAATGCCACTGTTACAACTCCTCCTTTTTCAAATACGAGAACGTATGTCCCCGTTTCGCCTTGTCTTGTATAAACTTTTTGTATATTTACACCGCCCACATCTACGTTGTTGAGTGTTGTTCCGTTCACGATAATAGGCATAATCTCACCTCATAGCGTTAGATACAATGTCGTTCCAGAAAGACTCGCCGACTTGATTGCTGGCGTAGGCTTATTCGTCAAGTCGTTGTAATTCCCGCTTGTTGCAACAGTAGCATATCCCAACCACGATTTTAGTGCATCTTTGGAAATGTCTTTTATTCTAGCAACATTACCAGCAGTGCCGTCGCTCACAGTATAACCTGCGATATATTTAATGTCACCGCCAGTAATTCCTGCCCCTGAATAACCTATTTTTATGTTTTTACTTGTATCATTATAGTCTATTACACGCTTTACTGAGCCGTCAGATGTTATGAACTCACTGTCGTTCGTTAGGTCTGACACTTTGGTTGGTACTGTTATATTCGCAGTCGTATTCGTGCTTTGGTTTGCAGTGAATGTAGCAACATCTGTGCCATTCTTTTGAATTGTAAGCTTGCCGTTGTTAGCTGCTGCTGGTATTTGGTCGGTTGTTGCAGCAGTCTTGCCGTTTATGCTTATGCTTCCATCTGCATTGAGCGAGCTGTTACCATTCTTTCCGAAGTAGGTTTTGTAATCGCTCGAATATTGCAAATACAAATCGCTACTGTTTCCATTTCCGTCACTTCCGCCGATGCCACGTGTTTTTAGGTGCTTTTCCGCAGCAGTTCCACGAATATCAAGATAGCCTGTTATAACTTGATTGCCACTGAATGTATTGCCACCAGCAAGATTTGCTTTTCCTCTTATTTCTCTTATAACCTCTTCAAAAGTCGAGGACAAATCTATTTCCATTTGACCAACTCCTTATTCGTCTGCTAACTTACGATATTTGAGCTCAGCGTCAGTAACAAATGTTTCTGTGCCTGTACTTATTTTGCGCTCAATTAAGGAGAGAACACCGTTCATAGACACATAGGCATATACATAACATAAATTATCGTTTGTATCCACGTCGATGATACAAGCCGATCTCGCTCTACTGTGTCCGTCCCACCCCAATATTACACTGGAAGCATATCCCACTAAAACTACTTCATATAATCCTGCGCTTGGCAGTGTAATTGTTTTGCTTATACCAGATTGATATACTCCAATTGATCCGCCTAGTGATTGACCTCCAATCGTTCTCAGTGTACAAGCAATTTTTGCCGTACCGACGCAAATGTATAGATAACTGTCATCAAATACATTCTGCGCTACAATCCTTTGACCGCTTGCGTTATACACTTCTATTGCAGTGTTGGTCTTTTCAACCTTGATTGCTTGATAGACAGTGCCATTTACAGTCTGCGTTGTCCAGCGACTATCAGTTGTTACAATTGATACATACCCAGAGTTTAATTCCTCTATTGTAACAACAGCGACTCCTTCTGAATTAAGTACACTTGTGCCATTTACCTTTACATCTTTAACTTTACCAATTTCGTCTGCTGTAACACCCTCTAAACTGGGATCAATGGCATTAAGTTTCTTTTTGTCCACAGAGGACATCAATCCTGATGTAGATTCTGTTGCCAAGGGATATCGGGTATCTTGGGCAGGAATACCAAGAGCTGTAATATCTTGTTTAGTGACAGGTGTAACC
>ULVL01090402.1_pt1 | contig 24718 bp, 23 predicted proteins | sample 1959381 | NCBI WGS metagenome assembly ULVL01 (sample SAMEA4835785, study PRJEB28245) | human gut metagenome | biome: gut microbiome; material: fecal sample | place: Denmark | collected 2008
TTACTTTTTTTGAAAAATCAATAATGAATTCGATTGCGTCGGAAATTTGATCAACCTCGCATTGAATACCTAATTCCTTTGCAAAAGAATCCACAGCTGCCATAACAATTTCTTTTTTTTCTGCCCCAGATTTTCCAGTCGCCTCTGCCTCCGCAATAGCGTTAAGAATCATAGGATAGAGTTTCTTCCAGTTACCGTCTTTTGCTAATTCACCAAACTTCTTTTTTAGTTTTGTAAACATTGCAACCATAGCAGTAATCGCAGCAATGACAACACTAACAAGTGAGACGATTAACCCAATATCTACATTACTCATGGATCCACCTCTCGGATAAAATGATATTTTTATTTGTACCCACAAACTGTGGGATTATTTTCGAGTTTATAATGAACAAGTGTTCATTTGTAAAAATAAGAAATTGGGGCCGTACATGAGAATATGCACGACCCCAAACATCTAATTACTCAGTTTTTGACTGAAAATTTTTGCAATTATCTTTGCAATTTATAGAAACCCAACGTTTCCTATTGTGACAATAGCGCTGAAAAGGACAAGTCGGATTGTCTTGCTTTTGCTCCATTAAAATAGAACATTTGAAACAATTCAACCCATCGCCCTGAGCATTAGCACAACTATGATATTCGTTCATAATTACGCAATAGTGCAGTTTGCGGTTTTGCCAAGAGCAGTAGCAGTCAATTGGCCTGCTTTCAGGATTCCATTTTCGCCAACTGCTTCGCCGCCGAGCACGGGTTTGTCCACAACTGCGAGCATCTTGTCGCTATAAAGCGCATAAACAACAACATCGTCCTTGGAAGCACCCACTTTAGCTGTTGATTCATCAATCATGATGGCTTCCACTGTTCTACCTTCGATGACTTCAATCATACGGAAAAGCTTGCCGCTGTTTGCGTCGCAACCTTCGGTCATGACCATAGCAGTACCATTAAGACTCATTGTCGCGTTCGAACTCATGTTGAAGGTAAACTCTTGTCCGCCGTCAAGTTGGAATCTCGGAACTTCAAACGTAAGCGTACCAGCTTTGCTGCCCTTAGAAGCTGCACAAGCGTCACCTGCGAAAATCGGTACAGTGATGATGAGAGCAAGTTCGTGAGGAATCATATCGCTCTTAATAATCGCTTCGAGAGCATTGTTGTCGTTGGCAAGATAGCGTACACAATAGGTTTTGTCAGCTTTGATACCGCTGTCACTCAAGGTTTTCGTACCAGCATCGGAAGCAGAAATCGAAACTGCTTTGTAGTCATCTTTACCTTCTTCCGAATACCAAGCGATAATTGTAGAAGCACTGTCTGAACATTTCAAAACGCCAAGATCAACGGGGGTCTTGCTCAATTCGAGTTTGCCTGCTTCTTTCGCTTTAATGGTTTCACTTTGATAAGCATTTGCATTTGCTGTGAAGTTTGTGCCAAGTTGTGCTTCAACATAACCCTCTTTGAAGAGAATGTCAGTAAGCGTAATTGCCACTGCGGGATCATGGAAGAAGTTGGTCACGACAGGTGCACCAGTACCACCACGAAGTTCGTCTTTCGTGATTGTGACAGAAATCGAAGAGTCCGTCAAAGTTTTTGCGACGAAAGCCATTTTCGGTTGACCATTAACCATACGGAAAGCTTCAGCGCTACCAACGGAGCCCAAAAAATATTTTGCCATAATTGTATCTCCTTATATAAATGAAAATAGATTTTAAACTTGAGACATTTCACCCTTGAATTCATCAAGAGATTTGTAAGCGTCACCCATAACATCCGTCTCTTTTTTGTATATCCAATGTTCGGGCGGTTCTTTCATTGATACCATACCTGTCATCATACCCACGCGAGTTGCCTCGTACTGAATAGCGTCATCGACAGCAGTTAACAACATTAAGAACTTTCTGATGGGCATATTATACAGCTCGTCCATCTTGTAGCTGGTCTTAGCAGCAACACACACTATCTTTTTTTCAGTAGTAGCTTTGCCACTTTTTTGGCTTTTAATTCTGATACGTTCCGCGTAGTCCTTCTTCAAATCGGGATCAATCTTGCTGTCATCATAATAATCAGGTAAATTCTGATACATGACAATTTGCCTTAAACGCTCAAACGCCGCAGCGTCGATCTTATGTCCCGCTACGACTAACTCATATTTTTTCGTTTCTGGATTTGCAGCATACCGTATCATCGCCTCAAACTGTGTTGACCCGCAGTTCTGGCAAGCCGCCATTTTCTCTTCCCCTTCATGTTGTGCTTCCAACATCTCTTTGTTTTTGGCTATAAACTCGGCGTAAGTCATTGTGCTCCCACACTGAGTGCAACGCACTCCGTCTTTAAAGTGGAAAATTAGCTCAAAGAGTTTGGACAATCGAAGGGTCCAAAGTTGGCCTTCCTCTTGGTCATTTAATTTACCAATAAGAAAATCTAGATGAGTCTGCTTGAGGCCTTCAATAGTTTCGTTTTTATTCAATAACAAACACGGATTCGCCAACATAAAGTCATTATAATACCGCATTGTGATTGGATAAATCAACAAACCACAAAAGGGAACAGGTTCGTCATAAGTAAAATAGGACGCGTCGTATTGACGAATTTCGTTACCAAGCGCCTCACTTAAACACCCATACTTATCCATTCCTTTCCTCCTTTCTCATCCTTATATTCCGACAGTTTTCGATATATTGCGCTCTTCTCCAACTGTTAGAATCCTTAAAAATTGTAGTTCGGTCCTTCGGACACACCCGATACTAACATCGCCATTTTGGTGATGTGACCGATGTACGTTCTTCCGTTCCACAAGTTTTGTTGCGAGTTGTTATAATAGTTTGTTTTTTGGTTAAATTGAAAATATCCAACTCCATCCAAATACAAACCATTCAACTCTGCGATCATGCTCTTCAAAAGAACCGTCTCGCGATTTTTGTATAAAACCACGGGCTCCCCTTGCTTGTTCGAATCATTAGGATTCGGCGGGGGAAGCAATGGATTTATATCTCGTCCGTCGGCATCACCCAAAACCTTGATAATCTTGCTATGAGAAATCGTTTCTATAGCCACATTGACCGTTGCGACTTCGTGGTTTTGTGGGAAGATGCCGTCTATATAAATGTGAACGTGAGCACATTGCTCCGTCCAAGCATCGTCAACATATGGAGATAAAAACATCCTTTTATTTGTTTCTTTCCCGTCTTCCGTATCTATCAGTGCGTAGCGGTCCTCTAAAGAAACATTATCTTGCAGTAAGCAATCCATTGTCGGATATTTCAAAATCTTCCAAATGTTTTGTGCATTTTTTGTTTGACTATACAGTAAATGTGAAATTATCTTCCACTCAAGACTGTCTAGATTCGTCAGGCGGTTATAATTGGTACATTCATCATAAGATCCCTTGTATTCTGCCATACCTTATAACCCCCTTAACGACATATTGAACGTGTAAGTTAATTCCTCTCCACCCTCAGGTTGAGCCTTACAAGTAACATAGAGATTGCCACCTGGATAAAACCTAAGTTTTTGCAAAGTAAAAGTATTACCTTCCAACTTTTCAAATTTGACATACTTGTCTCGAATCTCGTCTGCGACAGGCTGCGGAGGCGTCGACATATTCATTAACTTGCATTCGGTTGTAACTGGAATTTCGGTTGCTCTCTCATCCAAATATACAACAGGCTTAAACTCAATCAGTTCAGCACCCAACATCTCGGGAATCGTTTCAGGCAATTCCATTTTGATACTATAAGCACCATCATTGCCCGTCTCTTCAACCTCGACTCTTTCTTTTTGGTTGTATGCAATACGAGTCTCGAAGTTGTCATATTGAGATTTTTCGACAACCTCTAAATACAAAATTATTGTTCCCAAATCGTCAGTCTTGTAGGTATAATTTGAAGCAAATTTACTCATTGCTTGAATTCTATATACCTGATCATAACCAATGATAAATCTTTGGTTAACATAGTAATTTCGCGTGTACTTATTGTGTTGCACAATAATTACCAAATCCGAGGATTGCCCTACTGCCGTCTCGTTGTAAAATAAATTGACCGATTTCAAATCCTTTGTTTGAACAGCGGGTTCGTAATGATAACGAGTTACGCCTTTTGAGTCAATATACTCACTACCAATAGTGCCGTTACATCTCACTATGATTACACTTGACGTTGGATCGATAGTATTACGGTTGCTTGCCAACCAAATATTTTTGTCCTCAATAGGTTCATTATCTAGAAAATCATGTGAAAATCTAAATTTCAATCCAAGTGGACACTTATAGTGAATATCGCGGAATACAACTCGTCTCCAGTCGTCAGAAATGACTGTGTTGTTTTTATCACTCTTTACTGACTGCAGCACAACCTCTAAGGGTTCAAATTGCTCTGTGCCAAAAACAGATTCCTTTTCTATTAAGAATCTATTCTCTCGATAATCCCAATCCGCGTCAACTTTGTCCTGTAATTCTTTAAGCCAATAATTGTCAGGTACTTGATTGCGCGGAGTCTGTGAAATTAAGTAGTAAGGACTACGTCTATTAGAACTGTCATAAACCTTTCCCACGCAAACCCCCTTCCGATCATAAGGTTTTCAACAAATGATCGATAATTCCTTTGGTCTCAAAGACTTGTTTTCTTATTAAATTATAAGGCTGATTAGAATAATCTCTAATACCATTCAATTTAACAATAACATCAATGAGCTCGCCATCAAAAAGAATGTTAGCAGAATTAACTTCAAAAAGTTGTCCGACAATATAATCGTCAGCTACTCCTTTGTTAATTCCCTTCCCCTCATCTTCAATCAAATAAAGAATTTTGATGCAACGCTTACTCAATTTTTGAAGGTAGTCTCTTTTTGCCTCTTTGGATAATATAAGTTTATTTTCCAATTTGTCTACCTCCAATTGCTCCTGACCACAAGTCCCAGGATAATTTTTGAGTAAGGTCGTTCAAACCCTCTCTAATGTTTTGGTACCACTCTGTTTTTGCCCTCACCGAATTGGCGGGAGAGTGTAACTTGAAATCCGTATCAGTTAAAATGTTACGGATATCAAGCATAAAGTTTTTCTCGTTTTCTGCCCAGCCCAAAAGCAAACAATGCGCCAAAATGTCTTTGGTTCTTGAAGCTATAAACAGGGGCGAAATGTTTGAAGAAAAACCTGTGAAGTCTGCCTTGAATTCACCCGCATAATACCACTCACAGCTACAACTGGTTCCAACAGGAACGTCAGTTGAAAATGTGACTGTTTTAGTTGTGGAGTCATATTCAGCAAGCGGATCGGGAGTTCTCCCGATAAAGAAACTCATAACAGAGTTGTCTACTGGGACAGTGGACAACGTATAAGTTGCTCCACCGTCACCATCAAAAACCTCCAGCTTGCCTTGTGCTTCTGTATAATCAGAGAAACGCGAGGAAACCGTAGTGGGGTTTGCAAACATGCCAAGACCGTTAATAAGATAAGGCCTCATTGTTTTTGAAAACTCAACGGGATTAAGTTCATATGCACGTTGTATATCGGGGTCGTCAAACAAATTCACCGCACGATTAAAAATATCTTCAAACAGAATCATAACGACCCCCTAAAATTATTTTTTAGCAGTAAGTTCGAGAATCTCGTACTCGAACGAATTATTAGTAAATCCATTAAGAATTTGTAGCTTTCTCAAATCTCTGAATTCGGGCACTTTCTCAATAAATTTACGTTTCCAATAGCTCACAATGAAATCTTTTTGTCCATCACAAACTTTTTCGTAAATGTCTTGAACATCACTCATCGGCATAGTGCCGAGTTTACGAATGAAATCAGAATCGATCAAAGATTCCGACGCCATCTTGAGATTATTACGTTTTGCGTAATATTCAGAGCCCGCTCCGACTGCGATAATACCGCGGTCAAACCAAGAACGGTATTTACCGACAAGCTCTTCAAATTGTTGAACCGTCAAAGTGCGCGTTTCACCAAATGCGCCCATATCAACAGCATAATTTGACAATTGTATATGGGTGGTGATTCCAGGTGCGTTATCAAACAAGTGTACAATAGTAACTTCATCGTTGCGATCATAACCCTTATTCTGAGCAGTGGGCATCGCCATATTATTTTTCAACTCTGCGAATTGAGCCATTAAAGACCTTATCGAATCTTCGAGTTGTGCATTTTGATTACGCAAAAAATCTATTTCTTCCTGTTTTTTATCAGGCTTAGTTTCAGTTTTTACAACCTTTTCTTCTTTTTCAACCTTTTCTGCTACTTGTGTAGCGTCCTTGCTATTTGCCATAATATTTCTCCTTGTAAATCTAAAATTTTCTTTAAATAGTCCCAATAAGGGGCTCCAATAAAGGAGCCCCTTATCAGATCAAAATCGATTATTAAAGATCGATACGACCGAATTTGGAACCGACGATTGCTGAGACACCAACTCTCATTTGGATACGGATGCCGTATCTCTTGTCGGTGGTTTCCTCGGGGATTCTTTCCACTGTCATAGAAGTGCCTTCGAAGACAATCTTGACGGGTTTGTAAGAATCTGCCGCAACAAGATAAATCTTGTTATCGGGAACAGCGAGTTTCGCAGAGGTGTTGATGGTCGTCGGGACAAGAGCGGGATCCACAGGGATCATTCTTGCGCCGAGGAACTTATCGATATAGCCCTTGGAGAGGTAATCTTCACCAACAAAGTATTGGAGACCAAGACCGTTTTGACCAGGATTGACTTTCATCAATGCACCGAGAGAACCGATTGCGTAAATAGGAGCACCACCATTTGCAGCAGAAACTCTTTGAACAAGGTTAGTCCAGTTTTCGGCAGTATAACCGTTTGCGATATAACCAGCACCCATCATACCGTCAGTAACAGAAGTCATCGCTGCGATAACTTTGAGGAAGATGTATGCTTCGAAAGAACGACCAGCACGGAGACCGAAATCGCCCCAATCGAACACACCAGCTGCGACTGCGTACCAGTCGATAGCGGTTGCGATTTCAATCGGAGAGGGGTTAACCGTCACTTCGTTATCGAAGATCGGTTGCAACACACCACGATTCACGCCTTCTGCAATCTCATTCACTTTGAAGAGTTCGTTAGAACGGATGATGAAACGACCAGTGTCGCCCCAGCCGATTTGACGAACTTCTGCAAGGAATCTGGAGTAGTCAGCGCTCGTCACCGACGGTGCGATTGCGTTGATAACTTCTGCGATAACTGCTTCGAAGTTGCTTCTAACGGTTTCATTCTTCGTGATTTGAGGATTCTTCATGCAAGCAAGACCTTCTTGTTCGAATTTCGCTTCGAAACGAGTGCCTTCGAGTGCATATTTAACGATTGCTTCGTTTTGGAGTCTGAGGTCCTCTTTAGAGGGTTCAGATTTTGCTTCATAACGAGCTTGTGCGCTTTCGACGATGCTGTCGATAATCGCGTTGAAGCTGTCATCTTGTGCATTAAAATTGAAATGTTCCATCATTGCTGTAGTCCTCCCTTAATTAAAGTCCAACGACTTCGCAAAGATAGAGTTTGCCACTTGCGGATTGACCGTAGTTGAAATCTTTGCCGAGATGAATCTTAACATTGAGTTGACCCTCAGTGATCTCTTGCGAACCACTGTCTTTGAGAGTCGTTTTGTTTGCTTCAAGACCTGCGATGTTGCCAACCGCAACACTGCCATTGAAGTTGCCTTCGCCGAGCCAGAATCTGTCATGGAGAGCAAGTCTACGAGCGCGGACAGGACGACCTGCAGGCGCCATAAGGTCAAAGAGTTTGACGCCCATTCTGTAGGAATTACCAGAGATGGTTCCTTCAGAAACGCCAGGATAATCGATAACGACGACTTCGTCAGTCACCGCAGTCGGTTGAGAAGCAAGATAAACGTTGTAATCTTTGTCGCCAGATGCAACATAAGTTTTGTCATCTTTGAGTTCGCCAAGTTTAACGAAGGAGCCGTCCTCGATCGGAGCATCGACACCACCAGCTTGGTATTGGCAGGAAATTACATAGGACTGAACGTCTTCCGACATCATTTCAGCCGCTCTAAACACTTTTGCCATAATAAGTTTTCTCCTTTATATATTGAAATAAAAATGTAATTTTATTTGTATGCGGAATTATTCTCTTCCAACATACGCTTTAAGTTTATCCATAGCACTCATATTTTTATTTGATTTGAGTTCTACGGGTTTCGCGATAGGTGCAGAAAAAGTTTCTTTTTTGTGTACTTTGCTGCCCTTGTTCGCATTAAAGACTGCTAATGCAACGTCTGTGCGCAGTGCGTCAGACGAAGCATACTCGCCACGTGCGCACTTTTCGAAAATCGCATCACATTGCTCTTTGCTGACATTTTCGTCATCCAAAAGCTCATGCGCTTCCGCCACACGCTTCTCGCAATCAATAGCAAATAGCGCTTGGTTGGCCTTAGCGAGTTGTTCTTTGATCTGTTCATAATCGGAATATTTGCAATTGACCTCTTCGAGCTCTTTCTCAAGTTGTTCGACGCGTGCCATAAGCTCGCCATTCTTCGCCTCGAGTTCGCCACATTTCATTAAGAGTTCGTCTTCACAGCTCGGTGCAGGTTCGCCCTCTCCTTCGGGTTCTCCCGAATAAGCAGGTTCTCCATCATCACACGGAGCGTCTTCCGAATATGCAGGTTCAGGATTTTCTGAGGGTTCGTCGTCTTGCTTATCATCGTCATCGTCGTCGTCGTCTTTGTCGTCGTCGTCGCCATCTTCGTCCATATGACAATCTTCGCATTGTTTATCTTCTTGCGCCATTTCTTCGCCACAGTCATTGTGTGCAATTACTTCTTCGCTAGATTCGACAACTTGCTCTTCTTCCTGTAAAGTCAATTCATTGTCCAACTGCTCGCTATCCTCCTTGTTAGAATTTTCGACTTCTGCCGCGTCACCATCCAATTCTTTGTAGGCAAAGCACAGCGCCGTCTTCTGTCTGTTGAAAACTTCGTTATCGATGATATCCAAGACTGACGCCGATGCACCCTCGATACCTTCCATAACTGGTTTCCCGTTTTTCGAACCTAGTATAGTGATGCCCAGAAGCTCAAATTTTTTGATGTATCTGATACCATCTCTATCCTCGTATTCCTTTATATCGATTTCAACAGAGACTTTCTTTTTCTTGTCTTTCAAGAGCTTTTTAATTTGAGGCAACGCATATTGTACCCACAGAGCGCATGTAAGCACAATCCAGTTTTTCCCCTTATTATCAGGCTCAATCGAGACTGAATCGGATTCTCTGATCAATCCTAAAATTCTCTCACCATTAGGCATATTAGTATCCCAATACGACGTGTCGGTTTCGGGATCCTTCTTCCAGCTACCATTGTGAGATTCAAAATCTTGGTCCTTTGTATTGAAATAACCCAAGATTGGTTTGTTTCTAAAGCTCGGTAAAGCTTCGTTCATAGATTCTAACGAGAAGCTGCTTTTGTTGCGATTTTCACCTTCAGAAATTGCCTTAACTTCAAGTTGCAAAAAATTACTACCAAGTATTTTTTTCAACTTGATTCGATCAGCCTCAAGGCTGAATATCATCGGATTCATCGGTCTGCCCCTCCTTCAATTGTATGACACACATCGGTGTGGGAAAATTGTATCGCTCCCGAAATACGTTGAGCTTTCTTGCTCAAACACAATTTAAGTGCCTCTTCATCTTTCGGCGGGCCCGCGTTAAATTCCGCTGCGATAAAGCCCAATACCATATCATTTGTATTATCAATTAGAGCTTTGAAATAAATGGCGTTTGTGCCCCATCTTGAAAGAAGATGATAGCTCCCAGGAACCTTGTCTTTCAAAGTTTCTATATCACTGATATAACATTCTCCATCTTTTGCCAATTTGTTGTCCAACTCAACAAAAAGAGCGCGTTGAACATTTTGATAATCCATCATAAAAGGACGTGTTTGATTATCTACACTTTCTGCGACAATACTGCATTTTGCAAAATTACGCGCATTAAGATAGGTACCACCATTGTGATACGCCACACAAAACGCACGGTTGGCTTTATTTTCGCTGATGATCGCGTCCATCTGTGTTTTCACATAAGTTGTAACGCGACGACTATCTTCTTCTTCTTCTGCACTATGACGCCTTGAGTCTTTGATGGCGAATTTGATACTAGTATGAATAAGTTCTGTTAAACGCTTTTCTTGTTCTTCGGATGCCTTATTTTGTCGTTTTTGTATAGCAAGCATAACCCAAAGCAGAATGCCCATCAGAACAGGATATATACCATATTCAACTATTGATTTTATGATTTCACCAGCGCCCATAAATCACCTCAGTCCACAATCGGAATGAAGTGCGTATAATCGCTGAAATGAATATCGAAATGATAAGCTGGTACTGTCTTGGTTGCTTGAAGCCACTCGTCTGCCTGTTTTACATAATTCAATAACACACCGTTAAGCAGATTTTCTCCAAAAATCCTGATGTCTACATCATCCAGCATATCCGCTAAATCTACGATTTCCTTGCACTTCTCAAAAACCTTATTAACGGCAGCCGCATTCACAGCCATCATCAATTCCAAATTATCATATTTTTCGCTTGAACCATCAACAGGCAAGCGAACAGGTCTTGCATTGAGTTTGAGCATTTCATCACTGATCATATCAGCCACCTGTGGCCAAGCATGTGCATAACTATGATGGAATAATTCTGCTGAATGATTATAATATAAGTCCGCCATATTGTAATAAATATTATCAGCAACGGCGTTCATCTCGAAACACATCTTAGTTAGCTCATTCAACGCATTGTAAGTTTCTTCATGAATTCTCATGCCTTAATCCTCCTCAAAGTTTAATTGTGCTCTTCAAGATACGCTTCGCGGCATTCATCACACAGAACGTCTTCATCGTATTCAAGTTCTACCCCGCAAATTGCACATCGTTTTGCGGCATATATATCCTTATTCTCGCTTGTGTTTTCGCCTTTTTCGCGAGAAGCGGCAGTTTCATCAGACTCTATATCATCATCTTCTAACGCAGGACGGCCAACCTTCTTAATTGAGCCATCTTCATTGGCGTTTGAATCATTTGATTTCTCTTGTTGCGCGTTCAACTTTGAAGCTGCAACTTGGGTAAGTGTTGTCAAATTATCATAGAACCCAATTGAATCCAAATACAACTCTGCTGCTTTGGAATCTTTAACTGTTATATCTTCGTAAGCGAGAAGTTTGGGAACCAAACCTTTCATACCTGCAGTAACCAGTTCTTTCAAATATTTTTTCTGATTTTGTTCAGAGAAAATATCACCAAATACGTCTACTTTCCATTTGTAATCGGCACCTATGCAATCTTGAACAATATTGTTAAGTGCTGATTTGAACTGTTTCACCACAAAATCATATTGAGCAGCCGAAAGCATATTGGCAGTTTTTACCTGCGCAATACTCGGTTTTTCGGTAGCGATAATGTTACCGCCTTCACCCGCGACACTAATAAAGTTTGAAACTGCTTTAGTCTTAATTTCACTACTGTTAGGAACGTTGTTGAGACTTTGCAATTTCAAATTCTTCAACGGCGCAAAGAACGCTTCTGTGTTGGTGCTCGTCATGCTGTTAAACAAGTTTTGGAATTTCAAAACCGTCTCGGGATTCATTGCAGTTTGATCTCGACCCGTTGAAGGATTCGGAATCAATTCAATTTCACCCGTGAGCAATGATGTAAGCGGCGTACTAGCAATAAGCCCCGCCAACACTGAATAGTCTGTCAATTCTTGCAAATCCATGAACAAACCTGCGGTGTCAGGAGCGGCAGTTGCCGTAGATGTGTCACTGCAGAAAGTGTAACATAAATCTTGAGGTAATTGAACCCAGAACATATACGTTTTTTGCTCGGTTCGTTCAATCAATGTGTCGTAAGAATTGCCGTCTTCATCTTTATAAACATAAGTGGAGGCTTTTTGCACATCCAACTTATAAGATTTTTTCTTTGGATCGAGAACAGCAATTTTATTAGTTATCATGTCATCCCACACCCTTTGAATGAATGTCGGGTATTGAGCAGGTACGAACGCGGGGTTCATAAAGACCATAAGATTGAAACTCGCAACAAAGCCATGCTCGCCAATTGCCGTAAGTTTGACAAATTGCGGCGGAAGTTTTTGTAATGCTGCGAAATCAACGGTCTTTTTCCCACCTTTCTTTGTCACATGACTGCGTAACAAATAGCTCGGTTTACCTTCGCGCTTCACTTCAATCGCAATACGCTTAAAAGTGTTCACCACATCGAATTTTTCGAGCCACTCATCAACAAAATCATCATCGTTCTTAAACCTGTCTGTCTTGTATTCAGACGGCTCAAGCAAAGGCGGGTATTTTACATACTTCATCAAAGGGATATCGCCCGCTTGACGGAGTATTTTGTAATACAAATATTGACTCGAAGACAATGAGGCGGCAGCTCCACGAATTTCTTCTTCATGAAATTGAGGATTCTTTAGAGCATTAGCAATGCCCGTTTTGCTCATCTCAATCGGCAAGCCAGCCAAAGTCTTTAAACGAGTATTTTGTAAAAATGGATTATATTGATTTAAATTATAAATGCCCTGACCAATCACTTCAGAAGCGTTAACATTTCCCAAAAACGAATTAAAGAAATCGGTGCAACTTTGCAGCACATCTTTTACTTCCGTTACAGGTTCGTTTTGTGTCATTAACAACTTGGAATCCTGCGGTTGTTCTTGTTCCGTAATTGGGACGGTCTTTTTCGGGCGACCACCTTTATTCGGGGTCTTCATCTCTTCGCCCATCGGCAGTTTCCTCCTTGTTCTTGTTTTTGGGCACCGCGATCAATTGACCAGAAACAAGAGCTTGTGCCAACTCAACTTTAAGAGCTTCAATCTCCATTTGCTTCCGATATTTCTCGCTATTCATTTCGTCTATCGCCCGTTTTGCCGCGAGATTGGTAAAATATTCTCGCGCCCAATCGCCGACATAACCACCTTCATTACAAAGGCTATCTTCCGTAATTTCAAGAATTACACAGTCGGTTACGCCACTTCGTTTGATAGCAGATTTTAATTTTTGTTTAGAACACTCTCCCAATGTTTGGAAATAAATTACTCCTTTTATCATCATAAAAGAACCCAAATTTCCAATTTTGTCTAAAAGAGTCTCCACATCAACTCCCGTATAATCGAGAATTATTTTACAGATCATAACCTTTCCTTCCTTTTGCCTCTTATCTTCTCCGCCCAAATGGATTGGTAAATCCACTAAACGGATTGGCGCTTTGTTTGGTTTGGGGATTTTGGAACACCCTATTACTAAACAAAACATCCATATTTGTAGTCGGCTCAGCCGAACCTAAAATTTCTTCTCTTCGCAATTGTGCCAGATGATGAGCTGCCAAAACACAAGTGTACGCTCTATCGTCATGTAGCTTCCTTGACTTTTCTGGCGGTAAACCATATTTCACGTCACCGCTAGGCGTTTTTGTTTTTACAATTGCTACAAGTTCTTCTTTCATCAGATCGATTTCGAGCAAAGCTCTCAACTCCTCTTTAGAAAGTTCGTATTTTTCACCATCTTTTTCCCAAATTCCACGTTTAGGTACAGGCATCGGGAATATCAAATAATCATTTATGATCATTTCTGCACATTCGCCAAACATTGTTGTGCGCCATTTGCGCGGTTCGATAATGCGACAAATATCTTTTGATTGTCTGAACTTTTCGGCCTGTTCTTTTGACGTGTCATCGGTTAAATCAATAATGCCTGCGTGTTCGACACCGTCGTGATCTGTCCACGGCAGCATTAGATTATCCGCATAGCCACGTCCTCCGCCACCTGCACCAGCATCAACGTAAAACATCACGTTTTCATATTCAGGCACTTTGCCATTATACGCAACAATTAGCTTACGAATCCACTCCAATTGTTCAGGAGAACGCAAGGGTTTTTTATCGCCATTCGGTAGCTTTTCAATCAAGTTAATGCCGTTAACGATTTTACCCATCCAGCCACGCTTTTTGTCTTTCCAATATTCCACAATAAGTACAAAGCTATTATCTTGTTGGAGAGCGGGGTCATAAAATAAGCCATAGTGATGTTCTGGGCCTTCAGATTTGAATATAGGTAAATAATCCTGCTCATTGCGCAAAATGTCTTGACGTTTAACGAGAGCATCGGTGCCGCCAGTATTGTCAAATATATTGTAATACTCACGCATAGCACGTGCCTCGTTACTCTTCATGGCATCATCAATTTCACTTTGCTTAAGAAGTGGAGCCATCGGCTTGCCGTCAAGTTTCGGGGCAAGCGGGATATCGCAGTTAATGTCTGCACAAAAATATCCAGGAATACCCATCATCATATTCTTAGCACACAACTTATACATTTCCCACAGATGCGTACTGATATCTTCGGCTGACGATGAATAAATACACTGCGTTGGGATATCTTTCGGGTAAACTGACGCATCAAAACCAGAGCCCGTTTTGAAATCGCGGTTTTGAGCCGTGAACGGTTCTGTTAATTCAAAAAACGCTTGGGATATTTTACCCGCTTCGTCATAATAGTTAATATTCGAACGAACACCGACAACAGTTTCTGGCTTACCCACGAGAGCTCTAATCTGCGAGCCATTATACAGATTGCATTCATAGCCCTTTTGACTATGAGTAAATCCATCGGTGTTCGCATTGCTTTTGATAAGTTCATCAAAAAACACATCGGTCGTATTCAACAATGAAGCGATATTCTTCTTGGCAATATCTTCGATCTTCATAAACGTATCAAAAGACTGACGTCCCGAAACGTTCATTATGTTTATCTTAAATTGGGGGAACAAGATGGCTTTCGTCATCAAATAAACCGCTCCCAAAAAGGTTTTACCTGCGTTACGAGAACACACCCACGCAGCTTTCTCTGCTGTCCATGTCCCCATCACGATCCATTTTTGATAATCCAACAACTGTATTCCAAGAATTTTTTCAATAAATCTAGTAGGGTGCTTGCGTCCCCATTGGATCAAACGATTATATCGTTGAAAATTTTCTTGCTTACGAATGTTTACTTCGTTATCAATAAGATTGCCATAAACAGAAATCATTGTTTACCATCCTTAAATTCAGGGGCAAGCAATTCTTCGATTTCTTCAGTCGGAATTCCCTTTCGTTTGTATTCTTTTATAAGCTCGACAATTAACTCTTGTTTGCGTAAATATTCTTTGCACAATCTCAAAGCTTCTTCTGCTTGTTTACGCGCAGCGATCTCTTTACGAACCACCACAGCCTGTTCTTCGACCATTTGAGCATAGTCAGAGTCTGACAATCTCAATTGTGACATAATAGATTTTGCGCTGATGTCAGAACATTGCTGCATGCTCTCGCTGGTTTCTATATCGTAAAGATTTGTTTTACCATCGTCATAGTTGCTCTCTTCCATATCACGCATAATGCCCGATAACGTACCTGCGCCCCTGCTCTTTGAATTAGCATACTTTGCAGACAAACCGTGGTCTTTACACAACATTGATATGTTTTTGTTAACGTCTGACTTCATCTTACGCAACGTCTCTAAATCTTTTGCGTTTTTCACAATGTCGTCAGGCGTCAAAGAAAGTTTTGCAATCGCGACATCAAGACGGTCGATTTCTTCATAGTTAGTAACTATTTCAATAGCCGCACGCTGACGCACCAAATCGTTGTTTAAAGTTGGATCAATCATTTGACTTAATGAACGATACAACATCGGTCTTTGAGAAATTGGTTTGGTCTCAAACGGATCGTAACTGAACGCTTTCTTTATGTCAGCTCGATTCTGTTTGTCCTCTTCCGTAAGCTCGTCTTCGCCCTCTTTGAAGCTTGACATCTTGACAAAATATGGACGACTCAACTGCTTATAAAAAGTTTTTCCTTTGTACTCCTCGTTATTAAAAATAACTTCCAAGTATCTATCTGGCATTATATCGTCCGATGCAAGCTCCGCTGTTATACTTTGAGCGAGCAAGTCGTCATAATACCAATCATTAGTAGCACAGAGTTGGAAAAGAGCCTCAAGGTGGTCTCCTTCACACTCTGTTAATATCATTTTATATAATGCACGCGTACAATCTTTACATAGAAAAGATTTTCGCCCGCTTTCTTTCGTCATTCGGAGTGAGGACATCAAACCATTACTATCCCAGAACTCTTCGGGTTCCAAACTGGTCTTACATCCTACACAGTAAAGCTTTTGGGCTAATGAACCAAAAGCCGATAAAGATTTCCTTTCGTTGGCCATAAGCCCTCCTTTTAATTCCGTGAAAAACTATTCAAAAAAGGCCTCCGTTATTTCACACGGAAGCCTTTTTACGAAATAATTCCTTTTAATCTAAGTTTATTACAAAACTCCAGTGATACCCAAAAGAGATTTTGCCACTTTTACAAGCATTCAAAATTGTGACATTGTTACATCCCACCTTCTGTGCTGCCTGGACGGCAGAGCTAAAAATTTCTCCGCTTTCTACACACAAAATTTGTTTCCTTAATGGATTGGGTGAAGCCCCAACATACGAAGCATATTTGTTAATACGCTCTGTGTCGTTGGTATAAGCCCAATGATATCCTCCCGCAGTTTCACACAACCCTTTACAGCACTTATGGACATCTTTGTGATTAGCCAATACTTGGGTGCTTTTTATAGTATCAAAAATCTGTTGTGTTTCAATACAAATACAGGAACGGCTACATTGATGCTCAGCTCCTCGTTTAGCAGATTGGCGATGTTTCTCTTTTGTTTTTTCAGATTGTAATTTTCCTCTCTGCCTTTCAGCGCACTCTTTTCGCTTCGCTGGATTGTTATTATAATATTCTTTTAGTTTGTTACTTAAATTTATTTTATTCTGTGGATCTTGCTTATAATACTGACTCATTCTTTCAGAACATCTCTGCCTAAAATTTGTCTTAGCCCAAGTGTCTTCTCGTTTTTTATATATGAGTCTTTTTTCGTCTTCTGAAAAATATTTTATTGTATTTCCGCCATCGCCTCCAGCGGCTATATTATAGCAATCATCCTCATTTAAAGCCCGAAAATATTCAATCCAAAATTTTTCTCTTGTATTCAAATCTTCTTGGGACTCACAACACTCTATCAACTCACATTTGAACGAATCAACACCGTATTTCTGAATAGCTTTAGACAAAATTTTTCCAGAACCCAAATAACTGGGGTCGATTTGCGGCAATTCATACTTATGTTGACCCACATAGAACTTACCATTTACAATATTTGTAGTTTTATAAATATATCCATACATATTACCACCTTAAAATTTGAAAAATTGGTAATTTGAACAAGGTGGTGTTCAAAAACTCTGGCCAGAGCTGTCCCAATTTTTGCGTTATTCTTGGATATCTAAATTAATACTGTGGTGCATCACATTATCACCATCAAATATCAACAACGTTTGGCTCGGTTTCCCGAACAGGCGTTTACTAAACGCGTATTGATCTACGCCAACGATACTGCCGTTAACATAAACCTTAAAACTATTAAATGTCTTAACTTTTTCACAATGATAATGCCCAACAAATGCGTAAGATATTACTTTACCCGTATAAGCGGTCATATTTTGGAACATCGACGTTATATTATCATGATGGCCATGTGAAAACACACAATATTCACCAGTATGCAGTTGCAGTAAGCCAAGCTCTTGATCAAGAGAGTTGTCTGCAAAAATAATCGACGTATCTTTAAGACGTTCTTTCAAATAGAAAGTAATCAACTTCCCGTAATTCTCTGCTTCAATACTTTCGTGCAAAGAGGGGGTCATACGCGAGTGATTGTCGGTGACCGAATAATACAATACTTCAGGAGCTGCAGCTTGCAATTTATTCAATGCGTCTGCAAGAATCTCAGAAGCACACATTATTTGCTCAACCACATCCATTTGCTGTTCAAGTCTAGCGCTTGTATGAATGTGCCCTTGACAATAATCGCCCAATCCCAAGACATTAAGTTTTTTAACGTTGTTGTTGTTACAATAACGGATAACATCTTGAACTAACTTTTGGACACGTTTGCGAGCAATTGTGAGATTGTATTTGTTATAATAATTGTTAATCTCGACGCCAATGTGCAAATCAGAGAGCAGTAAAACCGCCTCAATTTCGTCATCTACAACACCTTCATATTTCACAACAGGAAGTTTTGTTATATCTTTGACCGATTCTTTCATCAAAGATTTGAAATCCTCAAGACGAGCCTCTTCTCTTAAAACACGACGCATTGCATTCATCGCATCTCTTGTCTTAACTTGTTGCTTGTACAAGTCACGCATTTGTTCTTCGAGCTCGCTTGTGATTTCTTCTTGAGAAAGTTCGTCGACTGTCTTGTTCGACAACATCTTCACATTTTTAGGAAGTTCGCCAACACGCGCCAATCTTTGCTTCACCCAACAACGATAGTTTTCACCAGTCGTGAACGGCATACCAAGTTGCTCGTTCAGTTTGCTCCAGTTTTTCATTCCAAGCGGAAGCTCTTTATGAGCAACTCCAATCTCAAACAAATCGTCTTCGGAAAGATGTTCCTCGTCGTATTTATTTAAGAGTTCTAAAAATTCTGTTTGTGTCATTCGACATCTCCTTTTAATTCCATTGTGATTTAAGCATATCACACGACGCGTATTTTGTCAACCTATTACGACAAAACAAGGAAATCGGGAGAAATAAAATGTTTCTTTTATTTCTCTCTTTCCACTATATAATAATTGCATTTTGGTGTTCCACTTTAAGCATCGTAATAAGACCACCAACGCCCACGGGAATGATGGGAGCCCCTCGTGCATGCTCTTCTGATGGTGTTTACTAACTCTCCAGTATCGTCAGCAGCTTCTTGTGCAGATTGATATATTTTAATTATCTCCCCTTCTTTTGTAGTTAATGCCACTCGTTTTAACAAGGACTTTCTAGCATTCTCCCCACTTGTTAACCACTGTAAATTAACCGCTCGATTGTCTGTTTTGTCTCCATTAATATGATCAACAACAAGCCCTTCTTGATACCCTGGTACAAAAGCCAACGCAACTAATCGATGTATACTGATACGCTGTCCTTTAATCTGAACTCTTAAATATCCACTACTGTTTGGAGAATTCCCAAGCTCTCGATTACGAGACAGATTCCAAACATGACCTTCTTCGTCTATGGCATAATCATCAGAGATGTTCTCAAACCCCAACAGCGAGTTAATACGAACAATCTTAATATCGGGATTACGCACATTTTTGCAGGGTGAAATATTCGGATGTTGTAGATAATACCGTTGTTGTTTTTGACACTTTGGGCAAAGCTCGGTTTGTGTTTTAGCAGTTAAATCAAAATTCGCTCCGCAGTTTGGACAAATGGCCTGTAACTCTTTAAATGGTTTAGAAGCGTTTGAGGGAACAGGGATGCCTTCTTTATCTAAATAAAACAACTCAATACGACGTTTCATTTTCTGGTCTTGAATCATAGGACAAAAATCAAACAATCCATATTTTCGATTCCAAGTGCTTGTTAACTTGGTTCTGTCCATTGTGATGCGCCTACGAAAAGCAGTAGACAGACCACTCCAGATTGTTTTAGAACAATAAAAAACACCATCTATACCATAGCTCCGAGTATACTCAGCCAACAACCTTAAAAAATTCTTATATTCTAAATCCACCTCTAAAGAGTCGATATAAGAAAATTCTGTATCAGTTAACCCATAAACGAATTTTGTGTTCGGACCTTGTTGTAAAGCCACATTCCAAAATTTATCAAAATATTCTTTGCGTTCGGTGTCGTCTAGACTCGCAACAACCTGAGGAGACTCTAATAAAATCCAAATTTTATATGCTTCATTGTATTCAACTCCCTGTTCTTGCCAGTATCTGCACAAGTGAGTCTGTTCGGCATTAACACTGCGTTTTGTGTTGTAGTGCCCCTGAGCTAACACCTCTTCTGAGTTTTTATTCCAATCAAGAATAATCATCTTTCTTCTCCAAAAGTTCGCAACAAATCCGACAATGAACAGGTAAATACATCATAACTATCTTCGTCGAACCAGTTTAGTTTGAAACAAAGTATGGGGTTCTTACTGCCCACCACTCTAAAATCCAATCCTTGTTTTGAGGCTCTTTGTGTTATTTCAAGAAATCTCTTATGATTCTTGAAGCCGCCGAGTTCCATGACCATTCGTTCATCATACTTTATCCAGCCTGTAGGATGCCAATTCTCTCTGGCGCAGTAAAGAAGAATCGTAAACAAAAGCCGTACTTCAACATCTTGAATTTGACTAACAAAATCATACTCTCGTTGAGTAATGTTGATTAGTTTCTCATCCTCCGAAAGATTATTTGGTAATCCCGAACTAAGCAATAAGTCCAAGGTTCTTTCAAACAATTTATCGTTCAATTCGAACTCTCTTTCGCTTTCAAGTAAAAGTTCTTTAATAGAGCCGTCGGTCATCCCTTCGGCTCTAAGAGAGCTAATTATTTTACCTACTTCTTTAGGGTTCTTAATTTTGACTTTATCACTCATTTCCTACCTCAAATGGATTATCTGTTACATCAAAGATAGAAGGCATATCATCTCCAAGAAGGTCATCCCACGAGAAATCGTCAAACACTTCTTCCTCTTGAATAATTTTAGCCTCTTCCTCGGTAATAGGAGCGAGAATATATCTGTCACCGAGATATTCGAAGCCTGCTTCGTTTTTCACAGGAACTTCAACTCTTCCGCGAGGGATTAAGTCCACAATAGAATCTCCCAGAATATCCCAAGCAAAGTCCCAGTTAAATTGCCTATACTCTTTTGACAATTGTGAGCAATAGAACAGAAGCTCTTTGCTGCTGATATTCAGACTGCCTATCGCTTCTCGAATTTCCTCTCGTACCAAGTCAACCGCCGCAAATCGAATCTCGTCATATTCATCACGGTTAGGCAGGTCAGCATTTTCAAGAATACTCTCTAAAACCTTAACTTGCTTGCGAGCGGAAAACTTACGATACAATTCCTTCACTTGTTTGTATCTCTCGTTGTCAACTTCAAATTCGTCCTCGAACGTTGGCAGCATACTCACTGCACCTTTATTGAAATTGATATCAAAGTCCACATTTTCAAACTCTTTACACAAGAGATTCATTATACAAGGAGCTGTTATCAAAGGGGAGTATTTCTGATAACGACGCACCAGGTTCATTTCTTCCTCGGTTTTGTTTGGTTTCACTAATAGTTTCTTAAACTTCATACCAAACATTTCTTTTGAAGCCATGTTATAACTATCTTCGTACTGTTTGAACTGCTGATTCAGTTCGGGATAAAGATATCTGAAGAAGTAGGGTTTCTTCGCGATGACCATTGAGTTTCTCTTATACTTGTCAGCCTTAACTGCGTCAGTATCGTCATCATTGATGCGCACCGTCTTCTTCCACTCTTTGGGAAGCTCGGGGGCAGCGGTACCTTTTATTCTGTCAATCTCTTGTCCAACGATTTCTCTCAACAGTTTGATACGAAGCGTCAATTCGTCTCTTTGTTCTTTTTGAGAATCTTTTTGGAAGATACCCTTCATCGCGTGCATTATCGTTGCGCAGTTAGAGAATCCTCCGACGCCCGTACCCAAACCACGAAGGTCTGTCGCAATTGAGTTCTTCAAACAAATCTTTTGCACAGGCACGGCACCCTTTTCATATGTAATGACGTTGTGCCACTTTTGTGCACCCTTTATAAAGATTTCATTGTCCGTGGACATTACTACGTCGCCGTCGAAATCCGAGTCGCTGTGGCGGAGAGTTGAAGTATCATATATACTGTAAATGATTCCACTTTCAATATATTGATACCAATAATCCATATCTGCGGACGACACAACCTTACAAGGATTATGCTCGTGCGAGTCAATCATCGGGCTGCGGCACAGGTCAACGCAACTCACGCCTCTTTGTCTCCAGAAGTTTGAATAAACTTCGTCGGGACCAATCAACCCAGTCGGCTCCAAACCCAACGCCGATTGACACTGCGCCACGGGGTCAGAAATCATAAAGCTATAATTTCCTCGCACCCACACCTTGCCAATCTTCGCCTTATTTATCGTCTCGGCAATATTGCGATACACTTTCTTCTGCACATGAGCATCATCCAGCATCATCGGATTCTTTATGATAGCTTTCAATGCCGTGCTTTGCGCTCCATTGTAAAGTTCCTTGAAGCTGACCTGTTCGCCCTTGCATCCCAACATATACAACATCGTATACAAAGGATCACCTGTGCAAATCTTCTTAATCCAATCAACCGTTGGCTGAATTAGTTTAAGTATATCAGTTTTGTCAATGTTCAACACCTGCAAATATTGATAGTTTGCAAGTACATATTCGTCATCGTACTTTTTATTGTATCTTGCGACACCCCATTGAATTCCAGCAGCGTCAGCGTATTTCTGATACTCGTACCAAGATACGTAATATTTGTGCATCTTGAATTGTGATTCGCTGAGGATAACGTCGATATCTTCCAAACGGTGAGCAATTCCCCATTTATCACGAATCGAATCGATACCGTGTTCCGCCGCAAACTCTTTAAAGTCAAACGGCACCAAGCAACCTTTTACGAAAACACTTCGAACCACGAATGATGATGGCACATAAGAGAGGTTCATATCCTCCGCCCACAAGGCTGCAAACTGCGGATCAATAAGCCCTTGTCCATCAGCACAGTTTAAATCAATATCCATCGTGCGTTCTTCAATGTGTTTCTTCCCAGTCGCGGGGTCAGGACATATCCAATCGACCTTTTGGTCCTTGACGACATTGTGGAAGTCTTTAACAACACATACTCTAGGATTTCGCACCCACATAACACTCGAAAATGCCAGTGCAAAATATGCGTGATATTTCGCCAAGTTCATTTCTGTTATTTTGGTGTCCAAACCGCACATCAAGTTCTTATACAAAGTGTCATACAGTTTGTCGTTGATAAAAGTGATGGTATTACGGCGCATTTGCCCAGAACCGCAACAAAATCTTACATAGTGGATTCCGTTTACGGTGAAACCATTTTTCGCAAGCTCTTTATACTCTTTCTTCTTGACAACCTCTACGTTGACAATATCTTTCACAAATAGAGAGTCCACCAAGAATCGATTGAGAATATTTGCTTCCTTGTTTTTTCCTTCTCTCTTTGCTGCCCTTATCGCACGGCGGAACTGTTGGACATCGTTAAAAATTTCGCGGTGGGTGCGTTTATCATCGTAAAACTTGCGAATTTGTTGAAACACAAGGTTATCTCCGATTGATACCAATGCCCCATCCTTTGCCGCTTGCGACTTTGAGTAATTTTCAACGTTCAAATTTCGCGCCACGATAAAGTCAGATTTTAATTTTAATACTTGATACTGATTTTGCAAAGTCGCCATCAGGCAATACTCCCTTTCTCTTTGTTCACTATATTCATAACTTCTACAACCGCAGAATACATGTCATCATTCAAGACCACATAATCCCAATGTTGTAACTGCTCAAATTTTTCGAACTGTTCGTTTTCTGCCAAGATCCGTTGCTTCGATACTTCTTTATCGTCACCGCGCCCAGTCAGCATAAACATTTGCATACCTTCGGGTACCGTAATGCAAATAGTCACAATACGCATCGGATGAGCGGCTAAATCCCAACGGCTTAAAAAATCATAAAAACCCTTGGGATCGATGATATAGAAATCGGCATCGATGACTTGCTGAACCGTAGCGAAATATTCAACATCTCCGATTTTGGTGTATGCCGCGATGTCTTTCTTATACTTCTCAACCTCGTTGGGTTTAATGAATACATGAGTTATATCATTCGCCCCACGCTGTGGTCTTGTCGTAAAAGATTTGACTTTCGACATCCCTGTGAGTTTACACACCTGGTCAACAATCGAATCTTTCCCTGTCCCAGTTCGTCCCAGGACACAAAATAAAGTTTTCACTCAACGCCTCTCGTAAAAGGAATCATTTCAGGATGTTCACTATAGAAGTCAATAATTTGCTCAACTTCATCCAAAGTGTTCACCACATAAACAGTATCCTCATTGCCGAGGACTCGGTTTCTCTTATGGTCAACACCAAATTTTACCAAGATTCTTAAATCTGCAGCCACACGCATACTTCTGTCATAATCAGTACCAATATAAATAATAGGTGTACCATAAATAACCGAAGCGCTTTCGTTTATGCGGCATTTTGGATTGTAAGCATTACCTAACGTTGTGCTAATTACATGATGCTTATATAAGGCTTCTTCAAATTTGAGGCCGCCTTCTCTATATTCAATGATACCCTTCTCGTGTGCCTCAAGTATAGCTGCTCTAATGGTATCTTCGTAATTTTCTTTGATTACACTTTTGAATCTGTCACCATAAAATTCCAGTTCGCTATAACTAGTGTTATATTTATTATTAAGAAGATTGGTGACGGCTGCAGCGGCATTGTAAGCCAAATTGTCCACTTCAGCGATGATAATAGGTTTGTTCATAATTTTGTAATTCCTTGTAGTATTTTGCTGAGAGCCGCGCTCTCTTTTGATTACATTTGGATTATACCACGTATAGTATAGAATGTCAACCAATTGTGACATTTGTAAACGACTTTGTTGACAATTCTGTATTGTTTTATTTACGAAACTTCTTCTTATAAAAGTTTTTCTCATTTTTGCGTCACAGTAGGTTGACAAAAGCTTTTGTGATCATTATAATATTGGGTGGGCGGAGGGAGTATGCAATAATAGAATACTT
>ULVL01028361.1_pt1 | contig 24654 bp, 29 predicted proteins | sample 1959381 | NCBI WGS metagenome assembly ULVL01 (sample SAMEA4835785, study PRJEB28245) | human gut metagenome | biome: gut microbiome; material: fecal sample | place: Denmark | collected 2008
GGGTCTTTTGGAAGTGGGAAAAGTTATATTTTGGCCGCATTATTTCACGAATTAGCAAAGAAAAACTATCAATGTGCGATTATCTTTTGGCCTGAGTATTTGAATCATAATCGTGGTTTATATCCTTCTGAGTTTTCTGAAAATTTAGAAAAGATGAAGAAAGTTCCACTGTTACTAATCGACGATATTGGTGCTGAAAACACAACCCCATGGGGCAGAGATGATGTATTAATGCCACTGTTACAATATCGTATGGATCATAAGTTAGCAACTTTCTTTACATCTAATTTAAACTATGAAGAATTAGAAGAACACTTTAGTATTTCTAAAAATAAAGTAGATTTGGTAAAAGCAAGAAGAATTATGGAACGTATTCGTTATTTAACAGATGAGATAGAATTAGTGAGTGACAATTTAAGAAATTAGTCACTTTTTTTAACTTTCGCATATATTAGTATAAATTGACAAATAGGGTAGTTTATGATAGAATTCTACCAAGATGGCGCATTATTCTAGTCAACTTCTTTTATTAGGAAGGCGGGGCTAAAAATCCGCTAAAGAGCACATCTGTGAAACATCTTGTGCTTGCTTCTTACGCCCAGTTTGGGGTGAGTGCTGGATGGATAAGAGAATTTGGGCGATCGTAATGGCATACGACCCCGACCCATATTTTCGTGGAGACCTAAGACTTGTCATTTGCCTATACATGATATCATTGACGGACAAATGACGACTTAGGATAGAACCTACTTTGCGGGGCAACTTGTGAGTAGTGTAGCTTGTCTTGCGTGATATTTGGGAATAAGAGAACTACTTAAAGTAACAATGGCCAACGTTACTTTACGATTGCTCTTTGAAACAAATGTTGCAAAAAAGAACTAATAATAAAAGAGTTGTTGAGGAAATCTCCTAGAGTGTTGTGTTAATATAGGATTGCAGTGTACACTCAGTGGCAATCAAGTCATATACCTGGCGACAGTATATCCAAAACTTTCAAGGGGAACCGCTATTTGGTAACGAATAGTAGTTTTGGGGGAAATCCTACTTGACCTAAGGTGCAAAGTTAACTATATTAATTGCCATTTATATTTGTAGTTAGGAGCAAAGGCTCCTTTTTTGTAGGTGAATATATGAGAAAAGAAAAAGATGATATAGCAGCATTAAAACAAGAAGATAAAAAAAGAGCGCTTAAATTAAAAGAAAAACAAAAGAAAAATAGAAAATGGATGATTCAGATCTTTTTTATGGCTTTCCTTATTTCTGTCATGTTTTCTTTTGTATCAGAAACAATGATTCCTAAACTATCAACCATCTTTGGTGTTCTATTAATCCTTGTATTTATCTTATTAGGAATTATCTTTGACATGATTGGAGTAGCCGTAACAGCCAGTGATGAAGCTCCATTTCACTCTATGAGTGCCAGAAAAGTAAAAGGAGCAAATATCGCCGTATTATTAAAAAAGAATGCTGATAAAGTAGGAAGCTTTTGTAATGATGTAATTGGAGATATTTGTGGTGTTGTATCTGGTAGTGCCGGAGCAATCATCGCTAGTTCTTTTGCCCAAACATTACATGTTTCTCCCTTTCTAATGTCGTTGCTAGTAACAGGACTCATTGCTGCTTTTACAATTGGTGGAAAAGCAATCGGAAAATCATTTGCCATTAATCAAAGTGACATGATTTTATATAAAGTTGCGAAATTCATATCTTATTTCTATCATGTAAAGAAATAACTTTTAACAACTGAAATAGAGATAGAAGTGTGTTAAAATGTAAACAGTAGGAGACTAGGTAAGGAAAGGAAGTACAGTTATGAGAAGAGACAAAAAGATAATGAATAACACCCCCTCTAAACACTGTACCAAAAATATACTAACACTCTAGAAAAGAATATAGCTGGAGAGAAGATGTACCAGTGGATAGGGAATGTAGGACTTGTGAATGTCAGTGATGTATTAAAAGCAAGTACCATATTGCCTGTATATCAGCAACAGATGAATATAATGCAATTAAGACAGGAAAAGAAACATGTGGGTCATATTTAACATATTTTGACACCATTAATGAAGAATTAGGTGGAATCGGATACTGGACAATTATCAATATATTCCACTAACTCGTTCTTATGATCCGAGAATTATTGGGGTTTGGACGATTTTTTTCAGTTCGGATGTTGGTGGATTCGGTGATTTACATGCTTTGACTGGCGATAGTAATGGCGTCCGCTCAGTAGTCTTTCTAAAATCATCTATCCAAATCACAGCAGGAGACGGCACCAAATCAAACCCATACATAATTCAATAAACAAGTAAGTGATTACTTGTTTTTATGTGTATAATTCGGTATAATGAATGCGGTGAAGTGTATGCAGAGATATTTTGCTTTAGAGAGGATTAGAAATGAGTTTACTTTAAGTAAGGAAGATTGTTTTCATATTTTACGTGTGATGAGATTGAAAGAAGATGAACAGGTGGAAATTGTACATGATGGAAATGTTTATTTATGTACTTTAAAAGATGTAAATATTGCGGTTCGTTTTGTGATTGAAAAAATAATCGAAAGAGGGAAAGATGAACGTGGCATGATTGTTGTTGCACCATTTTTGAAAGAGACAAAAATGAATTATATTTTACAAAAAGGAACAGAAATGGGAGCTACTGAATTTATCTTTTTCCCTGCCCATTATGGAGTTATAAAAATGGATGAAGAAAAATTACAAAAAAGAACGACCCGTTGGAAGAAGATTGTGAAAGAAGCAAGTGAACAATCAAAAAGAACTTCTATTCCAGTGGTTCGATCAATTGCCAATCTCCAAGAATTAGAGGGGATGGAAGGTGTTAAGTTTGTGTGTAGTACACGAGAAAAGAAAGAAACTTTGAAAATGTTTTTGCAATCACAGTCTGATTGTGATACACTTGTATTAGTAATTGGTCCTGAGGGAGGACTAGATGAAGAAGAAGAAAAACAACTAAACGATATGGGATTTACAAGTGTTTCATTGGGGTCTAGAATTCTACGTGTAGAGAGTGTTCCATTATTTGTGTTAAGTTGTTTTAACTATGAATTTATGGAGTGATTGGTATGAATATAATAAATACATTTGTTCATAGTGAGTTGTTTTTTTACGCACTCATTGTTTTGTTCGTTATTGTTTTAATTATCTTTGGAGTTGTTGTATATATTGAATGTCGTAAGTTAAAAATAAGCGAGGAACAATTAGGTGTAGAACAAGCAGATGCTCCAGCACCAAAAAAAGAAACAGTTGAAAAAGTAGAATCAACTCCAAAACAAGAGGAACCAATAGAAATATTACAACCACAAGAAGAAGTGATTCCTGAGACATTATCTCAAGAACCAGAACAAAAGATAGAAAATACCTCTTCTTTAGAGATTGAACGTTTATTAGCTCGTATGAAAGAAGATTTAAAAAATGAAGAGACAAATCCTGAACGATTTGAAAGAGAACAAGAAGAGCAGGCAATTATCAGTTATGAAGAATTAGTACAAGCGGTTAAAAATCAAGAAAATATGGATATCGATAGTCAAACACCAATTAGTAATCGCGAATTAGAAAAGCAAATTGAGAAAATGAAACAACATGAGAAAGAACAAGAAGAGAAGAAGAGTGGCTTTCATACCAGTCAGTTTATATCTCCTGTATATGGGGTTCAGAAAGAAAAGAAACAGATTCCTGATTTAAAGAAGGAATTAAATCAATTTCAACATGAATTTCAATTTGATATGGAAGATATGAATCAGCTTGAAAAGAAAGAGCCAGAGTTTTCTAAGATAGAAGAACATGTTGATTTAAATGGTAATGATGAAGTAAATAAAAATGTTGAATTTTTAGATTCTCTAAAAGAGTTTAGAAAAAATTTAGAATAGGTCATTTGACCTATTTTTAGTAAGGAGTGAAATATGTTAGTTTCAATATATACGTTAGGTTGTAAAGTAAATACTTATGAGTCCAATGTGATTATGGAACAATTTCAGAAGTTAGGGTATCAGCAAGTAAAGGAAAATGCAGATGTGGCAGTGATTAATACGTGTAGTGTTACAAATACTGCAAGTCGTAAGTCGATTAAAATTATTCACCAAGCAATTCGCAAAAATCCAAATGCGGTGATTGTTGTCTGTGGTTGTATGAGTCAAGTTGAGACAGATGAGATTAAGAAAATCGATGGTGTTCATGTCATATTAGGTAACTGGGGTAAGAGTCAGATTCCTGATTTTGTAAATGAATATTTAGAGAAAAAAGAACAGATTATTTCTTTGAAACCATTAGAAAAAGTTCAATTTGAATGTATGCAGTTAGAGAATTTTAATCGCACGAGAGCTTTTATTAAAATTCAAGATGGTTGTGAGAATTTCTGTAGTTATTGTATTATTCCATATGCTAGAGGACACGTCAGAAGTAGAAGTAAAGAAGATATTATCAAGGAAGCAAAAAGTTTGATTCAAAATGGTCATCATGAGATTGTTTTAACGGGAATTCATACGGGACATTATGGAAGTGATTTAGAAGATTATCATTTTAGTGATTTATTATATGATTTATTACAAATTGAAGGATTAGAACGTCTACGTATTTCTTCCATTGAAATGAATGAGATTACGGATGAAGTGATTGAACTTATGAAACAGTATCCTGTTTTAGTAGATCATATGCATATTCCATTGCAAAGTGGATGTGATAAAATTTTAAAATTGATGCATCGTAAGTATGATTTAAAAGAATTTGAACAAAAGTTAAAAGATATTCGTGCAGTTCGTCCGGAAATATCTATTACGACAGATGTGATTGTTGGTTTTCCTACAGAGACAGAAGAAGATTTTTTGGAAACTATAGAAACAGTTCAGAAATTTCAATTTTCTAAGATTCATGTCTTTCCATATTCTCGTCGTAAAGGAACGGTTGCTGATGAGATGGATGGACAGATTGATGAAAGGGTTAAGAAAGAAAGAACGAGACGTTTGATTGCTGTTTCTGAAACATTAGAGAAAACATATCGTGAAAAGTTCTTAAATCGTGTTGTGACGGTAATTCCTGAAACATATAAAGATGGTATGTTAGTTGGCCATACGGGTAATTATTTACTTGTGAAAGTACCTGGTGATGAAAGTTTCTTACATCAGACGATTACAGTAAAATTAGTAGGTGAAGAAGGAATGTATATGATGGGAACTTTTGTATCTTCTTTGTCAGAAAGTTCTATTTTATGTTAAAATAAAGAAGAAGAGGGGATGACTATGAAATTTAGTGTGATTGTAACTGTTGATCCAAATAGACAGACAGTAAAAAAATTATTAGATACGTTAAAAGTACAGACTTATACTAATTATGAAGTAATTCTTGTGGTCGATGATCAAGCGACAGCTATGCATCAATTGATTACACCATATTTAACAGATCCACGTTTTCGTATGGTATTAAAGACATATCGTGGAGTAGCTGCAGCTCGTAATTTTGGAATGGAAAATAGTTCTGGAGATTATATTCTATTTTGCGATGATGATGATTATGTCGATGCTGACTTCTTAGAACAATTATCTGTTGCGGTAACAGATAATCCAGGAATCGATATGGTGAAATATCAACCACAGTTAGTCGATATGAATGGTCAAGTACTTCGTCGTGTATTTGATACTGCCTTCTCAAAATTATCAGCATTAGAAGCATTCCATATATTAATCCAAGGGGATTATGTTGAACCAGCTGTTTTATATGCTTATCGTGTAGACTTTTTAAAGGAACAAAAACTATTATTCCAAGAAGGAAAAAGTGAATGTGATTTTGGATTTGTTCCACTTGCTTTGGTATACGCGAAAGCAATTATGAGTTTAACTTATGCTGGATTTTACTTTACGAAGAGAAATCGTAGACAAATTGTAGCGGGTTCAGAAAAAGCAACACGTATTGTATATGATACATTGTTTCAATATGATTATATGATGAAAAAGGTAGAGACAGATGAAACGATTTCTGATGCTTTAAAGAAAACATTTTTCGATTATATCTCTTACAATGTTATCTTAAAAGGGACACTTCTTCCTGATGATGCGATTCCGGCTTATACATTAGAATTAAATAAAAGAAGTGTAACAAAATATTTAAATGCCAATACGATTTCAAAATTTATTACAAAAATGAAAATCGAACGAGATATGGATGCGTTTATTAAAAAGAATAAGACAAAAAAATAGGTGATAGTATGTTTGTTTCCATTGTAGTTTTATGTAATAGTGAGCGTGTGAATGAGTTGCAAGAACGATTAGATGAGATTTTGAAGCGAGCTTCATTTTCTTATGAATTGATTTTTGTATTTCGTTCTCGTTCTATTTACTTAGAGAAACGTCCACAGCATGATTCTAAATTTGTATGTGTTCAAAATTTTTGGGGGACTAGAAAACAAATTCAAAAAGTACTGGATGAAATTCATGGAGATTATGTTGCTGTCTTATCTCCAGATGTTAAAAATTGTCCTTATTACATGGTCGATAGTTTACAATTGATGGAAACAAATTCGTATGATATGGTAACGATGATAGATGAAGTATTACCTTATTCTTCTTTTCAAAAATTAATGATGAGATTAAAACATATTCTATCGCCAACGAAGTTATTTTATGTTTGTAAGAAAAGTGTATTAGAAAAGAAAGTACTAAAAAAAGATCTATCTAGCTGTATTATTTATTATTTACCTTATGAAATTGAAGAATAAAGAAGATTGTCAGTAATTCATATTGACATTCTTTTTTTTATACGTTATACTTTAGATAGTAGTAATCATTACTACTTATGAGGTGATGACATGCGCTATTCCAAACAGAGAGAAACCATATTAAATGTCGTAAATCATAGTAGTGAGCATCCTACTGCAGAAATGGTTTATCAGGAAGTTAGAAAAGAGATTCCCAACATCAGTTTAGGAACGGTATATCGTAATTTGAATGCTTTAGCAGACGCATCACAAATTAAGAGAATCAGTATTCCGAAAGATGTGGATCGCTATGACCATCGTCATGATGAACATTATCATTTTTGCTGTACAGAATGTCACCAGTTACACGATTTACCTGGACCTACGATTCATCAATTAATTCAACAGTTAGAAGAAGAGAAAATGGTAAAGATTATGGATTATGAAGTTCTCTTTTATGGGATTTGCTCCAAATGTCTAAAAGGAAAGGAAGAGAGTTATGGAATTAAAAGGAAGTAAAACAGAACAAAATTTAATGACTGCATTTGCAGGAGAAAGTCAGGCAAGAAATAAATATACTTATTTCGCTTCAAAAGCTAAAAAAGAAGGGTTTCAACAAATTGCTGCTATTTTTGAAGAAACTGCTAACAATGAAAAAGAACATGCAAAAATGTGGTTTAAATTATTAGAAGGTGGAGAAATTAAATCTACTGCTGAAAACTTATTAGCTGCAGCAGAAGGTGAAAACTACGAATGGACTGATATGTATAAAAATATGGCAAAAGATGCTAGAGAAGAAGGATTTGATCATATCGCATATCTATTCGAAGAAGTTGCTAAAATTGAAGAACACCACGAAAATAGATATCGTGCATTACTTGAAAATGTAAAAGAAGAAAGAGTATTTAAAAAAGACGGAGAACAAATGTGGATTTGTAGAAATTGTGGACATGTTCATTTCGGTTCTGAAGCACCAGAAGTATGTCCAGTATGTGCACATCCAAAAGCATATTTTGAATTAAGATGCGAAAATTATTAAGAGATTATTACTTTTAATAGGAGAAAAACATGGTAAAGTTTTATTATGATAAAGAAAATGACGTTATTTTACATTCATTGAATGCAAAAGAATGCCTACAATTAGTAGAATTAGTTCCTAATACTACAGAAGCTGCCGTAGAAAAACATATTCCAATGGTAACAGCTTTAGAAAACGGAACAGAAATTCAAGTAGGAAGTACATTACATCCTTCTTTAGAAGAACATTATATCGAATGGATTTATGTAGAATTAAAGAAGGGTGGATTAGAAATTCCATTTGCTTGGAATGAAGAACCAAAAGTAGTTATTCCATTTGCCAAAGAAGAGATTGTAGCTGTTTACAGTTATTGTAATTTACATGGTTTATGGAAATTAGAAGATTTGTCTTAGTTATATTCTAGACAAATCTTTTTTTTCGTGCTAACATTTTTATAGATAATAGGTGATAAAATGAAAGATGAAAACAATCAAAATTTATTTGAAACAGTATTTCAAGGGGTAGAACCACCCAAAGATACAAATATGATAGATGAATCAGTAAATTCTTTAAATGGACAGATGACGACTCCTACACCAGAGGCACCAGTGACAACGGAGCCTGCAGCACAATCTGTATCTCAACCAGTAGCAACACCACAAGTCAATGGAATGGAACAACCAACTGTTATGAATTCATCTCCTAATCCAGTACCAGTACAAGAGACTGTTCCGCCAGTAGAACAAGCAACACCTACGAATCCAGCGGTATTACAGCCTGAGAATGTAGTACAGTCAAGTGTTTCAGGACCTGTATCTGCAGAAATACAAGCAACTATGAATGCGGAACCTGTTGCATCATCTGTATCTCAACCAGTAGCAACACCACAAGTCAATGGAATGGATCAATCAACTGTTATGAATTCATCTCCTAATCCAGTACCAGTACAAGAGACTGTTCCACCAGTAGAACAAGCAACACCTACGAATCCAGCGGTATTACAAGCAGAGAATGTAGTACAGTCAAATGTTTCTGAGTCAGTATCTACAGAAACACCATCTGCTCCACAACCAGAACCTGTTGCAACACCATCTCCAACTAATTCTGTTGATGATAAAAAATTAAATCCATTGGTTCGTCTTGTTGTTTATTTATTATTAATCGTAGCGGTTTTGTTTTCTCTTTATAATTTAGTAGTAGTACCAATTATGAAAACAGCTGCAGAAAAAGATATAGAGAATAAGCGATTAAAGAAAGTGGAAGATTATTTGAAAGATGTGGAAGTTAGTTTCCAAGCAAATTCAGATTTACAAGAGATGGAAACATGTGAAATTGTTTCTTCTGGAGAATACTGTACAACGGATGAAGATGTGATTGATGAAAGTAGAGCTTTAAAGATACAATCAAAACAAACCGTAGAAGGGGGAATGTTGTTCTTTAAAGATGGTATGGTCTATAGTGGATATGTTTATTTAGAAGGACATACATACAGCATTCAAGATGGAGTTGTAAAAGAAAAAGTAATTGAAGAAACTCCTGAGGAAGAAGAAAAATAAAAGAGACTCCGTAATGGAATCTCTTTTTTGTATTATAAGAAAGTATGTATTTTATAACATAATGTTTTCCATAAGTTTTGTTTTGGTGTTTCAATTTTTTCTGGTTCGTCAAAAATTGAAATCGCATGTTCTTTTAAGAACTTCTTTTCTTGTAGATTGAAGTCATTTCCAAATACATAAGCACCACGTTTTAATTGACAAGTTCTCTTTTCTTTAATGTACTCATCACATGTTTCAGCTTCTGTTTTCTCATATACAGGTGCGATTAAGTGCGTATCAGGTACGACTACAATATCTAATAACTGTAAGCCTAATTTCATTTTGTATAAAATATTGGCCATATTTTTTTCAATATAAATAGATAACTTCTCATTCATGTTAGACATTGTTTTGAAAAAACTTTTTGTTAATTTATTTAAATCAATTGTTTTTCCAAGTTGTTCTAGATGTAAGTATAAATCGAAGAATTGATTTACTTCTTCTACATGAACCTCTTTTTGTTTCTTTAAAGTAGAAAGATAATTCTTAACATCACTTTCTAATACATTTGATTTTAAAGTCTGCTCAGTTTCCATATTTCTCTCCTTTTTTTGTGAAACGACTCATATTATACCACATATTTTTATCATGTTCAAATTTTTTGACATCATACATGTCAAGTAATGTTTTTTAAGAAATAGGCGATAATAACATTGGTGATATATATGAATGTATTATATACGGGAGCAGCAAGTGGGATTGCCAGAGAAGTACTATTGTATTTAAAAGAAGATGAACATATTGTATGGTATTTAACAGTTCATAACAACGAACAATTGAAACGAGTAAAGAAACTTTATGAACATTGTCCTTGTGTGATTGCAATGAAATTAGATATTACAAAAGAAGAAGATTATCACCAATTGGATGGGGTAGATATAGATGTAGTAATTCACGATGCTGCTATTGGTTATGGTGGTAGTTTATTTGAAATACCTATTCCTAAAATAAAAGAAAATTATGATACTAATGTTTTTGGAACCTTACAATTAACACAATATTTATTTTTAAAGTTTCAAAAACAGAGACATGGACGGATTATTTTTATGGCATCTTTAGCTGGTATTATGCCTCTTTCTTTTATTGGCAGTTATGCTTCCAGTAAAGCGAGTTTGATTATGATTGCTAGAATTTTAAAGAATGAAGCAAAAATGTTAGATTTCCCATTGGATGTGATAATTGTAGAACCTGGACTCTATCATACAGGTTTTAATCAATTATTATTTGAAAGTAAAGATGAATATATGAAGAATCGGGCATTTTTAGAACAACGAGATCAAATTGATAAGAAAGAAAAGTTATTATTACGTTTTTTAGAAAAAAGAAATATGAAATCAATTGTAAGACAAATTTCTCGAGCGATTTATGATCCGTATCCGTTTTCTATCTATCGCGCTCCCTTATTGCAGAGTATTGGTGCTAAGATATATCAAATTTTATTTTGGTAATTGCATTTTTGATTTTGTTTCGTTATACTAAAAGAGAAGGTAGATGATATCATGAAAAAAATAGGAGTATTTATATTAGGTTGTTTCTTGTTATTAGTGACAGGTTGCCAAAAGCAGGAAGAACGTGTGATGTACGAGTGTAGTTTATGGGGGAGTTTAGAGTTTTATGATGCTTCTTATATCACCGAGATTTACAGTAAGGATCAAAAAAACATTTCTAAAATCCATATTACGAATTCTTATAGTGCGAGATGGGATGATGTAGATACGTCGAGTTTAGTAGGACAACTAGAAGCAGAGAAGACAAGTATGTATGATACTTATGAACAAATTAGTTATGAAATCCATCAATTTGGTAATAATATTACTGCGGAGCAGTATTTAACTATGACGGAAAAGAACTTAAATACATTGGGACAAGATACTCAATATCAACAAATGATTCATGATCATAAACTTTCCATGGATGATTATGTCAATTGGTTGACAAATCAAAATTATCAATGTCAAAAGATAAATAGTTGATTGACAATCTGTTTGGATATGATATAATTGTTATAGTAAAAATAGGAGGGAGTAGAAAGTTATGGAAAAAAAGAATTATGTTATTATTGCATTAGTATGTGCCATTGCAGTTATGGCAGTGGGTTATTCATTACTTGCGCAAACATTAACAATCAATGGTACTGCTACTATTTCTAGTAACTGGAATGTAGCAATTACTGGAATTACTGAAGGAGATAATCAAGGTACAACAGCTACGAATACAACTCCAGCAGGTTATACAGGTACTTCAGCTACGTTTAATGTAGAACTTGTAAAACCAGGAGATAAAATGGTTTACGATATTACAGTAACGAACTCAGGTACATTAAATGCAAAATTAACAGGTTTAACTGTAAATCCATCTGTTGAAGCAGAATCAGGTATTTATTACAAAGTAACTGGTGTAACACAAGATGTTACAACACTAGATGCTAGTGAAACAAATACCGTTACTGTAGAAGTAGGATGGGTTGCTGGAGATGCGTCAACTCCAGCAGAAAAAACTGTTCCATTGACAGTAAACTTAGTTTATACACAATATTAGAAAGAAGGAGAATTTAAATAATGGAAACAAAAGGAAGAAATATCATTATAGGTACTTTACTTGCTGCTGTAGCAATTATGGCAGTAGGTTATGCAGCATTAGCTCAAACATTACAAATTAATGGTACTGCTACTATTTCTAGTAACTGGAATGTAGCAATTACTGCAATTACTGAAGGTACTCCAACAGGTAGTGCTACAAATAAGAAAGCAGCAAGCTATACGGGTACTTCAGCTACATTTGATGTGAATCTTGTAAAACCTGGAGATAAGATGGTTTACCAAGTTACAGTTACAAACTCTGGAACTTTAAATGCAAAATTGACAGGTCTTACTGTAACTCCAAATGATCCAAATGCACAAGGAATTTACTATAAAGTTACTGGTGTCGAACAAAATGTAACAACACTTGATGCTAGTCAAACAAATACGATTACTGTAGAAGTAGGATGGAATGCTGCTGATACAACTATGCCAGCACAAAAAACACAAGAACTTACAGTTAATTTAACTTATACACAATATTAATCAAATAAAGGAGAATATATATGGATTCAAATAAAGGTAGAAATATAGTCATTGGTGCTTTACTTGCTGCTGTAGCAATTATGGCAGTAGGTTATGCGGCATTGGCTCAAACATTAACAATTAGTGGTACTGCAAGTATTTCAAGTACTTGGAATGTAGCAATCACTGATATTACTGAAGGAGAAGCTACAGGTAGTGCTTCAAATGCGGCAGGAAGTCCTACACATGATGGAACTTCTGCAACATTCAATGTTAATCTTGTAAAACCTGGAGATAAAATGATTTATGAGATTACTGTTCACAATGGTGGAACATTAAATGCAAGATTAACTGGTCTTACTGTAACTCCAAATGATACAGCAGCAACTGGTATTTATTATAAAGTAACTGGTGTTACAGTTAATACAACAACATTAAATGCAGGATCAGACAACACAATTACTGTAGAAGTAGGATGGGTTGCTACTGATACAACTATGCCAGCACAAAAAACACAACCACTTACAGTTAATTTAACTTATACACAAGCATAAAGAAGAATACAGGGGAAGGCAACCTGCCTTTTTCCTTATCAAGAGGTGAAGATAAGGAAGGTAATATATGAAAAAAATAAATAATAAAATATGGGTAGTTTATGGGATTCTAATCGTATATTTATTCTTACTTATCTTATTCCCACCCATATTTAAAGAAAGCATATATACAAAATTAATTCAACAGATTTTATGGTTTGGACTTGCTTTTTATTGCTACTATGCATCTGATAAGGAATCCTTTCGAAATCGAGATAAAACAGGTAAGATACAGATTGTAATTATCTTTACGATTATATATCTGATGGTATACTTTGTTTTAGGATTACTTTTCGGTTATAAGAGAAGTCCATATGCACATACCTTTTCAGCAATATTGACAAATATTTGGGTATTTATTCCTGTTATCTTTTTTCAGGAATATATCCGTGCTGTATTGGTACGCTTTACGAAAAGAAATGAAACACTGTTAGTAATCATTTTCTTATTGTTTAGTTTGATTGAATTAAATTATGGTTCAATGGGTGCATCTTTTGCAACAAGAGAATCAGCATTTAAATATATTTCATCGACATTGTTACCGACATTGACAAAAAATGCTTTATTTACGTATTTCGCGTTAGTATGTGATTACTGGCCGAGTATCATTTTTAGAACAGCTGTTATGGCACTGAATATACTATTACCAATCTTTCCTGATCTAGATTGGTTTGTTACAGGGCTTTTAGAATTATCTACTTATGTAATTATGTTTATCAGTGTTAATTACATGAATGATTTATCAAAGCGTGTAACTGTAAGGACATCTAGAAGAGCACAGCGAACGTCAAATCCAAAAGTAACAATACCGCTTTTAGTAGTATTACTTATCTTTGTATGTTTCGTTGCTGGTTTCTTTACTTATCGTCCGATTGCTATTGTGTCAGACAGTATGGTTCCAAAATTTGCTCGTGGAGATGCAGTCGTTGTAAAAAAATTGTCTAACAAAGAGAAAAAATCTTTAAAGAAAAATGATATTATCCAATATTCACTAGATGGTAGAACGATTGTCCATCGTATTCATAAAAAAATAAAAGATGAAAATGGAAACATTACATATCAGACTAAAGGAGATAATAATAATGCTCCAGATGATAAATTAGTTACTTTAAAACAGGTAAAAGGAAAAGTAACATTTGTTGTTCCTTATGCCGGTTGGCCATCTGTTTTAATTTATGATTTCTTAAAGGAATAGGTGAGAAAATGAAAGATAAAAAGGGACGTATTGCAGAAGTATTAAATACTAGGCTTATGCGTATTTTATTGATACTTCTTGCACTAATACTTTTATTTATATCTTTGAAAATGGGAATTGATTCTCTTTCATGGAAGAGTAAAAGAAATACAGATAATGTACTTTATTCATACAATATTAAGAAAGGGTATTCTTATGCAGCAAATTTAACTCCAAATGAATTTATTGATGAGAACCCACAAGGTATGAATCAATTATACATATCAAAGTTAATTAATAATTTTGATGTTGTGATGAATTATTCTTATTCAGCAAGTAAACCATTAAACTTAAAATACCAATATAAGATTGTTTCATCTATTGTTGGAGAATATCATAATACTCCAGATGGTGAAAAAGCAGAAGTATGGGTAAAAGAGTTTCCTGTGACAAATCCTGTTGAAAAGACAGTAAACAATAGTAATTCATTCAATATCCAAGAGAAATTTACAGTTGATTTTCACTACTATGATAATTACGTAAAAGAATTTATGAGACAAATCGGTGTTACGATTGATGCTTATTTAAAATTAGAATTACAAGTAACGACTGATGGAGAATTAAAAGATAACATGAATACACTTCATGATACACAAACAGTTACTATGAAGATTCCACTAAATGAAGATGTATTTGCTATCTCAGGTGATAGTAACAAGAATGTAAATAAAAATATTTCAGGTATTGATACTTATGTTGAGAAAGTAAATCCAGGAAAATTAGTAGTATGTGTTATCATGTTTGTTATCTCAATCTCTATTTTAATTTATGTATTACGTAACTTATTTAGAGGTGTTAAGAAAGATGAATATCAAAGTCAAAAAGATAAGATTTTAAAAGAATATGGAGATATCATTGTTGAGACAACAAGTCCTGTTAACTTCAGTGAATATCAAATTGTTCAAGTTAAAAACTTCAATGAGATGATTGATCTAGAAGAAGAATTACATGTTCCAATTCTTTACTTCGAACCAGCAATTGGAGAAGAGTCTTGGTTTATGTTAATTCATGACAAGATACTTTATAAATATGTATTAAAACAAGGTAATGAATAATACCTTGTTTTTTTGTATTTTGATAACTTTGGAAAATGTTTGAAATATGATATACATTGTGATACAATAGTAATATAAAGTACGGAGGTATGAATATGAATAAAAAAGCGGGTAAGAATACCGTCATTGGATTTTTGGTTGTTGCGATTTTAATTATGGCAGCTGGTTATGCTCTTTTGAGTTCTCAATTGAAGATTACTGGAACAGCAGGTGTTACAAGTAGTTGGGATGTTTCAATTACTGCGATTACAGAAGGTACTGCAATTGGTAGTGCAATTAATAGAACTCCAGCAACTTCCAATGGTACGACTGCTACATTTGATGTAGAGTTACAAAAACCAGGAGATAGTATGACTTATGATATTACAATTTCTAATAAAGGGTCATTAAATGCTGTCTTAGATTCTATTGTTGTTACACCAGGTGAAGGTGGTAGTGAAGCGATTACATATTCAGTAACGGGAGTAGCAAAAGGAACAAAATTAGATGTTGATACAACAAATACTGTAACAGTTAAAGTAGAATGGGACGATAGTCTTTCTTCTATGCCAGAAGTAACAACAAAAACATTAACTGTAACATTAAATTATGTTCAACAAGATTAAGGCTTTATTTGGCCTTTTTTGTTTGTTATGATATACTAATTCTTAGATAGGAGAGTCGTTATGGGAAAGAAAATGATTTTAGCAACCACACTTTTAGTTGCACTTCCGGCCACTCATGTAAATGCTTTAGAAGAAAAAGCAGTGGTAAATGAGATACCAGAAACACCGATTCAACAGCCACAAAAGTCAGAAATAATAGAAACACCTTCTGATGATATTCAAACACCAACTACTGGTCCAGGAGAGGGAACCGGTAATGATCAGATAGTAGATGAACAACCATCTCAGACACCTATTATTCCTGTAATTTTAAGAGGATTTCAAACAATTGATGGAGCAACTTATTATTTTGATGAATTTGGAAATAAAGTCACTGGATTACAACACATAGATGGTCTTACATATTATTTTGAAGCTGATGGAAGATTATTTCACAATGGTTTTAAAGTACTAAATGGGAATACTTATTTCTTCAGTCGTGTCGATGGAAGAATGAGAACTGGTATGTTTGAAGTAGATACTCCCCTGAATGTATATTACTTTGATGAAACAACAGGAATTATGCAAACAGGATTACATAAAATAGGAGATTATACTTATTATTTTGAAAGTAATGGAAAGTTGTTTCACAATGGAGTAAAGGATATAGGTGGTAAGAAATACTTCTTTAGTAGAGTAGATGGACGTATGCGTTATGGACTATTTGAAGTAGATACGAAAAATAATTATTATTACTTCGATGAAACAACGGGAGAAATGATTACAGGATTACAAAAGATCGGAGATCGATATTATTACTTTGAAGAGAATGGCCCATTATATCGTGGCGGATTTAAAGTATTAAATGGCAAAACTTATTTCTTTAGTCGTGTTGATGGAAATATGAGAACTGGTATGTTTGAAGTAGATAGCCCATCTAATGTATATTACTTTGATGAGATAACTGGAGAGATGCAGACCGGAGTCCATAAAATCGGGGAATTTACTTACTATTTTGAGCCAAATGGAAGAAGATTCCAAAATGGAGTAAAAGAAGTGAATGGTAAGAAATATTTCTTTAGTAGAGTAGATGGCCGTATGCGTTTCGGATTATTTGAAGTAGATACGAAAAACAATTATTATTACTTCGATGAAACAACGGGAGAAATGATGACTGGATTACAAAAAATCGGAGATAAATACTATTACTTTGAAGAAAATGGCCCATTATATCGAGGTGGCTTTAAAGTGATCGATGGCAAAACTTACTTCTTTAGTCGTGTCGATGGGAATCGTCGTACGGGAATGTTTGACATCGATGGTGTTTATTACTATTTTGATGAAACAACTGCTGAGATGCAAACTGGATATCAAGTGATTCATGGAATTACATATTATTTCAATGAAGATGGTTCTTTATATAATGGTTTTTATACGGTAAATGGTAATAAATATTACATGCAACCAGATGGTACCAGAGCTGTTGGATGGCATGTGATTCAAGGTGTTAAATACTATTTTAATGCCAATGGTATGTTGATTGCTAGTAATGCGAAATTTATTATCGATGTATCTAGTTGGCAAGGTGTGATTGATTGGGATGCCGTGAAAGCGGAAGGAAAAGTCGATGGTGTTATTTTACGTATGGCTATTAACGATGTATTAGTAGATACACAATTTGAACGTAATTTAAGAGAATTACAACGTTTAGGAATTCCTTTTGGTGTCTATTTATATAGTTATGCAGAAAATGGAACAGAAGCAAAGATGGAAGCAGATTGGATGGTAACATTACTTAGAAGATATAATATTCATCCTGCTTTAGGAATTTACTTTGATATCGAAGAATGGACTCATTTAACTCCAAGTGACTTTGATGCTATTATTCCGACATTTATCAACACAGTAAAACAGGCTGGATATTCCAATGTTGGAATTTATGCTTCTAAAAACTATATTAATACTTATTTTAGCGATGCTGTAAAACCATATGTTACTTGGGTAGCACAATATTACTATCACTGTAATTATCAAGGTAGTTATCAAATGTGGCAATATGGGGGAGGAAATGAAGGAAAATTTGTCGCTGGTATTAATGGTAGAGTGGATTCCAATGTATGGAGCGACTCTTTTGAAAAAATAGTCTTATAAAAAAAGTAGCAGATCATTCTGCTACTTTTTGTGTTGTCTTTGATATTGTTTTCGTAATGTTTTGGCTTCTTGTTTTGTCATTGGAATCTCTTGAATACTTGATTCATCTAAATAGGTAATATAGTATTGTAATAATCCACCATTACTTTTATGGAAAGCATCGAAAAAGGCATCGTATGCTTCTTCCTTGGTGTTTGGTAAATCATGACTTTCCAAGTAAACCCATCTTTTTAAACGATTTTGATAAAGTTTTACATGTGGTTCTACGACATATGTATCTATCATACCATCATGATACTCTAAAGACATTACGTTTCCTTCATAATATTGTTTCATATTTCTCTCCTTTGTTCTACTATTATACCGAAAAAAAGAAGATTTGTATAGAAATATGCAAAAAAAGTATTGTCAAAATAACAGGATTTTGTTATAATTAATTCGTTGACTGAAATGGCGATGTAGCTCAGCTGGCTAGAGCGTCTGGTTCATACCCAGAAGGTCGGGGGTTCGATCCCCTCCGTCGCTACCACTAAGCATGGAAAACTAGATTCAAACCGTCTAGTTTTTTTGTTTGAATTTTACATAACATATTACTTTTTTAAATTTAATCATAGGTGATACTATATTTAAATAAAAAATGTTAATAAAATTAGCAAAATTGTAAAACTGAGTTGATAGAAAAAAGTTAATAAAAGTTATATACTTAATTTGGAGGTGGGAATATGAGTTTAGGAAAACATTTATTTGAAGCTCGAAAGAAAGCCGGGCTATCACAGGAGATGGTAGCGGAAAAATTAGGAGTGAGTAGGCAGACAATATCAAAATGGGAAACAGATGAGACAGTTCCAGACATTTATCAGTCAAAAAAATTAGCAATTCTTTATCAATTATCATTGGATGAATTAATTTCTTTTGATGTAACATGCCATCAAATCGAAACAGTGATTCAAAATTCTGATGAAAAAAAAGAAGATAAAATCAATTGGACACAGACTTGGGGAAAGAAATATCCCATTTTAGTCAGATATCAAAGTGAAGTAGATAGTTCTGCATATGCCAAAGAGATTCGTAGATTATTAAATGAATTACAACAACGATATCACTATAGTGAGTTAGAGGCAATGTTAGTATTGAAAGATATTTTATATCATGAATGGGAAGATCATAAACGTTCTTAAAGTCAAAATACTTATTTGGCTTTTTTTGTTGTATAATTATATTATGAGAGGAGAGTTATGTATGTTAGAAGGAATTCAAGTGTTATGTCATAGTAGTATTCGTATGAAAAGAGATATGACGATTTATTTTGACCCTTTCCAAATCAATCATGATTACAATGATGCAGATATTATCTTGATTACTCATGATCATTATGATCACTATTCAGAAGAAGATATTGATCGGGTAGTAAAAAAGGATACAATTATTGTTGCTTCAATGGATTTAAAAGAAAAGTTATTAAATCATGGTTTTCAGATGGAACAGATTGTTCTGGTGGAACCAAATCAAAATTACCAAATAAAAGGAATCGAGGTACATACGATTCCTGCCTATAATACGAATAAAGCCTTTCATAAGAAAGAATATGGTTGGGTTGGATATTTGATCATGTTAGATGGAATTACTTATTATATAGCTGGAGATACGGATATTACAGAGGAAAATTTACAAGTAAGATGTGATGTTGCTTTTGTACCAGTAGGTGGTACTTATACGATGACTTATGGAGAAGCTGCTAGTCTTGTCAATCAGATTCATCCAAAGATTGCAGTTCCGATTCACTATGGTAGTATTGTTGGTACAAAAGAAGATGGGAAGAAGCTCTCTGAGTTATTAGATTCTGATATTTTATGTAAAGTGTTTATCTCATAAAACAAGAAAGATTATCAGCGATGATAATCTTTTTTATGTAAAGTTTTACCAAACATCAAAAAACTATTCAAACGAACAAATGTTTGTGGTAAAATAATGATGGTGGTAGAAATGGAACATGTATATGTGTGTATTGATTTAAAAAGTTTTTATGCATCAGTAGAGTGTATTGAAAGAGGACTAGATCCACTTACAACCAATCTAGTTGTTGCTGACTCTTCTAGAACAGAAAAGACCATTTGTTTAGCGATTAGTCCTTCTTTAAAGCAATATGGACTTGGTGGTAGAGCACGATTATTTGAAGTTGTTCAAAAAGTAAAAGAAATTAATTACCAACGTAAAAGAGAAAATAATTATCGTTCTTTTACTGGTAAATCATGGAATGATTTAGAACTAAAACAAAACTCAAGAAAAGAACTAGATTTTATCATTGCACCACCTAGGATGGCTTATTATATGAATTATTCTACTAAAATTTATAATATTTATTTAAAACATATCGCTCCAGAAGATATTTTCGTGTATTCCATTGATGAAGTTTTTTGCGATATTACAAATTATTTGAAATACGATTCACTGACACCAAGAGAATTTGTAACGAATCTCATCAAAGAAGTATATGAAGAAACAGGGATTACCGCAACTGCTGGGATTGGTACGAATCTTTTTCTAGCTAAGGTAGCAATGGATGTCGTTGCGAAACATCAAAAAGCCAATGCTTATGGTGTTCGTATTGCAGAGTTAGATGAAATGACTTATCGGAAAGAACTATGGCATCATCAACCGATTACGGATATTTGGAGAGTCGGAAGAGGGATTGCTAAGAAATTGGAACAATACAACATCTATACAATGGGAGATATCGCAAGATGTTCTATCGAAAATGAGGATTTATTATATCGTTTATTCGGAGTTAACGCGGAAATTTTGATAGACCATGCTTGGGGCTATGAACCTTGTACGATGAAGGCCATAAAAAATTATCAACCAACATCGCAAAGTATTCACTCTGGTCAAGTACTATCATGTCCATATAACTATGAGAAAACAAAGTTAATCGTCCGTGAAATGGCTGATTTACTAGCACTTGATTTAGTTTCTAAAAAATTAGTTACAGACCAATTAACACTAACGATTGGTTATGATGTTCAAAATATCACGGACCGTAATATTCCCTATGATGGAGAAGTCGTAACAGATATGTATGGTAGAAAAATTCCCAAACATGCTCATGGAACGATTCATCTGGATCATAAGACTTCTTCTTCCAAAGAAATTATGAAAGCAATGACAACACTGTATCATCGGATTACCAATCGTCATTTACTGGTCAAAAGAATTAATATGAGTGCGGTTCATGTTACAAATGAATCATTAGAAAGTAAAAAAACACATTATGAACAGCTAGAATTATTCACTAGTACCGAAGAACAAAGTCAAAAAATTGACAATCAGAGAAAGGAAGAACAAGAAGAAAGGGGATTACAAGAAGTGTTGTTAAATGTGAAAGAAAAATATGGGAAAAACGCGATTTTAAAGGGAATGAATTTAAAAGAAGGAGCAACTACCAGAGAGAGAAATATGCAGATAGGTGGTCATCATGCCTAATTATGAAGATATCATCCACTTACCACATCATGTATCTAAAAAAAGACCACAGATGCCTTTATCACAAAGAGCAGCGATATTTGCTCCCTTTTCTGCACTAACTGGATATGAGGATCAAATAAAAGAGACGGATAGAATTACAACGAGAAAAATAGAACTAACAGAAGAAGAAAAAGAAATCTTAAATCGTAAACTACAGATGATTCAAACTTGTGGAAAGAAAAATCCTAATGTCAAAATCACTTATTTTGTTCCCGATGAAAAGAAAAGTGGGGGAGCTTATAGGACAGTCATTGGTAGAATCAAAAAGATGGATGAGCATTTGAAAGAAATTGTTTTAACAAGTCGACAAAAAATTTCTATCAATGATATGCTTGATGTTATGATTGTAGAATCGAATTAGGAAAACACCTTAATCAAAGAGGGAACTTCAACCCCAATATCAGAGATGTTAGATGAATTTAACTGTGGTGAAATTGGTGTGTTAAGTATGCTAGCATTTGACCAAAATCCAGTAACAGCTGGAGAATTAAGTGAAAAACTAAATGTCACAACAGCGCGTATTGCTCGTATTTTAAATTCTTTAGAAAGTAAACAATATATTAGACGAAAGAACGATTGAACTAATCGCCGAAAAACATTTGTGACGATTACAAAGAAAGGAAAAGAACTCGCTGATTCTACGAAAAAAGAGATCATGGATAAAATTATACAAGTGATACAAGAAGTTGGATACGATGAAATTCAAACCTATATCTCCATTGTTCTCAAAATTAGATCCGTGTTAAATAATCAAGATACCATATCAAAAAGGAGAGATGCTCGTGTTGAAACTGAAAAAAATCAGTAAAGTTCGTACAGCATATGAACAAATTTTAATCGATATTAGAAATCATTGTTTTGAAAAGAACTATTTTATTTCCCCACAAGCCAATCGTATTACGAAATGGATTGAAACCACTTACCATGATGAGCCAGAATTCTTATGGAAAAAATATCCAGAGTATGGAATATTTAGAAATCAAAAGAATGGTAAATGGTATGGAGCAATTATGAATATTGATTTTAGTAAATTAGATTCTAAAAAAACAGGGGAAGTAGAAATCATAGATTTAAAACTAGAAGAAGAGAAAGTAAAGTGTTATCTAAAAGAAAATGGCTTTTATCCCGCATATCATATGAATAAGAAAAATTGGATTACTGTTTTATTAGATGGAACTGTGGCGGATGAGAAAATGATTTCTTTGATTGAAGAAAGCTATTTGAACACAGGGAGAACAAGACAGACTGGGTAAAAAGGTTATATCAGAACTAGAAAATCATCTGGTTTTTTTCTTTCACTTTATAGTATAATATGTTTAGAGTGGAGGGGGATACATGAAAATTGTATTGTTAGAAAATTTAGGTGTTACTGAATCTTATTTAGAACAACAAAAAAACAAATTAGAAGAAATGGGCCATCAATTTCTATCTTATGAGAAAACAGATGACCAAAACTTATTAATAGAAAGAACGAAAGATGCCGATGTAATCATGCTTGCGAACATGCCACTTTCCAAAGAAGTAGTAGATCAAGCATCTCATTTAAAGATGGTAGATGTTGCCTTTACGGGAGTAGATCATATTCCTATGGAACGTTTAAAAGAAAGGGGAATTGTTGTTTGTAATGCCTCTGGTTATGCGACAGAGGCAGTTGCCGAACTTGCAGTCGGTTTTATGATTCAACTATTTAGAAATACTAGAGAAGTAGAATGGAAATGCCGTCAAGAAGGAACGAAAGCTGGTTTCATCGGAACGCTAGTACAAGGAAAAACAATCGGCATTATTGGAGCTGGAGCAATCGGAAAAAGAGTTGCCTTCCTTTGTAAGATGTATGGATGTCATATTATTTGTACAAATCCAAGTAAAGTTCAATCTGATTATATCGATGAACAAGTTGATTTAGAAACGTTACTAAAACGTTCTGATGTTGTAACAATTCACTGTCCACTTACAGAACAAACAAGACATATGATTGGAAAACAAGAACTTGAAAGAATGAAAAAGAAAGCATTTTTAATTAATACAGCGCGTGGAGATGTTGTCGAACTAGATGCATTAAAAGAGGCACTCAAAAAAGGAACAATTGCCGGAGCAGCAGTAGATGTATTCGATATCGAACCACCACTACCAAAAGATTATCCATTATTACAGTGTCCACATTTAATCATGACACCACATATTGGATATGCTACAGTAGAATCATTCACACAAAGAGCAGAAATAGTATTTGAAAATTTATATGCTTGGTTAGAGGGGAATTCAATGCGTATTGTAGAACAAAAAGTAAATAACCCAGATAGTAAATTTTATTAAAATAAATACGATGTAGGTGAGAAAATGAGAAAGAAATTATTAGAATTAAAAAACTTAACGAAATATTACGGTAAGATAAAAGGAATTGAAGACCTTACTTTAACTTTATATGAAGGAGAAGTATTTGGTTTCATTGGACCAAATGGAGCAGGTAAGTCAACTACCATTCGTATTATCATGAACTCTATTTTCCCAACTTCCGGAACCGTTTTATTCGATGAAATCAAACTAGATCCAGATCATATAGAAACGAAAAAAATGATTGGTTATTTACCGAGTGAAATTCATTTATATGGGGATTTTACAGTCAAACAAATGTTAGATTATCATGCTTCTTTCTATCAACAAGATTGTTCTAAAAGAAGAAAAGAACTCGTACAACGTTTCGCTGTCGATGAGACTAAGAAGATAGAAGAGCTATCGTTAGGGAATTTAAAAAAAGTAGGAATTGTACTAGCTTTTATGCATGAACCAAAATTACTCATATTAGATGAACCAACCAGTGGATTGGATCCTGTTATGCAACAAAGATTTTATGAATTAATTCACGAAGAAAAGAAAAAAGGAACTACTATATTTTATTCGACGCATATTCTAAGTGAGATTTCGAAAGTATGTGATCGTGTAGGACTTGTTAAAAATGGAAAATTATTAAAAGTAGAGACAATGGAAGAGATGCAGAAAAAAAGATTTACATTTGTAAAAATTTCTTCTCCTGAAAGAGAAAAAATAATAGAAGCATTCCATTTAAAAACGTACCAGGAAGAAGATGGAATGTTGAAATTTAAAAATCAATTTCCAATCGGTCAATTACTGCAAATATTATCTCAATATCATATTGATC